>Ga0265338_10009066_pt1 | contig 11968 bp, 8 predicted proteins | sample 42126metaG_FD_193579 | JGI IMG/M metagenome (GOLD analysis project Ga0265338, IMG submission 193579) | Rhizosphere microbial communities from Carex aquatilis grown in University of Washington, Seatle, WA, United States - 4-21-26 metaG | ecosystem: Host-associated > Plants > Roots > Rhizosphere >... | reverse complement strand
CGGCCGACCCCAAAAAGCTGGCTCTCATTCAAGGTTCAGATCATTTCTTCACAGGCCACCTGAGCGCGATGCAGCAACAACTCGCAGCGTGGCTGAAAGAGCAATTGCAATGACACCGACTCACGACACCGCACTCGATTCGCTTCATGCCACCGCCACCGGAATCTTTACCGGTGCGTTGAAAGCCTGCAACATCGCCACCGCCTTCGATCGCAGACTGCGCTTCGATGGTGAAACGCTGCAGCGCCTGATGCCTGACGGATGTGGCCCAGCCACCATTAATCTGTCTGCTTACAAGCGGGTGTTCGTCGTTGCCCTCGGCAAGGCTGCGGTTCCCATGCTCGACACATTGCTGGAGCGCATGAAGCGCCGCAAAGGCCTGCGCGGAGTTTGCTGCGGAGTCCAAATTCCGAAAAAGCGCAACTGGCGCATCCGCTATTTTGAGGGTGGCCATCCGCTGCCAAATGAGGACTCCTTCGCCGCCGCTCGCGCCACGCTGGCACTGCTCAAGAAGGCCAAGAAAGACACGCTGATCTTCTTCCTCATCTCCGGCGGCGGCTCGGCCATGTTCGACCTCCCCATCGATCCGCAAATCTCACTCGATGACACCCAGGCATTTCACCAGGCGCTGCTCGCCTCCGGCGCGCCTATCAATGAGATCAACACGCTGCGCAAGCACTTCTCTGCAGTCAAAGCAGGCCGACTTGCCTTGGCCGCTCCCGATGCGCTCAAGGTAAACCTCCTGCTGCCCGATGTTCCGCTGCGCTCGCTCGACGCGCTCTCCTCTGGACCCACATCTCCCGATCACACCACCGCGGCTGAAGTGCAGTACCTGCTGCAGAAATACGACCTGCTTGCGAAGTTCCCGGCATCTGTCCGCGCCTTTTTTGAACGCGCTGAATCGCAGGAATCCCCAGCCAACAAGGCTTGGCGTCCACCTTTCCTGCCTAAATTTGCCAAGCCAGGGCCCGCAACTCCGCGGCAAATCACCTCCATGGATGACGAAGACGAGGCTTTTCGCGATTCCGTTTTCGAAATCCTGCTATCAAGTCACGACCTGGTTGAAAACGCCCGTAACCTTGCACAGCAGGCCGGTTATCACACCGTCGTCGACAACAGCTGCGACGATTGGGACTACGCCGACGCCGCAAATTATTTACTCAAGCGTTTCCATGAGCTGCGCGCCATTCATCCGCGCCTCTGCCTCATCTCCGTGGGCGAAGTCACCGTGACCATGGACCGTACTCCCGGCGCCGGAGGCCGCAACCAGCAATTCGTTATGGCCTGCGCGTTAGAACTTGAGCAACATCCCGGCGAGCGTCTGACCGTGCTCAGTGCCGGTTCTGACGGCATCGACGGCAATACGCAGTCAGCCGGAGCCATCGCCGATCCCACCACCGTCGAACGCGCTCACACATTCGGATTTCATCTGAAGGCCTCACTGGCCGCATTCAATGCCTGCCCCATGTTCACGGCGCTCGGCGATGCCGTCGTTACCGGACCCACTGGCCAGAACCTCCGCGACCTCCGACTGCTGATAGCTGAACGCGACTAGTCGACCAGGACTTATAGGTTGTGTAACAGGGCACGACCTTCAGTCGTGCCATAAATGCTGATGTTCACTTGGCCCTTAGACCCTGAGGGAAAACTTGAGGGCGCTGTTTGAATCTGCCTGCGCTCCCACACAGCCTGACCTCCACAGTAAAAAGTCTGCGTACATCTCCGCAAATGCAATACCATTGCATTCACACCAGAATTGCATCGAACAGGACCCGTACGTGTCTCGAAAAGCATCCCGCAAAACTGCCGGCAAAACTCCCGACATTCGCACTGTTGCGGCCTTGGCCAAGGTCTCCATCGCCACCGTCTCGCGAACCATCAATGGATCTCCGCTTGTGAGCGAGCGCCTTTCCAAGCGCGTCTGGCAGGCCATCCGGCAGCTCAACTATTTCCCCAATACCCACGCGCGTACGCTTGTCTCCGGCCGCAGCCGCCTCTTCGGCATCATTGTTGAAAACATCACCAATCCCTTCTTCCCCGAGCTGATCCAGAGCTTTGAAGAAATTGCTGTCGCGCATGGATACGAGATCCTGGTCAGTTCTTCGAATAGCGATCCCATTATTCTCACTCAATGCGTGCGGCGCATGCTCGAGCGCAAGGTTGAAGGCGTCGCCGTCATGACCTTTGGCGAAGAAGAACCCGTCCTCGATCAGCTCGTGCATCGCAATGTGCCCATCGTTCTGGCCGAGTTCAAACTTAACGATCCCAAGGCCAGTACGATTCTGCTCGACTACTCCACCGGCATCCACGAAGCCGTCAATCACCTCGTTACGCTCGGCCACAGCAAGATTGCGTTCCTTGCCGGACCTCACAAGCTCCACTCAGCCATCACGCGCGAGAACGATTTCCGCACCGCGATGAAAGCTGCCAGGCTACCTATTCAAAAAGAATGGATCATTGAGTGCGACCACACACTCAAGGGCGGTGTCGCGGGCTTTGGGAACTTCAGGTCGCTGGCCAAACGGCCGTCGGCCGTCATCTGCTCCAACGACATGACTGCCATCGGCGTGCTTCGCGCCGCATATCTTGAAGGTTTGCGCGTACCACAGGATCTTTCCGTCATCGGACTCGACGACATCGACTTCGCAGAGTTCACGCTGCCCGCGCTCACCACCATCTGCCTGTCGCGTGCCGAACTGGCGCGCGCGGCATTTGAGGCCCTTCGCCAGCAGGCGGAGAACCCCAACGATCCAAACCGCAAGCGCGAGTTCCTCGTGTCAACGCGCTTAGTCGTCCGCGGATCGACAGCCGCACCAAGCGCTTCGAAACGCTGACGACAATTCAATGGTCCTGGTCTCGTTTTCCCCTGGATGAGGGTCCCGAGTGCCCCAGCTCCCTATTCTGAGACCTGGGATACCACAACCCCAACTGACAGGAATACCGCGACCCACAAGTTACTGCAGCAGCAGCGCACTCTCTTCACGCATGGCCGCAATCTCATCATGGGTCGCATCCGCGGCCGCGCGCCTGTCTGTGTACACGTGAGGCTCTCCGAACTGCACTACAGCTTCAAATCCGCCCACGCCCAGCACCTTCCACAGATGATTCACAAACGTTTCGTCACCGTACCAGCACAACTCGCGCTCCGGTGTTCCATCGTGAATCGTGTATCGGATGGCTGCGGCTGTGATCGGCGCGCCCAACGAAGTCGCCGGATCAATCAAGCGCGAATGGAAACGAATCACTTCCCTGCCGTCGGTGCTCGTGCCTTCAGGAAAAAGTAAAACCGGAACCGGGATCGAAAGCATGAGCCGTTCCTTCATCTGCTCGGCAACTGACTTCGCGCTCTCCGAGCTGCCGCGATCAACAAAAATGGTGCCGCCGCTCCGCGCCGCTCTTCCGAAAAATGGCCAGCCGCCAACCTCCATCTTGGCGACAAAAAAGCACGGCATCTCCGCGGAGAGCACCAGTACATCGATATAGCTCAGATGATTTGCCACTACCAGCCCGTGAGTGGCGGGCCGGCCTTCAACTTTATACGCAATATTCAGGGTCGATAGAAACCTCTGCGCACAACCCTGCGACCACTTTGCCCGCCGCTCCAAAGTGAGAGGCCCCCTCAGGCGCAAAAGCCAGAACCGGATGATGCAGAGGAGAATCTCAATAGCAAGCGCCACAGCGCGCCGGATACGGCGCAATGTCATTGCGTAAGCGGAGCCAGAAAGCGATTGCGCGCCGCCAGCGAAAGCATTTTGAGATCGAGCAAAGTAAGAAAATCTATGGTGCCAAACTCGCGGTCCCATGCCGGCGGCGCTGCAATGCGCGCACCAATTGCTAAATATGTTTTCAATAGCTTTGGAATCTTGACCGGAATGGATGGTTGAGTCGGCACAGTCTTACTTTCCTGCTGGGCCGGCTGCTGTGGCTCCCGGCCGATATGCTCGGTGGGACATGCGAAGCGCTTCGTCGGCAATGTCTCAAATTCCCTGCTCACCCGGTAATGTTCAAGCTGGTGGTACATCTGCCAGCCTTGCGCAGGCTCCTGAGAATTTAATGAAGAGCAGCCGATCAAGTAACGCAGCCCCATGTCGGTAGCATACTGCGCTATCCCACGCCACAACAAGGTGAGCACTTCCGGCGTGCGATGGTCGCGGTCAATTGAAGCGCGCCCCAATTCCAGAATTCCTGCTCGCAGCGGCTCGTAGGGCGCAAGATTAAACTCCTGCTCAGAGTAGTAGCCCAGATTGCGCGCCGCCGACTGACCGGATTGCATGCGATACGTTCCCACAATGCGCCGGCTCAGTTTGTCTTCCACCAGCAAATGCTCACAAAACAGATCGAACTGATCGCTGTCGAGGCCCGTTTGATAGGAGCTCTCCAACCCTTCGCCCAGCTCAATATTAAAAACTCTGAAGCGCAAGCGGCACGCTGCATCGCGGTCCTCTACACTCTGCGCCAGGCGAAGTTGATAACGCCCAACCTCCGCATGAATCTGCGGCTGCAAATTCTCCGCAGGCTGAACCGGCGTGTGTGTAGCACAGAAGATTTTGGCAGCGGAAGTCTGAGCCGTCTCAAAATCGGACGTTGCATTGTCGGCAGTATGGCTGATCACGCAACGATTATCAGCGTGCCCCTATGAAAGGACGGTCAACCTGCTGCGAATACAGTGCAAAAACTGAAGCCGCATTTTAACGATGCATCAACAATTGAAGGACCAATACAACAATAGGAAGTCAACTTGTAAACTTGTCAACTCGTTCACTTGTCAACCTGCTACCTTGTCCCCCGCCGCATCGTAGTTGAGATTCGGCCCAAGCCAGCGCTCCACTTCGGCTTCGCTCATTCCCTTGCGGCGGTGATAGTCCTCCACCTGGTCGCGGCCAATCTTGCCCACCGTAAAGTAGCGCGACTCCGGGTGCGCAAAGTAAAGCCCGCTCACGCTCGACCCCGGCCACATTGCAAACGATTCGGTAATCTCAATGCCGGTCTTTGCTTTCACATCCAGCAACTGCCAAAGCGTTCCCTTCTCCGTGTGATCGGGGCACGCGGGATAGCCCGCCGCAGGGCGAACGCCGCGATACTTCTCGTGAATCATTTCCTCATTGCTCAGTTTTTCTTCGCGGCCATAGCCCCACTCATCGCGCACGCGCTTGTGCAGGCACTCCGCAAACGCCTCGGCCAGCCGATCTCCCAACGCCTCCGCCATGATTGCGTTGTAATCGTCAAGGCGTGCTCTGAACCCGTCGCACAGTTCCTTCAATCCGATACCGCTCGTCACCGCAAAAGCGCCAATGTGATCAGGAAGTCCCGTTTCTTTCGGCGCGATAAAATCCACTAGCGACCGGCACGGCTCATTGCCTTCACGGTTTGCCTGCTGGCGCAGAAAGTGGAATTGCGTCAGCACCGTCTTGCGCGTTTCATCGGTGTAAAGCTCTACATCGTCGCCCACCGCATTCGCTGGGAAGAGCCCGTAAACAGCGCGCGCCGTAATCAGCTTGCCTTCAATAATCCGGTCAAGCAACGCATTAGCTTCAGTAAAAATCTGTCTCGCCTGTTCGCCCTGCGCCGGATCATCCAGAATGCGCGGATAAACTCCCTTCAGCTCCCACGTGTGAAAGAACGGCGTCCAGTCAATGAATTCGCGCAGCGTCGCCAGTGGAAAATCATCCAGCACCCGCACACCCGTAAACTCCGGCATGGGCAAATCCTCCGCCCGCCACGTAATCTTTGTTCTCCGTACGCGAGCCTGCTCAATCGGCACCAGGCTCACCTTCGGCGCCGCATGGATCTTGCGCAGATACTCATATTCTTCGCGATGCTTCGCGATAAACGCATCGCGGTTCTCTTCACTTAGCAGGCTGGTCGTCACCGGCACCGCACGACTCGCGTCCAGCACATGCACCACCGGCTGGCTGTACTGCGGCGCAATCTTAACCGCCGTATGCGCGCGGCTCGTCGTGGCTCCGCCAATCAGCAGCGGCAGCTTGAATCCCTGCCTCTCCATCTCGCGTGCAACGTGCACCATCTCATCGAGCGAGGGCGTAATCAGTCCGCTCAGACCAATCAGATCGGCATTCACTTCTTTCGCGCGCGCAAGAATTTTCTCGGCAGGAACCATCACGCCCATGTCGATCACTTCGTAGTTATTGCAGGCCAGCACCACGCCCACAATGTTCTTGCCAATGTCGTGCACATCGCCCTTCACCGTGGCCAGCACAATTTTGCCCTGCGCGCTTACCTGCTCGCCCGCCGCCACCAGCAACGCCTTCTCAGCTTCCATGAATGGCGTCAAATGCGCGACCGCCTTCTTCATAACACGCGCCGACTTGACCACCTGCGGCAGAAACATTTTGCCCGCGCCAAACAGATCGCCCACCACGCTCATGCCCGCCATCAGTGGACCTTCAATCACCAGCAGCGGCCGCCCCAGCTTTACGCGCGCTTCTTCCGCATCGGCTTCGATATAGGTATCGATCCCCTTCACCAGCGCGTGCGAAATGCGCTCCTCAACAGTTCCGTTGCGCCACTCTTCAACCTTGGCTTCGTCCTTAACCGCGCCCGTGCTCTCCAGCTTTAACTGCTCGCCGCGCTCCACCAGGCGCTCGGTCGCATCCGGCCGCCGATTCAGCAGCACATCTTCGACCAGCTCTTTCAGTTCCGGTTCAATCTCCTCGTACACCTCCAGCATGCCCGCATTCACGATGCCCATATCCATACCGGACGCAATCGCGTGATACAGGAATGCCGAGTGCATCGCCTCGCGCACTTTATTATTTCCGCGGAAGCTGAATGAAATATTTGAGACGCCGCCGCTCACCTTGGCATGAGGCAGATTCTCTTTGATCCAACGCGTAGCCTTGATGAAGTCAACCGCGTAGTTGTTGTGCTCTTCCATGCCCGTGGCAACGGTAAGAATATTCGGATCGAAGATGATGTCTTCCGGCGGAAATCCCACTTCATCCACAAGAATCCGGTAAGCCCGCTCGCAGATGCGTATGCGGTCTTCAAAGGTCGCTGCCTGCCCCTGCTCATCAAACGCCATCACCACAACTGCAGCGCCATACTTCAGCACCGCCGCCGCACGCTCACGAAATGCCTCCTCACCCTCCTTCATTGAGATTGAATTCACAATGCCCTTGCCCTGCAGGCATTTCAATCCCGCATGAATCACTTCCCACTTCGACGAGTCCACCATGAACGGTACTTTCGCAACTTCCGGCTCGCTGCCAAGCAATTGCAAAAAGCGCGTCATCGCAGCCACGCCGTCAATCATTCCCTCATCCATGCAGATGTCGATCACATTCGCGCCGTTCTCCACCTGCTGCCGCGCGATCGCAACGGCCTCTTCGTACTTGCCGTCCTTGATCAACTTCGCAAACTTCGGCGAACCGGCAACGTTGGTCCGCTCGCCGATCATGATGAATACCCCAGCCTGCTGCGTAAACGGCTGCGACCCCGACAACCGCAACGGTCGCGGCGTTTCAACTGCGGCCGTAAGACTTCGGGCCGCGTCCTCTTCAGCGGGATGAATGGGTGCCCCATCCTTGGCGCTTTCTGCCAAGGGTGGGATACCGCGACTTTCACCTTTGGAATTCGACCGAGCTAATTCGCGCAGTTCCCGCGGATGCTTCCCATCCAGCGCCTTGGCAATCGCCGCAATATGCTCCGGCGTATTACCGCAACACCCGCCCGCAATGTTGATCAATCCGCCCTCGGCAAAGTCCCCCAGGTACCGCGCCATGTCCGCTGGTCCCAGATCGAATCCGGTAGCAGACAGCGGATTAGGCAACCCCGCGTTTGGATAGCACGAGATCGCCACATTCGATTTCTGCGCCAGATCTTCAAGGAACGGATACATCAGGTCCGGCCCAAGCGAGCAGTTCAAGCCCACCGACAGCGGATTCACATGTTCCACCGCGTTCCAGAACGCCTCAACCGTCTGCGCGGAAATCATCGTCTCGCCGCCGCGGCCCACCGCAGCCGAAATCATCACCGGCAATTCCCTGCCACTTTTCGCCAGGCCATCTTCGTCAAACACTTCACGTATGGCCACCATTGCGTCCTTCGCATTCAGCGAGTCGAAGATTGTCTCCACCAGCAGCAGATCCGAACCGCCCGCAATCAACGCGCGCGTCTGCTCCTTGTATGCGTCCTTCACCTGGTCAAACGTCACCACACGGAAGCCGGGATCATCAGCATCTGGAGAATTTGACAGCGACACCGTCAGCGGCCCAAGCGCTCCCGCAACAAACCGCTGCCGCCCCGTCGCATTCGCCACACGATCGGCCCATTCGCGGCATTGCCGCGCCGATTGCTCGTTGATCTCCCAGGCCAGCTCCTTCAGAAATTTGTCGTCAACAATCTTCTGATAGAACTCCGGATCCTTGCGCCCGCCGTGCTCGCGCGGGTCGTCCACAAAGAACTCGCTCTGCGAAATCGTCGTCGCGCCAAACGTGTTGGTCTCGATAATGTCGGCGCCGGCCTCAAGAAATCTCCGATGAATATCTCCAATCATCTTTGGCTGCGTCAGCGAAAACAGGTCGCCATTATTCAGCAACCCCTTGGTCGCGTTCTTAAAGCGTTCGCCGCGGATGTCCGCTTCAGCCATGCCGTAGGTACGAATGGTGGTGCCCATCGCGCCGTCGATGATGGCGATGCGGTTCTCGAGAATCTTTTTCAAAGGATGGTTCTTGATATCCGTCAATTTGGTCACCCGACCTTGCTGGCCACAGGAAGAATTAAGGGGAAAACGGCCTTCTATCAAGAATATCGAAGTCCCGCGCTCATTCTCGACCCTTGGCCGGTAAACGGCCCCACAGCGTCACTGGAACGTAACCAGAGCCTCCTGAGCGGCGCAACCCCACATCAATACAGATGCTCTAGACTGATAACTGGACACTTAATGATGAAGCTCTTTGGCGGCAAACAGGACGAAACCGACTCGCCCGAACCCCAGGAAGGCCTTGGCCTCTTCGCGCGTATGAAGCAGGCGGTCTCGCGCACCCGCGAGTCGCTCTCTTCCAAAATTGAAGGCATCGCGGCCCTTACCCGCGTCGTAGATGAAAATGCTCTTGAAGACCTCGAACTGGTACTGGTTTCGAGCGACCTCGGCGTGCTACCCTCCGCAGCCATCATTGAGGCCCTGCGCGAACGCGCACTCCGCAAGGCGATTGAGGGCGGCGATGAACTCCGTGAGCTACTCAAATCCGAACTACGCGCCATTCTTGAAGCGCCCCAGCGCCCCATTCCCGCGCCTGCCGCACCGCCCAAAGTCACATTTCTCGTAGGCGTTAACGGCACCGGCAAAACCACCACCAGCGGCAAGCTGGCCGCATGGAGCCGCGCCCAGGGCCACTCTGCCATGCTCTGCGCGGCAGACACTTTTCGTGCAGCGGCAATCGAACAGCTCGAAGTGTGGGCCTCGCGTTCCGGCGTCGACATGATCAAAACCAAATCCGGCGGCGATCCCGCGGCCGTGCTCTACGACGCTATCTCCGCAGCCAAAGCCCGCGGCATTCAAGATCTATACGTCGACACCGCGGGCCGCTTGCACACCAAGTCCGGCCTCATGGACGAGCTCGACAAAATGCGCCGCACTGCCGCGCGCTTGGTTCCCGAGGCTCCGCACGAAGTGTTGCTGGTCATGGACGCTACCACCGGCCAGAACGGCCTGCAGCAGGCGCGCCTTTTCACTGAGTCCGCAGGGGTCACCGGGATCGTCCTGACCAAGCTCGACGGCACCGCCAAGGGTGGCATTGCCGTAGCCATTGCCAAGGAAATGAACCTGCCCGTCCGCTTCGTCGGCGTAGGCGAAAAAATGACCGATCTGCTCGAGTTTTCCCCAAGCGCTTTTGTCGATTCATTGCTTGACTAGTTGTCCAGCGTTAACATAGGTGCCCAATGTGGAAAGTAAGGTATGCTTGGTCGCTGGTGATATCTTTGGCCCTCGTGGTGCTTCTGGTTGGAATAGCTAGTATTCCTAGCTGTGATGATGCGATGTTCTTGTTGCTTCCTGGAGCGTTCCTCGCGGCGGTCGTTTTCCCCGATGGTGTGAACTCAAACGCTGGAGTCTTCTTTCTCGTTCTGGCCGGTGTCGTAGATATTGCGCTGATCGCCTTTCTAGTAATGTGGGCGTGGGGTTTCATCGAACGACGGAGCAAAGCCAGAAGTGCAAACGGAACCAAATAATTCAGACGCGATAAGCGAGTGGGCTTTGTTCTTGCCGAGTGCCCCACGTCCGGATTTTCTGACATGGGATGGCTAGCCCCTTCGCTCACCACGGAGAAGCTGATAGCTGATAACTGAAAGCTGATGGCTGAGAGCTTTGAACTAAGCCGCCGCAACCCCAATTCCATCGAGCTCCGCCACGACTTGCGCCGGCAGTTCCAGATTCGCTGCCGCAAGATTCTCCCTGAAATGCGTAACGGACGACGTGCCCGGAATCAGAAGCACGTTCGGCGAGCGCCGCAGCAGCCAGGCGAGCGCCACCTGCATGGGAGTCACACCAACAGCGGCAGCCACTTCGTCGAGCTTCGACGACTGCAGCGGAGAGAATCCACCCAGCGGAAAGTACGGTACGTATGCAATCCCCTGCGCGGCCAGTGCGTCGATAAATCCGTCGTCCGCTCGCTGTGCCACGTTATAAAAATTCTGAATGCACACGATCTCCGTGATTGCCTGCGCCTCTGCCAGTTGCTTCGGAGAGACCGTGCTCAGGCCGATATGCTTGACCAGACCCTGCTGCTTCAGTTCGGCAAGCGCCGTCAGCGGTTCTTCGAATGGTTGGTCCTCCGGCGCCGCAAAGCCACCGAGACGTAGATTCACCACGTCCATCGCATCCAAGCCCAGATTGCGCAGATTATCGTGCACGGCGTCGATAATCTCCTGCCGCGAGCGTGCGTGCGGCCACGAGCCGTCAGAGCCGCGTTTCGCACCCACTTTCGTCACAATCACCAAGTCATCCGGGTAGGGATGAAGCGCCTGCTTGATCAGCTGATTGGTTACATGCGGCCCGTAATAGTCGCTGGTGTCGATGTGGTTCACGCCTGATGCAATGGCCTGGCGCAGAACAGCGATCGCGCCCGGAACATCGCGCGGCGGCCCCCAGACCATCTTTTTGCCATCCTGCCCCGCAAGTCTCATCGCGCCATAGCCCATGCGGTTCACGGTGATTGAGGTGTTCGGGAAGGTAAATGTGCCGCCAAGATAAGATTGCCAAGTCATGTCTCTCCTCAGAATCCGCTGGTGTCTGGATTGGAATTTGATTCGTACAGTCTTAAGATGAAGGATCACTCGATGAAGGTCCATTCAAAGCAGCAGTACAGAAGTGTGGCCCAAACTCGCCGAGTGCCCCATGTCTGGATTTTCGGAAATGGGATCGCAAGCCCCTTCACAAGCCGCCAGCAAACTGATAGCTGACGGCTGAAAGCTGATGGCTAAACCCCGCCGCGCGCATCGCCGCTTGCGTTTGCACTTAGGAATCGTGGGCCATAAGCGCTCCACTTGAATTCAAGCCGGCTGCCAAAGTTGAATCGGATTTCCTTCAGGGTCCTTCAGACTGGCAAACCTGCCGTTGGGATAAGCCTGCGAATCAATCGTGACCTCAATGCCCGCAGCACGGAGCTGAGCCGCCATCTTGTCCAGATCGCGCACGCGGAAATTGATCATCCACTGCTTCGTTAAATCCCCAAAATACTTTGTGGTCTCAGGAAATGGAGCGAAGGCGGTTTCGCCAGCCTCCTGCTTCCACGATTGCTGGCCATAGCTCGTTGGAATCACCAGCACGCCTAGATGATCCTGATACCAACGCCCCAGAGCCTTCGGGTCATGCGCACGGAAAAAGAATCCGCCAATTCCCGTCACCTTTTCCAAAGCAGGTTCTGCAGAAACTTGGTGGCCGGTTGAAGAACCATTTGGCGAATCCTGCGCCTGTGCTGATTTTGAATTTCCATCCGCGCCAAACAACACA
>Ga0265338_10009065_pt1 | contig 11968 bp, 13 predicted proteins | sample 42126metaG_FD_193579 | JGI IMG/M metagenome (GOLD analysis project Ga0265338, IMG submission 193579) | Rhizosphere microbial communities from Carex aquatilis grown in University of Washington, Seatle, WA, United States - 4-21-26 metaG | ecosystem: Host-associated > Plants > Roots > Rhizosphere... | reverse complement strand
GACGACGAGACGCTGCTCGGCCCGCTGGTGCGGAACATTTGCCACGCCAACGCGGTGAGTTTTCTGCGCCTGCCGCCACTGTCAAACAAATCCGGCGCCGGCGCCGTCAAAAAACCCGGCTCGGCCGCCCGACGAGGGTCATGATCCACAGCTAACGCTTATAGATCTCATGCGGGCCAATATTGAACGTTACGACTGAGTCGCCCTCGACATAGAAGACCGCTCGCAAGTCGCCTTCGATGGCGACGGCGTGAACAGTGCGTTTCATTAAAGCTGAAAGCCTGTGAATCTTGTGCGGTTGCAGACGCGCATCGAACGGATTCTGTTTGAAGATTTGCCAAGCGCGCCGCGCGGATTCCTTTTGGCCGGCGGGCAAGCGGTAGAAATTCTCCCAGAACGCCTCCGTGGCCTTGAAGCGATACTTCACTGGATCCAGGGCGGCTTCTGGCTTAACGCCGTCTCCATTTCGACAACGCGTCCGTCCTCGGCTTCTTCGATGCCACGCCAGACGTCTCCGGGAACGTCAGGATTTTCGAGGCGGCGGATCATCCGATCGATCAGCTTCTCATTCTTGGGCCAGACGCTGGCTAAGGCTTTTCTGGCCACCTCGGCGCGCTCGTCGCGGGGCAGGGCTTCAATTTGCGCGAGGACTTCCTTTGCGCTCATACGTCGCAGTATCGCTGAGACGGCGGATTAAACAAGAAGCAATGCGGCAGGTCGACGAGCGGATTCGTCCGATCGACGATTCAGGCTTTCGTGGCGGGCGCCGGCGCCATTTCGAGTTTCGCGCCGCAACGGCTGCAAAAGTTGGCGCCTGGGGGCGAGGGCACGCCGCAACCGGGGCAGGCCCGGTGCGCGCGCTCGTGCCGATAGTGCAGCACAAGGTTGCGCATGTAGGGAATCCAATTGAACGCGTAGGCGAAAATCATGACCGAATCACGCAAGTGAAACGCCGCGTAACACAGCATGATCAGTGTCCCAACCAGGCTGATCCACCAGAATGACGCCGGCACGGACACCTGCTTTTTCTTTTCCGTGGCGTACCATTGCACTGTGAACCGCGCCGCAAAAATGAAGTTGCCCATCCAGCCCACGACCTTCCAGACCGACCACTCGACGCCGAGAAACATGTCGTGGCTCCAGAGGAGTTGATGAATCGAGTCCATGCTTCTACGCGGGCGGTGTAGCCGCCAGGCGCTGCTTTTCCAAGAGAAATCGCAGCCGCCGCGGATTCTCCGGCGAATTAAAGTCGCATTCGGCCGCGGGTCCGGCGGCTTCGTCGGAAGGCTCGCCGGTGTTGACGCCCTGCTCCAGCCGCGCAATTCTCCGCGCGAACTCCAGCATCACCGCGCACGGTTCCAGGCACGGGATGGCGCTCTTGCGCGCCGGATCGTCGCAGGGCAGGGCGCCGACGGTCCATAAACGGCGTTTCAAGCAAAACTCTTCATGACAACACGCCGCCGCGGCGGCGGACGCGGGCAGATCCGGGAGCGTGGCGGTGATGCGGTACATGCCGCTCTGCCGGGCCGTGAATTCACGGTAATGCGTAATGGGCGGCGAGGGCGCCCGCGCGGCAAACCAGTCTGCGACGGCGCCCGGATAGAGAACATTGAGCGCGAGGGAGAGCTCGTCCGGGTTGCGAAGTTCGGCGCGCCATCCGCGCGGCAGGTTCGGCGCGGATTTGAGAGGCCGAAACGCGCCGGGTTCGGTGAAGTTCGCCAGGGCGCGAAGCGCCTTGCTGTCAACCAAACGAAGCCGGTCCGCGGGCGTGTCGCGGTCGGCGTCGTGACGCAACGAGAATCCCCTGGGCGCGCGCCGGATGATGGCCTGGCAAAACACAAGCTCCTCGCCGATGGCCGCGACGAACGCCTCGATATCCGGATTCATTGCTACGGACGAACGCGTTTATGGATGACGAGGCCGGCGGCGCCGAGCATGAGCGCCAGCGCGACCAGCGAGCCGAAAAGGGGCGGATTGTTGAAGCTATCCATCGTGCGCTGCGGAATGTTGCGCAGCATCATGCCGAGGATCGGGATGTTGTCCTGGGCGATTCTAAGATCTTTGCCAAGGCCAAAGGTGGCCAGGGCGATTTGGTTGATGTCGTAGGCAAAACTCAAGTGGGCCAGCCACGGACGGGTGTGCGCGGCGATGTTGGCGAGGGGGAAACCCAGGAGCCACCACACCAGCCAAAACGCAACCGTCGATTTGTCCTTTTGCGAAACGGACGAGACGCCCAGCGCCAAAATGCTCAACGTCGTCATCGCGACAATTCCAAAGACGGCCACGTGGAACAGGGGAATGCGCGCATGCCAAAAGAAGCGCCAATCGGGCGCGAGCAAGTTGCCGAAGAACCACGCGGCGCACACCGGCCCGAACCATAAGAGCGACAGCAGGCCAAAGACCGACGCGAATTTGCCCAGCAAATAATCGCCGCGCGTGATCGCTTTGGAAGAGTAAATAATAATGGCGTTGCTGGCGAGGTCCCGCGTGACCAGAAACGGAATAGCCATTCCAACGGCAAAGATGCTGAAGGGCATGAGCAGGATGGCGAAATAATAGAAAAGAACGTCCTGGGTCGTCCGCACGGATATCTCCGGGTGGTCTTTGAGCCAGTTCATCAGGTAATTGGCGAATCCCTGCAAATCGGTGTTCAGCGTGGAGACCCATCGCACCAGCAGGCTGTCCGGCACCAGCAGTTGGCCGATGACGAACAGCGCCCCAACCATCGCCAGCGAAAGGCTCCAGGTGGCGACGACGACGTTGCGCAGGAATTTGTTGCGCAGGCAGGCGGTCAACCCGTTGCTTGCGATCACCCAGCGGCGCGTCCAGAGGCCGCAGTGGATTCCATCCCAATGCTGGTAATGTGTGTCAACAAGAGGCATAGGAATTCAGGTCAGTTGGAGGACATTTCCAGCGCTTGCACAAACGTTTCTTCAAGCGCGTTCGGGCTTGGGATTATTTCCAGGGGCGGGATGCGCAGCTCATCCAGCAGGGAAATCAGCGGATTGAGCGACGCCTGTTGGTGCTCCACTTTGAGTCGTCCATTGGAGAGCAACTCGCAAGGCCACTGGCGCCTCTGGAAGGCCGCCAGAACTTCGCCGTGGCGATCTGCGACGACCACTTCCGCCGAGCCGCGGCGGCGAGCTTTTAGGTTCTCCAGCGTGTCATGCACCAGCACGCGCCCGCGCGCGATGATGATGATCTGCTCGCATATACGCTCCACGTCGTGCAGCAAATGCGATGAGAGCACGACAGTGATCCCATAACGGCGCCACAGGTCGGACACGAGTTCCAGGATTTGTTCCTGGCCTTTTGGGTCAAGCCCGTTGGTTGGCTCATCGAGAAAGACAAGCTCCGGGTCATGCACGATGGCTTGGGAGAGCTTGAGCCGTTGCTTCATGCCGGTCGAATAGGTGTCAATCTTACGGTAACGCTCCTGTCCCATGCCGACAAAATCCAGCATTTCGTGCGCGCGCTGGCGCGCCGCCTGGAATGGCAAGCCGGAAAGCTGCGCGCAATAGGTCACGTATTCGCAGCCGACCATCCCCGGGATGTGGCAATTCTGCTCCGGTGAATAGCCGACGCGCTTGCGGATGTCCCGCCCTTCCGCGCCGACCTCGCGTCCCAGCAATTGCGCCGAACCGGATGAAATGGGAAGAAGCTGCAGCAGGCATTTCATGAACGTGCTCTTGCCCGCGCCGTTGGGCCCCAGCAACCCGATGGCGCCCCGCGACACTTTCAAGTCCACGCCATCCAGGGCGCGTTGCGTCCCAAACGTCTTGGTCAACCCGCGCGTTTCAATGACAATGTCGCTCATCTACTGTTCGGCGAAGAGCGCGGCGACTTCGACTTCAAATCCCGGCAGCAAGCGCGACTGCGCACGCTCGCCGGGACGCCAGCGGCCAGCGAGCTCATACGTTCCGGTTTCAAGCGCGAGAACTTCGACCGTTTGGGCTTCGGGATCGATAATCCAATACTCCTTCACGCCGTGCTGTTCATAGAGATCGCGCTTGTCAATCCGGTCACGCCGTCGCGAACCCGCAGAAATGACTTCAACCACCAAATCGGCCGCGCCGCGGAGGCGATCCTGGATGATGGCGCGGCGCTCATTGGAAACGAACATCACATCGGGCTGGGTGACATGATGTTGGGTCAGGACCATATCGAGCGGGGCGATGGCGGTCTTTCCCAAATGGCGACCGCGGACCCAAGCATCGAGTAGTTTGTACAGAGTTGCGACAATTTCCTGGTGAAAGAAAGACGGGGCAGGGGACATAATGAGTTCTCCATCCCAAAGTTCGGTGGGCTGGTTGCTCTCAGGCAACTCAGCAACCGTTTCATCGAACGTCCAGCGGCGGTTCACAACTAATAATCAAGGCGCGCCGCCGCCTTAGGTCAAGCACGTTCGCCGATTAAGCCCCGAAAACAAATCACTAGTTCTTACTTTCAAATCAAAGAATATCATGTATACTTATTGCACTAAGCACGGAGATTAAACCTATGATTGCCGTATTGCGTTCCATCGAAAAGCACGCCGAATTGAACGAGCTTCAGCGGCGCCTCACCGAAAACCAGACCGAAGCCGGTCGTATCACGCACGCGGGCGTCGATTTTGGACCTTGCGTCCTGATCTCCCGCGAAGCGGCCAGCGGGGGCGGGAGCATCGCCAAACTCGTCGGCGAGCGGCTTGCCTGGCATGTCTATGACTCGGAGATCGTCGACGAAATCGCGCGCAAGGCGCACGTTCGCAAACGCCTGGCGGAAAGCGTTGACGAACACATGCAGTCCGCGTGGGCGCGAATTTGGCGGGAGACCATTCCTATGGGCGAAATGGTCGACCAGGATTACGTCCGTTACCTGAAGCAAGTCCTTACCGCATTGGGCCATTTGGGGCATGTGGTGTTGGTGGGGCGCGGGGCAAGTTTCCTGTTGCCAACGCGTTGCGCCGTCCGCGTCCGTGTTGTGGCGCCGTTCGAGGCGCGCTGTCTTCGCTTGGCTCAGACCGAAGGCTGCACCGCCGACGAGGCTGGGCTCAAAATCCGGAAAATCGACGCTTCCCGCGCCAGTTTTGCCAAGACGGTCTTCCGCAAGGACATTGCGGCGCCGGAGAATTACGATCTGGTGGTCAACACCGCCGAGTTGAGTATGGCCGCCGCCGCCACTGTGATCGCTGCAGCCGTCCACCAGAAGATAGGGGTGTGACCGGCATGGTCGAAGCGGAGGTCCGTGGCGCGATGGAAGAAGGCCGCCGCGCGCGGGGTGGTGTGCGTCAAGAAACCGCCAAAAAAAGCGTGCATCGCAGGCCGAATGCGTCCATGATTGCCGGATGCGCGAATTGATTGACACCCGACAACCTTCCCTTGTGGAGGCGGAGGTCAAGTCGGCGTATCGCGCTATGTTTCCCGAAGGCGACGTCGAGTTTATCACGCGCATTTTCGGGTGGTTTCGCGGGTGGTTTGAGGGGCAATACAAGGATTACCAGCACATTGACGCGCATTACCACGACATGGAGCACACGCTCCAGGGCGAATTGTGCATGACGCGCCTGTTGCGCGCTTATCACATCCACCGGCAGACGCCTGTTTTGACCGAACGGATGTTTGATTTGGGCATGCTGGCGATGCTGCTGCACGACACCGGCTATCTCAAAAAACAAGGCGATTCCGATGGCACGGGCGCCAAGTACACGTTGACGCATGTCGACCGCAGCATCGAGTTTGCCGGCGAATTGATGGTCGCCAATGATTTCCCCGTCGATGAAATTCTCGCCGTCCAAAACATGATCCGCTGCACGGGTGTCAATGTGAAATTGGAGACGATCCAGTTCCAGAGCGACCTGGAGCGCGTGGTGGGTTTCGCGCTGGGAACGTCTGACCTTCTGGGCCAGATGGCCGCGCATGATTACGTGGACAAGCTGCCAATCCTCTACTCGGAGTTCGCCGAGGCGGCGGCGTTCAGCGAGTCCAAAATGCGCGTGGGCGGTTTTTTCAGCAGCGCGGACGACCTGATGCAGAAGACGCCGATGTTCTGGGAGAAGTACGTCCAGCAGAAAATCAACCGCGATTTCCTCGGTCTTCACCGTTGCCTCAATGACCCGTATCCGGACGGCCCCAACCCGTACATCGAAAAGATCGAGGCCAACATGATGCGCTTGCGCCGCGAGCTGACCCTCCATTCCAAGCGCTGAGCCTCCTGGCCAGGCCCGATGCCGCGCGAATACATTCTTGAGTCCTTCCACCCGCCCGTTCACCCGCAGATCGATTACGAAAAGGAACTGAACGAGCAGCAATGCGCCGCCGTGACCGCGCCGCCCGGCCCGGCCCTGGTGATCGCGGGGGCGGGCTCCGGAAAGACGCGGACGTTGATCTACCGGGTGGCGTATTTGCTGGAGCAAGGGATCGCGCCCGAGCGCATTCTCCTCTTGACCTTCACCAACAAGGCCGCCAAGGAAATGATGCGGCGCGTCTCCGAGTTGCTCGGCGGGGAGCTTTCCGCGTTGTGGGGCGGCACATTCCATTCCATCGGCAACCGCATCCTTCGCCGCCACGCGCGCGACCTCGGCTATCAGCCCGATTTTTCCATCCTGGACCGCGAGGACGCGCGGGAGCTGCTCCAGGCTTGCATCGGGGAGGAGCCGGCGGACTCCGAAAAACGCGCAATGCCAAAGGCCGATCTGATGGGCGACATCTTCTCGCTCGCCGTCAATAAAGACGAGACGGTCGCCGCCACCGTTCGGGCGCAGTTCGATTATTTTTCGGACGTCATTCCGCGGCTGGAAGCGTTGCACAAGCGCTATAACGAGCGCAAAAAGTCCGCCAACGCGATGGATTTTGACGATCTGCTGCTGTTGTGGCTGCGCGCGATGAAGGACAACGCGGAAATCCGGCACGACCTGCAGCGGCGGTTTCAATTTATTCTTGTTGACGAATATCAGGACACCAACAAAATCCAGGGCGAACTGATTGACCTGCTGGCGGAACGCCACCGCAATGTCATGGCCGTCGGCGACGATTCGCAGAGCATCTATTCCTGGCGCGGCGCCCATTTCCAGAACATCCTCAAATTCCCCGAACGCTACCCGGGCGCGACGGTTTACCGGATCGAAACCAACTACCGCAGTTCGCCGGAGATTCTGTCCGTCGCCAACGCCGCCATCGCCGCCAACACGCAGCAATTCCCGAAGGCGCTCGCCGCCGCCCGCCGCGCCGGCGTCAAGCCCACGCTGGTCACGTGTCCCGACGCTTATCAGCAGGCGGTGTTCGTCGCGCAGCGCGCGCTGGAGCTTCGCGAGCAAGGGATGTCGCTTTCCAACATCGCCGTGCTGTATCGGTCGCATTTTCACGCGTTGGAGCTGCAACTGGAGTTGACGCGGCGCAACATTCCCTTCGCCATCACCAGCGGCATTCGCTTTTTCGAGCAGGCGCACGTCAAGGACGTCGCGGCTTTCTTGAAATTCGTCACCAATCCGCGCGACGAACTCGCGTTCAAACGAATGGTGCGGCTCCTGGCCGGCGTCGGCCCCAAGGCCGCCGACAAATTGTGGCTCGCCTTTGCTCCCCACGCATCGGCAAACGCCGAATGCAAATCACCGCTGGCGACCGCGCTCCAAGGCATCAAGAACGCCGTTCCGAAAAAGGCGGACGTTGACTGGGCGCAACTTACAGCGACGATTGCGCAACTCGAAGCGGCCGACGTTCGCGGCAACGCCTCGCGCATGATTAGCATCGTCGTCGAGGCCATCTACGACGAATACCTCAAGGAGAATTTCGCCAACTATCAAAGCCGCCGCGAAGATCTTCAGCAACTGGCGTCCTTTGCCGCCATATTTCAATCATTGGAGGAATTTCTCACGCAACTCGCGCTTCAGACCAATGTCGAAGCCGAGGCATCCGAGCGCCCGCGCCAGGACGAGGACACGCTGCGTCTGTCATCCATACACCAGGCCAAGGGCCTCGAATTCGACGCCGTCTTCATCATCATGCTTTGCGAAGGCATGTTTCCCTCCGCACGCTCCGTCAACCTGGACCACCCCGAGGCCCTCGAAGAAGAGCGCCGCCTTTTCTACGTCGCCATCACCCGCGCCCGCGACGAGCTTTATCTTTGTCATCCGCTGATGCGCGCGACCGGCCCGCTCGCCGAACGCGCCCAGCTCCCGTCCCGCTTCCTGGCCGAGATTCCCTGCAACCTCCTCGACGAATGGACGCTGAAAATGTGGTGAGCCTTGGGGGCACATCTGAAGGGCGCTTAGATAAGGCGTAAATCATTGAGGATCAAGCTGCTTTTGGCGCTGAGTTTGCAAATGGCGGCGCTTACGACTCGGGCTTTCCATGGTTGCGTTGACGCGCTTTCCAGAGTGGCGCGACGGCTGGGAATTCCGAGTCCGGGCTTGCGTTTTTTGCTGGCTGTTTTGACGCCCATTTTCGCAACCGCGGTTGCCGCAGTTCAAAAGGCTGTGCATCGTATCCTCTCGCAGATGGGCCGTTAAGGGCCTCGTCATGTTTATGGCATGGACCTGGCCCGTGCATCTGCCACGTCGGACAAAGACACCGATCCTTCAATAACCCAATCGGGGGATAAAAGTTACCAAAAGTCTGGTCTGACCCCTTGGCCGACGGCTGGGAATTCCGAGTCCGGGCTTGCGTTTTTTGCTGGCTGTTTTGACGCCTATTTTCGCAACCGCGGTTGTCCCAGTTCAAAAGGCTGTGCATCGTATCCTCTCGTAGATGGGGCCGTTAAGGGCAGAGTCCTATCCATGGCATGTGAAACTGGCCCGCTGCATCTGTCACGTCGGACAGCGGTTGCGGATTCTCACTGCTCCAAAGACACCGATCCTTCGATAACCCAATCGGGGGATAAAAGTTACCAAAAGTCTGGTCTGACCCCTAAGCCGCGAGGCTTGACCGTCTCACTTTTATTCGCCAACCGCCACGTCTCCTCCAGCCGTCCGACGCCGTCCTCAACGCGGATCCCTTTTAATACGACCCTTGCCACGGCGCGTCGCCCCATCCGCCTTTTCAAAAAGTCAACCGCCGCAAACCTGAAGCAAATATGGGTAAAACACCGTATATCGGCACGAGGGGCTTCCCGGCTAGGGTCAGGCATGGTGCATCAATTAGCAGCATTGGAACTGATGGCCGACATCAGCCTGACGTCATTGCCGATGCCCCGTATCCTGGTGGTTGATGACGACGCGGCATTTCGCTTTCTAAACACGTATATACTCAAGCGATTTGGATACGAAGTTGACGCAGCCGAAGACGGGGAAATGGCTTGGGAAATGATTGGGCTGAAGCACTACGACGTTCTGATCACCGACAACAATATGCCGAAGGTGACGGGGGTTGGGTTGTTGGAGATCATGCATGCCGCGCACTTTTTTTTACCGGTGATCATGGCTACTGGAGAAGCGCCCGACGCCGAACTGGCCTTTCAGTCGTGCCCACTGCCTGATGCCATGCTGATTAAGCCCTATAGCGGGAAGCTATTGCTGGATACAGTGCAGGGCGTTCTGCGGCGCTGGAGTCAGCCAGCGTCATTCAATGCAGGAGACCAGAAAAACTGCCGCTTCTTATTTGCGCTTCCGACCGCGTAGGGGAGTTCGGAAGTTCCGCTTCTCAGGTGGCGATGAAGGTCGCCTCGGCGAGGCGACCCCGCCGTGGCAATCATAGTATTGTCCAGCTTAAAGCTGATGACACGTCGGCTCGTTCCTATTATGATAATGGAGGTCGAGTCGATTTGTCCGATGCCTGTAGAGTTGCATTTCAATCACCAGCCGTGCCAGGCGGCGCGCGGAACCTCGTTGTTTGAGGGGGCCGAGGCGCTGGGCATTCGCGTGCCGACGTCCTGCCGCAAGCAGGGCCGCTGCCAGGAATGCCTTGTCGAAGTCACCGAGGGGGCGGAGCTGCTTTCGCCGCGCACCGGTTCGGAGACGCATCTTAAAGGCGCGTTCCGGCTCTCGTGCCAATGCAAAATTGAGGCGGACGCGGGGGTGGTGCGCTGTCAAACACTGCGTCGCGGCGAAATGCGCGTGGAGACGCGCGCGTTTCACCTGCCCACCAGCGGGCGCCCGCTTGAATTGGATCCGTGTGTCCGCCGCGAGGGCGACCGCATTGTGCGAGATGGAGAGGAGATCGCGCGCGGAGCGGGCCCCATCCACGGGATCGCCATGGACCTTGGCACGACGACGGTCGTCATGCGGCTGGTCAACCTGGAAACGGGCGAGATCGTGGCCAATGCATCGTTTGAAAACCCGCAACGCTTTGGCGGATCGGACGTGATGTCGCGGATCCATTTTGACACGGAGGACAAGACGCATTCGCTGCAGCGCACGCTTGCTGCATATTTGACACACGCCATCGAGGAATTCCCGGTCGATCCGCAGTCGATTTACGAAATGGTGGTCGCGGGCAATTCGACGATGCGGGATCTATTCTTTCGGTTGAGCGTCTATTCCATTGGGCAGAATCCTTACCGGTCGATCACGGAACTGGAAATGGCCGACGGCAAACGCCAGGGCACGGGGCTGGTTGATTCGGCGAGGCGGCTTGGGTTGCCGCTGAACCCCAAGGCGCGGGTGGTGGGGCTTCCGATCATCAGCGGGCATGTCGGCGCGGACGCCGCGGCGTGTTTGCTGGCCATCGACATTGCGCACGAAGATCGGCTGGTGGCGCTCATGGACATCGGGACCAACACGGAGTTGATTCTTGGCAACAAAGACCGGATTTTCGCCGCGTCGTGCCCTGCTGGGCCGGCATTTGAAGGCGGGAAGATTTCCTGCGGCATGCCGGGGTTGGACGGCGCGATTGAGAGCGCGAGCGTTCGCGCGGACGGCGGTTTTGACGTGCGTGTCATTGGCGGAGCGGCGGCGCAAGGCATTTGCGGATCGGGTCTGGTGGATTTGCTTTCGGAGTTGCGGCGGAGCGGGCGGATGAATTCGCTGGGGCGGTTCGAGGAGAGCTCCGAGCCGATTTTGATCGCCGGTCGGAACGGAGATTCGATTTGTTTGACAGAGGGGGACGTCAACGAACTCGCGCAGGCGAAGGGGGCGAACGTCGCGGGGCTCAAGGTTGTGTTTGACGATTACGGCGTCCGGTTTGACGACGTGGCGGTGTTTTACCTGGCGGGCGGATTTGGGCAGAATCTCGACCCAGACTCGTCGCGGCGTATCGGCCTCATTCCCGATATTCCGGCGGAGAAAATCCGGCAGGTTGGCAATGCCTCCATCGAAGGGGCGACGATCGCGCTTTTGTCGATGTCAAAGCGGCGCGAGTTGGAGGAACTTGTGCCGCGCGTGCGGCATTGCCGGTTGGAAACGCACCCGGATTTTTTCAATTATTTCGTTGAAGGCTGCCACTTTGATCCGGTGCAGTCCAACCCGATCCCGGCGACATGACCAATGCTGTCAACAGTCTGGACTGGCGGGACGTGGAGCCGAAGGTCGACGTGGACGAGGCGGAATACAAGCGGCTGCTGGGTTTTCCGCCCGGCCATCGGCTTGAAGGGCGCTCGCGCGAATTGGCGGATTGGGCCCGCGATTGGTACGCCAAACACGGGCACCCGTGGATTTTCGCGCACGGCGCCGCCTCGCTTGAAATCGGCGGCGACACCCTCCGCGTGAACGGGGCGGAGTTTGCCTCGCGCCGGCTGCGCGAGCAACTTGGCGAAGCCGAAGCCCGGCACGCGGCGCTCGTGGCTGTGAGCGCCGGCCCCGAATGCGAAGCCCATGCGCGGGAACTTTGGCAGGATGAAAAACCGGACGAATACTTTTTCCTGGAGATCTTCGGTTCGGCGGTGGTCGAACATTTGATCCTGCAGACGGGCGCGCGCCTGTGCGCGTGGGCCGATGACCGGAAGCTGGCGGTGCTGCCGCACTACAGCCCGGGCTATTCGGGGTGGGAAATGTCCGACCAGGGCCGGCTGCTTTCGCTGCTGCGGAACGGGCGCGGTTTTCCGTCGCCGCTTGAATCGC
>Ga0265338_10009064_pt1 | contig 11970 bp, 10 predicted proteins | sample 42126metaG_FD_193579 | JGI IMG/M metagenome (GOLD analysis project Ga0265338, IMG submission 193579) | Rhizosphere microbial communities from Carex aquatilis grown in University of Washington, Seatle, WA, United States - 4-21-26 metaG | ecosystem: Host-associated > Plants > Roots > Rhizosphere... | reverse complement strand
CTCGTCCCGCACGCCGCCCAGCGCGACCCGGACGAACTTGCGGTCCATCGCCCGCGCGACCGACTCGCCGAGCGACGTCTTGCCGACGCCGGGCGGGCCGACCAGGGCGAGCACGGCACCCGACCGCCGGCCGCCGACCACGCCGAGGCCACGGTCGCTGCGCCGCTTGCGCACCGCCAGGTACTCGATGATGCGGTCCTTCACGTCGTCCAGCCCGGTGTGGTCCTCATCGAGGATCACCCGCGCGCCGGCGATGTCGTAGGCGTCCTCGGTCCGCTCGTTCCACGGGATGTCGAGGATGGTGTCGAGCCAGGTGCGGATCCAGCCGACTTCGGGCGACTGCTCCGAGGTGCGCTCCAGCTTGTCGACCTCGCGCAGGGCGGCCTCGCGGACGCTCTCCGGCAGGTCGGCGTCCTCGACGCGCTTGCGGTAGTCCTCTTCCTCGGTCTCGCCCTTGCCGCCGCCGGTCAGCTCGTTCAGCTCCTTGCGGACAGCCGCCAGCTGCTGGCGCAGCAGGAACTCCTTCTGCTGCTTCTCCATCCCCTCGGTCACGTCCTTGCGGATGGACTCGGCGACGTCAAGCTCGGCCAGCTGGTCCTTGGCCCACTTGATCGCCTTCTCCAGCCGCTCGGTGACGTTCGCGTTCTCCAGCAGCTGCAGCTTCTGCTCGGAGGTCAGGTAGCTCGAGTAGCCGGCCCGGTCGGCAATCGCCGACGGGTCGTCGAGCTGCTGGATCATGTCCACCACCTGCCACGCGCCGCGGCTTTGCAGCGTCGCGATGACCAGCGCCTTGTACTCCTTGGCAAGCTCGGTGGCCCGCGCGCCCAGGCCGGCCTCGTCGATGACGGTGCCCTCGACCCACAGCGCCGCACCGGTCCCGGTGGTGCCGTGGCCGATCTTCACCCGCGACACGCCGCGAAGCACCGCGCCCGGCTCACCGCCCGGCAGCCGCCCGGTCTGCTCGATCACGGCCAGCGTGCCAGTGGCCGCCAGCCCCCGGTCGCCGATCCGCGGAACGATCAGCAACTGCGGCTTCTCCTCTGCACGGATGCCAGGTACCCGCCCAAGTCCCCTGCTGTTACGGGCCGCGTCGATCGCGCCGCGAACCTCGTTGTCTGTGAGCTCGATGGGGACAACCATGCCCGGCAGGACGACATCGTCGTCTAGCGGCAGCACCGGCAGTGTGAGCGTCTCGCTCATCAGCCCCTCCTAAGGTTGAGTCAACAACACTCAAGTCCTTTGAGCCGATGGTTGTTCCCCAGCCGCTGTCCGCTCAGAGCGATCAGGTTCGCCGGGGCGCTCACCTTCACGATCAGACAGAACGAAGGGGGATTTCACCCTGTTCCCGCCTGGCACTGCCCGTCGGCGGGTCATCGATGGTGCTTGACGGCGCCGGCGCCGGTCCAATAGCCCCCGATGACGGTGAGGTGCTCGCGGTGCGACGTGGACGGATGGTAATTCAGCGGATTTCAGAGGAGCTTCGCCCGGTGCGCGCCGCGCTCGATGGTGATCGCGGCGGTATATCCCTCGGTGGCGATCGGCTTGATGACCTCGACGCGGACCCAGGACAGGTGGTAGTCGGCGACCAGGCGCTGCGCGACCCGTTCCGCCGCCGTCTCGATGAGCTGGAACTTGCCCTCGGTGACGACGTTCTTGATGGCCTGCGCGGCGGCCGAGTAGTCGAGGGTGTCGGCGATGTCGTCGCCGCTGGCGGCCCGGGCGACATCGGCCGCCATGTCAACGTTGAAGGTGAGGGCCTGCTGGATCTCGCGCTCCCAGTCGTACACCCCGATGACCGCCGAAACGCCAAGGTCCCTGATCGACACGATGTCCGCCACCCTCCCGATGTTACGCAACACCCGGATAGTCTCCGCCTCGTGATAGCTGTGAAGGCATGACCAACGACCAGCACCTAGCCATGCGCGCCGCCGCCGAATCGCACCTGCGGGCGCTGGCGGGCGAGCGCGCGACGCTGCGGGACGACCAGTGGACGGCGATCAGCGCGCTCGTGGCCGAGCGGCGCCGGGCGCTGGTGGTGCAGCGGACCGGCTGGGGGAAGTCGGCCGTGTACTTCGTGGCGACCGCGCTGCTGCGGGCGGCCGGAGCCGGGCCCACGGTGATCGTTTCGCCGCTGCTGGCGCTGATGCGAAACCAGGTGGAGGCGGCCGCCCGGGCGGGCATCCACGCGCGCACCATCAACTCCGCCAACCTGGATGACTGGGAGCAGGTGCACGCCGAGATCCGCGACGGCGCGGTCGACGTGCTGCTGGTCAGCCCCGAGCGGCTGAACAACCCCGGCTTCCGTGACAACGTGCTGCCGGAGCTGACCAAGTCGGCCGGGCTGATCGTGATCGACGAAGCGCACTGCATCTCTGACTGGGGCCACGACTTCCGGCCCGACTACCGCCGGATCCGGACGCTGCTGGAGACGCTGCCGCCCGACATCCCGGTGCTCGCCACCACCGCCACCGCCAACGAGCGGGTCACCGTGGACGTGGCCGAGCAGTTGTCATCCGGCGAGTTCGACGTGCTGGTGCTGCGCGGGCCACTAGACCGGGACTCGCTGCGGCTGGCGGTGGTCAGCCTGCCGGCCGCGCCGATGCGGCTCGCCTGGCTGGCCGACGCCCTGGCGACGGGCAAGCTGCGGGGCTCGGGCATCATTTACACGCTGACCGTCGCCGCCGCCTACGAGACCGCCGCGTTCCTGCGCGAGCAGGGCATCGAGGTCACCGCCTACAGCGGCAAGGACGACCAGGCGCAACGGCTGGCGGCCGAAGACGACCTGCTCGCTAACCGGGTCAAGGCCCTGGTCGCGACCAGCGCGCTCGGCATGGGGTTCGACAAGCCCGACCTCGGCTTCGTCGTCCACCTGGGCGCGCCCCAGTCCCCGGTCGCGTACTACCAGCAGATCGGCCGCGCCGGGCGCGGCGTCGAACGGGCCGACGTGGTGCTGCTGCCCGGCCGCGAGGACCGGGACATCTGGGCCTACTTCGCGTCGCTCGCCTTCCCGCCCGAGGGGCAGGTGCGGACGACGCTGGCGACCCTGGCCGAAGCCGGGCGCCCGATGTCCACCGCAGCCCTGGAGACCCATGTCGACCTGTCCAGGGGACGTCTGGAGACCATGCTCAAGGTGCTCGACGTGGACGGCGCGGTAACCCGCACCGCCGGCGGCTGGGCGTCCACCGGACAGCCCTGGTCTTACGACGGCGACCGTTACCAGCGGGTGGCCGGCGAGCGGGCCCGCGAGCAGCAGGCGATGCTCGCCTACCAGGCGTCCGACCAGTGCCGGATGGAGTTCCTGCGCCGGGAACTTGACGACCCGGAGGCGGTCCCCTGCGGCCGGTGCGACAACTGCACCGGCGAGGGGTGGGCGGCCGACGTGCCCTCGTCCGGGGTGGCGGCCGCGCAGGACCGGCTGGCCCGGCCGGGGGTGACGGTCGAGCCGCGCAAGATGTGGCCGTCGGGCATGAAGGACCTCGGGGTCGACCTGTCAGGCAAGATCCCCCCCGCCCGCCTGGCCGGGCCAGGCCGGGCGCTGGGGCGGCTGACCGACGTCGGGTGGGGTGCCACCCTGCGGGGGCTGCTGGCCGAGGGAGCGGCCGACGGGCGGGTCACCCCGCAGCTGACCGACGCGATCGTGAAGGTGCTGGCGGCGTGGGACTGGGCGGCCCGACCGGCCTCGGTGGTGACGCTGCCGTCCCGGTCACGGCCGGCGCTGGTTAGCTCGCTGGGTGAGCGGATCGCGGAGATCGGGCGGCTGTCCTACCTCGGCTCGCTCGAGTACGTCACGCCGGACGGGCCGGGGCCGCGGCGGCACAACAGCGCGCAGCGGCTGGCTACCGTGTGGCGGGCGCTGACGATCCCGGACGAGCTGCGGGCGGCGGTGGCGGCCAGCGAGGGGCCGGTGCTGCTGGTGGACGACCAGATCGACACCGGCTGGACGATGACGGTGGCGGCGGCGCTGCTTCGCGACGCTGGCGCGGCGGCGGTGCTTCCGCTGGCGCTGGCGACGACGGCGGGCTAGGCGACGTAGGGCTCGGCGCCGGTCTCGCTCACCATCGGACGACCCGCGACGGCCCACCCGGTCATGCCGTCGGCCACGTTCACTGTCCGCCAGCCGGCCCCGGCCAGGGCCTGGGCAGCGTAGGCGGACCGCGCGCCGGACCGGCAGATCACGTAGATCTCCTGGCCCTGCGGGATCTCGCCCGCCCGCTGCGACAGGGCGCCGACCGGGATATGCACGGCGTCCGGTGCGTGGCCGGCCGCCCACTCGTCGTCCTCGCGCACATCGAGGAGGTACACCCCGCCCGGAAGGTTCGTCGACATGACCGAGGGGCTGGCTTCGTCGGCTTGAGACATGATCGTTCTCCTTGCGGCACAGGGAGGAGGGCAGGTGCGGCATCGGTGACACCAGCGACAGGACCCGCTGTGCGCGATAGCGTACTCCGGGCCAGCCTGAGCCCGCACAGCGGCTAGACCGAGACCGCGTCCGACTCGTCGGCCGCCTCGCTGATCCCGTACCGCGCGTACAACCGCCGCAACGGCCCCGGCGCCCACCAGTTGGCCCGCCCGAGCAGCCGCATCGTGGCCGGCACGAGCAGGATGCGGACGATCGTCGCGTCTACCACCAGCGCGACGATCATGCCCACGCCGAGCAGCTTCAGGAAGGTGATGCCGGAGGCGGAGAACAGGCCGACCACGATCACCAGCAGCAGCGCCAGGCTGGTGATCAGGCCGCCGGTGCGCTGCAGGCCGGCCGCCGCGGCGGCGGCGTTGTCGCCGGTCTCGTCGTAGCGCTCGCGGATGCGGGACAGCAGGAACACCTCGTAGTCCATGGACAGGCCGAAGACGATCGCGAGCAGCAGGATCGGCATCGTCGGGTCGATGGTGCCGGTGGCGGTGAAGTCGAGCAGCCCGGACAGGTGCCCCCACTGGAACACCCAGACGATGATGCCGAAGGTGGCCGACAGCGACAGCACGTTCATCACGATCGCCTTCAGCGGCAGCACTACCGAGCCGAACGCCAGGAACAGCAGCACGAGGGTGGCCAGCGCGGTCAGCAGTGCCATCCACGGCAGGGTGCCGCCGAGGCTGGACAGCTCGTCCACCAGCATGGCGGTCTGCCCGCCGACCAGCACGGTGGCATGCGACGGGGGCGCGAGGGCGCGGATGCTGGTGACGATCTGGCGGGCCTGCGGCGAGTCCGGCAGCGGCCGGTAGCCGACCGCCAGCCGGACGGCCGGGCCGTGCTGCCCGGTGACCTGGGTGCCGGTCACGCCAGGGAGGGCGTCAATCCGGCTGATGTAGCCGTTGAGCGCGGACGGGCTGGTGACGCCGGTCAGCACCGCCTCGACCGGGCTGGTCGAGTTGGCCGGGAAGTCCGTCCGCAGGGTCTCCTGTACCTGCCGGACGACGTTGCCGGCCGGCAGCACGCGGGCGTCGGTGCCGCCCCAGGAGATGCGCAGGAACGGTGCGCCGAGGGCGAGCAGCACCACCACGATCACCACCACGAAGGCGACCGGGCGGCGCATGACCGCGTGCGCCAGCCGGTACCAGGCGCCCTCGGTCTCCGGCCGCGGCGTTGCAGCGCGCACGCTTCGCCTGACCGCGAGTGCGTTCACCCGGTGGCCGAGCACCGCCAGCAGCGCGGGCAGCACGGTCAGGGCGGCGATCACGTCCACCGCGACGGTAGCCGCGCCGCCGAACCCCATCGACCGGAGGAACACCGGCTGGAACAGGATCAGGCTGGTCATCGCGAGGGCGACGGTGACGCCGGAGACGAGGACGGTGCGGCCCGCGGTCGCCACCGTCCGGGCGACGGCCGCCTCGACCGAGGGCTGGCGGCGCAGCTCCTCGCGGAACCGGGTCACCATGAACAGGCCGTAGTCGATGCCGAGGCCGAGTCCCATGATCGTGGTGACGTTCACCGAGTAGACGGACACGGTGGTGACCAGGGTGAGCAGCCGCAGCACGGCGAGCGAGCCGAGGATGGCCAGGCCGCCGACCAGCAGCGGAGCCCCGGCCGCGACCACGCTGCCGAAGATGATCACCAGCAGGATGAGCAGCACCGGGAACGAGATCGTCTCCGCCCGCCCGACGTTCGCGCTGACCTCAGCGTTGATCGCGACCTCGGCCGGGATGCTGCCGCCCGCCTGCGCGGTGATGCCGTCGCCGGCCTGCGGGGCGAAGTCCGCCTTGATCGCCTTGTAGGTGTCCTCGCGCCGCTGGTCGGTGCCACCCGCGAGCTGCAGGGCGGCGTAAGTGGCGTGCTGGTCAGTTGAGACCAGGTTCCGCTGGCCGCTCGTCCAGTAGGTGATGCTGCCAGTCACCTGGCTAGCCGGCAGCCTGGCCAGGTAGGCGGTGACCGCCTGCCGGTAGGCCGGGTCGGCGACCGTGCTGGCGTCGCTGCGGAACAGCACCACCACGTCGGCCGTGTCGCGGCCGAACAGGCTGGCGGCCCGGTCCGCTTCGACGTTGCTCTGGCTGCCGGGCGGGGTGAAGGTGTTACCCGAGTCGAGGTGGCCGAAGACCCCGGTGCCCCAGACGCCCGCCGCCACCGCGAACAGCAGCGCGATCAGCAGCGTGAGCCGTCGCCCCCGGTAGAGCAGCCGGCCCCATGCCTCGAACATCACGCCTCCGGTATTTGAGGGGTAAACACCGTAAACAGCTTACGGAGCTAACTTTGCATACACCGTTTACTTCAGTCAAGGGTGCTAGCGTATTCGTGTCAGGAGGTAAGGAGTGACGCAGGCAGGAGCCCCTTCACCCACCCGCCGGGACCGGATGCGGGCGGCGACGATGAAGGAGATCACCGCGACGGCCCGGCGGCTGCTGGTCGCCCACGGCCCGGACGCTGCGTCGCTGCGGGCCATCGCGCGGGAAATGGGCATGACCGCGCCCGCCCTCTACCGCTACTACGGCAGCCGCGAGGACCTGCTGCGGCACGTGATCGCGAGCATCTTCAAGGAGCTGTCCCACGATGTCCGGCACGCCATCGACGCGGCCGGGAACGACGCGGACGGCGTCCGCGGGAAGATGACCGCGAAGATGGTGGCGGCCTGCCTGGAGTTCCGCCGCTGGGCGCTCGGTCACCGGGAAGAGTTCGCCCTGCTATTCGGCGTCCCGCTGCCCGGGACCGAGATTGAGGACTTCGACGTCGCGCAGCAGTGCGCCCTGGAGTTCGCGGGAACGTTCTACGTGCTGTTCATCGAGCTCTGGACCAAGACCCGCTTCCCGGTACCGGACGAGGCGGACATCGACCAGTCGCTGCTTCCCCAGCTCGACCGTTTCCGGAAGAAGCTCGGCACCAACGCGCCCCCGGGCGCGATCCTGATCTTCCTGCGCTGCTGGGTGCTGCTCTACGGGGCGGTGTCGATGGAGGTGTTCGGCCACCTCGGCTTCGCGATGGACAACCCGGCCGCCCTGTTCGAGCTGACGCTGGCGGACCTGGCCCGGCTGGTCGGCCTGGAGTACCCGGTCAGGGACGCCTGAGGGAGCGGCGCAGCAGGCCCACCCCGGCGGCCAGGAACACCGCGGCCGCCAGCACCTCGTTCTTCAGGTGATGCGGCGCCTCGGTCTGGATCGCCCAGTGGAACTCATCCACCGCCCGCGGGAACGGCGAGCGGCCGAAGAACACGTTGGACGGCTTGTCCAGGTCGGGAAAGGCCGCGCCGGCCATGCCCGCCAGTACCGCCGCCCGCTTCTGCGGCGGCGCCAGCGCGGTCATCGCGCCCATCACCGCCAGCCCGGCCAGCCCGTCGGGCACCGCGACCTCCATGAAGTGCGGGCGGCCGACCCATTTCCCCCAGTGCGGTACCGCGTCGAGCACGAAGTGCGACACCACGCCGAGGGCGAAGGCGCGCCCGGGCCGGCGGGCCACGGCGCCGATCACCGCACCGGACAGTACGTGATTGGTCACCAGCATGGCTCCAACGTACCTGCGTAGCGGTCGTCGCCAGCACGCGGCACGCCACTCCTGGTAGCGTTTTCCCATGCTGGACAGACGATTCATCAGGGACAACCCGGAGGCCGTGAAGGCGGCCGTACGGGTCAAGGGCATCGGCCTCGACGTGGACGAACTGCTCAGCCTTGACCAGTCCAGCCGTGAACTGCAGCGCGAGCTCGACGAGGCGCAGACCCGGCGCAAGGCCTTCGCCCGGGAGTTCGCCAAGGCCGACGAGGCGACCAGGACCAAGCTCAAGGCCGAGCACGATGAGCAGGACCTGCACCTGAGGGAGGTCAGGGACAAGCTCAAGCAGGTGAACGAGGAACTGCAGGCGCTGCTGCTGCTCACCCCCACCATCCCGTGGGAAGGAGCGCCGGTCGGGCCCGAGTCGGCCAATACCTCGATCAAGGTCTGGGGCACCAGGCCGGCCTTCGACTTCGAGCCCAAGGACCACGTCGAGCTGCTGGAGAACCGGGGCTGGGCTGAGTTCGGCCGCGCCCGCAAGGTCGCCGGCGAGCGCGCCTACGCGCTGATGGGTGACATGGTGCTGCTCGAGCGGGCGCTGCTTTCCTACGCGCTCGACCACCTCATCGCACTCGGCTCCACCGCGATCTCCGTCCCGGTCATGGTCCGGGAGGAGGCGCTGATCGGCACCGGCCAGTTCCCGTCGCACCGCGAGGAGACCTACGCGCTGCCCGCCGACGACCTCTACCTGGCCGGCACGGCCGAGGTGGCGCTGGTCGGCCTGCACTCGGGCGAGATCCTGGATGCCAAGTCGCTGCCGGTCAAGTACGCCGGCATCTCGCCCTGCTTCCGCCGGGAGGCGGGCAGCGCCGGGAGCGACGTACGCGGGCTGCTGCGGGTGCACCAGTTCGAGAAGGTCGAGCAGTTCATCATCTGCGCGGCCGACGACGCCGAGTCCGACCGCTGGCACGCCGAGCTGCTCGGTGCCGCCGAGCACCTGCTGCAGGGCCTTGAGCTGCACTACCAGGTGCTGGAGATCGCCACCGGCGACATGGGCTCAGGCAAGTACCGGATGAACGACATCGAGACCTGGTTCCCGTCACTCGACCGGTTCCGTGAGACCCACAGCTGCTCCTCGCTGCACGACTGGCAGGCGCGGCGGGCGAACATCCGTTACCGCGACACCGACGGGACCGTGAAGTTCGCCTACACGCTGAACAACACCGCCATCGCCACCCCCCGGCTACTGGCCGCGGTGGTGGAGAATTACCAGACAGCGGACCGGAAGGTCCGCGTGCCGCCGGTCCTGCAGCCGTACCTCGGCGGCCGGGCCGAGCTCTGACCCAAGCGCTGATCAAGCCAGCTAAACCGCAAAGCAGAACCGGAGGGCCGTGCACCGTGGGAGGCGAGCGTCGTACGCTGCGAGGCGTGGAACTCCAAGCTGACCGCGTGGCCGAGATCGCCCACCGGCCGGTCGCCGAGCTGCGCCGCCGGGATGTCGCGATCGCCTTGCTGAGCGTCCCGTCCGAGGACGCGCTGGCCTCGTTGCCGGTGATCAGGCGCGGGCTGCTGGCCGCGGGCAACCCGCTGTCGGCCCCCTTCTGGGAGTCGGCCGAGGCGATCCTGCAGAAGATCAGCGCCAACGACGCGACGTTCGGCGACGTGCACGGCTGGCTGGAGGCCACCGGCACCGAGCCGACCGGGATCATCGGCCTGCACGTATGGGAAGAGCCGTCGGCCCGCAGCCCGCTACAGGAGGAGATGCACGCCCGGCTGGTCGGTTACCTGGAGGACCGGCTGGCGGCCGGTGACATCGACCCGGACCGGCTCGCAGGCGGTGACAAGGCCGCCCGGCAGGAGTACCTGACGCTGCAAGAGGAGTGGATGAGCGCCCCGCTGCCGGACGGCCGGGTGCCGATGACGGTCCTGCTCGACGAGCAGGACGAGGCCTTCCTGGCGGACTGGGCGGCGGCTGACGCCGAGGCACGGTCCGCGCTGCAGTCCGTGCTCGACCGGGCCGGGGCCCGGCCGGCCCCCGTCCCCGAGCTGCGCGCCGCCGCGGCCAGGCTGCGGACCGACATCGCCCGGCCCGGGTGGCCCGGTCAGATGCTGGTGTCGTTCAGCGGCCGCACCGCCGGCACCCTGCCGGCCGACGACGCGGAACTGTGGCTGACGCTGGCCACGTCGGTGGCTTCACCCCAGGGCGGCCCGTTGTCCGAGGAGGACAGGCAGTTCGCCCGGGCGATGGAGTGGGCGGAGGACGAAGACCTCGAGGCCGGCGAGCCTGGCGGTGACGGCGAGCCGGACGAGCTGTCGGCTGCGATCGCCGCGGTGTGCGCGCTCGACCACTTCGACTGGCTGGCGGTCATGTCGGCCCTGGTGACCGGCGGGCCAGGAACGCCCGCCTCCGCCGCCGACCTGGCCCGTTACATCAGGGACTTCGACCCCGACGAGGTGATCGGGGCCGGCGCGCTGGTGATCGCGGCCGACAGCGCTGGCGAGCCGGACGATGACCCCGAGCCGGCCGGCGGCCAGGACGAGTTCGACGACGACTTCGACGAGCTCAGCGTGGAAGGCCTGTTCCTGCACGTGACCGCGATGTGGTCGGTCCTCGGCGCGATCGACTCCGACGACCGGCTGACCCCGCTCGGCTGGTGGGGCCTGCCCGAGGCGATGCGGCGGGCCTGGACCGAGTAAGGCGCACCCGTTCGGCGTTAACTTGGGGTTATTACGCGGGCGGGGCGCCCGAGCCGGCCTCCGCCTGCGCGCTGCCTTCCGCTGCCTCGCGGGCCGCCGTCCGGGCCCGGTGGGCCGCCAGGCCACGCAGCGGGCGCTCGCTCGGCGGCGCGCTCGCGCCTTCCGCCTCGGTCCCCTCCGGGTCTTCCGGGGCCGGGCCGATCTTGCGGAACTGCTTGTTCATCGACCGCAGCAGGAAGACGAGGGCGACCCCGAGGGCGGCCACCACCAGGAAGCCGAGCAGTCCCGGCTCCACGTTGCTGATGGTGGATGAGTTGGTGGCTGCCGCAAGTAGGGGGTTCAAAGGGTCACACTCTCCCGGATGCCCGCGAAAAGGTCATCTTCCGGCAGCTCGGTATCCACGAGCGACCTAGCAAGATGATAGTCCTCGGTCGGCCAGGCAGTGCGCTCGACGTCGCGCGGGCAGGCGAACCAGGAGCTCTCCGGGCTGATCTGGGTCGCGTGGGCGAGCAGGGCCTCGTCTCGGAGCTGGAAGTAGTCGGCGGCCGGCACCCGGGTGGTGATCTCCAGCGGGCGGTCGCCCCGCTCAGCGCGCTTGCGGGCCCGCTCCTCCCACTCTTCGAAGATCTTCGAGTACGGCGACTCCAGGCCGCGCCGCACCAGCTCGGCGTGCAGGGCGGCGTACTTCTCCTGGTGGAAGGTGACGAAGTAGTACAGCTTGAGCGGCTGCCAGGGGACGCCGCCGGCTTCCCGGTAGCGGTCGGGGTCGGCCGCCGCCTCGAAGGCCTCCACCGCGACCTGGTGGGTCTTGATGTGGTCGGGGTGCGGGTAGCCGCCGCTCTCGTCGTAGGTCAGCATGACGTGCGGGCGGAACTCGCGCACCAGGCGCACCAGCGGCGCCGCCGCCTCGCCCAGCGGAACCAGGGCGAAGCTGCCCTCGGGGAGCGGCGGCAGCGGGTCACCCTCCGGCAGGCCGGAGTCGGTGAAGCCGAGGAAGCGCTGCTGCACGCCGAGGATTTCCCGGGCCCGGGCCATCTCCTGGCGCCTGATCTCGGGCAGGTTCGCCAGCACCTCGGGCCGGTCCATGGCCGGGTTCAGGATGCTGCCGCGCTCGCCGCCGGTCATGGTGGCGACAAGCACGTCCACGCCCTCGCGGGCGTACCTGCCCATCGTGGCGGCGCCCTTGCTCGACTCGTCGTCGGGGTGCGCGTGCACGGCCATCAGGCGGAGCCTGGTCCCCCCAGCTCCCCGCGACTCAGCTGACAACGTTGCCGCCCTTCATATCCGCTCAGTACATTTACCGGAACGCCAACCCGGTTTAACGGCATTCCCGGCCGGGAAACCTGGCCCGGAGGCCTTGGGAT
>Ga0265338_10009063_pt1 | contig 11970 bp, 9 predicted proteins | sample 42126metaG_FD_193579 | JGI IMG/M metagenome (GOLD analysis project Ga0265338, IMG submission 193579) | Rhizosphere microbial communities from Carex aquatilis grown in University of Washington, Seatle, WA, United States - 4-21-26 metaG | ecosystem: Host-associated > Plants > Roots > Rhizosphere >... | reverse complement strand
GCGCACATGGTCCCGTACGAGCCGATGCACCATGTGGCCACCCAGACGGCGGAGGTGGCGTACCAGGACGGGCGGGAGCTGGCCGGCGGATCGCTGAAGGTGAGCGCGCCGCAAGCGACGACAACCGGGCTTACCACGTGGGGAGCGTTTGGACCGATCCTGGGAGTGGTGCTGGTGGACGCGGCGCAAAGCAAGCTGGCGTGGAGCCACTGGGAACAGGGCCCTGAGGGCGCGCGAGCGGTGTTCAGCTACGCGGTTCCCAAGGCGAAGTCGCACTACGAGGTGGTGTACTGCTGCGTGGCGGAGCAGGCGGGATCGATTGCCGCCGATGTGCACGTGTTCCGGCAGCTGGAGGGCTACCACGGCGAGATAGCGGTGGATGCGGAGACGGGCGTGATCCGGCGGCTGACGCTGGAGGCGGAGATGAAGGCCGATGATCCGGTGGTGAAGGCCGGCATCCTGGTGGAATACGGGCCGGTGGAGATCGGCGGGCAGACGTACACGTGCCCGCTGCGCAGCGTGTCCAGTTCGCGGGCACAGAGCGTGCAGGTGGATACGAACTTCCACTTTGCCCTGGCGCACCAGTTGCAGCCGCTGAAGAACGAGGTGGCCGATGCGACGTTCAAGGACTACCACGTATTCCGGGCGGAGACGCGGCCGCTGACGGAGGAGGAGGCCGCCGCGGCGGAGAAGGCCGCCGCGGCGGAGAAGGCCGCGGGGGTGCAGCAGGCTGCGGTTGAGGCGCCGGGAGCTGCGCCGGTGAGCGCTGCGGCCGCGGCTCCGGCGACGACTGTGCCTGCTGCGGGCGATGCAAAGGCGAGTGTTGCGGACGCGGCGCCCTACGAGCCGGCGCTGCAACCGCGGCCTGCCGCTCCCCCGGCAGAGAGCGGCGAACCGGAGATGAGCGCGACGGATGCAACGAGCTTGCCGGAACAAGCGCCGGCGGCACAGGCGCCTTCGACCAATACAGGATTCACGTTGCGGACGACGACGCGCCTGGTGGAAGTGGCCGTGGTGGCGACGGACAAAAAGGGCCATCCGATTACCGATCTGAAGCCGGAGGACCTGGAGATCTACGACAACGGGCACAAGCAGACGGTGAAGGATTTTGCGCAGGCAGGGGCGGATGTGGAGAGGGCCCTGGCGGCGACTCCGCAGCAAGGGCAGGCAGAGGAACCGGTGGTGACCAACCGGCCCGCGTCGGGATCGGCAGCGGCGGCGCGCCAGGAGTCAGGAAACACGACGGTGCTGCTGGTTGACGCGGCACACGTGAGTTTCAGCGATGTGACGTATGCGCGCGGGGAAATTCTGCGATTCCTTAAGACGGTACGCGCGGATGAGCGGGTGGGGCTTTACATCCTGGGCGTCCACGGATTCCAGGTGGTGAATGAGCCGTCTTTAGATCACGCAGCGCTGGCGGCCACGCTGGCGAAGTGGATGCCGAGCGCGCAAGACCTGCAGAACGCGCAGGCCGAAGAGCAGCGCAACCGGCAGCAGATCGACTGGGTGCACAGAGCCTCGGACTTGGCTTACGTGAATGGCAACGGAGAAGGAGCTGGAGGTGATCCGTCGATGTCAGCCACGGGCACCGGGGAGGTCGCAGATGCGGTGTATCCGCCGGACGCAGAGTTGAGGCCTATGGGCGACCGGCCGGAGGATTTTGCTCTGCATCTGCTGGTGGGGGTGGGCCGGCACCTGGCGGCGATTCCGGGGCACAAGACGCTGGTGTGGGTGACGAGCGACAACGTGCTGGCGGACTGGAACTCTTCCATAGTGGGCCAGGAGGACAACGGGAACCGGGTCCTCAACTCCGCGTCAATGCGGGCGCGGGAGACCCTGAACGAGGCACATGTGAGTATTTATCCCCTGGACGTGTCGCAACTGGAGACGGCTGCGATTTCAGCGGACTTGGGCAATCGGACAGTGCAATCCATCAATCCTGCGCTGCCCGGCGAGACCACGCCGGCACCGACCCCGATGGGACGGTACGGAGCGCAGTTGCATGCGGACACGCATCCGATTCAGCCCACCTTCAGGGAACTGGCGGAGGCGACAGGTGGACGGGCGCTGCGGCGCGCGGGAGATATTGCCGCGGAGTTGGGTGAGATTGTGGCCGATGGGCGCGCGGCGTACCTGTTGAGTTTTTCGCCGGACTCGCAGGCGGACGGGAAGTATCACACACTCACGGTGAAGTGCGTGCGCAAGGATGTGAAGCTGAGGTACCGAAACGGATTTCTCTACTCCGCGGAGCCGGCGACGATGAAGGAGCGGTTCCGCGAGGTAGTGTGGCAGCCGCATGAGGAGACTGAGATTGGGCTGACCGCGGCCAGGGTGCGCGAGCCGATTGGCGACGGGGTGCGGTTGAACATTGCCGCGACGGACCTGGAGATGGCGCAACAGGACGGGCGATGGACGGACAAAGTGGATGTGTTTGTGGTGATTCGGGATGACTCCGGGCTGCACGCGACGATTGCGGGCAAGCGGCTGGGGCTGGCGCTTAAGCCTGCGACCTATCAGCAAAGGATGAAGGACGGAATGACGGTGGAGGAGAAGCTGCCGAAGCTGCGGCCGGGAGCGCTGGTGAGAGTGATTGTGATTGATGAAAATTCGCGGAGGATGGGGAGCGTGACGGTAGGGACCAGGGACTAGGGACGTAGGGAACAGGGATCAGGGAACAGGGAACAGGGAACAGGGACGTCGGGAACAGGGAACAGCGCTATTGTGGCTGAGGTGGTTGATCGGCGGTGGGTTTGGGGTGGTTGACGCTGTAGGGGCCGGGGAGGACGGGCGCCTGGGGGCCGGTGGTTTTTGGGGCGGGGCGGTCAGTGAGCTTGGAGTAGATGCGGAATTCGACGACGAGGTCGAGGACGACGGGGACGGGTTTGCCATCCTTGATGGCGGGATCGAATTTGGCCTTGCGGATGGCGTCGACGGCATTTTCGTCAAGGCCGAAGCCGATGGGACGGCCGATGGCGATCTCGCCCAGCTTGCCGTCAGGCTCGACCACCACGTGGTACATGCACATGCCGGCTACGCCATTCTTCTGCGCGTAATCGTTGGACGGCGGGTCGAAGACGGAGACGAGGCGGGCTTTGGTTTCGACCTGGCTCTGGCGGAGGACGGCGGGGTCGCTGGGGCGGTAGTCCTGCTTGGCGTCGACGTCCTTGTAGTAGAGCTGCCAGTAGACGGGCAGGGTGGCGATCATGTGGCTATCGATGCCGGCGGCGAAGATTCTGTCAATCGCGCCGCGGAGCGCCTGATTGGCTTCAGCCTGCGAGATGGTGACGCCGGGGCGTAAGACCTCGGGCTGCGGGGCGGGCTCCGGCTGCACCGCGTCCTGCGGTAGCGCCGAGGCCTGCTTCTTCTTGCCTGGCTTTGGCGGCTTTTGCTTCTTCAGGACTATGACCTGTTCGCGCTCAATGACAATGCGCAGCGGCTTCTTCTTTGTGGTGAGGCGGACGCGGTCGACGGCCTGGTCCTCAAAAGGCGCCGCGCCGAGGAAGTGAAGGCCGTAGCGGACGCCTTCGAGCTCGAGATGACGCTTATCAAGGTGGACGCGGTTGATTTGGACCAGGCTGAGCGTGTAAGAGGCTTTAGGCGAATTGCCGTCGAAAAGGCCCTGGTAGGTGAAGTGCAGGCTGTTTTCGAGCCAGCCGCCACGGATGTAGAACGTCTTGCCCTCAAGCTGCTGGCGCATTTCGTCTTCAGAGACGGGTGGGGTGGCGGATTTTGAAGCGCCCTCATTGCCTGCCGATGGATTGGGCTGCTGGGCGGGCTCGGAGGCCGCGGCAGGGGAATCGGAAGCAGGCTGGGCGGATGCGGGTTGTGCCGGCGCCTGAGGCGTGGCGGACTGCGGCGTGGGTGTCTGTTGGGCTGCCGGCTGCTGCTGGTCTGGCGCGGGAGGAGCGGGGGGCTGCGGCGTGGGCGCCTGTTGGGCTGCCGGCGGCTGCTGGTCTGGCGCAGGAGGCGTGGCGGGCTGCGGCGCGGGCACCTGTTGGGCCGGTGGCGCCTGTTGGGTTGGTTGCTGTTGCTGGTCTGGCGCGGGAGGCGTGGTGGGCTGCGGTGCGGGCGCCGGTTGGGCTGGCGGCTGCTGCTGGTCTGGCGCGGGAGGCGTGGCGGGCTGCTGGGCGGGGAGAACGAGAGCCAGACAGAGAGCTGCGCTACCGGCGAGAGAGCCACACCAGTGGGAAAGTTGAGGCACACGTGCGCGCATAGAAAGAACCGTTGTGGGCAAGGGTATCAGGGCGAGGCGGGAAACTGCCATAACCGTTCAGTGGTACTTAGGATGGTTAGAGGGTTTTGCCGCCGATGCGCCAGAGGATGCGGCGGAAGAGGCCGAGGACGCGACGCAGGTCAGAGGGCGAGAGCGCGAGGCGGTGCAGGAGCAGGCGAAGATGGTGGCGGTTGGCCTGCTGCATGGAACGCGGGGAATAGCGCGCGGCGGCCATGGTTTGTTCAACGAGATCGGCGAGGCGATCGAGCTGGGCGGAGGTGGCGGCGGGGTGAGGCGCTTGCTGGGGTTCGGAGTCGAGAGCCGGGACGGGCGCGGGGCGCGCGAGCTCATAGAGGCAGACGGCGACGGCCTGGCCGAGATTCATGGAGGGCTGGCGCGGGTCAGTGGGGATTTCAACCAGAACATGGCAGAAGGCGAGGTGGTCGCGGGTGAGGCCGTGCTTTTCCGGGCCGAAGACGAGGGCGATGCGGCCGTTGTCGCGGGCCAGCTCAGTTTCCAGGAGCGGGGCGAAGGCGGGGAGGGGGACGACGGGCTGCTCTGGTTTGCGATGGGTGAGGGTGCCGGTGCCGGCGACGAAGGTGCAATCGGCGAGGGCTTCGGCCAGGGTGGGGAATTCGCGGGCGGCGGTGAGGAGGTGGGGCGCGCCGACGGCGGATTTGGCTTCACGCCAGTGGGGCGCGTAGGGCGCGACGACGGTGAGGCGGGAGAAACCGAAGTTGGCCATGGCGCGGGCGACGGCGCCGATGTTGAGCGGGTTGCGCGGCGAGACGAGGATGATTTCGAGGCGGTCGCGTTGGGCGGGGGTGAGCAAGGATCGATTGTAGATGCGCGGCGGTTCGAGCCTAGTAAAACTCCTCGTGCGAAATCTCCAACTTCTCGAGATCAAATAAGAAGAAGGTCCCGAGGTCGTAGACCGTTCCCTTTTTTGGGGACCAATCGCTGACAAGGTGGTATTTGCCTTTTAACGCGGCTTCGAAGACCCATTCGGCTCCATCGACGCCTATCACTTTGCGCTCGTGGGTTGGCAGAGCCCAGAAGTTGGAGTTCTGGAAACGCTGGAGGATCAGTTGCGTCTCATCGCGACTCAGTTTGCGGGTCCTATTCGTGGTAAGTTTGCCAGGTTCATAACCGCCAGCGCCGCTTGTGATCTTCGTGATCAGTGTCCCCGTTCCGTCCGGCTTCACCACGACACGAATGGCTACTGGGTGGTGGAAGGTGCGAAGCCACAAAAACCTGAACTCGGTTAGGGACGGATCTTTCGAGCTCTCCAGCAGAGATGGCTCGTGGAGCGCTTTGAGCATTGTCGAGTACCACTCCGCCACGGACTGATCCGTTCGCGCGTCATTATCGAAGGTCCTCTCAGGGAAATAGCGAGTTTGTGCCGCGGCACAAACCAGGCCGAGAACGACCACGAAAAGCGAGAGCAGGAGTCCGGTTCTCACGGTACTCATATTCTTACCGACGGTGTCCACGTCTAGCGTTCCTTTCGCCGGGATTCCTTTCGAAATCTTTTGAAGTCCTCGACGATATCGTCTTCTGTGATTCCGGCAGCTGTCATCGATTTCTGAAGACTCGCGCGAGCATCTTCAAGCGCCTTCTTCTGCGCTTGAGTCCTGCGCTTTCTTGGCGGTAAGTGGAACACCGGCGTAAGAACGGGTTCTCTTTTGACGGGGAGATAGCAACCGATGATTTCGCCATGGCGAGTGATCGTCAGGGGCTTCCGGGCGGTTAACAGGTACTTTGCGAGGTTGTCACGGAACTCGCGGATGCCGACGGACTGGGTGCTCATGGCGACCTCCAATGTGTACACTTGCGTACACAAGTGTACCACTTTCCGGAGATGGCGGCGTGCGACTTACTTGCTGGGAGCGGGCGGGACGGTGCTACTCGCCGCTGCGAGGGGTGGCGGCGTGATCTTCAGGGTTCCGGCTTTGCCGGAGAGCCAGTCATAGACGCCGGTGGAGAGGACGAACTCCTTGCCCTGGGGCACGTCGATCTCGAAATGCGCCGGCACGCCGGAGCGCTGGATGGCGGCGAAGATGTCAGGCTTGAGATCCATTGCCATTTCGCCGCCGGTCCAATTGAGGGCGGTTCCATCAGGCGAGTAGGCGAGGAGTTCGACCTGGATTTTGGCGGTGTGGCTGTTCTGCGGGCCGGGGTTGAGGCGGAGGTCAGTCCATCGGATCATGAAATCGACACTGTAGCGAGTGACCGGGCCGGAGAGTTTGGCATTGGCGCCGGCGTGCGAAGCGCCGGGACCAGGCTGTTTAGCCGCGGGAGCAACGCGCATGCCGTAGAGGATCTCATTGGAGTCAGGCATGCCGAGGAGCATGAGCGCATGCAGTGGGTTGGCTTCCTGTTTATGTGGCGGAGTGCTGGTTTCGTCAGCGTTGTAGCCGCGGCGATAGGCGAGCTTGATCTTCTTATCGGCGATCTTGACCTGGATGTTTCGATAGGAGCCGTCGAGTTTGGGGTTGGTGGGGGAGTAAGTGAGGGTGTAGTAATGGGCGCCGTCGGTCATGTCGCGGGAGGTAGCGGCGCTGAGGTCATTGTTGTTGTAAATGGCCTTGCCACCGGTGTCAGCGGCAAGCTGCTGCATTTTTGTGATTTGGTCTGCGCGTCTGGCGGCGTCGGCTGAGAACCCGCTCATGGGGGTCATGGAGCCGGCAGGACCGATGTTGGGGGTATTGGCGAGGCTTGGACTGTCTGCCTCCATGGCGCTGTCGTTCATTACACCCTGGGCATTGACGGGGTAGACGGCAATGCGGGCGGCGGTGAGGGCGTCGGCGGTCTTGCGGACATCAGAGAGCGGCACGACGAGATCCTGCGCATCGGCACGCTCGCTCATGTTGGGAAGAATGTAGACGGGAAAATCCGACGAGAACCAGATGAGGTTTTTGCGGCCGGGGACGTTGGCCAGATAGTGTGCCAGATCGCGCAGCGCCTCAAGAGTCATCAAGGTCTGGTTGCGGTGGGAAAAGTCCTGGTAGCTGGAGAACGCGTCCTCGAGGGCGGCAACGCCAAGGCTGGCCAGCGGGCTTGAGTGCCCGGCCACGGACTGGGCGCGGAAGGCGACAGTCTCATTGTTCTCCGCCTCCTCAGTGCGGGTGACGAGAGTGGTGCTGGTCTGGGGGCTGACGCCTTTCTGTTTTGCTTCAACGGCGGCCTGGAGCGCGGCGATATCGGTGGTGAATCCCTGCACAAAGGTGAGCTTGTCGCTAAGCGTCACGATGGCAATTCGCGCACCTGGCGTGACGTTGTGGAGGAACTTGATGACCTGGCTGCGCGCGAAGGAGAAGTCCTGGCGCGGGGTGTTGAGCGTGTCCAGCATGAGGATATTGACGGAGTCAGATTCAGGCGCGGGCGGCACGTTGGTGTAGACGCCGGGCGGCAGCGCCGGCAGGGGCGCGACAGAGCCGGGAGGCAGGTTCCTGGGTTGGTGCTCCTCAAAGAAATCGATCTTCTGCGGCTTGCCGTCTTCAAATACTGCGAAGTCGGATGCGCGCAGGCCGGAGACGGCCTTGCCATCGTTCTCCGTGGCCACGATGTCAACCACGACGTCGCGGGCGCCGGTGCGAAATACGGGTCCCTGGGTGAGATTGGCAGGCGGAGGAGCCTGGGCGGCGAGGAAAGATGTGCCGATGGATGCCAGGATGAGGAGGATGGGATGGAAATGCCGTGATGACATGGGTTGCTCCCGGGTGTTGGGCCAAGTATAGATGTACTGCTGCTGACCATTGGTACACTCGATAGACCGGAATTCCCCATGGTGGTTATGAGTCAGAGCACCTCAGACGAAATAGAAGCGCTATGCGCGCTGGCGCATGAGTGCGCGCGGCGGGGATGGGTGCCGGCGACGGCTGGTAACTTCAGCGTGCGCGATGCGGTATCGGGCGCAATCTTCATCTCGCGGAGCGGATTGGACAAGGGGCGGATGACGCCGGCGGACCTGGTGGTGCTGGATGCGGAGGGACGTGTGGTTTCCGGCGACGGCAAGCCTTCGGCGGAATCGGGGCTGCACGCGATGCTCTACGATCGGCGGCCGCAGGCCCAGGCAATTGCGCACGTGCACACGGTGTGGAACACGCTGCTATCGGCCGAGTGCGTGGCGGCGGGGCACGTGGCCGTGGAGGGATACGAACTGCTCAAGGCGCTCTCCGGCGTGGAGACGCACCGGCATTGCGAGCGGATTCCCGTAGTCGCCAACGCGCAGGATTACAGGGTGCTGGCGGAGCAGTTGCGGTCTGCGCTCGACGAACATCCGCTGGCGCACGGGGTGTTGCTGAGCGCGCATGGGCTCTATACTTGGGGCAGTTCGGTGGCGGAGGCGCGCAGGCACCTGGAGGCGCTGGAGTTTCTGTTCGAGGTGGAGTGCCGGCGGAGTATGGGTGCCCGATAGACATCCCCATCGCTTCCATCGAGAATCAAGTGGAGGTCGGCATGGCTGTTCTTCGCTTCCCTGACAACAACACCCGATTTGATTCGGAGCCGGAGATTCGCGCGGAGCTTGGTGCGCTGGGCATCGACTACGAGCGCTGGAGCCTGGACCGCGTGGGCCCGGACGCTTCCGCGGAGGCGGTGCTGGAGGCGTACGCCGGCGAGATCGACGATATGAAGCGGCGCGGCGGCTACGTTACGGCAGACGTGATCGACGTGAACCCGCAAACGCCGAACCTGGACGCGATGCTGGCGAAATTCGAGAAGGAACACACGCATTCCGAAGACGAGGTGCGGTTCATCCTGGCGGGGCGCGGGATTTTCTTCCTGAACATTGGCGGGCGCGTGGCGTCGGTTGAGGTAGGGCCCGGAGATTTGCTGCGCGTGCCGCGCGGCACCACGCACTGGTTCACGCTGTGCGAAGACCGGCGAATACGGGCGATTCGGTGGTTTCAGGACACGGCTGGGTGGACGCCGCACTATACGGACTCCGGCGTGGACGCGGGGTATCAGCCGCTGTGCTTTGGGCCGGCGTATTTGGGCGCGAAAATCGGGGGATCGCGGGTTGAAACGCCGTTTGCGAAGACGCTGGGCGCATGAGCGGGGCGAAGCTGTATCTGCTGGATGTTGAGGGGACGGTTGCGCCGATCACGTTCGTTACGGAAACGCTGTTTCCGTATGCGCGAAAACACTGTGATGAGTTTCTGCGCGGCGCAGTCGAGGAGATCGCCAACCTATTCGAAGGGAAGCTGCCCGAAGATTCGGCTCTCATGGACCTCTTTGCGCTCAAAAGCGAAAACGAGGCGGAGACGGATGCGGACGCTCCACGCATCATGCCGCCCGAGGTTTCACATCCTCAGCCAATTTCTATGAGCCCTGGGTATGCGATTCCGCGCATCCTGAAATACGTTTTCTGGTTGATGGATCGCGACCGCAAATCGACGGCGCTCAAGAGCATGCAGGGGAAGATCTGGAGGGCGGGGTACGAACGCGGCGAGCTGACGAGTGTGCTGTTCGAAGACGTGCCGGAGGCGTTCGCGAGGTGGTCGAGGCAGGGACGCATTGCGATCTATTCCTCGGGGTCGGTTGAGGCGCAGAAGCTGTTTTTCCGCTACTCGGATCACGGCGACCTGACGCCGCTGATCTCGGGGTACTTTGACACGCGCACCGGGCCGAAGCAGTCTATTGATAGCTACAGGGCCATTGTCACGGAGATGAAGGTTGCGCCGCCGGATGTGCTGTTCTTTTCCGATGTAGTGAAGGAGCTGGACGCGGCGCGGGAGGCGGGCTGCGAAACGCGGCTGGTGAAGCGGCCGGGAAATGCGCCAGTGGAGGACACACGCGGCCACTTCGTTGTTGAATCGCTCAGGGCCTCTTAGGTTCTAATAAATCGTGCTTCTAACCAATCCGGCACAAACCGCCGAGACCGCGCTGAACGAGCTGCGCACCGCGCCCTGGGTGCACTTCTGGGTGCTGGCGCTGAGCTCCATCTTCTTCCTCGTCGATCCGTTTGCGGCCATCGGATCGTTTTTGGCCATCACGGAGCACGCGGACGCAGAGCGACGCAAACGGATGGCGGGCAAGGCGGCGCTGACCTGCTTTATTGTGCTGACCAGTTTCGCGGTGGCCGGCCAGCTCATCTTTCACATGTTCGGGATCACTCTGCCGGCGTTTGAGCTGGCAGGCGGGCTGATTTTATTGTTGATTGGCCTGGACATGCTGGAGGCCAAGCGCTCAGCCACGCAGGAGGCCTCAGGAGACACGGAAGAGGCTGCAAGCAAAGAAGATGCGGGCATTGTTCCGCTGGGGATTCCGATGCTGGCGGGGCCGGGCGCGATCTCAAGCGTGATGGTGCTGGTGGGGCAAGTGCCGCACTTCTGGCGCTGGGAGATGGGGGCGATTCTGGCTTCGATTGCCATTACCAGCCTGTTGAGCTACTGGGTTCTGGCGGCGGCGGGCCGGGTGCGCGCGGTGATGGGCGAGACGGGAATCCGCATCCTGGTTCGAATCATGGGCTTGCTGCTGGTGGCGCTGGCTATGCAGTTTTTTGTGAACGGGCTAACGGATCTGGGGATCATTCAGAGGCCAGGCTGAGGCCGGTCAGGGATTGCGCAGCACGGAATCTTTCCCACAGAGCGGGCCGGTTTCCCACAGGTATTAGGGTTGCATTTGGGCAGCACTATTGCTATTCTCGACAAGTTGCAACTGGAGATTTCACCAATTTAGCAACGGCAAGTTGCAAAGCACGGCAGGTTGTGCTAATCTAGGCAAGATCGAAATGAGCAGTGGAGCCTCCCGGTGGCCGTGTGGCCTGCCCCAAGTGGGAAGAGGGAAGCTGGTTCGTAGGGTCGGGTGAGGTCGTTAGCAAACCCCTGGACCCCTGTAGGGAATCCCGCAGAGAACAACCCCATTGCAAGACCCGGGAGCAAGCTCCCGCGAGCCTTAGCGGCTCGGGCAAATGCTGGTCGTTGATTGATATTTTGCGCAGCGCGAAGCATCTGGCCGGGAGCCTTCCCGACCCTTCTGACGCGCTTCTTTTGACGCGAGGAACTACCGCCGGCAACGAGTCCGGGCGGCCTCGGGAGGAAGCGAAAACGGGAGGTTGACATGAGGGCCGAAGTCCTATAAGGTTAGAAAGTTCGCGTCAAAACGGTTGAAGCCTGCGGTAAATCGCAAATCCAACCAGCGCAACAAGTTCGAGGACACCTTGGCGTCACAGCCCGGGCCTCGATCCAAAAGGGCGCCGCTCAGGCGGACCGCTCTCAAGGATCTTTGACAAATTGGTTGAACGTGCCAGTCGTGAGAACGGATCGGGTTTGGCTCGATCATTCTCACAAGGTAAGGCGCCGGCGCCCTTTCGAGAGAAAGTTGCGCAGGCGCGGTCTCGGGTCCACCGACCTCCGTCGGGAGGCCCGGACATCAGGTTTCAAACGAGAGTTTGATCCTGGCTCAGAATCAACGCTGGCGGCGTGCCTAACACATGCAAGTCGAACGAGAAAGGGGAGCAATCCCTGAGTAAAGTGGCGCACGGGTGAGTAACACGTGACTAACCTACCCTGGAGTGGGGAATAACTGAGGGAAACCTTAGCTAATGCCGCATAACACCTACGGGTCAAAGGAGCAATTCGCTTCAGGAGGGGGTCGCGGCCGATTAGTTAGTTGGCGGGGTAACGGCCCACCAAGACGATGATCGGTATCCGGCCTGAGAGGGCGCACGGACACACTGGAACTGAAACACGGTCCAGACTCCTACGGGAGGCAGCAGTGGGGAATTTTGCGCAATGGGGGAAACCCTGACG
>Ga0265338_10009062_pt1 | contig 11970 bp, 14 predicted proteins | sample 42126metaG_FD_193579 | JGI IMG/M metagenome (GOLD analysis project Ga0265338, IMG submission 193579) | Rhizosphere microbial communities from Carex aquatilis grown in University of Washington, Seatle, WA, United States - 4-21-26 metaG | ecosystem: Host-associated > Plants > Roots > Rhizosphere... | reverse complement strand
CAGTGAGCTGGATGGTCAGCGGCGCCCGGCCGGAGACGGCCGAGGCAGTGATCCCACAGGCATCGGCAGCGTGGGCGCGCGGAACGGCCACTCCCCCGAGCAACACGAGCAGCACGAGCGCGCTTCTCCGCATCGGTTAGGGAAAGCCGGGCTCGCTGCGGATGGCCGCGAAGTCGGAGTCGCGCTGCGCATACTCGGCCCACTTCGGATCGAGCGCGACCGCACGCTCGAGATGAAGGAGCGCGTCGAGGTGCCGGCCGCCGCGCGCTTCCATGCAGGCGAGGTTGTAGAGCAATGCGGGATGATCGGGCCGCTCGGCGAGCGCTTCCACGTGGATGCGGATTGCCTCGGGCCAGTCCTCGCGGTTCGCGGCGGGGACGGCTGCGAACATCGCCTCCCACGCGGACACCTCGTGCGGGTGGCCCGGCTTGCCGCCGAGCGCGAGCACGACCGTGCCCTCGTCGACGGCCGTTGCGCCGCGCTTCAGCGACGGGTCGCTGATGAAGACGAGCTGGCCCGCAGCGAGCTCGTGCTCGTTGCCGTCGACGGTGAAGAGCGCGCGCCCGCGCAGGACGAAGTAGATCTCCTCGTGACCGAGCTGATCCTCCGTGTGCGTCTCGACGATGGGTCCGCCGACTTCGAGCGCCGAATAGGCGTTGACGCCGAACGCGCGAATGTCGAAGTGGCGGCGGATCGGTCGCCAGACGAATCCGTCGGGCAGCTCGATCCGCTCGAGCTCGTCGACGTGCAGGTGACTCATTTGACGAGCTCTGCGTAGCGCGGGTCGTCGCGGAGCGATGCGAGATCTTCGTCGGCGGCCGCGTGCTCGGCCACGGTCGGATCCTTGGCGAGCGCCACCGCGAGGTATGCGAGCGCTGCGTCCGTCTCCCCGGCGAGCGCCTCGAAGCAGGCGGCGTTGTACTGCCCCTGCCACGCGTCGGGGTCACGCGCGAGCGCTTCAGCCATCGAAGCGCGCGCCTCGACGGGAGAGCCTGCCGCGAGCAGCGCGAACGCGACGTAGAACTCCTCCCAGCCTCGCGGTGTGAACGCCTCGCCTGCCTTCGCGCCTGCGGCGAGCACGATCGTGCCGGCCTCGAGTGCGGTCGCCTCCCGAAACGTGTCGGGCGGCGCATGCACGAGCGTCCCCGTGGGAGCATCGAACGTCTCGTCGCCGAGTGTGAACCGCGCCGTGCCGCGGACGACCACGTACAGCTCCTCGTGGCCGTTTTGCAGCTCGCGATGCCGTTCGATCACCTGGTCGCCGGCCTGTGTCCCCTCCCAGGCGTTGAGGCCGAACGGTTGGAAGCCGAGCCGCCGCCGCAGCGGCAGCATGACCATCCGCCCGTCGGTCGAGCGCAGGCGGTCGAGGTCGTCGAGCGAAACGATCTCGTAGCCGCTCACCGCGCGCGCAGTTCCGCCAGCACGACGGGATCGATGCGCTCGACGCCGTCGACGCGTTCCTCGAGATTCTCGGTGCCCGCCCAGTCGCCGAACGCGCGCTCGAGCTCGGTGTCGTAGCCGAGCGTCTGCAGGCGCTCGACGAGCTCGGTGCGGAGCGCGTCGTCGACCTCGACCCACTCCACCTTCGGCGTCTGGCCGAAGAGGAGCGAATGCATTTCGCAGAGGCGCGCCAGCTCGGCCACGGGCGTCGGGTGGTCGTCGACGCGCAGGTCGACGAGGATGTCGCTCAGCTTGGCGTACCCGCCGTCGCGCTCGACGACGAGCAGCGCGGCCGATTGCTGCCCGCGGCGATCGCCGCCTGCGGCCTGTGCCGCCGCGAGGCAGGCGATCAGGCGCTCGGCCAGCGGCGTGCCCGTCGCCGCGACGAACGTCGCAGCCAGCGCGGCGACGGTCTCCTTGCCGACCAGGATGTTCCCCTGCGCCGCATAGCCAGGGCCGGTCAGCCCGCCGGCCCAGTCCATGCACTCGCTACCGGTGAAGCTCGCGCTGCCGCCGCGCCCGTCCACGACGCCGACCTGACGGTGGTCGCGGTCGTCGTCCGCGGCCGTCAGCCGTTCGACGACCGCTTGCGCGTCGAGACCTTCGCGCAGGAGCGCGAGCCCTTCGGGCCCGTAGCGAGGGTTCGCGTAGGCCTGGGTCGCAATCGCGCCGACGCCCGGCTCGGCCCACGGGACGACGGAGCCGACCGCCAGGAACTTCGACTGCGTTGCGACGCCCCACTGACCGGCCTCGAGGTCGCACGCCGCGATCGAGTAGGTCGCGACGATCGGGTCAGCCATACGTCAGCTCGGTCAGGTCGAGCTCGACGAGCGCGGGATCCGTCACGAGCGCGCAGGCGACCTCGGGGCGCGACAGCGCGGCCTTGACCTCTTCCGCAGTTCCGGCCCGGATCACGACGGGGCGGCCCTGATCGTGCGCGGCGTGGAGCGCGTCGTCGTCGATCGCGTCCAGCACGAGCGCGTCGTCGAGCTCGAGCTCGCCTTCGAGCGCGATCTCGGGGACGCGTCGTCCCGTTGCCCCGAACCAGCGCTCTCTCAAAGCTCGACCGTGTCCCCGGGCTCGATCCGGTCGACCTGCGACTTCGTTAGTTGGGCGAGGGCGTCGGGCGTGCCGGTGAGGAGCGGGAACGTCCCCCAGTGGCCCGGGACGCAGCGTGGGTTGCCGAGTAGCTCCAGCGCCAGCGCCGCCTCCTCGGGGCCCATCGTGTAGTGGTCGCCGATCGGCAGGACTGCGACCTGTGGCGCGTAGAGGCGCGCGATCAGCTGCATGTCGCCGAAGACGCAGGTGTCGCCCGCGAAGTAGACCGACGTCCCGTCCGTGCGCACGACGATGCCCGTGGGCTCGCCGGCGTACGTGCCGTCGGGCGCCGAGCTCGAGTGGAATGCGTTCGTCATGCTGAAGAGCACGCCTTCGACCTCCACCGTGCCGCCCTTGTTGAAGCCGACGAGGGCGTCTTCGGGGACGCCGTTTGCGCCGAACCACCCCATCAGCTCGACCATGCCGATCACCTTGCAGCCGAGCTTCTGCTGGAGCCCGATCACGTCGCCGGCGTGGTCGCCGTGGCCGTGTGTGACCACGATCACGTCGGCGCGCTCCGGTTCCCGCTCCGAGTCGGGACAGGTCGGCCCGCTCAGCCACGGGTCGACATAGATGCGCTTGCCGCCGTCGGTGTCGAGACGGAACGACGCGTGCCCGAGCCATGTCAGTGTCGCCATCAAGAGTTCCTTTTCCCCGAGGTTCCTGGACCGCGTGAGCATAGAAGGACCGTCCGGCTCGAGGGCGAAGCTAGGTGCTCGTGGCCCGCCGAGCGCTTCCAGTTTTCCTGGCCGTTCTGGCCGCCGTCGCAGATGCTCGTGGCGCGCATGGGCTCGCCTTCGACGCGCTGCTCGCCGCAGTCCCCTTCACCGCCGTCACGGCGCTCGTCTGTTTCGGGGAGTACCTCGAGCATCGTGAGGGCACGATGAGCGGCCTCCAGGCGGCCCTCTGGGGCCTCGCACTGGCGCTGCTCGTGCTCTCGTGCGCCGCCCGCTCGCCGGCCACGCAGACGCACACGCTGCCGCCGCTCGGCGCATCGGCCCTGATCGCGTGCCTGAGCGTCTTCGCGATCAAGCTCGTGATCGCCGGGGCCCCGTACTTACGCCGCCTGGCGCTCCATCCTGCCAAGCCGTAGCTAGTAACACAGTGTTACAAGCTCGCATCGGCCCGGGGCCTGCGCTGGCCTGAGCTAGTAACACAGTGTTACTAAGTCGGACGGGTCCGGCTTGGGCGGCCATGGGCGGCCCTCAAGGCAGCTCGGCGAGTTGCCGACCGTCTCAGCATGACGTGGCTGCATCGGCATGCGGTCGCCTCCGTCGTTGCCTCGGTCGTGATCGTCTCCGTGATTGCTGCACTTGTGATCGTCCGCGGCGGGATCACGATTGCCCTGGCATCGCCCCAGCATGACCCGTCGTCCGCGATCAGAACGGCGCCCCACTGGGGGCTCTTCTCGGACGCGGGCTGGAAGACGGTTGCGACGAGGTTCGAGCAGCGCGGCTTCGCCTCGGGATCGGTGCGTATCGTCACCGGGACGTCGCTGATGCGAAACGGCGAGTCGTTCGTGCTCCTCAGCGCGCGCTCCAAGTCGGGCCGCACCTGCTTCGTGGTCGTCCGTGGCACTGCGCTGGGCGCCACGATCTGCCGAGTCTCGAAGCCGCTGCTCATCTTCAGCGCACGCGACCTGTGCGCCGCCTGCTCGCCGGAAGGCCAACCACCGGTGAAGACGGTGGCGATCCTCGTGCTCGCCCGCCGCGATGTGACCTCGGTTCAGGCGATCGACGGAACGAACAAGTCGTTCCAGCCGCTCGTCCCGGCCGGCGAGGGCAACAGCGCGTTCAACGGCGGTGGCCGCTACGGCACGATCATGCGAGCTCGCAGCAAGACGAACGCGATCCTCGCCGAGCTTCGGCTCGCCGCGGGCTAGAGCGGCAGCGCGGACGCGGCCGAGCGGGCCACGTCGATCAGCGGCTGCACGGCGAAGAACGAGCCGACCGTGACGGCCAAGCAGAGCACGACGCCCAGGCTGAGCAGGAGCTCGCGCGGCGGCGAGCCGCCGGCCGGTGCCAGCTGCAGCTCCGCAGTGTCGCGGAAGTACATCGCCCGCACGATCCCGAGGTAGTAGTACGCGGAGATCATCGTCGCGATCACGCCCGCGATGATCAGCCACCAGAAGCCGCGGTCGTACGCCGCGGCGAAGACGTAGAACTTGCCGATGAACCCGCCGGTCAGCGGGAAGCCGAACATCCCGAGCACGAAGACCCACATCGAGACGCCGAGGAACGGCCGCTCCCAGCCGAAGCCCGCGAGGTTCTGCAGCGTGACCGGGACGCCGAGCTCGCGCTCACGCGCCGCGATCACCGCGAACGCGCCGAGCGACATCGCCGAGTACGGGATCAGGTAGTACATGAGCGCGCGCTCGCCGAGCGGGCTCGCCGCGGCGATCGCGATCAGCATGAAGCCCGCGTGCGAGACGGACGAGTACGCGAGGATCCGCTTCACGTTCCGCTGCACGAGCGCGGCGATGTTGCCCCAGGCGAGCGAGATGCAGGCGATCACCGCGATCGCATACCGCCAGAGGTGCTCGTCCTGCGGGAACGCGGTCTCGAGCAGCCGGTAGGTGACGACGAGCGCCGCGATCTTCGTCGCCGACGCCATGAATGCGGTCACCGGTGTGGGCGCGCCCTGGTAGGCGTCCGGCGTCCACATGTGGAACGGCGCCGCCGACGACTTGAACGCGAGCCCGACGATGATCATCGCGAGCCCGACGGCGAGCATCGCCTCGTGGCCGTGCCCGTACGCGCCGATCTTGTCGAAGCCGAGCTGGCCCGTCTGTCCGTAGACGAGCGCGGAGCCGAAGAGCAGCGTGGCCGAGCCGACTGCGCCGACGATGAGGTACTTGAGCCCCGCCTCGAGCGACCCGATCAGGTCGATGTCGATCGCGGTCAGCACGTAGAGCGCGATCGAGAACCACTCCAGCCCGAGGAAGAGCGTCATCAGGTTCGAGGCCTGGACGAAGAACGCCATCCCGGCGCCGGCCGCGGTGAGGAGCGCGTAGTACTCGGCGACGTGCTCGTCGCGCATCCGCTCGCGGTAGGCGATCAACACGGCGACGGCGCCGGAGCCGGCGATCAGGACCTGCGCTAGCGCGGACCACCGGTCGCGGAAGAGCGCGTCGTGCACGATCGTCGTCGCCACGGGGCTCCTCACGTCGACGAGCACCGCGAAGACGAATGCTGCGACGAAGCCCGCGAAGCCTGTGCATGCCGCGACCGCCCGCCGCGGGCCGGCCGGCACGAACACGGCGATCATCAGCAACAGGCCCGCGGCTGCGAGCAGCGCGAGCGAGGGTGAGATCGCGAACCAGTCGACGTGCGGCTTGTTGATCATCGTGTGTGCAAGTGGAGGTCGATGTTCGGGACGCTCGCGACGGAGCTGAGCGGGGTCACGCAGGAACGGGCGGTCCCCTTGGTGACGCACGTGGTGTGACTTGCATCGGCGACGTGCACGATCGCAACGTTGCCGCCGATCGCGCGCCCCGAGATCAGGTTCGGCCAGGCGGAAAGGCCGATCAGGCAGAGCACGAGCGGCACGACGACGGCGAGCTCACCGAGGCGCAGGTCGAGCGCCGCGTCGGAGACCGCCGGGCCGGGCTCCTGGTGGAGCACGCCCGAGATCGCGCGGAGCATGTACATCGCCGCGAGCACGATCCCAGACGCGCCGATCACGGCCCACACCCAGCCCTGCTGGAAGACGCCCGCGAGGATCAGGAACTCACCTGCGAACGAGGTCGAAAGCGGGACGGCGAGCGCGATGATCCCCGTCGTCATGACGAGCGTCGCGAGCGCCGGGCGGCCGCGGGCCATGCCGCCGAGCCGCGAGAACTCGCCGGTCGACGTGCGCCGTTCGACCATCCCCGCGAGCAGGAAGAGCGAGGCCGAGATCAGCGCGTGGTTGACGATCTGCAGCACGGCGCCGTCGAAGCCGAGGTCGTTGAACGCGAACAGCCCGAGCACGATCAGTCCGGCCTGCGACATCGACGAATACATGACGACACCGCGGAAGTCGGGCGCGCGGAACGCAAGCAGCGATCCGTAGACGAGCGAGATCGACGCGAGCACGAGCAGCACATAGCGCCAGTCGTGCGCGACCGTGGGGAACTTCGGGATCGCGATCCGGAGCAGGCCGTAGAGGCCCGCCTTGCCGACGACGCCGGAGAGCACCGCCGACACCTCCGGCGGCGCCTCGCGGTACGTGATCGGCAACCAGCCGTGGAACGGGAAGAGCGGCGACTTGATCGCGAACGCGACCACGAACCCGAGGAAGAGCCACGTCGACGAGCTCGTGCCCATCTTCGTCAGGTCGAACGTGCCCTGCTGCAGGCCGAGCACGATGATCGCCGCAAGCATCAGCAGCGAGCCGACGACGGTGTAGACGACGAACGTGATCGTCGCGCGCATCCGTTGCGCGCCGCCCCAGACGCCGATGAGGACGTAGAGCGGGATCAGCATCGCCTCGAAGAACGCGTAGAAGAGCAGCAGGTCCTGCGCGGTGAAGACGCCGACGATCGCGCCCGTGAGGAACAGCATCAACGCGAAGTAGGCGCGGCCGCGGTCGCGGCCGGCCCACCAGCCGTAGATCGTGCACGCCGCCATCACGACGACGGTCATGCCGACGAACCAGAGTGAGAACGCGTACTGGCCGATGTGGTAGCTGACCCCGAGATCGCGGAACCACGGCCGGTCCTGCGCGAACTGCAGCGACGGGGAGCCGAAGTCGAACTTCAATGCGCTCGTGATCCAGAAGCCGACCTCGACGAGCGAGATGAGCGCGGCGAGCGAGCCGAGCCAGTACGACGTCAGCGGCGCGACGGCGATGAGCAGCGCGCCCGCCATCGGCAGCAGGATCAGGATCGTCGTCAGCCAGTCGTTCATCAGCGGGCCGCCAGGAAGACGACGGCGAGGATCGCCAGGCCGCCCGCGAGCGCGAGCGCGTAGGTGCGGACGAGGCCGGTCTGCGCGGTCGAGAGCTCACGCGAGCCGAGCCCCACCGCGCCGGTGACGGCGCTCATCGAGCCGGCGATCAGCGGCTGCTCGACGAGGGCGTAGAAGCCGCGCGCGACGAGGTCGCCGGTGCGATACCAGAGCACGTCGTAGAGCTCGTCGAAGTAGAACTTCCGCTCGAACAGCTTCACCGAGCTCGGCGCCTTGACGCGCTTCGCGCCGTAGATCGTCCACGCGACAAAGATGCCTGCGAGGCCGATCAGGACCGCGACGACGGACGAGACGTACTCCTGCGTGTTCGTCGGCTCCGCGATCGAGCCTGCGACCGGCGCGAGCCATGTCGAGAGCGGATGCCACACCGGCCCGAACTGCAGGAAGCCGCCGACGCACGAGAGCAGCGCGAGCACGCCGACCGTCCAGCGCATCGAGAGCGGCCCTTCCTGTCCGTGGTGCGCGTGGAAGTGCTCGCGCGCGAAGGCAGACGGCTGGCCGGTGAAGACGATGAAGAAGAGCCGGAACGCGTAGATCCCGGTCAGGAACGCGCCGATCATCCCCGCCGCATAGATCACGTCGCCGTACCAGCCGCGCGCGAGCGCCGAGGCCAGGATCGAGTCCTTGGAGAAGAACCCCGCGAACGGCGGGATGCCGACGAGCGCCAGCGAGCCGATCAGGAAGACGATCCTCGTCTGCGGCATCAGCTTCCCGATCCCGGCGAGCTTGCGAATGTCCTGCTCGCCGACCACGGCGTGGATCGCGATGCCGGCCGCGAGGAAGAGCAGCGCCTTGAAGAACGCGTGCGTCATCAGGTGGAACATCGCGTTCGGGTACGCGCCGAGGCCCGCGCCGACGAACATGTAGCCGATCTGCGACATCGTCGAATAGGCGATCACCTTCTTGATGTCGGTCTGCACGAGCGCGATCAGCCCGGCCATCAGAAGCGTCGCGGCACCGAGCCCGGCGGCGAGGTCCTGGATCACGTAGGCGTTCTCGAACAGTGGATGGCAGCGGACGATCAGGTAGACGCCCGCGGTGACCATCGTGGCCGCGTGGATCAGGGCGCTGACCGGCGTCGGGCCTTCCATTGCGTCGGGCAGCCACGTGTGCAGCGGCAGCTGCGCCGATTTGGCGAGCGCGCCGCCGAGCAGTCCCAGCGCGATCAGGTTGGCGACGGTGCCGCTATGCGGCGAGGTGGCGAAGACCGTCGCGTAGTCGAGGTGGCCGGTGTGCTGGATCAGCAGGAAGAGCGCGAGCGCCAGCGTCGCGTCGCCGAACGCATTCATGATGAACGCCTTCTTCGCGGCGGCGACCGCGGCGGGACGATCCTGGTGGAAGCCGATCAGCAGGTAGCTCGAGAGGCCGACCATGCCCCAGCCCGCGAGGAGGAGCAGCAGGTTGCCGCCCTGGACGAGCAGCAGCATCGAGAAGACGAAGAGCGAGATGTAGGCGAAGTAGCGCCGCTCCTCGTCCTCGCCGTCCATGTAGCCGACGGAGTACGCGACGATCAGCGAGCCGACGCCGGCGACGATCAGCATCATCATCACCGAGAGCTGGTCGACGAGCAGCGACAGCCCGAAGTGGTACTGGCCTGCGGCGAGCCACGTCCACGACGTCGTCACGCTGCTGCGCGCGCCTGCGCTCTTGCCCGACATCTCGACGAACGCGACGACCGCGGCGGCGAACGCGCCCATCGTCGTCAGCGTCGAGATGTAGCCGGCGATGCGACGCGAGATGCTCGTGCCGGCGACCGTGATCGCGAGTGCCGAGGCAAGCGGCAGCAGGAGGCAGATCCAGGCGGCGATCTTCATCTAGCCCCGGAGAGTCCTGAGCTTGTCGACGTCGAGCTCGACGTGGCGGCGGCCCATCGCGACGATGAGGCCGAGGCCGACGACGACCTCGGACGCGGCGACGGCCATCACCGAGATGGCGAAGATCTGCCCGTCCTCCTGCCCGTGCAGACGCGCGAACGCGATCAGCAGCAGGTTCGCCGAGTTGAGCATGATCTCGACGCTCAGGAGGATGATCAGCGGGTTGCGGCGCAGCATCACGCCGAGCGCACCGGTCGCGAAGAGCAGCGCGGAGAGGATCACGTACCAGGTGATGTCAGGTCCGTGCATCGCCCTCGATCCTGCGGGCATGCGAGCCGAGCACGACGCCGCCGACGGCGGCGACGAGGAGGACGATCGACGTCACCTCGAAGGCGATCAGGTGGTCCGTGAGGAAGAGCCTGCCGATCGCCTCGGGCGAGCCGAACGACCGGTCGACGTGCTGCGGCTTCGAGAGGAAGCCGCCCGCCTTCAGCCCGACGACGACGCATACCTCGGCGAGGATCGCGCCGCCGGCGAGCACCGCGCCGACGATCTGCCACGACGGACCGCCCGACCAGGGCGACTCGTCGTGGCGGTCGCCGAGGTAGGCGATCACGAACAGGAACATCACCATCACGGCGCCGCCGTAGACGAGCACCTGCCCGGCGGCGACGAACTCGCCGTCGAGGAGCAGGAAGAGCACGGCCAGCGAAGCGAGGTTCCCGATCAGCGAAAGCGCCGAGTAGAACGGGTTCGAGAAGCTGACCACGGCGAGCGCGCTCGCGAGGCAGGCGAACGCCGCCACGCACCAGACGACCCAGACGAGGAAGTTCGCCATCTAGGAGTGATCCTTGTAGTACGGGATCGGCGTGTCGTACAGGTCTGCGTCGGCGACGGGGACGCGCTTGATCGGCGGCGCGAGCAGCATGTCCTTCGTATAGATCAGGTCGTCGCGGTTGTACTCGGAGATCTCGAAGTCGTTACCGAGGGTGATCGCGTCGAACGGGCACGCCAGCTCGCAGTAGCCGCAGAAGATGCAGCGCGACATGTTGATCTCGTAGATGCGCGCATAGCGCTCGCCCGCCGAGACGCGGTTGTCCGGCGTGTTCTCCGCCGGCACGACGCGGATGCAGTCCGCGGGGCACGCGGCGGCGCAGAGCGAGCAGCCGACGCACTTCTCGAGGCCGTTCTCGTGCACGTTCAACCGGTGGCGGCCGCGGTAGCGCGGATACACCGGGCGCTTGTACTCCGGGTACTGCTGCGTGATCGGCTTCTTGAAGACCTGCTTCAGCGTCACGCCGAAGCCCTTCAGCGTGTTCGGGACGACAAAGCTCATGAGACGGCCACCACGAGGAACGCCGTGACCAGCGCGTTGACGGTTGCGATCGGCAGCAGCACCTTCCACCCGAAGCGCATCAGCTGGTCGTAGCGCAGGCGCGGCTGGGATGCGCGCAGCCAGATGAAGAGCGCGACGAGCGTGAAGAGCTTCAGCACGAACCAGATCGGGCCGAACTGGTCGAGCGAGTGCACCCACGGGAAGTGGTAGCCGTCGAAGAAGAGCGTCACGCAGAGACCCGAGAGCGTGAGCATGTTGATGTACTCGGCCGCCTGGAAGATTCCCCAGCGCATGCCGGAGTATTCGGTGTGGTACCCGGCCACGAGCTCCGTGTCGGCCTCGGGCAGGTCGAATGGCGGCCGCGACGTCTCGGCGACGCCGCCGAGCATGAACACGCAGAGCCCGACGAACTGCGGGATGAAGAACCAGAGCGTCGTCTGCTGCTTGTTGACGATGTCCTGCAGGTTGAGCGACTGGCCCATCAGCACGACGCCGAGCACAGAGAGCGCGAGCGAGACCTCGTACGAGACGAGCTGCGCGCAGGTGCGCATCGAGCCGAGGATCGAGTACTTCGACTCGGAGGCCCAGCCCCCGACGATGAAGCCGTAGATCCCGACGGAGCCGAGCGCGAAGACCAGGATCAGCGAGATCGGCACGTTGACGACGGCGCCGTTGATCCGGTAGCCCCAGAGCGTCCAGCCGGCGCCGAACGGCAGCACACTGAACGCGAGCAGCGCGGTGAACATCGAGATGACGGGGGCGATGATGTAGAGCGGCTCCTTGGCCGCGACCGGCGCGAACGCCTCCTTGCGGATCAGCTTCAGCAGGTCGGCGATCGGCACGAGCAGGCCCTTGGGGCCCGCGCGGTTTGGGCCGTAGCGGTTCTGCATCCGGCCGAGCAGCTTCCGCTCGAGCCAGGTCGTCAGCGCGAAGAACACCATCACGACGTTGACCACGATCAGCGCCTTGATGATGGTGATCCACCAGGGTTCGATCACGCCGTCACCTCCACGACCGCGTGCAGGTCGCCTGCGTCGTCACGCGCGACGCGAATCGTGCCCGCGGCCAGATCGCGCGCGATGCGCGCCCGCAGCTCGATGGACGTGCCGTTCGACGAGACCGTGACGGTCTGGCCGTTGCGAATCTGGCGCGCGTCTGCGTCCTCACGCGAGAGCTGCACCTCGCCGGACGGGCGCTGGAATTGCAGCTCGGGTGTGCGGTCGACGGCGGCGCCGGAGAAGAGCGGGCGGTACGCGATCAGGCGCAGGCCTTTGCCGGAGGGCAGGACGATCTGGTCCGCGCCCTCGGCGGGCTGCTCGGCCCGCGGCGGGAG
>Ga0265338_10009061_pt1 | contig 11971 bp, 7 predicted proteins | sample 42126metaG_FD_193579 | JGI IMG/M metagenome (GOLD analysis project Ga0265338, IMG submission 193579) | Rhizosphere microbial communities from Carex aquatilis grown in University of Washington, Seatle, WA, United States - 4-21-26 metaG | ecosystem: Host-associated > Plants > Roots > Rhizosphere >... | reverse complement strand
AGTACTCCTGCTTGGGAGCCCCTAAGCCGACAAACAGAAAGTCGGGAGCCACTTTCGAGATCCGCTCTACCACTGCGGCCGACTCGGCAGGGTCGCGTTCGAATCCCATCGGCGGACAATCGACTCCCACCACAATTAGCCCCGCAAACCTGGCGCATAGATTGTCTGCGGTCTTCTGTGCGGAGCCGGGATTTCCGCCCAGAAAGTACACGCTCATGCCGGTAACAGCCGCTGCCCGGCAGACCTCGACGACGAGGTCCACGCCAGCGATCCGTTCGGGTAGAGGCTTGCCCAGCAGCCTGGATGCGGCGACCACTGACATTCCGTCTGCAACAACAATCTCAGCGTGATCGAGAATGTCGTGGAACCGGCGGTTTGAATGGGCGATCTGAGAGAGCTGCGCGTTGGCGGGCACAATCATCTGCGCGCCCGGAATGCCGTCCAGCGCAATCGCGCGGATGCGGCTGACTGCTTCGTCCATCGTCAAAGGATCCAAGTCAAGAGAACCTACATGCACACGTTCCCCGTTCTTCACGAAAGGCGCCCAGCTTTCTAAGACTTGTCGATCGACAAATCTCGGCGTGACCTGCCGCTGCGGGGAAGAAAGTAACTTGTTGAGGAGAAGATGAATTAGGAGATTGCGCAGTACTCGTCATGGCATGTACTGCGCACAAAGCGATAGCGCCTCAGAACTTGTACACAGCTGCCGAACCCACGGAAGCAGCAACTCCGCTGGCCTGCAATCCGAAATTGCGCATGTAGCTGAACGGCACGTAAATGATGTCGTCGGCCAGGAGGGGAAGATCTGCCCGGGTGCCCTTCTGCATTGCACTCAGAGGCAGCGGTTCTTCGGTATATGCGTTCCCGCTCTTGCGGATCAATTTGGCGTGCGAAGGCACCGCTGAGTGATTGGTTCCACCGGCGCGCGCCACTAACTGGAGCACAGTGATCTGCGCATCGTTGTTAGTCATGGTGTAGCCGCCGGGACGCGCCACATCTCCGAGGACGTAAACGATGCCGGCCTTGGGCACTATGACTGAATCTCCCGGGTTTAGCTGGACTGCCGAGTCGAGGGCAACATCAGCCTCATTGGAAACGAAATATGGTATTTTCTGCTTTGTATCGCGCCGTTCGATGAGGACCTTGCGGTTGGCGAAGTCCGTTAGACCGCCGGCCAGCGTCAGCACATCGAGAACCGATCGCGGAGTGTTGATGGCGTAAGCGCCGGGGGCCTTGACCTCGCCGACAACCGACACTTTTTGAGTGGCATATTCTTCCACTCCGATGGCGACCTTCGGGTGAAGGAGGAGCTTCCCCTTCAGGAGTTCATTTTCTACGGCGTGCGCTGCTTGCTCCGGTGTCAGACCGGCGACGTAAACATCTCCCCCGATGATTAGCGGCAAGTTTCCGGCATCTGTAACGCGGGCGTGTTGGTCCAGCTCCGGCGTATCGAAGACCTGAACGTGAAGCAGGTCGCCCGGTCCGATGAGCAGGCTTTCTTTTTGGCTGTGGATTGAACTGACGAATAAGAATGCTGCGACAATCAACACGAACAGACATCTTTTACAATTTTGCATGGCCATCCTCCTCCGCGTCGGGGTATGCGTATTTGCGATAGCCATAGTAACCGTAGTAGGAGCTATCGTGGATGCTCAAGCCATTGAGAACGAGCCCAACGTAATGTTTTCCGCCCGCTCTCAGGATTTCGTAACTGCGCAACACCTGTGGACGCTCGGTTAATTGCGAACGCACCAGCAGCAAGGTTGCGTCTGAGTACGTGTTGAGGGCGATTGAATCTGACACTGGCAGAATGGGAGCGCTATCGAGGACGATGAAGTCATATTGTGCTCTGAAAGTATGGAGCCAGTTCTTCATCGCATCGGACTCAAGCAAGTCAGTTGGATTCGGTGGCGTCGTGCCGGCGCTAAGGACATCGAGGTGCTCGATGCCAGGCACGGGCAGGATGTGCGGAGTGGGCTGTTGGCCGGCAAGGAGATCGCTCAAGCCAGTACCTTTAGAAAGTCCGAGTGTGCGACGCAGGGTGCCGCGGCGGAGGTCCGTATCAATAAGCAGCGTTCGCCAGCCTCTCAGAGCCAGAATCGCCGCCAGGTTGATCGAACACATCGATTTTCCTTCTCCTGCAATTGAGCTTGTAACGAGAATCACCTTAGGTGGAACATCGGTCTGAGAAAGCAACAGAGCGGAGCGAATTGACCTCATGGCCTCGATGTAGGTGGAGCGCGGCTCATCCACGGCGAGAATCTTCTTCGATGATTCAGCCGGCTTAGTGGGCAGCTCGACCTGGGGAAGAACTCCCAAAGTGGATTCCTTGAACATTTCATCCAAATCTTGAACGGTGTTCACTTTGTTATCGAGAGTGTCGACAAGCAGGGCGCCACAACATCCAAGGAACCACCCGCCGCAAAGGGCAATCGCCATATACAGGGGTACGTTGGGAGTCTTTGGCTTGGCGGGTGCGCGGCCTGGATCTACGACCGTAATGTTGGAGGACTTAAGCCCCGCGAGCACACCCGCCTCCTTTAGTCGCTTCAGCAGGTCCTCATACAAGGTCCGACTCTCATCCGATTCCTGACGGACAATCGCGTACTCGATTGCTTTATTGTTTAGTATGTCGGCTTGCTGTTTCGCGTGTTCGTAGTTTTCGCGAGTACTGCCCTCCGTTTGAATTGCGATTTCGTAGTCGCTTCTGGCGCGGCCCTTCAAACGGCCTATTTCTTGCTGTATCGAATGTTCCAGTCCAGCAATGTTTCCACGCAACTCCGCCAGCTTGGGATATGTCGGTCCGAACTTCGCCTCTGCCTCTTCCAATGCCCCCTGTTCGGTGGCCTGCTGCTGGCGCAGGCTCTGGATCACCACAAGGGAATTGTTCATACTCGAAGAAACTCCTCCCGACGAGTTCCCCGCTAGACCAGAAAGCATCTCGGCGTCCCCTGTTTCCGCGGCCTTGGCAATGGCGCCCTTCAGGATCTTGTTCTGAACTGCGACATTCAAGGCTACCGTGGCTTGTTGCAACTGATCTAACACCCCGGAGTAAGCTTCGTCGCGGCCCTGGGCATCAGTGTTTCCAAGGCTGTATACTCCTGATTCCCGTTGCAGGTCGACGACCTTTCCTTGTAACTGCTCACTTTCCTTCCTCAGATCTCCAAGTTGATCGCTTAGCCACTTCGACGTCTGATTAGTCGCGTCGAAACGAGTCTGAAATGTGTAATCGGCCAGAGCGGCAGTTAGTGTGTTGACCACCGCCGCGGCCAGTTTCGGGTCTGGGTTGGTATATACGATTTCGATCAGACGTGTACCGCTTACCGGCTTCACCTTGAGATTCTTCGAGAAGACCTTCAATACCCTTTGCCTGCGCTGCGGGGAATTCTCCAAACTGGCACCCGGCGGATCGAAAGCGCCTCGGGGCGATACCATGTTCAGCGCCCAACCAACCGGACTCCATCGCGGGCGAAAGTCGTAGGTACTCTCCATTCCAAGCGTCTCGATCGTCCGCAACGCCAAACTGTCAGATTGCAGGATATTGGCTTGCGTCTGTAGTTCTATGTTCGCCTCCAGGGCATCTGAACCACCGCCAGCCGCCGAGCTCATGAGTGAATCCAGCCCCATTGCGTCCAGGTCGCCTTCTTTTTGGACCTGTACTGTACCTGTAGCTTCGTACCGTCGTGTGCAGAGTGCGCAATAGATCGCAACCAGGATGCAAAGCGCAAGCAAAGTGCTTTGGACGACACCTCTTCTGCGCCGATATATCTGAAGCAAGTCACGCAGGGTTAATTCCTTCTCTAATTGGGTTTCCACTCGAATTACCCTATCCCCTCTTATTTAGTTAGAAAGTTGATATTCACGTAACATGCCATTGCTTCTTCCGGATGTAGGGCTGCCTTCCAAGTCCGACACTTTGCGATCGCTTCGAAGAAGGATTCCTACGATCCCGTGCCCGCGATAACTACGCCAATGGTCCGGAGCATGATTTCAAGGTCCAGCCGGATGCTCCAGTTTTCGATATAGCTCATGTCGAGGGACACATACATGTCAAAAGATGGATCCTTACGGGCCTGAACCTGCCACAGCCCAGTGATTCCGGGCGTTACTTCAAGCCGGCGAAAATGAGCCGGCTTGTACTGCTCCACTTCGCCGGCTAGAGGAGGCCTTGGTCCAACAATGCTCATATCACCAAGAAGAACGTTGATAAATTGCGGCAGTTCGTCCAGCGAGTACTTACGAAGGATTTGGCCTACTCGTGTTACTCGGGGATCATTGTCGACCTTGAATAGTATCCCGTCCCGCTGATTTTTGGAGTAGAGTGCCGATCGCAGACTGTCAGCATCTTGGGTCATGGTGCGTAACTTAATGCAATGGAAAACACGACCTTTCTTGCCTAGTCGTTCCGAGACATAAAACACTGGGCCGGGCGAATCGAGCTTTATGAGGACAGCGATCAGAGCCAACACAGGTACGAAGGCAACCAAAGTAAGCGCCGAGATCGCAATATCCAGAGCGCGCTTCAGGAACTGGCGGCTTTCAGGCATTCTTCGACGATAGAGTGGGATGGTGGGAAACTCGCCGAGGTATTCCATCGCTGGATTCAGGATGGATGAATCGTAAAGGTCCGGCACTAAGCGGATGTTGACCTCGTGATCACGCGCCGCTTCAAGCACGTGTTCAACATTTTCCCGCGCGCAGGGCGTGGTGAAGAACACTTCGTCGATGAAGTGTTGACGGATAAGGTCGAAAAGACAATCAAGCGTTCCGATCACGCCGGCCGATCTTGATTCGGCCGAGATCGTTCCGGAAAGCGTGATAAACCCCTTGAACGTATATCCCAGGTGCCGAACGCTCTCGATATGATTCCGAAGAGCCTGGGCAGTCGGCCCGGTTCCGAAGATAAGGACGTTTCGAGTGCCGACGCCATTGACAAGATTGCGATAGAGAAGAAGACGGGCCGCCAGACGGCGGCTGCATATTACCGCCGTTGTAACAATGACAGTTATGATAACGATATCTGTTCGCGGATCCTTCGGATGCAGAAGATAGAGCGTGGCGACAAGCATGCAGCCGGAAGTGAAACTGGCCTGCAGAGCCTGACGTTGTTCCTGAAGAATCGATGTGTGTCGTTCCCGGGTATATAAGTTCAGCCTCTCGCAATTGAAGACGATCGAGAAGGCGTAACCTAACACAAGAATCGCGGGAACCCACAATTGGTGAGGGTGGAGCGAAATTGTCCGCCACACTCCGACACCCGTTCGATGCAAAACGAATGCGCATGCGAGAATTGTGCAGCCAATCACACTGACCACATCAAAAGTTGCCGAAACACGATCTTCTTCCCGCATACGGTGTACAGAATCAGCCGAGCGGCTGGCTATGCCTCGTTGATGAAACACATCCGGCTGAGACATCACTGCCATAGCGAGACCCTTGAATGAAATTGAGGAGTTGTAGTGTCCGCTGGTGAACACTTGGTAATTAACTGTTGTGATCTGCCATCAACACTGGCGCCTTAACCAATTCCGCTTTAGCCGGAAGAAGGATCTTCAGCCAAAACGACGAATACTCTTCGAGCGCTTCGCGTCCATTCAATTTAGACAGCTCGCAGCCCTCTATAAAATGTGAGATCCCTGGCTGGACGATGATGGTCATTGCCATCGCCGCAGTCACGATAGAGGGATTTAGGTTACGCAACTTGCCATTTTCAATATTGAATCTCAGATAGCTGGCGATTGCGGTAAGAAGCGGAGCCATAAGATGGCAACACATATCCTGGTATCTTCCCCGCATTTCGAGAACCGCAACTCCTGACAATCTGAGTAACTCCGGCGAAAACGCAGTAATGTCTACCAGCAAGTTAATTATCTTTGGCAGTACCTCTTCAGGAGTATGTCCTTCAATTCCCCGGTTGAACGTGTTGAGGCGCGACTCCACCGAATCAAAGCTCGCTCGAAGAGCTGCGGTGAAGATATCCTCCTTGTGCTCAAAATAGCGAAAGAGAGTAACCTCGCTTATGTCCGCCAGACGCGCAATCTCGCGAGTTCCCGTCTGGTAGTACCCCTGGCCAGAGAAGAGCACAGTTGCCGAACGAACAATCCGATCCGGTATCGTCGGGCCATCTTGAGTTCGAGTCATTGTTGGCTTTTCCTGCGAGGAATGACACGCAGTTTAGAGTGAGTCACGTTTGAAAAGTGATAATGGTTCGCGGCTGCGCACGTACTTACACTGGATTACATTGTTGCTGTCGCGGTGTTTCTGATTTGCTCAACATCCTCGGCGCTAACTTCCAGCGCCGCATGCTGGTTGATCAGGCAGATCGAAACCACAAAACGGAGGGAATTCTTCTTGCGAACGAGGGTACCCTCCACTCCCTCCATGGGCCCACACCTGATACGCACTCGTTCTCCCAATACAAGTTCGCAAAATGGCTCTAATCGATTCCTGCATGTGATAGACCGCAGAAAGTCGATTTCCGGTGCGGGAATAGGAATTGGACCTTGGTTTCCACCCACTAGCCTAAGGACTCCCGGCGCGCGAAAGACGAGACGCCGCTCTGACTTGTCTACATGGACAAACACGTATGAAGGAAAAAGAGGCTGAATAATCTTCTTTTTCTGACGGTTCTTCCACACGTGAGTCGTCTCGAACGTCGGAAGAAATGACTCTAGCTGGTAAGCGTCGAAGTGTCTGACAACCGAACGCTCGCTTTGTGGCGCCGTGAATACGGCGAGCCATACGCGCATCTCCTCGCTGCAGCAAGATGGGACAGTTGACCCAACGGACATGTATCCAGGTAGGTCACTGATCGAGAATTGTGAATCCGCCAAAGCCGCCCCCAAAGTATTTGTGTATGGAATGAGGAATATGGCAAGTTGGATTTAGAAGTTGGATGGCCGGCTTTTCCTGGCGAGAAAAAGTGGCCGCTCTCGCATGGCTTCGCCCATGTGACTTAGCACACTCGCTCAAGAGTCAAGCGAAGATAAGTCACCACTTGTTCCCTGCCTGCTTTTCGAGTACGAACAGAAGGGCTTAGTGTGAAGCGATTAATTAGTGAAATGATCTTAAGCCGTTACTTCACTTCTACAAGATGCAAAGAGGTGTCACGGCCTGACAATCGTTGCCAATTAACGTCACAGCCGCATTCTTGACTGGCTGCCGCCGAATTTGCCCAACCTTTATTAGTTGTTAATATTTGCAAGTCCTTACTATAGGTGCACCCAAGAATAACCACCTTGCGATTACTTATGGGCATAAGAATCCGCTTCTGGTCTACGACTCTTCCGTCAATCGGCGTTACTCTTAGTTACTCCCTAGCAATGTGAATGCTCGCTGGCCTTCACGCGGCCGATGGTGTAGGTGTCGAGGCTGTTTCGATGAACGATTCGTCAGTTGGTGAAGGTTCTCGAAGAATCAGGTTAGACAGTTGGAAGGCGATCGCCTTGCATCTCGGGCGAAGTGCTCGCACTGCACAGCGCTGGCACGCGGAATTGGGTCTTCCCGTTCACCATCTGGGTGGCAACAGCGGAAGCGTGTTCGCATATTCCGATGAAATCGAGATGTGGTTCCGAAGGCATCGCGCGAGTCCGCTCATCGAGAAATCCGAAATGCCATCTCTGGTCCAGATGCCTGCCAAACGAATTATCTATGAGCCAGGTTTGCGGATTCAGATTCCCGCGTTAGTCGAGTCTTCGAGCAGGTCACGATTGCAAACGTTGACCGCGGATGCGTACAAGATGTGGACGGTCATTACTGGAGGTAATCTCCATATCATCGCGCAGTTGTTCCGGAAGGCAATCGATCTGGATCCCGGTAATGCAGAGGCGTACGCTGGCTTGTCGCACGCCCTCATCGCACAGGGCATGATAGGCAACATAAGCCTTGGTACTGCATACCCGGCCGCGCAAGCCGCGATCGAGAAGGCTCTGGAAATAGATATTGAATTGTATGAGGCGATTTGTGCGAAGGCGTGGCTGGATTTGGTCTACCATCGGAACTGGCAGAGCGCCGGGACGCTCTTCGAACAAGTCCTGACCGAAGGTCCGGTGACCACGCGCGCAATGGTCGGCCGAGCCTTGCTTTCTGTCGCCGAAGGAGATTGCGACACCGCTTCAGATCTACTTTATAGGGCCTCGCAGCAAAACAAGCTAAGCAGCTTGTCACTGGGACTTCACTGCTGGAGCGAGTACCTCGATGGATCTTATGCCGAGGCCCTGGAACACATAGCCCAGGCTCGCGAAAGCGGCCGCTTCGGCCCTATCATCGGAGCCGTTGAGGCGCTCACGTCCGTTCAATACCTTCCCCGGCATGAAGCGATTGACTGCATCAGGTGCTTGATCGAGGAAGATCCCAGAAATCGCATAGCCCGCGGAGCGCTTGGGTACCTGTTGGGTCTCAATGGAAACGTGTCGCAGGCTCGAGAAATGCTGGAACTCCTGGAGAGCCACCACTCGCATTCGTATGAAACAGCGCATTACGCAATTGCCATGACGTACCTGGGACTCGATGAGACCGAAGAAGCAATCCGGTCGATCGAGCGTTCGTATCAAGCTGGTTCACTCTGGAGCCTTGGCTTCCACTTGGACCCTCTCCTTGGGTCGTTGGCCCAGGAAGTGGAATTCAAGAAGTTTGTCACAGCGGCATATCCGGTTGTTGGTCGCCGAGCCGCGTCCGGTTCTAGTACGTCGATTTGAAAGGCGGCTCGAGACGAACCCGAGTACGATCGACGGTCATGAGGCTTCCATAAATGCGTCGCCGAAATTCGCGCGGATCGAAGTGCCGGACGGAACGACAAGGAATTCATCTGCATCCCATGGGCCGTTCATGAGTCGGTCAAGTAGTGAGAGCGAACCTGCGACCTCATTGAAAACCGATCCACGTTCTGCTGCTTCTGCGCGGGCCTGATTGCGGCTCGCTTCAACAGACAGGATGCCGGTTGAGATACATGTCAGCCCCGAGTATCGATATGTGTGTGGCGGTAAGAGGAAAACTGCTGGTAGAGAATGTGGCCGTTGTCCGTTAATTCTGATTGGTGCCCAGAGGGGGACTTGAACCCCCACGACCATTTAAGGTCTGCGGATTTTAAGTCCGCTGCGTCTGCCAATTTCGCCATCCGGGCATAGTTCTGCTCTCTCTTACTTTACTCCGCATGAATATGGCGACGGTGATAGCGGCTACCGCTTTTTCTTTTTTAACGCTGCCTTTGGCACAGGCTTTTTCGCGGCATGCTTCGCAGGCACGGCGCTCTTGGCTGGTTTTGCCGCCGGCGCTTTCGCCTTTGCTGCCTTGGCAGTGCTCTTGACCGCAGCCTTCTTTGCAACCGGCTTTGTTGCCGCCTTGGCTGCCGGCTTTGCTACCTTGCCCGGTTGAGCCGGCTTCTTTGCCAAAGCCTTTGCCTGTCCTATCGGCTTTGCCGGCGCCTTCACTACCGCAGTAGTCTTCGCGGCGGCATGCTTTGCCGGTGCTTTGGCAACCTCAACCGCCTTCGCCGCAACAGCTGGCTTTGCCGCCGGAGCAGGAACGGTCGGCTGGGCCGGAATTGCGGGCTTTTTAGCTTCGGACTTCGTTGCCGCCGCTTCGACCTTTTGTGCAACAGGCTTAGCCGCAGCTTTGGCCTCCGACTTTGATGTTTTGGGTTCGGGCGCGGCCTTCTTCGTGGACGCCTTGGCGCGAGGAGCCTCTTCATCCTCGTCGGCGTCTTCATCCTCTGATTCGTCGGCAGCTTCCTCGTCCATGCGTCCGCCGCCGAGTCCGATATCCAGCTCGTCTTCGTCGCCGCCTAGGTCGTCAAGATCGTCGCCGACATCCGGCGCGTCTTCCGCCTCGTCCTCATCCTCGAGTTCACGTTCCTTGATCCGCGCCTCCGCACCCCGCTTGGCGCGCGTGCGCTTCACGCTTACCGGCGGCGGCGGAGCCGGTGGCGAATGCGGCTCGAGATAGGCTCGCATTTCCTCTGGCGTAGTCAACTTGCCGTCAATCAACTCCAGAAAAATCGCCTGTACCAGATCTTTGTATCCCGGCAATTCCTGGGTAATCCGCATCTCCTGCATCAGCGCGTGTGGAATACGCTGCCGCGCCTCGGGCCATACTTTGAGGAACTGCTCATACCGCTCGCGAACCGCAGCGACCTTGCTGGTGAAGCCTAGCCACAGCACAGCTTCAGGATCGTAGGTGGTGAACTGCTTGAACCCCGCTGACGGCGTTGCATTCTGCTTGGCAAGCAGCACCTTGGCGAATCCGGCGGCAATCGAATCCAGGTCGTTCCACTCTTCAACAAACCCGGGCCGCAGCATTAACTTCTTCAGGGCGCTCAGATCCTTCGGAGCCAGCTTTGCGGTCAGCAGTTGCATCTGCCCTGCCGACATGTCGGCATGTACGCCCTGCATCAGCAGTTCGACAGCCAGATCGTGCAGCGCCTTCAACTTTTCCTCGTCGGCCTTGGCAGGGGTCCACGCCGGGAATAGGACCTTCATCCAACCCTCGGCATCAAGTGCCCGCAAAACCTTCAGGCCGTCTTCTTCGTGGCCAATCTGTTCCAGCTCAAGGCTGCGGGTATGGTCTGACAATGACTCAATCACATTTTCGCTTTTGGCGTAGTCATACCGAGCCTGCGTCCGCTGGTCCATCTCCCAGCCCAGGCGCGCCTTGTAGCGAGTAGCCGCAATCAGTAGCGACGGCTCTTCAAGGAAGCCGTAATTTGAAACCAGCCGCAATGTCCGCGATTCGATGTCGGCTGCGCCGTTCAAGGGGTCCATCAGCAGTCCGAACGAACCCTCGTTGAGCGATATCGCCATGGAGTTCGCCGTGAAGTCGCGGCGGCGAAGATCTTCCTGAATTGATGACGGGTGAAAAACCGCCTTGCCGGGCTTCGGATATTCCACGCGGTGCGTGCTCACCAGGTCAACTCGCACTGTCCCCGGAAAACACAGGTAGAGCGTGCGGCTAGCTTCGTCCTCGCCCCACACTTTGGCGCCCATCTTCTCCAGCGGTTTCTTCAACTTGAGGCTATTCACCTGAACTGCAACTTCAAGCCCCCGTACGGCGTGCCCGCTGGTAAGGTCGCGGACAGCGCCTCCAGTGAGGAAGAGGATAGTGCCAGCCTCCCTGGCGACATCTCTAAGCTTGTCGAGCGCCTGGCGCTGGTCAGCCGAGAGCCGGTTTTCCAGGAGATAGATGTAATCGGGCATTCCGTTTCCGCTTCCGCCGCCTCACCCTGCTCCAACTGCCTGATGTTGTTGCTCTTATTGAGCGATTCGAGAGGCTGGCAAACCAGTACATTAACACAACTGGCTGCGGTTGGCTAGAGGGTTGGACTGTGTGTTCCTGGGTGCGGAACTCCACGGTGACCGGCGGAAAACTCTGATCATCGTTACCTTTATGGTCCAGCACTTGTTTCTGGCGTTCGCCGGATTTTGGTCAGCTCTACCCCGGGGCCGCTGCGCCGCTTGCCTGGCCCTCCCTTAAGGCCGTGCTGGACGAGGCTGTGCATGCGGCTCAGAACGGCTGCTTTTGGACAGCACCCCTCGCCTCAAACCGCGTTGCGCCACCGCTTTATCCCTGTTAATCTATATGAGTTCCTCGTCGTTCCAGTGCGCCCGTAGCTCAGCTGGATAGAGCGACTGACTACGAATCAGTAGGTCGGGAGTTCGAATCTCTCCGGGCGCACCATATAAACCCAATAAAACAAAAGATTTGTGAGCTATTTGAGAAAGCTTCTCGGATGGCTCTTTTTGTTAGTGGCTGTTTTAGTGGCTGTTTGATTTCGCTGTCGTGGCACTGACAATACGTTCGGCTGAAGCAATCGCCGCGTCAGGAGAAAGGTGGGCGTAACGTGCGGACATGGTGTTGGTAATCTCATTGGCTTGCGGCTCGAAGCCCTCGCGTTGGATGAAACGTCGCAGGGGCTCTGAATAGCCAAACATCTCGCTGAACCCCGGCGCCGGCCCCATGCCCGCGCCAAGTTCCTTCT
>Ga0265338_10009060_pt1 | contig 11971 bp, 9 predicted proteins | sample 42126metaG_FD_193579 | JGI IMG/M metagenome (GOLD analysis project Ga0265338, IMG submission 193579) | Rhizosphere microbial communities from Carex aquatilis grown in University of Washington, Seatle, WA, United States - 4-21-26 metaG | ecosystem: Host-associated > Plants > Roots > Rhizosphere >... | reverse complement strand
TGCAGAACGGGATCGATGCCGTTTCGCAATCCATCTCCGGCGTGATTCTCGGCACGAAGAACTGGGGCCAGGCGTGGACGGATGCCATGCGCCAGGCAGTGAACGGGATTATCCAGATGGCCACGCAATACGTCGCCGCCAAGCTCGCGATGATGGCCGTGGATTCCGCCTTCAGCGCCAAGAGCCAGACCGAAGCCGCAACCACCACCGCGGCGAGCGGAACGGCCGGCATTGCGAAGGCTGGTGAGCAGGGCGGCTGGGTTGGCGTGCTGATCTATATGGGTGTATTCCTCGCCGCCATGGCCGCGATGGAAGCGATTGCCGCCGGCGTTTCTGGCCGCGCCACTGGCGGTCCTGTTTCCGCCGGAGTGCCCTACATGGTCGGCGAGCGCGGGCCGGAGATGATCATTCCCCAATCCGCTGGCCACGTCCTCACCGCCTCACAAACTTCAAACCTGATGAACTTCTCCAGTGGCGGCGCCGGCGGCTCATCTGGATCGCAAGGCTCGCCGGTGAGTGTGGCGGTTCACTTCCAGGATGACCCGCAGCGCACGGAAAAGCAGGTGCGCGATAATCCGAACATTCACCACATCATCGTGGACGTCGCCAAGCGCAACGCTCACCACATCCAACCACGCGCATGATCTCCACCGTTTTTAAAGGCGACACAGTTTTCATCATCAACGATGAGTGGAACGGCAAGGACGTGTTCAATCTCGACGCCTCCCTGATTCGCGACGAACAGATGAGCCTCACCAAACGGTCCGCGCGCCGGCCATATTCGCAAACGATTGTTTGCAAATGCAAATACCAGGTCACGCTTCAGGACGCCGAGGTTCGTGCCGCAATCGGTTCCTTGCGCGCCTTGACCACGGAGAAAGTGATCATCCCGCTTTGGCCGGCGATAACGACCTGGTCTGATCGCGGCAACTCCGCGGTGCGCGGCGGCTTGATGCTCGCGTTCAAGGACGATTGGTCGCAGTACTCGCCCTACGTCTTTGGTGACGCGGATCCCGTCTGGCCTCTGGCCTCCGATCTCTGGCTTCCAGCCCTGATGGGTTTCATCACTCCCACGCAACCAAAGATGCTCACTCCGGATGCCGCCACCTGGGACATCGATTTCCAGGAATCCTCCATCGCCGCTTACGCGCTGCGCTTTACCGAGGAACTGCAGGACGTCGCCGGCCACGTGCTGCAGGACGTGGGCGCAAAACCATTGAAAGGATTTTGATTATGAAAAACAGCATCTCTGCGAGAATCTGTATCATCTGCGGATTCTTCCTTGTTGGACTGTGGACTCTGGACTGTGGACTCTCGACCGTCCGCGCCGACCAGTTCAGCGATTACACAAGCATCACCAACCTCGCGACTAACGATTTGTTCATCGTCGAGCGGCCGGGCGTGGATGACTTCAGCGTTCAGGCTCAGTACATGGCCGCCGCGATCGGCGCGCTCAAAACTAATTCCCCGTTGCCGTCTACCAACCTGAATGGAGTAATTCCGAACACGCTTTTGAGCAACGTGACGGCGACGATTGTCTGGAGCCGCGGAACCAACTACGGCGCGTTCACCCGCAATTTCACGAACACGCTCGGCACGAATGTTTGGGTGCAGATGACGAACTCCACTTCCACGGCCGTATTTAATCGGCTCGGCACCAATGTTATTCCGCCGGCAGTAAATCCCACCACATTTCCGCTCAGTGGCGGCATGTGGCTCACCAATCTCACGGGAGGAGGTTACTGGTTCACGCCATGAACCCCGGACCCAAACCCGCAGGTTACGACAAGGCGCCGCCGCTGCTGCCGTTCCAACCGGATTTTCTGAACGTGGTGGAACAGGTTAGCGTCGAAGTGCAGCGCGAGCAGATCGGCTTCAGCCGAGAAACCAGCGATACCTTTTACCCGCAGGCTGCAGCCCGGCTGCAGAACGCCAGCTACACGGTCCAGGATGATGCCGTTTGGGAAATGCTCCGCTTCTTCATGCGCACCATGGCGCCGGGCTCGAGCTTCTGGGCGTCCACCTGGCTGCAAGCCGCGAAACTGACCGCCGACGTGGCCGCCGCCGACATAGTTCTGAATGTCGAAGACACGAACGCCGTGAACGTTGGCGATTATATTTCCCTCTATGGTGGGGCGAGCGTCTTCGCGAGCCGCGTCACGGCAACCACCGCGAACACAATTACGATCGCCGCAGCGGTCGGAACAAATCTCACCGCGAAATCAACGTTGCTATTTCAACTGTGCCTGGCGCGACTCAGCAAACCCTCGATCGCGATGCGCTGGAAACGGCCGGGCGTGGCGCAGTGCGAATTGCAATGGGAAGAGTTGCCACCGGAATACGCCATTCCCGGCGATGAAACGCTGAACACCACGATTGGGAAATTGCCGGTGCGCGTCGTCCTCATCCAGCTCACCCGCGATTTGGGAAATGGAACGGCGTTGAATTATTATTTCACGCCCTTCGAAGCCGACATTAACGGCATTGGACAGACCTGGCTTTCCGGCGGCGCCAATGCCTGGGGCGTCGGCGATATCAGCCGCAGCCTGAACCTCGAGGAGGATTCGCTCGATCTCACCTCGTTCATTTTCGACGGCAACCCGCTGAATGATGACCTCGCTTTGAGATCGGAAGCGCCGCTGCAGGTCACCATCCGTTATGCGGATTACAACGGCGCGGACCTGAGCAATGTGCAAATCGTTTTCACCGGCGATTGTTCCGCTCCCTCGCGCAAAGGCAACCGGATCTCCGTCAAATGCAAACTGGGCCCGGCGCTCTTCGAAACCCAACTGCCGCGCATGGTCCGCGGCACCATGTGCAACCATCTCGGCGGCTCGAATAACGACGGCTCATTTCTAATCAGCGCCGGCTGCAATGGTTCGGACAACATCATGCTGAAGGCGAACTGGCAATTCAGCGCGATCGTGGCGGCGCCGGTGTCGAACGGATTTCCCTTCGGTTTGAATCTGAACACCCTCACGGGTATGGGCGCGCGTGGCGCGGCTTCTCTCGCCGGCGGCGCCGTGTTCGCGAACTGGTTTGCCAACGGCTGGATTGAATGGGGCGCCGGAGCCGCGATTCAGCGGAGGATGATTATTGGATCCACGCTGCCCGTCGCCGGCGTGCTGGCAGTGACGCTGCACCGCTATTTCAGCGCGATGCCAAATATTGGCGACGTGGTCACCCTTTATCCTGGATGCGATGGTTTGTTCGCCACGTGCCTGGCGTATGACGGTGGTTCGAACCCGACCGGGAAGTTCAACAACTCATCGGACGGCACGCCGGGAAAATCAAATTTCGGCGGCGAACCCTTCACCCCGATCGCAAACCCGTCCACCAGTGGCCAGCCGAATCTCGGCACGCAAGGAGGTAAGAAATGAGGTCAGAGGCCAGAGGCCAGAGGCCAGAGGTCGGGGGAGCGCACGCGTCTCGCGTGCAGTTCGACGCGTCTCGCGTCGAACATTCGAACCAACCATTTTTCCGGACAGAAGAAAGAGTGGCTCACTTGCTCTTCACCGCCGAACTATGGCGGGGCACGCCCTGGTGCGCGAACTCGGACGCCCGCGGCCCGCGCGGCGGCGTGAGCTGCCACAATTTGCCTCGCGCCATTTACCTGGAATGTGGAGCGCTACGAGAATCCTTTCCGAAAATCGTCGGCGATCCAAACGCCAGCCGCCACGCCACCGAGAGCGCGATGGAAAAATACATCGATGCCCGCCCAGAGTTTCTTCGTCTTCTGCCTTCCGATCTCCGATCTCCGATCTCCGATCTCCGCGCAGGAGACTTGCTCGGCCTGCGCATCTACAACGTCTGCGATCATCTCGGCCTTTATCTTGGCAACGGCGTTTTCGTCCACGTGCTCATGCATAAGAACACGGACTTCGACATGGTCCATACTCCGCCCTGGCAACAACGCATCATCGCCGCCTGGCGTCTGCTCGATCTACCACTATGAAGAAATTATTTTCCATCCTCCTCGTTCTCGTCCTCGTCCTCGATGCCCGCGCCGCGACCATCATCGGCGACATGACGCTGCTCTTCGGTGATAGCGCCACCAACAACGCCTTCTCCGTCTCCGGCCTGGACCTGCCGATGAATTACAACGGCCGCACTTACTTTGCTTCGACCGTTTCCGGACAACTGACCAACGGGCAATTGAACGTCACGCTAACGCCGCCGGGCCGCTATAACATTTCTTTTTTCGGCCTGAGCACGAGCATTCGAATCGTCAATCCGGCGAACACGAACACGTACGACATTTCCCAAATGCTGACCAACGTGCTGGTCTTGGTGAACCAGGGCATTTCCAAATACGTGCAGCCGGGTAGTGGGGTGGTTTTCACAACCAACAACGCCGGCTTGGCGAGTGAATATATTACCATCACATCGCTCGGCTCCGGAGGCGTGGCATCCAACGCTTATCAATTGGAGATCGCCAGCGCTGGCCTGTCCCTTTCCACAAATGCGCTCAGCTACATTTACTCACTTTCGTTGAACGCGAACCTGACGAACTGGTCAGCGATATCCCCCTCCTCAAAACAGGATGCGCTTGGATATATCCCCCAGCCCGCCTCGGCCAATGGATCCAATTGGGCGGCACTCGCTACCAGCGCAAAGCAAGACGCTTTAGGTTATATTCCGCAGCCTGCCTCCGCGAACGGTTCGAATTGGGCCGCACTCGCGACCTCCGCCAAACAGGATGCTCTCGGTTACATCGCGGCCAATACCAACTTCGCGACCACCAGCGTTCCTGGACTCGCGTTCCCGGATGGAACGACGATCGTGATCGATCCGACCACTCACAAATGGTCATCGGTAGCGACGGGCACCGGCGACTTTGTCGGGCCCGCCGGCGCGACCAGTGGGCACATCATGGTGTTCGGATCGGGAACCGGGAAGTTAGGCGCTGACTCAGGTCATGCCTTGAGCGAATACACCCCGCTGTCTCAAATCGCCTCCGGCTCGCAGAACGGCGTTCTCAGCTTAAGCGACTGGACAATGTTCAATTCCAAGCCGTCCACGGCCACGGCCGTTCTCACCAACGATCTTCGCAATATTACATTGGGCGGCGCGCTCACCAATTCCACGGGTGTAATTCTTCCTGGGACTCCATTGGGCGACACAAACGCGGCGCCGTCGCGAGCCACGGTGATTCAGGATATTCTGAATAACACGATTAACCTTGGACCGCTCGCACCTCCAAGCGGCATCTATATTATCGGGTTGGGGCCAACCACCAATACCACCCCGGTTCATCTCGGCACCGGCCTGACCTACGATTCGGCCACGAGCAACTTGAATGCGACCGGGAGCGGTGGATCGGTAACGGCATTGCCGGCCACCAATATTTGGCCGAGTTCGACAAACATCTTTTTGATCGATCCGAAATTGAGCCGCACCTGGAATGTGGGGTTGATCACAAATGTTTACGCTCGTTTCACCAATATATTTGATCTCACCAATTTCCCAAATGAGCTGGTCATCAACACGCACCAGGATACGAACGGAACATGGCGTTTTCTCGGCGTCGACGTCGCCGGAGCATTGTTTAAGACCAATATCGGGTCGGCTTTTGGAGTGACCACGCAGGCGACGGCAGAAGACCAGATCCTTTGTCGCCTGGATTGGACCGGGACAAACATCTACGCAAAGATCCAAACCAACATTGCGCCGCAAACCCCTTCAACGAATTCGCTGGCATCAGGCGGGGGTGGTGGCGGTGGTGGTGGCTCTTGGGTATTAGTTGCCCACACCAATGCGGCCGCCGCCTCGGCTGGAGCAACCGCGTCTTTAACTCTTGACACGACCGGAGCAAAATTTCTTGCGATGGCGGTCATGTGGGCGGGCGGTGGACCAGTCGTTCAATCTGACGGCAAAGGAAACACCTGGGGCATCAGTAGCAACTACGTGGCGAACAACCCGAAAGTTCAATGGTATTACGTCACGAATGCCACCGGGAAAGTTGGCAGCGGGCACACGTTCTCCGCGTCCTGCACTGGCGTGGCTGTCGCAATCGACGTGTATGCTTTCTCTTGCGGCAGCGGTCAGCCAACCTTGGATGGGGAGTCGGCGGGAAACCGCACTGGCGGTTGGCTTGGGAATACGATTCTTGCAGGCTCAATCACACCTTCAACCAATAATGACATCTTCCTGGGCGCGGCGACGTGGGACGTTAACGGAACATCAATCGTTACCAACAACGCCGGCTTCCTCTATCCAGACCCGCTGATATACGCGGGCAACGGGCTGATGGCTGGTTACAAAATTCACGTTAGCGATGGGACAGCGGAGAACCCCGGATGGCTGCAGGGAACCACCGGCAACAACTGCGATGCAGACTTCAACCACATCGCCTTCAAACTCAATCCATGAAGCTCCCCATTCGAATATTGTTGCTCTGCGCTTTCCTGAGTCTAAATGGCCGTGCTCAAACCGTGCCGACGAATGCGGTTGTGGCATTGATGAATTCCTCTTCTTACGGAACGCCACCTTATGTCCTGTGGGAGAGATACGTTTGGAGCTACTACGCCGGGATGTATCCACAGTGGACCAACATGCTTTTCGATGTCGGACACGCCGGGCAGGGCCTGCAAGGCGATTGGCAAAACGACTGGCAAAAACGAACGCTGCCTTATGTCGCCACGCTGACCAACAGCGGGTCATTTGACTTTTACATTATGGAAACCGACAACGGTGGAAACAATTCCAACGTCTATCCCTTCTTGCTTAACTTTACGAATGCCCCTCCGTTTTATTATGACGGCGTGAGTGCATTGACCAACCAGGCAATCAACCCGCCGTTGAAGTACAACTACTTTTTCATAGGCGCAATTCCCACTGATACGACAGGTGGTGATGACGGTAACAATTCCGGACGTCAATCAGCCGTGTTATCGGTGAACACATTGTTGGGAACTCCCCAATTCGATTTGCTTCATGAACTTCTGACGAATGGTTGGGCGGCCGACATTTCGGGGGCTCGCCTGCTTGGATTTTATACAGGGGTGCATCCAAAGCCACCTGGGCACCTGGCGATAGCCCAGTGGACTTTGGTCAATCGCAACGTGGAAACGACCGTCGCACAATTGTCGATTAACTGGAATGGCAACTCGTTTTCAACCAACCACTGCACGCTATCCGCAGCGTCGATTTCTGGAAACTCGTTTTCCGCCACTATTCATTGGGACCGCATGGGCATGGGATGGGATTGGGCGCACGGAATTTACACGAATGATGCAACTGCTGCATTCTCGGCAATGCCGATTTTGACCAACCAATTCAAATGGATAGTGCAAGTCACCAATCTTCCCGCCGGAACATACACCTGCCAAATGGACAGCCGATTCATATTCAGTGCCACGGATGCACAATTGGCCGCAGGCGTCAACCTGTGGACGAACAAAAACGGATGGATTGGTGACCAGCAGCAGGCGGTTCTTGACGCCATTTCCGATGTCTATGGAGTCGATCCTGCCACTTTGGTTCAGACTCATCCGGCTGGATCGCCTGGCGCACACGGACTCAGGGACGATATCAATTTAAGGTCAGACGCGGACGGGTCTTATGGCAGTGGAAATCGGGGCACAAATTTAGTGAACGCGCTCGCTTCGGACCTGTCCTCGATGTTTACGCTGTCGGGCTACGTGCGTCAGGCCGCGGTACAAACCAACCATACAATCACGATCACTTTTCAAACCCTCCAACCAACCCACCTACGAGCCCGCGCCCGATGAAAACCCACTATCAGAAGCCAGCACTTCAACTGATGATCGCCATTCTTTTTTGCGCAATCGCCTGTGGTGCTTCCACGCTTCCGACGAACAGCGTCAATGGCCACGTCCTGCTCAGTTGGTCCTATCCGACAAATCTCATTACCGACGATTTGCGATTTAACCTTTATCAAACAACGAATATCAACCAGCCATTCATGCAGTTAACAAACGTGGCGGCGACGAATTTTGCTCCCTACCAGGTGGCCTTTGATGGGACTAATTGGATGGCCAACTTGAGCGTGCGGCTCGATCTCCAGCCGGCCCCGCATTTCTTTGTCTCCACTTCCAGCAATTTTTGGGGGGAGACCAGCATTACAAGTAACGTGGTGGCCACGCCGTCGGCGCCGCAGGTCATCAATGATTCCCTGCGAATCCAAAAAATTCCATGACATTCGATCTCCTATCTTCCAGCTCCTATCTGCTATTATGACCGGCAAAGGAAACTCTGGAAAAACCCGCAAGCCGGTGAACCTCGATGAGATCACCGTGGTCACCAACGAGACGAATGTTCCCTCGCCCTATTTCGCCGGCGCGCGGCAATTGAACGTGAGCTGGATCATGAATCCCGTCATCGCCTTCACCAAACCCTCCTCCGGCACCGAGAAGGGAAAATGAACGATTCAATTGAAACCGGGGAGCGCACGCGTCTCGCGTGCAGTTCGCTGCGTCTCGCGGCGAACATCCAAATAATCAATTTATGAGTTCCGCCAAATCATCCTCCGGCTCCGAAGATTACTATGGTCACATCGCCGGCATCATCAGCGTCGGCCAGCTCGATTTTACTTGGGGATTCATGGTGAACAACGATCTCGTCTGGCCCAAAGCCAAACAATGGGACAGCCGCATTCACCAGAAAAACAAATACGTCATTTATACCGATGGGAACGTTTATAAAACCCCTTCGGCAACGGACGTGGATCCACCGGGCGCTCCCTGGGCTCTTGAAGCCATTCCATGGGTCGCTGGCACAACGCACACGGGCGAAAAGAAACTTTACCTCGACAACGTCTGGCAGGCCATCGCCGATACAGCTGTGGCTCCGCCGGCGACCGCGCCGGACAATATCAGCGCAGGTTGGACACAGGATAAAGTCGGAGTACAGTCTTCAGAAGTAACCAACAATTGGAAATATGTCTGCACGCCAGCCCTCTGGTCTGCCGCCACGCACTTCTGGGAAGCTCTTAAGATCGTCTCGCACAACGGCCGGCTTTGGATCACCAGCGCCGACACCAATGCCGAGCCCGGCACTGGCGCGCCGTGGTCTCTCTGGAAACAGGATCTTGCTGGTGGCCCGAACCCTTTCAAGTTCACCGTCGAGGATATGGGGGATGTTTACATCTATTACGGTACCGGTACGCAAACGCTCGACACGGTTAACGAGCAAATCCTAAATGCTCTGGGCCATCCTCCCTACCGGCATCGCGCCGTCGTGATGCTGAAGAATTTCCTGTTCGGATCGAGCGTAACCAATCCTCCGAATGTCACAATATTGGGAGGTCGGACTCCGACCCAAACCCTCATCATCAATAACACGGCGATCGCAGGCGTGGACGCTACCGCCATGGATGCCGATTGGCAGGTGAACCCTTGGTGCATTCTCGCCGAGTTGCTCACCCATCCGGTGTACGGACTCGGCCTGCCTTTAAGTTGGTTCAATGCTGCGGCCTGGCAGGCGGAAGCCGATCGCTGCGCCGCTCATCCGGAACTCTTTTATCTTTCTCCGTTATACACGCAGCTCAAAAAAGTCCGCGAACTCGCCGCCGATCTCCTCAGTTACCCGGATGCCTTTATTTTCTGGTCCACCATCGCCACGCTCACCGCCGGACATTGGCCTCATCACGAAGCGGCGCCGGCGTTCACGTCTGATAACACCATCGATCGGAATGATCTCAAGGAAGAGATCGCGAGCGATTCCGAAGGCTGGGGCGGTACCGCCAATAGCATCGAGGTCAGCTTCCAGGATATTGAAGCCGGCTTTACTTCGCGGCCGGCCATGGCTCCGAACCTGTTCAATCGCGCGATCACTCGCCGTCTCACCATCCAACGCATCGAGCGGCCGCATATCGTGCGATTTAACCAGGCCCTCGCTTGGGCCACCGAATTCGCGAAGATCGCCGGCGATCAAACCTTTAATTGCAGCCAACTCACCGTACGCGCCGAAAAAGCAGCGGGCATTCAACCGGGCGATATTTTTCTGCTCACCGACGACGTCCTCGGATTCTCGATCCCCATGCGTTGCACGAAAAAGGTAATCTCGGCCGCCGGCACCGGATTGGTGAAGCTCAGTTGCGAGGTTGAGCGTGGAGTAGCTCCGCAACCCTATTCTCCAACCTCGTCCACGTCCTCATCCTCTCAAGGCCCGCCACCCGCCACAGTAGTCAACTTCGCCGCAGTTCAATTACCCGCTGTGCTGTTTGGAGAAGCGAATACTCTCGCCATCCTCGCCGGGCGCGAGAACTCTTCCACGTCCACCATGGATGTTTGGTTCCGACAGGATGACGCGGCCGCGTTTCAGCAGCTCGGAACCAACCGCGGCTTCGCCGTAGCGGGCGCGCTGCTGACAAACGCGAATAACGAGATCAGCGTGGGGCCCGGCGACAACGTGACTTTTGTCACGGTTGGCCAGGTCACCCAGGGGGACACTTACAATCTTGGCAACACCGATTTCTGGAAAAATCAGGTGTTTTATTCGGTGAACCCCGGAGGTATTCCCTTCAACGTTGGAACTGAAGGAGAGGATTACACTATCGATCCCGCCACTGGCATTCTAACCATTTTGACTGGTGGCGCGATACCGACGAACTACTACGTCAATGTGAAGCTTTGGCAGACCCTTGTCATATCCAATAATCCCAACACGCCACAGGCCGACCTCGACAATATCAACACCGTACCTACGCAGGATGAAATTGACGACGGTCAAATCCTGCTGTTTGCCTTTCGCGCCGACAATCCCGCCCTATTCGAAATCATGAGCGTCCGCTCCACGCAAGCCGGGACCAATATGATCACTGGGCTACCGGTCTTATTCGTCAAAGTGCTGCGCACTCAGTTCGGATCCCTTTTGGGCGGAGATGGCAGCTATGTCTGGGGCACGAACGCCAACGATGTGATGATGATTATCAAGAAATCGGCCATCCAGCCGTTGAGCCATCAGAACTTTCCTTATTACCACGCCAACGGCAGCACCATCAATCTCCGCCTCGCGCCTGGCAGCGCTTGGGAACAGTCGGACATCACCGACCTTTACGACGCCGCCAACAACCCTAACGGCCTCGCCACCGCGTTTGATTACACATTCAACAATATCTACGCCCCAATCGTCACGTGGGGCATCATGCTGCAAAACGGCGGAGTCATCACCGATTTCACGACCAACTTTGCCGCCGCGGACGTCTTCAGCTTCAGCTTTGAACTGATGGATCGGAACGGCGATCTTGTCCATGCCGCATTGATCGCGATCCTTGGCCAGCAGGAAATCACCCTTTGGAGCACCAATACCACGCCCTCAGCCGTATATGACAAGACCGTTGTATTCTCGTTGCCCAAAGGCAATTGGAAGATCGAGATGCGCATGCTCGATAACTCGGGCAACCAAAGCAGCACCCGTCTCACCTCCGCCGGCAGCGAAGTGACCATGTATGTGGACAATGGCACCGCAGCCGCGCCTATTCTTTATCCCGGATCAGTGGATTATAACGGTTTCCGGACTGGCCTGCTATTCGGCCTGCTGCCTGGCGTGGCTGCCAACTTCCAAGCCTATTACCAGGTGCAGAACCGCAACGTCGCCCCCAGTGGCGGAGCATGGATCGCCTGCGCCGTGGATGGTGCCGCGATCGGGGGATTATATCGATGGGGAGACGCCACCTACATCACTCTGCCCCCGATCAAGAAAGGCAGCAGCGGCAAAACCCTTTACGCTTATTGCCACCAAACCGGGAAAACAGACTCAGACGTCGTGAAGTGGAATTTCTGAAGACCTTTCCCGACCCTCAGCAGCACTGCCGCAAGCTAGCTGCGGGAGGTCAGCAGCTACGATGCAGATACCCTTTCAATCATTCGCGCGCGCTACCTGGAATACCCTTTTCAACCATTTCTCATACCCTTTTCAATCTTTTTTTGCGGCTACAATTTCAGCCAGAGCAACCGGACCCGTTGGTGGATTTGCGTGGGGCTGTTGCTCGCGATCGCCATCGTCT
>Ga0265338_10009059_pt1 | contig 11972 bp, 10 predicted proteins | sample 42126metaG_FD_193579 | JGI IMG/M metagenome (GOLD analysis project Ga0265338, IMG submission 193579) | Rhizosphere microbial communities from Carex aquatilis grown in University of Washington, Seatle, WA, United States - 4-21-26 metaG | ecosystem: Host-associated > Plants > Roots > Rhizosphere... | reverse complement strand
CTATAGTGTTTGGATTTACTGAGAGCCAAGACGCGTCAGAACTTGCTGTCCAAGATGTATTAGATTTAATATCAACGGTAGTTGAATTATTCGTTAAAATAATATTACTTGTTGATAATGTCAATGTTGCAATATTTGCATCTTGAGTTATCGTAACCGTTTGGGATGTTATACCATTTGCGGAAATTGTAATTGTTGCTTTTCTAATTGTATTCATCGTATTAGCTGAAGCAGTAAATGAAATAGTTGCATTTCCTGTTGTTGAAATGCTTGGACTAACAGTTAACCATGCTTGATTTGAAATTGCAGTCCAAGTTGTATTAGAAGTTATATCGACCGAAGATGAACTATTTGCACCTTTTGTTAAATTTACAGTATTGGCTGAGACTGATAATGTTGTATCACCAGCATCTTGCGTTATAGATATAGTTTCATTCACATTATTAGCCGTAATAGTTACAGTTGCTAAACGGCTTGATATTGTAGTATTTGCAGTTGCAATTAAGCTTAATGTAGCGTTACCATTTGTTGCTATAGTTGGATTAATTTTTAACCATGTTTTATCAGTACTTGCTGTCCAAGTTGTATTTGATGTAATATTTACAGATGATGAACTATTCGCTTGATTAGTTAAAGTTACTGTATCAGATGATACTAATAATACAATAGAACTTGTACCTTGTATTACACTTATTGATTGCGTTTTCGTTCCAATTCCAGAAATAGCAATAGTTGCTGTTCTATTAGTTCCAGTTTGATTTTCTGTTGCAGTTAATATTATTGGATTATTTCCTGTAATTATACTATCTGGATTAATAGATAACCAAGATTGATCTGAACTAGCAATCCATTTTGTGTTTGATGTAACATTAATAGTTGCTGTGCTATTTGCTTGATTTGATAGACTAACTGAATTTGAAGATACGGCTAAATATGGGATTTCAGCTTCTTGAATAACCGTAATTGTTTTTGAGATTAACCCAGTAGCTGATAAAGTAACAATTGCAGAACGTTTAATACTAGTTGTATTAGCTGAATTAGCTGTAAATGTTATCGCCGAATTACTATTTGATGAATCTGGAGTTATAATTAGCCAAGCTTGATTTGAAATTGCTTTCCATTTAGTATTAGTTTTAACATTAATAATAGATGAACTATTTGCTTCTTTAGCAATAATGACAGAATCGGAACTTATTGTTAATTTTAAAACAATAGCTTGTTGATATACAGTAATTGTTTGATCATTAATTCCTATTCCCTTTATTGTTATTTTAGCAATACGTGTAGATGAAAAGGTGTTTGCTTTTGCGGTATAAGTAAGAGTAATATTACCTGTTATCGATGTATCAGGATTTATATTTAACAATGTTTGATTTGATGTTGCTGTAAATGTTGTATTTGATTTTATAATTACTGAACCAGTACTTCCCAGAGTATCTGCAATATAAACTATCGTTTTTGAAAAGGAAATACCGATCATTTCTTTAATATTTTGAAACGAACTCCATTCATATGCCAGTTTATATGCATTTGATGTACCAAAAGGAACATTTAGGATGCATTTATTGGTGTCAATACCTTCAAACTCATCATTAAACGGACCTTGCTCACCTGTATATTGAGGAGTTGTTGCATAATTATAAATAGTTTGTAAAGAAGTACAACCATTTAAAAATTCAAAACCCAAGTTCTGGTACAGTATTGAAGAGGGAATAGAAATATTTTTTAATAATTTACTGTTTTGAAATGCTTCACTACCGATATACGAAACTGTTGAAGGCACAGTGATTGAAGTTAGATTACATCCTCTAAAAGAAGCATCATTTATTGATTGAACACTGGATGGAACTGTATAATTACCTGTTATTGAAATTGGAAAATATAGTAAAGTTGCTTGTGTTTTATCAAATAATACCCCCCCAACACTTGAATATTTTGCATTAAGAGAATCTACATTGATTAATGCGTTACAATTTTTAAATGTACCATAAGCTTCATAAAGATTACTTACTAATGAAGGAATTGTAATTGATGTTAATCCAAGACAATTATAAAAAGCACAATCGTCTATTGTGGTAACGGTCGAAGGAACTATAAAAACTCCTGTAATAGTAGATGGACATTGATGTAATATAGTTTTGTTTTTATTAAACAATATACCATTAACACTTGAATATTTTAAATTGTTTGCATCGACATTTATAGCACAATTACTAGTAAATGCACACAAACCTATTGAATCGATTGTTGAAGGAATCGAAACTGATTTTATACCATTACAATAACGGAAAGCATATGGTTCAATGGATTTGACATTTGATGGAAAACTAATTGAAGTTATCCCCGAACAATTACAAAAAGCACTAAAACCAACTGATATGATTGTTGAAGGAAGAATTACCGATGTTAAACTCTTTTTCCCATTATGATTAATCGTACTATCACAAAACGCAAATTGTGGAATCACATTTGCTGCGTAAACGGTATCATAAGTAGTAGGATATTCACTAGTTCCTCCTTTACCACTATATGCAATAATTGTTACAGCACTTAAATCTAAAACAGATAAAACAGGCATATTATCTCGAAGAACAACGAAATCGGTAGCATCGATTGTACCTGTAATTGTTAAATTAGTGACAGTATTAAGTTCTGATTGTGTTAATGACGAATATAATCCTAAAGGTGGAGTTACATTTACTGTTTTAGAAACTTGAGCGTTTAAGGCTAATGATATACAAAGACTAAAAATAAATAGGAGTGATTTTTTCATTGGTTTAAATTTTACTCTGTAGTGGTTCCTCATACAGATATAAATTAAACAGGCGTGGAACCAAACTATTAGTTTCCGAGGTTCTGGTAAACCCTAACACCAAATAAGTTCAGCCCACGCCATGCGTGAGCGTCAAACTTATTATTCTTGGTGTTAATGAAATTTACCAGATTTCGGATACTCGAATAATAGCTAACGCTGTATATAATCTATTTTATGAAAATCAAATTTATTTTCTATGTTGCTGTATCATTCATTTGGATATATTATTAAGTTCTTTGATTTTTAAAATTCTCTATACAAATATAATGCATATTAAACCATATTGATATTATTTTTTTAAATTATTCCTCGATTAATTTAAAACTGTCGTCTATTGTAGCTAAAAGAATATTTATTGAACGAGGTTAATATAAAAGAATAACTTATTATTATAAAAAGTGATTAAGGTGATTGAAGTGATGCATTTTCTTATATAATTATATTTTTACTTTTAAAATATTATTTTAGAATTTACAAAAAACATTTAATTAGATATTTAGATCACTTGCATCACCTTAATCACTTTTGATTTTTTTATTATATATATTTCTTACTTTTTAAAAAGAAGAAATAGTGAAGAGAGTGAATGAAGTGAAGAGTTTTTCTTATAAATATTTTTATAAATAATATAGTTTTTTAGCTTTTCTAATAGGTCTTATAATTTTAAATAATAAAAAATTAGTTTTATAAAAAAGGCTTCACTTCATTCACTTGCTTCACTTTTTTAAATATTTGTAATAATTGCTTTTTTCACTATATAGCTTAAACTTATAATAGTCAGAAAGCTTAAAGAATGATCGTATAGGTTCCTTTTATTCAATAACATAGTATTCCATATATACAACATTAATAACACGATTAAACTTAAGATGGGGATTAAACGGGATATATGTGGAAACGAGATGTCACTTCTCTTTTGAACTCGATTAATATTGATTGTTGGAATTAACTTAATGGCTATTAATTTCCATTATCTGTTTATAACCAAATGGTATTAGTTTATCTTCAAACATCATTTTAAACAAAAAAACGGACGTATTTTCAGGTACGACCGTTTTAGATTTATCTAGGAAACAAATGTAGAAGGGTGAAAAATACTTCCCACCGAGACACAAGAGTAAATGTATATTCAATAAGACTCCGATTTACATTTTATTCTGGATTCAATTGTACATTATACTTCAGAATATTTGACTTACTGGACATTGTGATTCCAATTACTCCCAATATAGTTCCCATATAGAAAAACCAGTAATTACATAGTCTTAAATACAATCCCACCAGTTTCATATATACTTTTAAAAAGTTTAGCTATAATACTAATCAATAATTATTTAAACTATTCAACTATCAATGTTCGTATTGATACAGCATTTTCTTTGATAATTTTTACAATATAAAGACCAGTCGTAAATTGTGAAATTTGAATATTTTCTTTGCCAGAAACTGTTTTACTCAAAATCAATGTGCCGTTCATACTATATATATCTACAGTTGCAGAACCTTCATTGTTAATCGTAAAACTTTCTTTTGCCGGATTTGGGAATAAATACATGTTATCTTCATTTAATGGACTAATTCCTGTTGCAGGCATTTCTTCTATATTTAAAAAATCTTGCCATTGAGCAAAACCTTCATAACGAGTAACAGAGCCCGTTGGAACATATAGAGCACATGTATTATAATTTACATCATTAAATACATTTGGTGATGATGTTAAGTTAATTGGCATTACGGAATAATCATAAATTGATTGTAAACAGATTACATGAACGACACCCAAAGTTTCAGCGACAAAAGCAAACGCTTTAGTCCCAATTGATGTCACTGAAGCTGGAATTGATAAAGATGTTAAACCATAATTACAATAAAAAGCATATTTCCCAATTGATTGAACAGATGTTGGGATATTAAGTACACCTATTAATCCGCATTCATAAAAGGCGTTATCTCCAATAGAAATAATTGATGTTGAAAGATTAACCGATGTTATCCCTTTACAATTAGAAAAAGTACCCGAATTTATTTGAGTAGCAGATTGTGGAATTGAAAGGGTTCCCGTAAATCCATCACAACCGGCAAAAGCATCAGAACCGATAGAAGTAACCGATTGTGGTATTATTAGAGTTCCTGTATAACCTTCACAACCGGCAAAAGCTCCTGAACCAATAGAAATAACAGATTGTGGAATATTCAATGTTCCTTTTAAACCTTGACAATATGCAAAAGCTTCTATCCCAATAGATGTAATTGATGTAGGAAAAATAATTGAAGATAAAATTTTATTCATTATTGCACCACCACTACCACCAGTATTCTGATACAATTTAACAAAAGCGTAACAAGGTATTTCATTTGCCAAATAGTTAGTAGAGCCTTCATAATGCAGACCTATAAATTTAGAGTAAAACGTTCCATTTGGACCAGAATAAGCTACAATATTTACTAGACTTAAATCAAGAATATATAAATTAGGCATACTGTCTCTCATAGTTACAAAATCGCGTGCATCAATTGAACCAGTAATAGTAAGGTTCGTAACTGTAGTATCTTCTTTTAGCGTTAATAACTTATTTAATGTGCCTGCTGTAGTCACATTAACTGTTTTGGAAACTTGAGCATGCATGGCTATTGATATGCAAAGACTGAAAATAAGTAATATTGATTTTTTCATAATTTCATGTTTTAATTTAATGATAGTTTGGTTAGTAGTTAGTTATGTTTTTAAAACTCATATATTCTCTTTTTATAACTCACTTTTATCCTCTCTTTTAAATAAATATTTTAATTTATAATTTTTACTATATAGCTTAAACTTATAATAGTCAAAACGCTTATAGAATGACCATATAAAACCTTTTTATAGCTGACTCTAGTATTCACTATATAGAAAGGTAATAGTGCTATTAAACTCAAGATGGGAATTAACGGGGGATACATGTGGAAACTAGATGTCACCTCACCTTTGAATAGTAATAATAGTGATCTTTGGAATCCACATAAAGGGCAATCAATTCCCAACATCTGTTTATAGACGCAGGGTAGTAGTTTATCTTCAATCATCGTTTTAAACAAAAAAACGGACGTATTTTTAGGTACGTCCGTTTCAATTTTATCTTGGAAACAAATGTAATAGCGAGAATCCGACTCCCCCCAGAATTGCAACTGCAATAACCCAGTAGAAGGCATATATAGCACTTATTACAACTCCAATAATAGAAAGAATCCAACCTGCATTTAGTGCTCCATAACCATCATAGAGTTCCGAATTATCTCTATACATCTTTCGGCCCTTACTTGCCATTGTGATTCCAATGATTCCCAAGATAAGTCCCACAAAGAAACAGCCAAATACTATTGAGCATATGCCCAATACAAGTACGGCTGTCGAATTTGGTAACGTTTGTTTTTGACTCATGTTGAAATATTATTGTGCTACTGCTGCTGCTGTAATCTTATTCATAATTTTAGTATATCTAGCAAGAAACTTCGGATCATTAAATATTTTAGCATTTGATTTACTTAGTGATTTATCTAGTTTATCCAATTTATCTCCTTTCTCTAACATTTCTGTATATTCTGCCATAACGCTTGCATCAGTTGGATTGGCCTTGTATTTCTTCATTACTTTAACATAGGAATCAACATATTCTTCATAGTCTTTCAGAAATTTATCGCATTCTGATGCACTTGAGGTAGAAGCTTCCTCTTTAGGTTCGGTTGCAGTTGTTGCACCTGAATCGGGTGAGGTGGCATCTGTTTTTACTTCGGTAGTTGTGGTTTTGTCTTCACTCTCTTTTTTACTTCCCCCGCAACTGGTTAAAATCATTGAAGCAAATATTATTGCTCCGATCATTGTCATTCTTTTCATGTTGTAACTTGATTTAAAATATATTCTACTTGTATGGCTCAGTAGATTTTCCCTGTTTTTTAAAGTGGGTTTCTGTCTCCACATTTAAATTGATATGTTGTTAAGGTGGTCAGCCTCGTTTTTTACCGATACTAGTTGCGTTTAATGTTTAAAACACATAAATCACAGGAAAAGCATTGTTATGAAATTCTACTTACTCCTTTTAAAAATATTTTTTTTTTGTTTGGTAATCAGATTGTAATTTAATAATGCGTTTTTGTTCATTATAAATTTAACAAAAATACATTTAAATTCCATAATATAGCATACGTGCTATATTTATTTTTATGCATCACGTAACTTTTTTCCATGTTACGCAATGAAGATAATCGTACGGTGATATTTGACCAAGAAGGTCTTAAAGTATTTGCCAAGCACCTAAAAAAGACAAGAAAAGAGATTGGACTTACGCAAAATCAATTAGCATTTGAGGCAGGAATTTCATTAAGCCAAATTGCTAGAATTGAAACGGCAAGAATAAATCCAACTTTAAGTACTGTTTTTGCAATAGCACGAGCATTAAATATTCCATTGTCTATACTTTTTGATTTCGAATTACCTGAGTTTTCGAAATCAAAAGACTATAAATAATATTCTATTAGAGAATCTCCTACCAATTCTAATTCAGGTTCACTTTCATAAATCGATAAATCGAAATAATCTCTACTTACTTTCTCTGCTTTTAATTGGGCTTTCCAATCATTTTCTAGCTCTTGCTCTACCTCTTCGATGCTTACTATTAGGTATTCGATAAATCCCTTCATAATTTTATGGTTTTAGTGATTAAATAATACTATGATTTCAATATTATACTATATCCTTATTTATCGATAATTATAAAAGGAATAGAAAAAAATGTATCCAGAAACTAATATAAACTATGTATCATAACAACATAATGATTATAGTTTTTGAAAGACGATATAAAATAATCGTTTATTATTAGAATAAATTACTCGAAATCATTTGATAATTATGATTTTAATTGATACACCATGCAGTAATTAGATATAATTTAAAGGGTTTAAAAATGGGTATAATTGTTAAAGAAAATGAATGCGAAGGCAAAATGGCAGTAGTTGAAAGATTAATACCTTAAGCATCCGAATTATTTCTCATTGAGAATTGGTACATCCATAAGATTATATAACTTTGTGTCTGAATAGAGGCGTATGAAGGGAGACATTCATACGCCTTGTGAGTCTTGAGGTGAAACTCCTTAGAATGACTCGACTAGCTAAATTTATAAAACAACTAACGAATTGATAACATACAAATAAATCTAAAGTTTTTTTTAATTTCAATAACGAAAAAGGAAGTTTATGTACAAATTAAAAACACAACTGGCATTTTATAGATTTAATACATCGATTCAACATAGTTCACAATATATCACATGGTATGTTTTGAATAAACCAGATGATATTGAAGAATATGGACGATGTTTTACTTACAATGAGTTAACGTTATTTCAAAATTTTGTTACTCAAAATCAAATGAATTTTCCTGGCAATAAAAATTATCATCCATGTAATGATGAAGAAGCTCCTTTTTGCGATATTTATTCTTTACGGCCAAATCAAGGAGCTAATTCTGTAAAGAATTTAATTATTAGAAAGAATCCAAAATTAAGTACTGCTGGAACTTTTCATAATTGTATGGATATTATATTGACAAATCAATCTCATGATAATCACACTTACAATTTAGATTTTGATGTTATAGGACGAATTGAATTTTAGAATAAATACAATCTCCAATCATGCTTGAATATCATAGCTTATGATTCTCTATAAGTGCTAGTTGAAACTAAGAAAAATTAATATAAATCACATATGAACAACGTATCTATTATAAAAGACTTATTTGAAATTTATTCTAAAGATATTCAGAATAATACTAAACTTTTAATTGCACTAATTGTTTTTATCTCGATAAATCTAATTGTTACATTTATAAATATTTATGCTCAAATAAAATTAAAAAACAAAGAGAAAAAAATATATAGCTTTAATCTCAAGGAGAAACGTAGAATCGAAACGTCCGAAGAATTGTTTAAAATGTTAGACGAATTAACTTTTTTTGATGGCAAGAATACTAATGATTCGTTTTTAACTAAAATTCAAACTCTTGAAAGATATGTTAGCTCAAATAAATTATATATTTCTAAAGATGTCCAATCAATTGTTCAAGATTATAATGATTATTTTAAATCAGTTTTAACAGATTATAGAACGAAAGATTATGCAAAAGAAATTGAATTTACCAAATGTTTCTGTAATATATTTAATTCATGATATTTACAGCACCAAAAAACTTTAAAGCTAATGATGTAATTACTTTTTTAACCGAAGTGGAAAAAGCATTTGAGTTAAAAGATGTAATGCAACCCAATGTTGTTTTTGATTTGTCAAAAGTTCAAAGTACTAATATACTTGGGATATTATTAATGTATAAATTCATAGATTATACATATAACAATAATTGTTTTCATAAACTAAATATATCTACAAATGAATATATTAACAAGCTATGGACTAAATATGGATTTTGGGATTTAATAAACCTTTATGTTTCCAATAAAAATGTTTTGGATAAAGGTTATAAAAGATTAAATATTCAGGTTGAAGATAATTTCATCATCGCTCCACAACCACTTTTAAGAAATGATAATTATTCAAATGAAGTATTAGTGACTAAATTCTTACCCAAAATTAAAGAATATTATTCTTTTAATGATCGTGTTGTATCAATGATATTTCAATGTTTAAGTGAAGTCTTATTGAATTTTTGGGAACATGCTGTTGAAGATACAAAATCAATTTTGGTTGCAGATGGTAATAAAAATTCAATTGAAATTGCATGTGCAGATACAGGTAATGGAATCATTTCAACATTAGGACAATCATTTCATTCTGAAAATATTTCTATAGAACAAATCATTAAGAAATCAGTTCAAAAAGGAGTAACTTCAAAGAAAATGACAGACCATATGGGTTACGGATTATGGATATTAAATGAAATTGCTCGTCTAACAAATGGTCGCTTACATTTGTATTCACAGGGTGCTTATTTTCGAAATGATTTCGGGAAAGAAAAATCTGGTAATTGTGGATATTGGCAAGGGACTATTATATATTTATCATTACCTTTGATTAATCCAAAAACACTTTCGGATATTGAAGTGTTTAATTCAAATAAAGTTATGAATGAATTGAAAATAAATTGGAAATAAAATGAAAACAATTGAATTTAACAAATATGGTCCAATTATTAGCGACAAAATAGTAGGAGAAGAGATTTATCGTTTAATTAACGAATTATTAAAGACAGAATCCAAAATCTCAATTGATATGTCCGGAATAGTATCTATGGCTACTTTTTGTGCAAAGCAGATTTTTGGAAGATTGTATATATCATTGAGTGCTGAAAATTTTTTTGATAGGATTGAATTCACAAATGCATCAGAAGATGTAAAACTGATTATTAAAATTGGTATTCAGAATGCAATAGAAGGAATTCAGAATAAATAAATTGAAAGACAATGATTAGGATTTCATTTGGTATGCAGCCCAACAAGGAACCTCTCATTAATTTCAATCTGTTTAATTTAGTGTAGAATTATTTATTATAATAAAAAGTTTAGTCCTAATACTAAAAATGGTACTCTTTCTCAATTAGCTTACTAAAGGGCAATTCTTGTAATAATACATTTAGTTCAATTTCTTGATATGTATCGGAATTATCATTAGGAAATTTATAACAAACTACTTTATTCGTTTTTAGATTCTTTATAACTTTGAAACAAATAATAGGAATCAACATTTCACCAACCTTCTCTTTAAAATTATAACCGCCACAAATAATCAATAAACTATCGGTTTGACTTTCTTTGCGAACTTCTGTTTCAATGTGTTTCCAGCATCCGCGATTTAGTTTGGGGGTTTGTGGCAAAGCATTTAAGAAATAGAATGTTTGTTTTTCATTTTTGCAATCATTTGCAAAATCTTCGGCATTTGCCAAGTGTCCGATATCGTAACCCGAATGTTTATAATCTTTTTCTGTTGCTGATTCTTTTAAACCATTGGTTGTGAATCGCATTTTTTTACGGGAACAATCGCCACCCCCATGATATAAAATGTAGCTGACAAACAATGGTGTATGGGTTTTGTAGCTAAAATAGCTAGTATAGATTGGTGTTGTTATTTTTGTATCGATGGATTGAGCAAATACAAATACCGTTGAATAAATCAATAAAACAGTCATCAAGAGAAGCTTCATATTTTTATCAATATTTGAATTTACACTAAATATATTTGTAATCAATTTAATTATTCAATTGTTCAATTATTTGTGATTTGGTAATAATATCTTCATATTGAAGACTAATTGTGTTATCAGACTTTTGTCTTAGTAAAATAGTTGTCAATGATTTTAAATATTTTTTCTTGATGCCATTTTGCTAATTCATCATTCCAAAATTCATTACTATATATTAAATCTGATTTTAAAGAATCATAAAACCCCTTTGTTCTCTTGTCAATAAACCTTGCTTGTTTAACTTTGTATGGTTGGTCTCCATATTCTGAATTGATACTACGCGTTACTAGAACTAAATTTCCCAATCTATCTAAAAAAGTATTACAAACCTTATCTCGCTTATCTCTTGGGTTTTGAGGTCCAATATGTTCAATTGAATTTTTTGCTGTTACCTTATAATTATTCCATTGAGATTTATTTAATACTTCACGTTCATGCCACAAAATGAAATCTATTTTATAAAACCAATAATGTGGAAAGCTTGTTCCTAAAGCATCATTTAAAATAGAAGAGTTAATTATATGGTTAGGATATTCTTTCATACATTCCCAAGTTCTAACTGTTAGCAGCTCAGAATCTCGATTAGTACAAAATAGAATATTATCCAGTTTTTTTAACCAATCATAAGCTTCTTCAAAACTAGGATGTTGCAAAAGCCATCTTAAATAAGGGGTCATCCAATATTGGGTAGTGTTTTGTTGAGAATGATACAAGATACTTTGCAAGTGAGTTAAACCATCAAACTGTTCCATAATTTCTCTTCGTAAATAGTAAGTTTGACCACCTTTTTTTTGGTTCTGTTTTCTTACTTTTTTAATTATCAATTCTTCGTTATCCTGTTCAATTTCAACCCATTTTATTATATATTTATCAAATACTTCTCGAATATTAAAAAGTAAATCAATAAAGTCCTTACATTTATTTTCA
>Ga0265338_10009058_pt1 | contig 11974 bp, 5 predicted proteins | sample 42126metaG_FD_193579 | JGI IMG/M metagenome (GOLD analysis project Ga0265338, IMG submission 193579) | Rhizosphere microbial communities from Carex aquatilis grown in University of Washington, Seatle, WA, United States - 4-21-26 metaG | ecosystem: Host-associated > Plants > Roots > Rhizosphere >... | reverse complement strand
AAATCGCGACCGTGCAGACCACCGCTATCGACGAGGCTGCTCATATCGTCAAGCTGACGACTCTGCTGGCGCATTCTTCGTGTGAGTGGATTGCCTCGGACTGGCCAGTATGTGCAGTGGCCGAGACTGCCACACCCCGTCGCATGGGCGCGGCACTGACGTATGCCCGCCGCTATGCGCTGTTCACGCTGGTGGGCATTGCCGGCGAAGATGACCTTGATGCACCCGACCTGCAAGCTCCGACGAGCCAGACCGCAACGCCGGGGAAACAGAGCGGTATTGGAAATGGCCACCTCAACGGCAGACGGGCCGCACCGGCGCGCAAGCCCGCCCTCGGACCGGAAAAATCAGCCACGCTCTACGCGCGCCTTCTGGCTAGCCTCAGCGAACTCGGCACCACCGACGAGGCAGCCCTTTGGGCAAAGCGAAGCCTCACTGAGAAGGATAAGCTCATCCCAGCAGACGCAGAACGCCTCGAAGGGGCATTTGCCTCAAAGCTCGCAGCCTTTGCCGCCGCTGATCCGGATCAATCAGCACGCTCCCTCGGGGAATCGCGCGACACAGCATCTCAAGAACCCGGCGAAACTTGCCCCAGACCGGACCGGACGCAGCGACAGCTTGCGCCCGGCACAAACCCCAGCCTGCCAGAAGAACCGCGGCAAAGATCAAAGCCCACTGAGCCAGGTATTGATAAAAGCGTTCTCACGCTCGCAGAGCCGCGCCGCCTGCGTGATCGAAACCACCTCAAACATGTGGCCAAGCAACCTTGTTTGGTTTGCGGTCGCGCACCGAGTGATCCCCATCACCTGCGCTTCGCACAAAATTCGGCGCTCGGCCGCAAAGTGAGTGACGAATTCACTGTCCCGCTATGTCGCGGACACCATCGCGAGGTGCACCGCGGCGGTGATGAAGCCGCATGGTGGAACGCTGCCGCCATCAACCCGATTGCCACGGCACGTGCGCTATGGCTAGAGACGCATCCTCATCTTTCACGCCACCCGCCTTTTCCAACCGGAGAAGACGTCCGATCCAAGAGGGTGGACCCGACAATGCCCAGTCGATGATCCTAAGGCTCGCAAACAACAAAGGACTTGAGTGGCGTCTTCGGGTCAAAACGCCTCGTTACGCTTATTGGCAAATTCGACGGTGAGTTCGCCTCGTCCGCGCAGACCTATGCCGGCACCAGCACGCTGCGCCTATTCGTGGTAAGACGGCCGCCGCGATCGGACGCGCTGCAGCTGAAACATCTCGCCGTGATCGCCCACCATTGCCATCAATAAGTTTGATCTAGCAGCGAATTGTCTCTCTCATCTCGCCAAGCGTGGCTTCGTCCACGCGACCGAGCGTTAGGGGTGGCTGCGACGAGACCGAAAACGTCACAGCGATTATGCCCTAAAACGCTCGACACTGGCATACCCGGAACACTGGCCTGGGGTCAGGTGCTAGGGATCTAACGCCAGTTGTTGTGCGGTGTGATCAGTCGTGCCGTGGGTTTGTAGGAGAAAAATCGGAAGTGCCACGGCACCAATCACGAACGACCACATAATCCCGGAAAATAGGCAAAGGACTAATACAGGTCCGTAGCTGCCGCGTATCATGTTGCCCCTTTCATGCAGCGGGGCAACGGCTGCCCCTCCAAATTTGGTTGCTAATTGCGAACCTAACTGATTCGCGCATTTTTTGATAAATTTTTAATCGAGGGCGGGGAGTCATGACTTCAAGGCCTCTTCAGCTGTTTAAAGATTGGCGCATGATTGCTTGAGATTGAATCGATTTTGGCTTCCCAAATCAGATTTGTTCTGATTCAAGACGCTGGCTGGAATGGAGGCCAGCATCCGATGGCCCGAGCCTATTCACATGATCTGAGAGACCGGGTCGTTGCGGCAGTGACGATTGGACAGAGTTGCCGGGCGGTGGCGGCAACGTTCAAGGTCAGCGTAGCGAGTGTTGTGAAGTGGTCGCAACGATTCCGCGCGACCGGTAGCGTGGCGGCGCGACCGATGGGCGGTAACCGTCCCTATGCCCTTGCTTCTGAACGCGATTGGCTGCTGGGACGCGTTGCTGCGGAGCCCGACACCACACTGCGGGCATTGCTGGCGGAGCTGGCCGAGCGCGGCATCAAGGTCAGCTATTACGCGGTCTGGCATTTCTTCGAGCACGAGGGCATCAGCTTCAAAAAAAAGCCTATACGCCAGCGGTAGAAGTCCGACCAGATCACTGCGGGCGGCGTGCGAACGCGGCAAAGGGGGACCGTCTTCAATTGGCAAAACCCGTTGCCGGTTGGAAATTCGGACATTGGAAAGGATAGCCTTTTGCCACGGCTATTAACTCAATTTGGTTTGTGGCCAGCGACTGCGGATGCTGCCGCTTCGATTTGCGCGGCAATCTGTTGGAGGTTTTGCAGGAGTTGTGCGGCCGCAACGTTGGTGAGGACGACGCGCCCAACCACCACTCGCTGCATTTGCGGCGATTGATTCCCGACGTGCTCTTGCGCACGAAAACTTGCGAGTGTTACGACGAAATTGCCGTGTATGAAAGCAATTCCGGCAACATCGCTCGCAAAAATCTCTCTTTCGTGCAGAGGATCTTCCAACGGTGGTTTTTGCGGTGCAGACATGACGACCTCCATTGGCCGCCACACTACGCCGTTAGGTAAGTCACGTGAAGCATCACGCGGCCACCCCTTCAGCGGCCAACTTGTGATCGCCATAATTCGTTGACGCGGCGTCGTCAGGTGGTCGGCCACAATGGCGGCCCTCGCCCCCAACCTCGGCCTCACCGCGCGGGTGGGCCCTTCCGGCTAAAGACGTCCATCCTTCATTGAGTTCGGCTGTGTCGAATTGCCGGGCTGGCAAGGCTCCCCCAAGGGACGATCGCCTGTTGCCGCACTCCACGACTTCCTTTCAGTGCCGCCGACTACTATGCCGTCAGCAGTAATGCGGACATTCGAAGCCTCTGCGACACGCGGCACGCTCGAGGACCCAGTGGCCGCCATGGCACACCTGCATATCGCAATGAAAGCCGCGGCAGGTTAATGAACAAAATTGTCCCTCATCATACAGCCGTCCTTCAAAGGAGCAGCCGTATCCGTGGATAGACTTTGCCGACCGGTCTGCGTGCGCGGTCATTGGCAGGCAATATGCTCCCAAGGTAAGAAGCGTAACCACAACATTGCGCATCTGTGTGCCTCCCCATGCCAACCCAACCCTGCGCATGGTAACTGGCGGCGTATAGGCTTGCCAGTCCCGGCCGGTCCATTGGGACCACGGTCGGTCGAAAGCGCTAACCACATTGAAGTTCATAAAACCGAGGATAGAGAGAGCGTGCTTGGCCGCAGTTGCGGCGGTGGATAGCGCCGACGAATTCGAGAGCGAAGGTCTCACTCCTTCGCCATGTATTGCGCAGAGTGCCAGACCCGGCGTAGGTCTGTGGTCCCGATCAGATTTGCCGAACGAACAGTCGGCTGTGAAGAACATGCGCGCTGACCGAGGCAAGCGTCGAGGCTCTTGCGTACTAACAATTTCCAGCCGTCGAAGAGCGCAGGATGGCAGCTATATCCTCTGGAGCAAGGAGCTGACCGAGCTGCTGAGATTGCTGATCGTAGAATTGAGGCTGTTGAGGCTGCTCGCGATGCTGCTGCTGGTGCTGCCGACCGATTGGATCGCGCTAATCGCGTAGCTGTGTCCATTGACGGTGAGCGCGGGCGGAGTCTGGCTCATGTCCACCGCGCTCACGGTGCCCTGCACCTGGCTCTGGATCGTGAGTGCCTGGCCGTTGGCTCCGGTGCCGGCAACCCAGATTGTGTAGGAGCCGTCCGGCCACGTCACGCCATTATTGCCTTTGCCGTTCCAGGTGAAGGAATTGGCTCCAGCATTGAGCGTCGTGGTGCCGGTGTAAACGGTCTGACCGGACGAGTTCTTGATGGTGACGGCGGCGGTGCCCGCCCCGGACGAGTTCAGGCTCCATGCCGCCGGACTTCCGGTGGCAGTCGATAGATTGGCGCTGTTGCCGGCCAACGTGACGGTCGAACCGACGAGTTGCAGGGCCTCGGTTGCCGCCGTGGTCTGCTGCAGCGAGATCAGCGTCTGCATGTTGGAGTTCATGTCAACCTGCTGCTGGACCGACGCGAATTCGACGAGCTGCTGGGTGAACTGGTTGGTGTCGAGCGGAGAGAGCGGATCCTGATTTTGCAGTTGCGTGGTCAGAAGCTGCAGGAATTCGTTAAAATTGCCGGCAATCTGCTGCGATCCGGCGTTGGCAACGGCTTGCGCGGTGGACGCGCTCGAAGCGGCTGCAGAAGTCGTCGCGGAACTAGTTGTCGTCATACTTCACCCTCAATAAATACGCACAGAGCCGGCGTATCGGATACGCCATGACGCCGGTATTTGTGTGCAACAAGCAGGCCAGTTAGGTCGAAATGGAAAGCGACGAAGGTTCAATGGCTTACCGGATGCCGTGGCGAGAGCCGTACCGGGTAAAAGCGCTCGACTCGGCAAATTCTGCCGCTCCGAATAACCGCACGGAGGGGCCACCCGCGACTGAGCCAGTGATGCTCTGCGGCGACAGACCTACCAAATCGGTGAGCGGCACCCCGGCTTGGTGTTCAGGCAGTTCTGAGAAGCTAACTTGGGGCTTTATCGCGCATGCCCGGCTTGCGCGACTCCAATACGCTCTTTGGCAATAGTCGCGTCATGACATTAACGGCCCACAGCATCGTTGGTGGGGCGATCGTGAGCCTGATGCCGGCCTACCCGGTTCTCGGCCTCTGCCTCGCCTTTGCCAGCCATTTTATACTGGATGCAATTCCACATTGGGACTATCCCGTGCGATCGGCGTCATTGAAGCCCGATATCGCCACAAGAATGCGGTATGACCGTGCGCTGCTGAAGGACCTGATTACCATCGGTACTGACGCGACACTTGGCGTTGCGCTGGCCAGCCTGCTGTTCGCGCCACAAGGCCATCTTCTTCTCGTCGCCAGCGGTGCATGCGCGGCGCTTTTACCGGACGCGCTCCAATTCGCGTACATGCGATATCCTCGAGGGCCGCTACTGCTTTTGCAGCGATTTCATTGGTGGATCCACACGCCTGTACAGATAGAGCGCCCAATTTTGGGGATCGGTCTGCAGGTTGCATTCATTGCGGCGGTCGTTATCACCGTACGCTCTGGCGCACCTTAGTTTAGGGCAGCGCCGCAGCGGACTGATCCGGGGAGCGCAAATCGCCTTGTCGCGATCGGCTCCATTTGCGTCAAACGCGCCGCCATTCACCCTCAGGTAAGCTCTCGACCGCTCGACCTTTGCCTGCCCGAATGTATTCAGTGTAATTGCAGCCGGGAGGCCGCCGTGGGGTTGCGTCCAAGGGCGGCCGGGATAAAGCGCAACGCCTTGAGCGGGTCGACCAGGCCCGCGCCGAATTGCGGGTTCACGCCCTTGGCGCCGAGATGTTTGGCAGTCGACACCAAGATGGCGCGGATTTCTTCGGGCGTGCGCGTTGGCCGCTCGGCCAGCAGGAGGGCCGCGACGCCAGAGACGTTCGCGCTCGCCACCGACGTGCCCGTGGTGAACTGCACATCGCCGTTCGGCGCCGGCACCAGAATGTTCACGCCCGGCGCGGCGACCGCAACGTAGGTGCCCTGGTTGGCGCCGTTGAACAGACGATCATGCTCGTCCGTGGCGGTGACCGCCATGACGTTCGGATCGGCGCCTGGAAAGAGCGGCGGCGATTTCGCACCCGCGTTGCCGGCGGCGGCGATGATCAAGATACCCTTCTCGCGGGCGATCTGCAGTTCCTGCGCCAGCGCCGGATCGTGCGGTCCCGCAAAGCTCATGTTGATGATCTTGGCGCCGTGCGCGATGGCATAATCCACGCCGCGGATGATCTTCGTGGACGTCGCCTCGGGCGAGCCGTGGCCGCCGAAGGCGCAGATCGCGATGATCCTTGCGCTGGGCGCAATGCCGAGCAGGCCGATGTGCGACGCAATCGCACCCGCCATGCCGGTACCGTGCGCATCCGGCGGCGTATCGGGGCCGCAACCCGCATCGTAGCTCTCGACGATCCGCCCGGCGAAGTCCGGCTGTCTCGGGTCGACCCGCGAATCGATCAGCGCGACAACGACGTTGCTGCCTTCGGTGATGCGGTGGACGGCGTCGAGTTGCAGTTTTTGCACGACGTATTGTGCGGGATCGCCGCGGACACCGGCGGAGCCGCTCAGCTCCTGTGATAGGCTATAGGTGTAATTGGGTTGTGGGGCCGCATTCAATCCTGCGTCGTTGACCGCGCGGATAATCTCGGGGACCGAGTGGCCGTTGTTGATCTGGAAGGTGTAGATCGTGCGGCCGAGCGACCCCAAGGTTTGTTGCGTCACGATTGTCAATCCGAGGCGCTGTGCGAGAGCCGCAATTTGCTGCGGTGTCATGTTGGGCCCGAATTGCAGTACCAACTGGTTCGACAGAAACCGGCTTTCTCCGGGGGGCGGCAAGCCCGTGCCGGGTGGCAGCGGCATGACCTTCATGTCGATCAGACGCACTCCGGGCGGCGCGCCGTTGCCGCCCTGGCGGCCGTTGGCGAGGCTGCCAGTGTTCCCGCTGCCGCCATCTCCACCGTTGCTGGGGGCGCCGACGTCCGTCGCATTCAGCGTTGTCGGGTCGATCAACGGCGGTGTGATGTTGGTGACGGTATAGTTGACGGGGGTGAACTGCGCGACCTGTTGATTGGCAAAAAGGCTGCTTCCTGAAACGGTGTCGGAATTTCCGGACGTCGTACCCTGCTGCAGGGACCCGCCGGTCAGAATGGTGCAGGTCACGTCAGTACAGCCGGCAAGCCAGGAGGGCAGGCCGGGACTCCAGCTGGCCGAGGTTGTTCCGACTTGGCTGGTGAATCCGGCACCGCTCGAACTCGAATTGGTGATCGTGCCGTTCGGGAAAGTCGAATTTGAGATCAACGCCCCCGAGCCAGTATAGGAACCGTTCACGCCGGCGACCCCACCCATATAGTTCTGCGTGCCGCCGCTCAGCCCCACCTGGCCAGTACTGTTGACGATCGAACCGGCGTTGAGGCCGGTGATGCCGCCGATGAAGTTGTTGCCGCCGCTGCCGCTGATGTTCGGATCGGTCGAAGAGCCGGTTATCAGGCCGAGATTGATGCCGGTGATGCCGCCGATATAGCTGTCGCTCGTGCCGCTCACCGAGGCCGTTGAAGTCGTGTCGGAGATGGTGCCTTCGTTGACGCCGGCGACGCCGCCAATAATGCTGTTGGCGCCGGAACTGGCCACGATCGTATTCTGCGCGGACGAGTTGGCGATCGTGCTGTTCTCGCCCAGTACGCCCACCAAACCGCCAACGATGCTGTCATGACCCGCATTCACCGCGCCAAACGCGGAGATGTTGGTGAAGCTCGCACCTGAAGATGAATTACCACCGCCAATCGTCGCAAAGCCGCCGGCTGCGCTGAGGGCACCGACGGTGACGTTGCCGTAGGCCTGCGAATTCGAGATTGCGGCGGTGTTATCGAATCCGTCGCCAATGTAGCAGCCCGAACAGGAGCCCACATTGTTGTCGCGCGAATTGGACTGGACAAAGCCGCCTGCCGTGCTGTTGTCGCCAGCGTTCACGGCGCCGGTGGCGACCGAAGAGTCAATCGTGCCCTCATTGAGGCTCGCGAAACCGCCGGCGGAGAGCCACATCGTGCCGAGAGTGCCGACGGCGCCGGAGGCGAACGCGTGGGCGATCTGGCCGTGGTTGTCGGCAACGAAGCCGCCGATCTGCGTCGTATTATCGAACGCGTTGCCATTGCCCGTATCGGCGAACCCGGCGGCGCCGGTCACTTTGCCGGTCGCAAAGGCGTATTGGATGATGCCTCCGTTATAGCCGGCGAAGCCGCCCCCCTGTCCAAGCGCGCCGACTGAGACATCGCCACTGGCGCAGGCATACCCCGCCGTGCAGTCGATTGACGTGGAGGTCCAACCTGTGCCGGAAATGCTGCCATAGTTGGCTCCCACAAATCCGCCAGCGTTCACGTATTCGCAGCTATCGATAAGGCTGCAATTGCCATTATTTTGGCTCAGGAGGCTCGCCGTCGAGGTGACAGCGCCATAGGCTTGCGAATTGACGATGACCGCTCCTGGATCGTTTTGGCCGACAAGACCGCCGAGCTCGACGTTAATGCCGTTGCTGCTCACGACACCGGTTGCATAGGAGTTCGTAATTGAAGCACCGGTGAAATTTTCACCGACGAGACCACCTGCGAATGAATTCGCACCGACTGTGACTGCGCCCGTGGCGTAGGATTGGGCGATAGTTCCACCGAGGTTGTATCCTGCGAGTCCGCCGACGGTGCCGTAATCGCCCGTCATAACGGCGCCCGTCGCGTAGGAATTCGCGATCGAATTCAAATTCACCCCAACCAGACCACCCGCGCTCGTAATGTCACCGCCCGTCACTGCACTCGTCGCATATGACTGAGAAACGTTGCCAAAATTTTCGCCGACGAGACCACCTGCGCTACTCGTATCGCCGACTGTTATTCGGCCGGTCGCATACGCTTGAGTAATCCTACCGCCGTCGGAGTTAATTCCGACCAATCCGCCGACGGTGCCGAAATCGCCTGTTGTAACGGCGCCGGTCGCATAGGAATTCGCGATCGAGCTCAAATTCACCCCAACGAGATCACCCGCGCTCGTAATATCACCGCCCGTCACTGCACCCGTCGCATACGACTGAGAAATGTTGCCCAAATTTTCGCCGACGAGACCACCTGCGGTGCTCGTATCACCGATTGTTACGCGGCCGGTCGCGTACGCTTGAGTAATGGTGCCACCGACAAGGTTAATTCCGACCAAGCCGCCGACGATACTCACGTTGCCGCCAGTGACCGCGCCGGTTTCATACACGTTGGTTAGAGTGCCGCCGTTGGCGCCCGCCAATGCGCCCGTTGTGGTTCCTCCGCTGACGCTGCCGCCAATGAGCCCAAGATTTTGGATGATGCCGCTGCCGCCGACGTCGCCGAACATTCCGACATAGCTCAAGGACGCGGAGTTGATCGTCAGATTCGAAATCGTGTTGCCATTACCGTTGAAGATGCCAATGAACGCAGTGGCGCCATTGCCGCCGATCGGCACGAAGCCCGCGCCAGCGTTTACGCCCCACACGTCTGACCCGTTCGAGAGCGCCGACCCGAGATTAATGTTATTGGCAAGCGTGTAACTGGCGCTGAGGTCGAGCGCCATCAACTGTAATTGATGCGGATTGGTGATGGTCGTCGACCATTCGCTCAACAGCATTGCTCGCGTTGCACCCGTAGCCCTGCCGGCATTGTTAAGACTGCCATCGCTGTCTACGATCACCCAACACGCGCCTCCGCGCGAACAAGACGCGCCCCCCGCTGTAGTGCCGAAGTTCCAGCCGACGAAATTGGCCATATTTCCGAACTCGGCGGTGTTTAGCCCCGAGGCGTTGAAGGTGCCGCCCGAAGAACCGCCAAGGCCCGCGCTCATCCCAGTGGTTTCGGTGTCCCAGTAGGACGATGTTACGCTGCCGCGATAATTGTATCCGACGAGGCCGCCGACGCTGCCATTGCCAGTCACAGCGCCGGTCGCGTAGGTCTGCATCACCGTCCCAGTATTGTAACCGATGAGCCCGCCGACATCGGCAGACCCATCCGACGTATTTGTTACCGTACCCGTTGCGTACGATTGCTTGATGGTACCGCCGTCGTTCCAACCGACCAGTCCACCGAGGTAGAGATCGAGGCCCCGGCTGTTCTCGGTAATGTCGACACCGGCATACGATTGACTGATCGAACCGGTGTTCGTGCCGACAAGTCCGCCGGTGTCCGGCGCCGTGCCGTCTCGGCTGGCGCTCGTGATAGTGCCGGTCGCGTAGGAGGCAGTGATAGTACCGTTATTGAGTCCCGCCAACGCGCCGACGTGAGCATAATCCGAGCCGTGCCATCCCAGGGCAGTCAGGCTGATATTGTCAATGCCGAGATTTTCTACGGACCCACGGTAGCCAATCGTTCCGAACAGGCCGAGATACGCCGCGGACGAGTTGATTGTCAGGTTGCTGATCGCGAAACCCCGGCCGTTGAGGGAGCCGAAGAATTCGTTCTGAAAATCTCCGATCGGCACGAAGCCGGCGCCGTGGTTCCAATTGGCCGTGCCGGAGGCGTCGATGTTGTTCGCAAGAACGTAATCGCTTGACAGCAACATCGAACTCGAACCGATGCCTTGCAAGCCATAGATGTCGACGATCTGATAGGGCGATTCCCTGGAGCCGTTGCCGCCGCTCGCGCGCAGGAACGAGCCGCCATCGATGACGAAATTGTTTGCCGAGAACGCCGGTAGAGAGCCGACCTGTCTCCAAGCGCCATTTTGCAGCGTGAAGGTCCCGATCGTGACGGCTGCGTTTGCGAAAATCGACCCCTCGGAGTTCAGCGCCAGGCCGCCATTCGCAGCGGAGATTGAGTTGTTGATCACGATGTCATGATACGCGTCGAGCGTCAGCGTATTGTTCCCACTCCAGGAAATAGACGCGTCGATATCGATGTCGCCACGGCCAAATGATCTATTACCATAGCCCCTGGCTCCATCCCGCGTCGTCTCTAGAACCACGTTGTTGTTGCCGAGTGCGCTCACAATTTCTGCGGCGGCGGTCTGATCAATCGTGAGATCGGTCGGATCAAGCAACCAGATGCCGGTCTTGCCGTTCGCAGCGGTGGTGTTGACCCCGCCATTAAACGTGAGTGTGCCGCCCGACGTTTCGACGAAGCCACCGTCGCCGGACTGAGCGCCGCCTTTCGCAAGGATGGTGCCCAGGAACGTAGTGGCCTGATTGGCCCAGATGATTACCTTGCCGCCGTTGCCGGTATTGATCGCCGATGCGTCGATCATGGTCGCGGCGTCGATCGACACCGTACCAGCGTTGGCCACCGCATACGATTCCAGGAACGCGCTCGCATTGCCGGACGCGAGGCTGGTATTGGGATGGCCGCCACCCCAATCGCCGCCGATCAGAACCGTGCCGCCGCCGGCCTGGCCCGAGGCGTTGATCGTGGCGCCCGTGACCTCGATATTCTCTCCAGTAATTTGGATCGTGCCGCCGCGGGTGCCCTTGCTCTTGCCGGCAGCGGACAGACGGCCGGACACCTTCACCTTCTGGTTTGGAACCCCGGTTGCTGCGCCGAGCACGATCATGCCGTTATGGCTGCCGATCGTGTTGGCTTCGATCACGCCGGAATTGTTGATGACAGAATCGACGATCGTGCGCGCTGCGACAGCAGTGAGCACCACGGTGCCACCATTCGCCTTGAGTTCGCCCTCGTTGCTGACCAGCGATTTCAGTGGCTTGCCGGTCGAAACGTCGACGACCTGCGAGGCGATCTGGTCGTTGATCCCCAGGGTGATCAGGTTGTCGCCGTACATGTCGAGCGTGAATGCGTTGCCGGACGCGAGCGCGATGGTACCGAGCCTCGCGGTAATCGTGCCGGTGTTGCGCACGCCCGGCGCCACCAGCGCGGCGAAGCCGCTGGTCTGCGCGGTGATCGTGCCCATGTTGACAATCGAGGCGTTTGGATTGCCGGGAATGGTGAAATTGTACTTCCCAGCCATGAAGTCGTTGTCGTGGATGTCATTGGTGGTCGCCACGAGGCTGCCGACATTGATGCGCGCGCCCATCCCAAACAGGATGCCGTCCGGATTGACCAGAAACACCTTGCCGTTTGAGTAGAGCGTGCCGAGGATTTGCGAGGCACCTTGGCCGCCGGTGACGCGATCGAGCTGGGTCGAGCTCGAATTCGGCATATAGATTCTGGTTGTCTCGCCGGAGCCGATATTGAAGGTCTGCCAGTTGATGATAGCGTTCTGGGTCGATTGATTGACGGTGACGTTGGCGGTGCCCTGGCCCTGCACGGTCGCGGCGCCGCCGACCACATTGGCGCCGTTAGGGCCGGCGAGCGCCGATGCGGCGGCTAGCGGCAT
>Ga0265338_10009057_pt1 | contig 11974 bp, 9 predicted proteins | sample 42126metaG_FD_193579 | JGI IMG/M metagenome (GOLD analysis project Ga0265338, IMG submission 193579) | Rhizosphere microbial communities from Carex aquatilis grown in University of Washington, Seatle, WA, United States - 4-21-26 metaG | ecosystem: Host-associated > Plants > Roots > Rhizosphere >... | reverse complement strand
CCTGCATCTCCGCAGCTGCCGCCTTGGTGAAGGTCAGGCACAGGATGCGCTCCGGATCGGTCTCAGCCAGCAGCAGCCGCGTCACGCGGTTCGCCAGCGTGTAGGTCTTTCCGGCGCCGGCATTCGCAGCGACCCAGGCGGAATGCGCCGGATTGGCCGCAACGACCGACGGCTCCTTCTCGATCTCGCTGGCGTGGCGGTCGCTCATTCTTCTGCCGCCTCCCAGCCGCCCAGCGACCATTAGCGCACCCGCGCCAGGTGATCGTAATCGCCGGCGTACTTCACATTGAGCGGCCGCAGCCGGGGCAGATAGGGCGTCTCCTCCTTCACGAACAGGGCGATGTAGCGCTTCAGCCGCGCCACCGCCTCGGGCACCAACGCCACATCGACGTCCTCCAGCGCGCCGGGCTCGCGCCCGCCGCTGAACCAGACATAGATCAGCGCCTCGGCCTCGCGCGGATCTCCGAACGCGCCCTGCCGCAGCATCTCGGCCTCGAGCAGAAGCTGAGGCGCCAGGAACGCCTTGATCTGCTTGCCCGTCGGCGGCTTGCCGGTCTTGTAGTCGAAGATCGCGGCGGTCCCGCCATGCAGGATGTCAATGCGGTCGGCGATGCCGCTCAGCGCGAAATCCGGCGTCACCTGCCAAAGGCCCTTGATCTCGGTCAGCGAGATTTCGCGCGCCTCGCGCAGCTCGCGCTCCTTTTCAACGAACCAGAACGCCGCATTCGCGAAGCGCGGCCGCCACAGCGCCAGCGCGGCCTTGCGCGTGCCCTGCGCTGCGAACACCTGATCGGCGATCGTGATCAGCGTCAGCGCCGCGTCGTCGCCCAGCGGCCCGGGATGCTCCTTCACGAACCGCTCCAGCGCCTTGTGCACCGCATTGCCGCGCTCCAGCGGCCCGATCTCGGCGTCGAGCGGATCGAGAACCTCGAGCCGCAAGACGCGCCGCGCATAGATCGCATAAGGATCGCGCACCCAGCGCTCGATCTCGGTGACCGAGAGCTTCGGCGGCCGCGCCGCCATCGGCGGCCGCGGCGCCGGCCGCTTCTCCGGCGTCGCCGTTCCGGCTTCATCAAGGCCGCGCGCCAGCGCGAGATAGTCGACATCCGGCTTCAGGACGTCATGCAGCTCCGTCCGCAATCCCAATCCACCGGTCAATTGCGATAGCCGCTCCACCCAGCGCGACGCGACGGTCGGCGCGCCTTCCGATTTCTTCGCGCGCGTCAGCACCACGCGCGGGCCTGCGCCCAGCATCGCGAAATCATGCGCCGCCTGTCCGATGGCGCACTCCGGCTGCTCCAAGCCCAGCGCCTTGCGCATCGGCCGCGAGAACCAGGGATCGGCCGGCGGCGTGCGCGGCCAGCTCCCCTCGTTCAATCCACCGAGCACGATGGTGTCGAAGCGTTGCAGGCGCGCTTCCAGCGGGCCCAATATCGCGACGCGCGGATGGCCGCCGCGCTGCAGGCGCACCGCCTTCGCCGATGCCAGCTTGCGGAACAGCGCGGCATAGGCGCCGGTGTTCACTTCGATCGCGGCCGCAGCCTCGATCAGCTCCGCCACGAAGCGCGATGCGACCTCGCCGGCTTCGGCCGTCCACAACGCGCTGCCTGCCAAGGCCTCCGCAACCTTCAGATGCGCCGCCACGATGTCTTCGAGTTTGGCCTCGCTCTTGCCGAGGGCCGTCTCCAGCGGCTTCAGCGCCGACGCGACGTCGGCGAACCAATAGAGCAGCCGCGACAGACGCGCCTGTGCGGAGTCTCCTGCATCCGCGCGTTCGCGTTGGATCGCGGCGCGCATGCCGTCGAGTCCGGGATCGGGCCGCGGTCCGCGCAGCAACAGATCCAGCTCGCGCGCCTTCTCGCGGAACGCCGCGCCTTCGCCGCCCAGCGTGCTCATCGGATGCTTGAGCAGTGCCAGCAGGGGCACCGGTGCGAATCCGCTATCCGCCGCATCGGCCAGAAGGCAGAGAAACGCGCCGGGCGGCGTGTGCGACAGCGGCCGTCCCGCAGAATCGTCGACCTCGACATCCCAGCGGCGCAGCTCGCCCGCGACCCGCCGCGCCAAAGCGCGATCCGGGGTCACCAGCGTCGCGGTCTTGCCTGGTGCCTCCAATGCTTCGCGAAGGACGAGCGCGATGGCCGAAGCCTCTTCCGCCGCATCGGCCGCCTCGATCAGCGAGATTCCGCGCACGCCCTCAGCGATGGCGTCCTCCTGCGCATTGTCGGCAATCGCGCGCCAGGCATCGGTGGTCGGGGCAGGGCGCAGCGCCTCGCGCAGCACGCGCTCGCGCAGCGGATCGCGGCAGCCGTCCCAGTCGCGCACCTCTTCGCGCCGCACGCCCAGCCGCCCGAGCAATTGCTTCATGCCGAATTGTGGATGGCCCGGATCGAGCGTGTTCCAGCTCTCGGCATCGAGTTCGCGGTCTAGCCCCGGCAGCACCACCGCACTGTCCGGCCGCTCCGCGATGGCCTTCAGCAAATCCGCCGTCGCAGGGATAGAACCGGTCGAGCCCGCCGCGATGATCGGTCCGCGCGCGGTCTTCATCCGTTCAGCCAACGCGGCCAGCGCACGATTGCGCCGCTCCGCCGGGCTTATGCGTCCTTCCGCCATCAGGATGTTTGGCCACGCATCCTTGAGCAGCAGCAGGAATGTCCTGACCCGGTCCCAGTGCGCCGCAAGCGCCACCGGCACGAAGGTATCGAGCGTGGCCAAGTCCGCGCCCTGCGTCTCGATCTCGTCCATCACCGCGGCGAGGCCATCCGCCAGTGCCGCGGCCTGCGCGAACCCCATCTCGCCGCCGGTCGCCGCATGCCAGCGCCGCACCATCGCCGCCAGCAGCAGCGTGCGCCGCATCGGCGCGATGGCCGGCGGCAGATCGAGCGCCTCGGCCTCGAACAGCAGCTCGTCCTCGTCGGCATCGCCCAGCGCCTTGAACTGCGGCAGCAGGGCCGCTCCGCCCAGCGCGCGGGCGAAAGCGTCGCCAAAGGTCCGCTGCGCACGGCGCGTCGGCAGATAGATGACGGTATCGGCGAGTGCGAGCGGGCCGCTGCCCGCCTTCTCGATCAGCCCTTTGGCCAGCGTGTCGGCGAAGGGCGCGCTGGACGGGATCGTGTAGACATTCGCCGCCACCGCTATACGGCCAGCGACTGCTCGGCGAGGAAGTCTTCCGCCTGCTTCACCGCATCCGGCGTTCCGACATGGATCCACACGCCGTCGAGCCGTACGCCGAACAGCCGCCCCTTGGCGATTGCCACGTCCCACATGCGGTTGGTCGAGAATCCGCCCGCCGGCGCGTTGTCGAACAGCCGCGGATGGGCGATCTGCACGCCGGGATAGGCGAAAGGCGACAGCCGCCCCTCATCGACGCGCGACAGCCTTCCATCGCCGTCCATGTTGAAATCGCCGGGTCCTTCGAAGCCGAGTGCCGTCGTCATCGCTGCCAGCAGCAGCAGCGCGTCCATCGATTCCGGATCCCAGCGCGCGATCATCCGGTCGAGCGCGTGCCCGATGCCCTCCACCCACACCGTGTCGGAGTTCATGATGAAGAACGGCTTGCCTTCGAAATAGGGGAGCGCCTTCACCACGCCGCCGCCGGTGCCCAGCAGCGCGTCCTTCTCTTCCGAATAGCGGATTTCGATGTCGTGCCGCCCGGCGAGATGGGCCATCACCATCTCGGCCTTGTAGTGCACATTGACCACGGCCAGCGTCACGCCCGCCGCGACCAGCCGGTCCAGCGCGTGATCGATCAGCGTCCTGCCCGCCACCATCACCAGCGGCTTCGGCCGGTCGTCGGTCAGGGGCCGCATGCGCGTGCCCAGCCCCGCCGCCATGATCATCGCGCGATCCGGTTTCGTCACGCCGCGACTCCTTCCGGTGCTCCGCGCTTCTCGCGCGGAATGGTGCGATCGTACCACGCCTTCAATCCGGCCATCGCCGGATGTTCGAGGTCTTGGTTGAGATAGCCCCACACACGCGGCAGATAGGCCAGATAGCGCGGCTTGCCATCGCGCTTATAGAGCCGGGCGAAGATGCCGACGATCTTGGCGTTGCGCTGCGCCGCCATCACCGCCATCTGCCCGCGAAACTGGGTTTCGTCCAGCGGCGTGCCCTGGGCGCGCATCGCGGCCAGATAGTGCTCGGTCGTCGCCGCGGCGATGTCGGGCGCCACGTCGCGCCGCGCATCCTCGACCAGCGAGATCAGGTCATAGGCCTTCGATCCCGCCACCGCGTCCTGGAAATCGATCAGGCCGACCCGCGCCGCACCCGCGCGATCGGGCAGCCACAAGAGGTTTTGCGCATGATAGTCGCGATGCACGAACACCGAATCCGCCTTGCGCGCATCGGCCAGCGCCGCGCGCCACAACGCGCGATGCTCTTCGACTTCGTCGGCGGTCGCCTTGCGTCCGAGTGCGACCGGCATGAACCAATCGGTCAGCAGGTCGATTTCGGCGAGCTGCGCCGTCTCGTCATAAGCATGGAAATCCTTGTCGGGCGGCAGCACCGAAGGCGCGCGCTCGGCATGCAGCACTGCCAGCACGTCTGCCGCCGCGCGATAGAGATCGGCCTCGTTCCGGTCCGTCACGACATCCGCATAGAGCGCATCGCCAAGGTCTTCGATGATCACGAAACCCTGCGCCGGATCGGCGGCGTAGATCTGTGGCGCGCTCAGGCCCCGCTTGCGCAGATAATTCGCCGCGGCGACGAAGCGGCCGCAATCGGCGCCCGCCAGCCGCGCGATGGCGTTGTAGCCGAGCGCCCGTCGCTCGTCCGGCGTGGCGCTTGCCGGTGCCGCCGGCGTCTCCGCCGTCTGCGGCTGGTCCATCAGCATCGCGCGCCGGCCGTTCATCGCGAGGCGCACATAGCGCCGGGTCGAGGCATCGCCGGGCAGGGGCGCGCGCTCGGTCGCGCCCCATCCCGAAGCCGCCAGGAAGACCTCCATGGCATCGGCCCGATCCCCCGTCATGCCCCGGCCTCCGCGAACGGCGCCTGCCAGCGCTGCGGCCCGCTGATCTGCGCCTGCCGCCCGCCGCCCTTCAGGCTGAGCGAAACGTGCAGCCGGTCGGCCGGCAGCCAAGCCAGTGCCCGTTCCGGCCATTCGATCAGGGCCGCGCCGTCGTCCAGGGCCTCTTCCAATCCCAATTCCTCGACCTCCGCCGGACTCTCGATTCGATAGAGATCGTAGTGCCGAACATGCAGCTTGGGCGTCTCATAGTACTGCACCAGTGTGAAGGTCGGGCTCGGCACCTCTTCGGTCACGCCTAGTGCCCGCAGGATGGCGCGCGCCAGCGTCGTCTTCCCCGCGCCGAGATCGCCTTGCAGCGCCACCGCGTCGCCGACCTTCAGGGATGCGGCAATCCGCGCACCCAACGCTTGTGTAGCTGCAAGCTCGAAGAGCGGCAGCGTTCGCTCAAAGCGTTGAGAATCCTTGGACATGGCCAAGGTTCTAGCCCGCGCGCGTCCGGCGCTCAACGCCGCTAAGCGGTTGATTCAGCGGCAGGTCTCCGCCATGTTCCGGCCGCTTGGGCGCCGAAGCGCCCCATTGGAAATCCGGCGCCGGGTGCCGGGCTTGAACGGAACTCCACGTGTCCGAGCGAATCGTCATCATCGGCGCCGGCCAGTCTGGCGCGCAGGCCGTCGCGAGCCTGCGGGCCGATGGCTTCAGCGGCCCGATCACCATGGTCGGCGACGAGCCCTTCGCGCCCTATCAGCGTCCGCCGCTCTCCAAGGCCTATCTGATGGGCACGATGGAGCGCGACCGCCTCTTCCTGAAGCCCGACGCCTTCTACAAGGAAGCCAATTGCGAGCTGATCCTGGGCGTCGCCGTGACGAAGATCGAACGCGCGACCAGGCAGGTCCATCTCGCCGACGGCCGCGCACTTCCCTACGACAAGCTCCTGATCGCGACGGGTAGCCGGGTGCGCAAGATCCGCTGTCCCGGCGCCGATCTGCCCGGCGTGCACTATCTGCGCGGCATCGCCGACGTCGACGGTCTGCGTGCCGTGTTCGAGCCGGGCAGGAAGCTCGCCATCGTCGGCGGTGGCTATATCGGTCTCGAGGTCGCGGCCGTCGCCGCCAAGCGCGGCATCGATGTCACGGTGTTCGAGGCGATGGACCGCGTCATGGCGCGCGCCGTATCGATCCCGATCTCCGACTTCTATGACAAGGTGCATCGCGCTGCCGGCGTGAAAATCCTGCTCGATACCGGCGTCGAGGCCTTCGAAGGCAACGGCAGGATCGAGGCGATCCGCGCCAAGGGCCAGCTTTATCCCACGGATGTCGTCCTCGTCGGGATCGGCATCGTGCCGAACGACGAGCTCGCCCGCGAGGCGGGTCTCGGCTGCGACGACGGCATCGTGGTCGACGAGAAGTCCAACGCCACCGGCGATCCGGCGATCTTCGCCGCCGGCGACTGCACCCGCCATATCGGCCGCGAAGGCACCGCGCTGCGCCTCGAATGCGTGCAGAACGCGATCGACCAGGCCAAGCACGCCGCGCTGTGCATGACGGGCAAGTCCAATAGCTATCGCGAAGTGCCCTGGTTCTGGTCCGACCAGTACGACCTCAAGCTCCAGATCGCGGGCCTGGCCCGTCCGACCGACCAGCTCGTCCTGCGCGGCGATCCACAGGCGCGCAAATTCGCCGTCTTCCACCTACGCGACGGCGCCGTCGCGGCGGTCGAGGCGGTCAACGCCGCGCCGGAATATCTGGTCGGCCGCAAGCTGATCGCGGACGGCGCAAAGATCGCGCCGGAACGCCTCGCCGACACGTCCATCCCCATGAAATCCATCGCCTAGGAAAGCCGGAGCCGACATGCCGAAGATCAAGTACATCGAACACAACGGCAAGGAACACGAGGTGGATGTGCCCGTGGGCTGGTCGGTCATGGAAGGCGCGGTGAAGAATCTCGTTCCCGGCATCGATGCCGATTGCGGCGGCGCCTGCGCCTGCGCGACCTGTCATGTCTTCGTCGACAAAGCCTTCGTCGCCAAGATCCCGCCCAAGGAAGACATGGAAGTGACCATGCTCGACTTCGCGCCCGAAGTCGAAGCCAACTCCCGGCTCTCCTGCCAGATCAAGGTCACGCCCGAACTTGACGGTCTCGTCGTGCGGATGCCGAAGAGCCAGCACTGAACGCGGCCGGAGAGGCGCGCTATTCCCGCCGCACGTTGCCGCCGCCGGATACCGCCTGGGTGACGGTGGCCTTGCCGGAATAGACGATCTCGCCGCCGCCGCTGACCGCGGTGTTGATCTCGCCGTTCGAGGCAATGCGGATCGCTCCGCCGCCGTTCACCGCCGCGTCGATGGCGCCCGCCGCCAGGCCGCGCGCATCGATGGCGCCGCCGCCGTTGACCGCGACCTCGAGCCGGCTGCGCGACGGAAATCCGTTCTGCGCGACGATCGATCCGCCGCCGGTGACGGCGATCGCCGAGATATCCGGCGAGACGATTTCGATCTCGAGATCGTAGTGTTCCGGGCAGTTGCTGTCGCACGCGTCGATCGACAGCCCGCCGCCATGCTCGATCTTCAGGCGCGTGAACTGCGTGCTGCCCTTGATCAGCGTCACGCGCTGCTCCTTGCCGTATTTCAGCGTGACGTGCCCGCCGCCACGCAGGCCAACGCCGTCGAAATGCGGCAGCGGCACGACCTCGGCGGCGAAGGCGGGCGCGGCCAGCAGGGCGCCCATGGCGGCGGAGAGAAGAAGGGTCTTGGCGCGGATCATCGGGACCTCCATTTTCGCCCCAAAGCCTATGCGCGGTCCGCTAGTTCAGCCGCATTGCGCGATCTCACGCCCCGCATGAGCAGCGGTCATGGCTGGAACCCTAGATCGTCCGCTCGATCCGCCAGTTCGCCCGGTTCAGCACGAAAGCCATCGGCAGGTGCAGGCTTTTCCAGATTTCGAACGCCTCCACGCCGCTGCGGCGCGACAGGAAGATGCTGAGCGCCGTGCCGCCTGTCACGGCGACCAGCGTGCCGCTTTCGCTTGCCAAGGCGCCATCGATCGCGGCGGCGAAGCGCGCATAGGTCATGTCCGCACTTTCCTCGCCATAGACAACCTCGCCTGGGCGCTCGAACAGGCTCTTGATCGCGGCCTCGAATACGGCCTTGTCTGCGAATTTCGTCGTGCGCCGCGCATGTTCGGAAAGCCCCGCGGCGCGGGCCACGCTCACGCCCAGCACTTCCGACATCGCCTCCCCCGTTCCCGCCATCTTCGGCTCGTCGCCGCACAGGATCGCGCGCGGCGCATAAGACAGCAGCTCCCGGGCCAAGGCCGCTGTCGGCTCCCGGCTCTCCGGCGCCAGCGCCCAGCGTTCCGAAGGGCTGTCCGGGTCGATCACCGGCTGCGCATGACGAACAAGGATGAGCTTGGACATGGTCTCGCCCCGAAGGGCGCGGAGCCTCGCGCAACACTATCGCGCTGTCTAGGCGGTCTTCTTCTCGCTGACGGAGGGCGGCTCGTCATGGATGCGGCGCGGGAAGTGGCAGCGCACCAGCGTGCCGCCGCCTGTCTCCGAAGCGCCGGTCTCGATCTCCACCCAACCGTCATGCAGCTCGACGAAGCGGTTCACGAGTGCGAGGCCCAGCCCCGCGCCCGCGCGTTGACCCGAGCGGTGCCGCGAGGAGAACCGCTCGAACGCATTGGCTTTCACTTCCGGCGCCAGGCCCGGGCCGGTATCGGCGACCGCGATCTGCACATCCTCGCCCGTGATCGCACCCGACAACGTGATCGTGCCGCCGGACGGCGTGTATTTGAACGCGTTGGCGAGCAGGTTGAACACCACCTGCTGGATGCGCCGCTCGTCGCCCAGGAACGTGCCCGCCTGCGGCGCGACCTCGATCTTGAGCTCCAGATTGACCTTGGCGGCCCATTCGCGCGCCGTCGCCGCCACGGTGTTCAGCAGCGCGGAAAGATCGATCCGCGCCAGCTCCAGCCGCAGCGCGCCGGATTCGATCAGCGAGAGATCGAGGATGTTGTCGATCAGGTTCTCCAGCGTCCGCGAGCCGCTGACGATGTCGTTCACATAATCCGTCTGGGCACGGCTGAGCGCACCGGGAATGCCGCTAGCCAGATGCTCGGCGAAGCCCTTGATCGTATTCAGCGGCGTACGCAATTCATAAGACACATGCTTGATGAAGTCGGATTTCAGATTGTCGGCCGCCTCCAGCGCCTCGTTGCGCTCGCGCAGCGCATTCTCGATCCGCGAGCGGTCGGTCACGTCGGCAAACGTCACCAGCGTCGCGCCGTCCGGCAGCGCCGACAGCGTCAGCGACAGGATCGTGCGGTCGTTGCGCTCGATCTCGCCCCAGTCGCGGCGCGTCGGCGCACCCGACACGATGCTCTGGATCAGCCGTTCCCACACCGCCTCGTCGCCGAACTTGTCGGCGCAGGCGGCCGCGATGGTGCGGATGTGCGGCTCGCCGTCGACGTCCTTGCGGGACAATTCCCAGATCTTGAGAAACGCAGCATTGTGCAGCTTGAGCTTGCCGTCCGGCCCGAACACCGCGACCGCTTCCTGCAGGGTGTCGAGCGTTGCCGACTGCACCTTGATCTGGGTGTTGAACGCGCTTTCCAGCGCCAGCTTCTCGGTGATGTCCTCGTAGAGATAGGTCAGCCCGCCGAACGGATGCGGCTGCGCCACCACGCGCAAGGTCTTGCCGCCGGGCAGATGCCAGGGCTCCTCTGTCGGATATTCGCGCTGGTTTTCGTAATGCGCGAGGCGTTCGCGTTTCCACGCCTGATAGTCGCGCTGCTCCGGCAATTTGCGGCCCTCGCGCAGCCGGTCGAGCATTTCGCCGTCGCTCGGATGGCTCTCCAGCCATTTCTCGGGCAGGTCCCACAGCCGGACGAAGGCCTGATTGTAGAAGGTCAGCCGCTGATCGCGCCCGAAGATCGCCACCGCCGTGGCCAGCTTGTCCAGCGTGTCGGCATGGGCGTCGATGTGCTGCTGAAGTTTCGCCTCGGCCGCCGCGACGTCGGTGACGTCGATCGCGCTGCCGACCACACCGGCGCCGTCCAGCGGCGCCTCGGTGAAGACCAGCGCCCGGCGCTGCCCGCCCACCACCGCGAAGCGCCGCGCCTCATAGATCGTGCCTTGGTTGCGCGCCGTCGCCGCGAGGTCGCGCTCGGTGCGGTCCAGCGCGCCCTGCGTGTCTATCGCGCTCTGCACATCCTTCGCGCCGGTGGCGGCCAGGAAGCTCTGGTTGCCCCAAACGAGCGAAAGCGCGCGGTCGCGCAGCCACACCGGCACCGGCACCGCATCCAGGATCGCCCCGAAGTCGAAGCCTTCGTCTTCCTTCGCGTTGCTCCGTTCCTCCTCGACCCATACCGCCGCCATGCTGCCGACGGCGCGGCCGCGGATGGTGAAGACGCGCGCCTCCTTGTCGTGCACGCTCATCGCAAAGGGCGCGCCCCGCTCGGACAGCGCGTCGAGCGCCCGGCTGAGCTCGGTGGCGTCCGCACCGGCGAGGCAGGCGTCGAGCATCGACTCGGCATTGCCGTAGCTCATCGGCGGCTGGCCGTCGCGGCCCCAGACGATCAGCGATTCCCGTCCCGCCGACAGCAGCGCGTCGCGCTCGCCGACCGCGGACCGCGTCCGCGCGCCGGACTGGCGCAGCGCCCGCCGCAGCCTGCCGGATCGGTTCTGCTCCGCCAGCGCCCACAGCCCTGCCGCTATGGCGAGCGCCACCGCGCCGGTCGTGACCGCGCCCAGGACGAGGAGCTGCTGGGTCGCGGCATCGGCTGTGGCGGCAAGAGCCGGACAAGGCGCCAGCAGGAATCCGGCAAGGGCGGACGTCGCGGTCCGCAGCTTCCCGAATCCTCCCCTGACGCCAGGGCTCTTGTTCTGTCCCATCTTGGGACGCATGCCGGCTGGCCCCTCATTCGCTTCCCAGCGACGAATCACTGTGGAATCAAGATGATAGGCGCGTTAACCACGGCCGCAAGAGAAGGTGGTTAAGAAAGTGTAAAAAACTAGATGTGGCCAAATCCCCCAGATTTTGGGCTCACTCGCCAATCTCAGAGTCAAATCAGTGGATTAGAACTTCCGGGTACGGAGCGAAGCCGCTGTGGACGAATCGTCAAGCAGGCGGTGCCCGACCGCTGTGGCGGTCCGCCGCAATCTTGCTACCGTGGCGAAGGGGATTCATGCGCCAGACACGACGCCACTTCATCGGCACCGCGGCCGCGGTCGCGGCCTTGTCGCTGGATCGCGCCGGCGCAGCCCAGCCGCCCGGCCCCGTCCGGCAATTGCTCACGGCCTTCTCCGCCGATCCTGCCCGGGTCGCCTCGCTGCGCAAGGGTGTGGCGGCGATGAAGGCGTTGCCGGGCTCTGACCACCGCAGCTGGTTCTTCTGGGCCGCGGTGCATGCCTATGGCGACGCGCTGTTCGATGCCGAAGCCAGGCGCGATCCCAAGCTCAAGACGGTCGATGCCGACCGCTATTGGAACAAGTGTCCGCATTTCGGCCAGTCCTCGGCCGAGTTCGCGCTGTGGCACCGCGCCTACCTCCATTTCTTCGAACGCCATCTGCGCCTGATGGCCGGCGATCCGGCGCTCGCGCTGCCCTATTGGGACTACAGCAGCGAGGAGGGGCGCGTCTTTCCCGCGATCTACGCGCCGCAATACCTCGACCGCGCCGGAACCGAACCCAATCCGCTCTTCCATCCCAATCGCGAAGCGTCCTTCGCGCGCGGCTTGCTGGAGATCAGCCCCGCGATCGGCCAGGCGCCGAAGACCGTGGCTGCCTCCACCTTCTTCCACGCCGTCGGCGCCCCGGGCTTCGGCGGCGACACACTCGACAGCGACCGCACGCAGATCGGATTGCTCGAGCAGCGGCCGCACAACGATATCCATCTCGCGGTCGGCGGCGTCATCGACGACGCGAACGGCGCGATGGCGGAGATCACCACTGCGGCCTTCGATCCGGTCTTCTGGGTCCATCACGCCAATGTCGATCGGCTCTGGGCGCGCTGGGCC
>Ga0265338_10009056_pt1 | contig 11975 bp, 11 predicted proteins | sample 42126metaG_FD_193579 | JGI IMG/M metagenome (GOLD analysis project Ga0265338, IMG submission 193579) | Rhizosphere microbial communities from Carex aquatilis grown in University of Washington, Seatle, WA, United States - 4-21-26 metaG | ecosystem: Host-associated > Plants > Roots > Rhizosphere... | reverse complement strand
CGCCCGGGCCGAGCCCCGCCTCCTCGAGGCACCAGCGGGCGGCGAGCGCCGGGAAGCCGGCGACGTGCTTGATCCGGTTGAAGCGCTCCTCCTCGGCGGCGGCGACCAGCTCGCCGTCGACGACGAGCGCGGCTGCGGCATCGCCGTGGTAGGCGTTGAGGCCGAGGATCGCGGTCACGGGACGATGGTAGTCAGCGCGGCGCACTAGACTCGCGCCGTGCCGGGCGAGCTTCGGCGGGCGGCCGCCGCGTCTGCGACGTACGTGCACTCGGGAGGGGCTTGCGCGTGGGACGTCCTTCGCCCTCACCCTCGTCTTCGCGCGACTCCTCCTCCCGCACGACCTCGGCGTGCTCGCGCTCGCCGGCCGTCACGCTGCTGCTCACGCCTGTGCTCGGGCTCGCGGTCGGCACCGGCGTGGCGCGACTCCACTTCGCCACGTCGTCGGAGGAGAAGTGGCGCAATCTGTACGCGGCCGTGCACTTCGCCCTCGAGACGCCGCGCCGCGCGAACATGTCCGCCACCGCGGAGGAGCAGGCGACGAACGCGTCCGTGAGCCGGTCGAGCAGGCGGATGTAGGGCCAGGAGCTCCGCGCCGGAGAGCCGATGGACATCCCGATCGCATGCACCACGTTCGGCATCCCGTTGCGCCGGCCGCGATGCTGCCCGCGATCGTCGCCTCGGAGATCGAGTACACGCCGCGCGCGCGTCGTGCCGGCGGGCGGCGGCGGCGAGCACGCCCGCGGCACGCCGGTGCTCGTGGAGGAACGCTGCAATTCGCTGCGGGTTCGCGGTGCGCGGCGCGGTTGCCAGGCCGCGCACGAACTCCACCGTGACGCCCTCCCGCTCGAGCGATGCAGGCAGGTGTACGCCCTCCGGGAGCGCCACCACCGGCCTGTACCCGGCCTCGGCAACGCTCGCGCAGACGTGTTCGAGCACCTGTCCCGGCCCGTACGCATTCCAGTACGGGGAGACCACGAGGATTGGGGGACCGTTCAGCATCGGTCCGGGGCGCGCCGCAAACGCACGTACGGATCCTGCGCTCGCTACATGCCCGCGAAGGCGAGCGCGCCGAGCACAATCTTCCGAAGGTCGACCAGGCCTCGTTTCGAGGCGGTGTACGGGCTGTTCGAGAGGCGCCCAGCTCGTCGCCGGCGTCCGAGTCAGACGGCCGCGATGAGCCGCTAGTTGCCGGCGAACAGCTCGCGGTACCACTCGATGTAGCGGGCCATTCCCTCTTCGAGGGGGACCGCAGGCTCGTAGCCCAGGAGCTCGCGGGCCTTGTCGATCGAGAGCGTCCCGCGGAACGGCCGCAGCTCGTCGCGGGGCACGGTCTCCACCTCGAGCGCCGGAAAGTGCGCGCGCATGATCCGGACGAGGTCGTTGATCGAGCGGGCGCCGCCGGCGGTGATGTTGAAGGTCTCGTTGCGACCCGCCGGCGAGTCGATCGCCCTGCAGATGCCGTCGACGACGTCGTTGATGTAGCTGAAGTCGATCCGCTCCTCGCCGTCCCCGTCCACACGCAGCCGCTCGCCCGCGAACGCGTTCTCGATGAACACCTGCGAGATGCGCCTGCTGACGCAGCCGGGCCCGTACAGCGCCGACGGCCGGATGATCGTGAACGGCAGGTCGAAGACCTGGTTGTAGGCAATGACCAGCTTCTCGCCCGCGAGCTTGAGCGCGCCGTAGATCCCGATCGGCTCGAGCGGATGCGACTCGTCGATGCTCTCGCTCTGGAAGTTGCCGTAGACCATGCTCGACGAGAAGTAGACGAACCGCTCGAGGCCGTCGCGGCCGCGCGTGAAGTCGAGCGCGTTCTCGAGCGTGCGCAGACTGTGGTCGAACGTGCTGAATGGGTCCTTGTTCGACTTGCCCGCGTGCGCCACCGCCGCGAGCTGGACGATCACATCGGGCTGGAAGCGGCCGAGAGAGCGGGAGAGGGCGTGGTAATCGCGTGCGTCTTGCACATCCACGTGCACGTCTGCGCCGTGGAGCAGGTCGAGCCGCTGCTGGATGATCCTCGTGTAGAGGTCGCGCGTCTCTTTGTCACGGAGAGTCGCGTACTCGAGCAGGTTGTTCACCTGCAGCCCGTCGAGAACCTCGACGAGGGCGCCTCGACGTATCAGCTCGAGCGCGAGCGCATGGCCGATGAAGCCGGCGCCGCCGATGAGCGAGACGCGCCGGCCGGGCAGACGCGGGGAGTGCGAGTCGCTTGCAGACACCTGCGGTGACGGTAGCAGTGGCCGTCCCGCGATCCGACTACAGTGGCGGCCCGTGGGAGACTCGCCGAGGCCGGCGCGGATCGCGTACATCGTGCTCGCGCACAGCGCGCCGGCGCAGCTTCTCCGGCTGGTGCGGAGGCTATCCTCACCGCAGTCGTCGTTCTTTGTCCACGTCGACCGGGCCGCGGGCGATGACGTCCTCCGCCCCATCCGCGACGGGCTCTCCGAGGTTCCGCGGGCGCAACTGGTCCGCCGGCACGCCACCTCGTGGGGAAGCTTCGGACTCGTCGCCGCGCCGCTCGAGGCGCTGGCCGCCGCGCGCGGGACCGGCTTCGACGTCGCCGTCCTGCTCAGCGCGCAGGACTATCCCGTGCGGCAGGTCGCGAAGATCGAGGAGTGGCTCGGCGCTCGATCTGGTCGGTCGTTCATGAGCCACTTCTCCATCCCGACGGAGCACTGGGCGGACGGCGGCCTGCAGCGCTTCGACCGCTGGTACTGGCACGGGAGGATCCTCGGCCGGTTCGTGATGTTCCCGCACCCGCGGCTTCCGTGGCTGCCGACCTGGCGTCGGAAGCTCGTGCCGGGAATGACCTTCTACGGCGGTTCTGCCTGGTGGGGTCTGTCGGGGGAGGCGGCCGAGTACGTCCTGGACTTCACGCGCTCCTCCCGCCGCTTCGTCCGCTTCTTCCGCCACGTCGACCATCCGGACGAGTCGTACTTCCAGACGGTGCTGCTCAACTCGCCACTTGCGGGCTCGATCGAAGACGACGATCTCCACTATGTCGACTGGTCTGCTCGAGGATCGCGCCCGATGACGCTCGGCGAGAAGGATCTCGAGACGGTCCTCGCGTCGGGGGAGCTCTTCGCGCGCAAGTTCGACGACCCGGCTGTGCTCGACCTGATCGACGAGCGCGTGCACGGCGGAGCGGCATGACGCGCGTCGCCGTGGTGATCCCATGCTTCAACGATCCATTCGTCATCGATGCCGTCGCGTCGGTGCGCGGCCAGGATGAGCTGCACGAGCTCGTGGTCGTCGACGACGGCTCGACCGATCGGGAGACGCTGTCCGCGTTCGAGCGTCTGGCTGCCGACGGCGTCCGGGTCGTTCGGCGCGAGAACGGCGGGCTCGCGGCGGCGCGGATGACCGGTGTCGAGGCCACGTCCGCGCCGTACGTCTTCCCCCTCGACGCCGACGACGAACTCCAGCCGGGCGCCTTGCGCGCCCTTGCCGACGCGCTCGACCAGGCGCCGGGGGCGGCCGTTGCGTGGGGCGACATCGAGGTGTTCGGCGAGCTCGAGCTGTCCGTTTCGACCGCAAGGACGTTCGACCCATGGCTGCTCACCTTCGTGAGCGGCATCCCGGGCACGTCCATGGTGCGCCGAACCGCGCTGCTCGAGGCCGGGGGCTGGTCGTTCGCGCGGCAGTACGAGGACTGGGATCTCTGGCTGACCTTCGCCGAGCGCGGCTGGGGCGGCATCCACGAGCCGGTGCGGATGCTGCGCTACCGGCGCCACGGGCAGCGGATGCTCGGCGACGCGACCGCCATCCACGGTGAGCTCGTGGAGGAGATCCGGGCACGCCACGAGGACCTCTTTCGCGACCGCGCCGTCCTGCGGCGCCGCTCGCGCGCCTCGCTGCGGGTGAAGCTGGGCCTGTCGGTGCTCGGCGTGCTCCCCCTCTCGGAGTTCACACGCCTGCGGCTCGCCCATCTGTTCATGCGTCCACGAGACGTCCTGACCATGCGACGGCTTCGGCGCCGAGCCGCCTCTGCGACATGAGCCCGCGCGTCAGCGTCGTTCTGGCGGTCAAGGACGGCGAGGACTATCTCGCCGAGGCGATCGGCAGCGTCCTGGGACAGACGTTCCGCGACTTCGAGCTACTCGTCGTCGACGACGGCAGCCGCGACGGCACCCCCGCGGTCCTCGCCGCGATCGACGACGACCGGTTGCGGGTGCTTCGGAACGAGACAAACCTCGGCGAGGCTCCCTCGCGGAACCGTGCCGTCCGCGAGGCTCGAGGCGAGTACGTCGCGATCCTCGACCACGACGACGTCGCCCTGCCGGAGCGGCTCGCGCGGGAGGTCGACGTGCTGGATCGCGAGTCGGCCGTCGCGGTGGTCGGGACGTGGACGGCGCTCGTCGTGGACGGCGCCCGTGTGGGTCGTGTCGCGCAGCGCATCCGCACGCGCGTCGACTTCGTCCACCACTGTCTCGTCGGCGATCTCCAGATTCCGCACTCCTCGACGATGTTCCGCCGCGCCGCCATGCTCGAGCTCGGCGGGTACGACGAGTCGCTGATGCCGTCCGAGGACTTCGACCTGCTCCTGCGGTTCTGCCTGGCCGGCTACGGCGCACGGGTGATCGACGAGGAGCTGGTTCGTTACCGGCTGCACGAGCGCCAGCTCTCGCGCGTGCATGAAGACCGGCAACGCGCCAATGCCGCCGCGGCGCACGAACGGTTCCTGCGCGAGCTCGCCGGCGACCTCCATCGACTGGGCCTCTCGGTCGAGGAGGAGAAGGAAGTGCAGGCGCTCGTGGAGGCCTCGCGCCGTCATGCCGCGCGCGCTCGGGCCTGGCACCGGCTCGCCGGTTTCGGCGGAGTCGTTGTCCGCCCGCTGGCGCGCCACCCTGCGCTTGCTCGACTGCGAGCCTCCGCACGCCGCCGGCCGCTCGCGCGGCGGATCTACGCGAGGCTCCTGGGCAGGGACGACGGCTAGGGTGGCCGCGATGCGCGCGAGCGGCTACGAGCTGCGCCGCTGGTCGACTCCCGAGGAGCTCCGCCGACTCACGTACTCCGCGTACTGGAACGACGAGGAGGCGGAACGCGACAAGGAGTGGTGGACCCAGGACGGCGACTTCGCGCGGATGGAGGCTTACGTCGACGAGACGACAACGCTCGGACGCCAGCTCGCCGACGCGCTCGCCGACGCGCCGCCGCGCGGGGAGGGCGCCGATCTTGCCGCCGGAACGCTCTGGGCGGTGCCGCGGCTGCTCGCCGCCGGCGCCGACAAGGTGTACGCGGTCGAGTACTCCGAGCACCGGTTGACCAGGCTGGGGCCGGGCGTACTCGAGCACTACGGCGTCCCGCCCGAGCGGGTCGTCCTCTGTCTCGGCTCTTTCTATGAGCTCGGCTTCGCCGACGGGGAGCTCGGCTTCGTCCTCCTCTCGCAGGCGCTCCACCATGCGGACGACACCGCGGCGCTGCTGCGCGAGGTGCGCCGCGTCCTCGCTCCGGACGGCGTGGCGTACGTGATCGGCGAGCCGCTGCCGGTCCGACGCGGCCTACTCCGGCGCTCGCGGCTCGTCGACCCGCTGCTCGGCGACCACTTGCACACGTGGCGCAGCTACGGCCGCATGTTCCGCAGCGCGGGGATGCGCGTCGCTGCGACCCGCGAGTACCGGGACGGCGTGGCCTTCGTCAGCCGCGAGGGGCGCTGACCGGGCCGAGAGCCTCGAGCACCGAGAGCACGTCGGGGGTGTCCCAGTGAAGCTCGGGGCGCCGCGGATCCGGATCGTCGAGGAATGCGCGGAGCCGCTCGACCGCCTCGTCGAGCGTCGCGAACGGGACGAGGTGCGCACGGAGCTGCTCGGCCGCCTCCGGGCGGCAGGCGACGTCCAGCGAGAGCAGCGTGATGAACGGCACCCCGGCGAGGGCCGTCTCGTACACGGGCGTCGACGCTGCGTCGAGCACGACGCGGTCGGCGCGCTCCAGCCAGCGAGGGAACGGCGTGAAGGAGACGCGCACGTTCGGCCGCGCGAGTTCCTCGACGAAGCGGTCGATGGGGTTTCGCACCAGCGCGGCTGCGGGGCCCTGTCCGGCCAGCGGCTTGACGACCACGTCGTAGCGGCCGTCGTCGGCGAGCGCGCCGATCAGGCGGGTCTGGAGCTCGTACTGCCAGACGTCGTCGCGGGCCTCGTTGTTGAGGTAGCGGGTGTCGCCGAGCACGGTGTCGAGCACGTACACGAGCAGCTCCCGCTCGCCGTGGCGCGCCGGTCGCAGCGAGCGGCTACTACTCTCGTGCCAGCGGTAGGAGCCGACGTGGACCGCGGCGGTGTGCCGCTCGTAGAGCGCCGCGCGGCGACGGTAGTGCGCGGCGAGGTCGGCGCTGGGAGCGAAGTGCTGGTCGAACGGGAAGAGGTTGAAGAGGTCCCAGACGGGGTTGCCGAGCGGGCTGTCCCCATGCTCGATCTGGACGGCCTCGCTCGCCGGCGCGAGGCGCGCGGCCGCGACCCAGGCGTGGTCGGAGACGGACGCCATGTGCGGCGCTACGACGAAGTCGACGCGCTCGCGCTCGAGGAGCAGCCGAGCCCGGTCGAACTCGGCCTGAAGCGCGGGCAGAACCTCGGCGATCCAGTACGCGAGCCGGGGCCGCAGCACCTGCGAGAGCGGGGCGTCGAACCAGCCGTCGGGCCAGCGCCACAGCTCGTGCGCCGGGTCGGTGAGCGCCGCTGCGGCAGTGCGGAAGTCGGGACCGGGGCCGACCGCCTCAGCGGGAAGGGCGCGTCCCCACACCCGCCCGACGTCCACCGCGACGGGTCTCCCGCGCAGGCCGGTGACGTCCACGGCGCCGTTGCGCGTCCGCAGCAGGCACCGGTGCCCGCCCGCGCGCGACGCGTCGAGGAGCAGTCCGAGGTCGTACCCCCGCCCGAGCAGGAGGAGCGTCAGTCGTGGCCCGCGCCAAGCGACCCGCCGCCCGATCCCGAGCAGGCTCTCGTAGGCCCGCCGGGCCGCAGTGCGCAGACGGGAGCCGCGCGCTCCCCCCGCGGTGAGCACAGGCGGCGTCTCGCCCGACAGATACGGCGGGACGGATCGCGTCTCGTGCCCGACCTCGCGCCGGTCGGCGAGGATCGGCAGCACGCGCGCGAGCACGGTCGGGCCGGACTGGAACCACAGCTGGTGCGCGAGCGCCTCCTCGTCGCTCGCGCGTGCGTAGAGGACGACGCGCTCGGGCGCGCGGTCGAGCAGTCGGGACAGCTGCCAGGCGCGGATGTAGACGATGTCGAGGACGCCCTTCAGGTAGCGCCCGTACAGGAGGGCAGGTCTCAGCCCGCTCGCGGCGAGCTCCGGCAGCGCCTGCGCGAGCGCGTCGTCCAGCCGATCGAGCCACGCGAGCTCCTCCTCCCAGAGCCGCGCCGCCGCCTCGCGCAGAGGCGCCTCGTCGGCGTCGTTGAAGAACTCGTACGCGATCCCCGCCCGCCGCAGCCCGTAGGCGGCGAGCGCGCTCAGCGCGACCACACTGTCGTCGGCGGCGATCTCGAGCTCGGCCGGGCATTCCTCGACGAGGACGAGCGCGCCCACGCCTAACCGGCGCTGCGCGCCGCGGCCGGTGCCTCGACGACGTCCCAGACGAGCTGTGGCCGCAGGTAGGAGCCGCCGCTGTGCACCGACGGGCCGCCGTCGTAGCCCATGAAGGCGACGTCGAACTCGAGCACGCGCTCGTACGTCGCGTGCTGCACGTCCTGGCAGATGAGGTGCACGGTACCGAGGAAGCGCCGCTCACCGAAAAGGCTCGCAGGGAGGCGGCAGTGGACCCGGTACGAGCCCGGGGTGACGACGTACAGGGCGCGGGAGCGCGCGTCGTCCTGAAGCTCGCTGCGCAGAATCGTCTCCCCGTCCTCGGTGTGGAGGTGGACGATCACCTGGAGATTCGTCACGGGCTCGAGCACCTCGTACGCGATGGAGACGACGATCTCCTCGTCAGAGCTGAAGGAGGTGCGACGCTCGCCGCCGGCGTCCTGGAGCCCGATCTCCGTGGCACGGAAGAGGACACGGTCCTGAAAGACATGCAGACGCTCGCGCTGCTCCAGCTCGGCGCCGCGGAGGGTGCCGTCCCCCGTGCCGGTCGTGAGCGACCCGAGGTAGCGGTCGAGCACCGACTCCGTCGGCCCGTCGGCGACGATCCTGCCCCGCTCGAGGAGGATGGCGCGGGAGCAGAGCTTGCGAATCGCCGTCATGTTGTGGCTGACGAAGAGGACGGTGCGGCCTTCGCGCGTCACGTTCTCCATCCGGCCGAGGGAGCGGCGCTGGAACTCGGCGTCGCCGACCGCGAGCACCTCGTCCACGAGCAGCACCTCCGGCTGGAGGTGCGCCGCGACCGAGAAGGCGAGCCGCACCTGCATCCCGCTCGAGTAGCGCTTCACGGGCGTGTCGATGAAGCGGCCGACGCCGGCGAACTCGACGATCTCGTCGAACTTTGCCGCCACCTCGCGGCGCTGCATGCCGAGGATGATCCCGTTCAGGTAGACGTTGTCGCGGCCGGTCAGCTCGGGGTGGAATCCGGTGCCGACCTCGAGCAGCGAGGCGACGCGTCCGGCGACGACGCCCCGTCCTCGCGTGGGCGCTGTGATTCTGGAGAGAATCCTGAGCAGGGTCGTCTTGCCGGCGCCGTTCGCTCCGATCAAGCCGAGGACCTCGCCCTCCGCAACCTCGAACGAGATGTCGTCGAGCGCCCAGAGCCACTCGCGGCGCGCCGGGGTCTCCTCCACGGAGCGGCGGAAGGGCGCCGCCGCGACGGAAGTGAGTGCGTCCCGCAGCGTCCGGTAGGGCTCGAGCCGGCCGAGCCGGTAGCGCTTGCCGAGTGCCTCGACCCTGATCGCGAGTTCGGCCACGCCTAGATCACGTCCGCGAGCGTTTCCTCGACCCGGCGGAAGTAGGCGACTCCGCCGAGGAGCAGGACGACGACGAGGCCGACCGAGAGCGCGAGGAGCGGGCCGACGGACGGCGCCTGGCCGAGCAGCGCCCAGCGGAAGCCCTCCACGACGCCGGCCATCGGATTGAGCCCGTAGAGCAGCCGAAAGCGGTGTGGAATCAGCTGCGCCGAGTAGGCGACCGGCGTGATGAAGAACCAGATCTGCATCAGGAACGGGATCGCGTACTGGACGTCGCGGTAGCGGACGTTGATCGCGGCGAGCCAGATCCCGATCGAGAGCGCGGCCAGCACGGCGAGCGCGACGATCGCAGGCAGCGCGAGGATCGCGAGCGGCGGCGCGAATCCGTAGATCGCCATCAGCAGCAGCAGGACGACGAAGCCGATGCAGAAATCGACCAGCAGCGACACCGTCGAGGCGATCGGCAGCAGCAGCCGAGGCACGTACACCTTCGTCACGAGCGACTGGTTGCCGACGAGGCTCATCGACGACTGCGTGAGCGAGTTCGCGAACAGCTGCCACGGCAGGATCCCGGAGAAGACGAGCAGCGCGTACGGCGCGGAGCCCGAGGGGAGCTTGGCGAGCCGCCCGAAGAGGATCGTGAAGACGAGCACCGTCAGTATCGGCTGCAGGACGACCCAGGCGACGCCGACGGCGGTCTGCGTGTAGCGGACCTTGATGTCGCGCCAGGCGAGGAAGACGAGTAGTTCCCGGTGGCGCCAGAGCTCGCCCAGCTGTGGCAGCATCCAGCCGCGCGGAGGCTCGAGCACGGTCAGCCGGCGGTCGCGGGCACCCGCGGCCGCGTGCGGCGTCTGTTCTTCGGGGATCGTCGTCATCGGCTGCCGCCGCGAGGGTAGCTGTGCCCTCCCCCGTCGCTCAGAGCGAGAGGCCGCGCACGAGGTCGAGGGCCTGGCGGATGACGTCGTCCATGTCGTAGTACATGAAGTTTGCGAGCCGGCCCGCGAAGATGACCCGCGGCCCATGCTCCTCGACGCGCGTCCGGATCAGCTCCTGGTAGGCGTCGTTCAGTCGCCTCGCCACCCCACCGATGCCCGGCACGGGGTAGTAGCGAGCAGGAGCGCCTGTGAACTCGTACGTGAGAACGGTGCCGTCGATCTCCTGCCCGGATGCGTGCTTGGTCTCGTGTGTCCGGATCCAGGGAAACTCCGACCCCGGCCAGTTCACCTGTTCACGCTCCTGCGCGAACTCGACGTCGGGTATGTAGGTGTGCTCGAAGCGCAGCCCGCGCCAGTCGAGGGTGCCGAGCTCGCAGTCGGCGAAGTCGTCGAGCGGCGCGGTGACGACGACGTGGGAGGGCCGCTCCGCGGGTGGCACGGCCTGAAGCCGTTCGACGAGGTTCACGAGAGTGACGTGACTGCCCATGTGAATCTCGGTGTGCCCGAGCAGGCGGTCGACGAGATCGGTGTACGTGGCGCCGCGGCCGCCGTCGGGGAATCCCTGGAACCGGTCCTTGAAGAGTCGGTCGTCGCCGTCCGTTCGCACCTGCACCCGCTTCGGCGCGAAGTCCGCGGCGAGCTCGGAGGGAGCGCGGCCCCACTGCTTCTCGGTGTAGGGCTTGACGTAGTGCTCGTAGATGTCGCGTCCCATAAGGCGCAGGCACCAGTCCTCGAAGTTCATCTCCCCGGGCTCGACCGGCATCGGCGGCCGCGACGCCACGTAGTCGAGCGCCCGCTGCCCGAAGGAGAGCTGCTCGAGGTCCTCGCGCATGATCGGCCAGCGGACGAGGCGGCCCTCGATCATCGTCAGCACGCGGTGCTCGTACGGCCGGAAGGGGACGAGCGAGGTGACGAGCCGCCACACCTCCTCGTCGTCCGTGTGGAAGGCGTGCGTGCCGTGTGGCTCGTAGATGACGCCGTTCAGGCGCTCGGCTCGAATCAGGCCGCCGGTCACCTCCGCCTGCTCGAAGACCGCGGGCCGGATGCCGCGCTCGCGCAGCGCATGGGAGACGGTCGCCCCGGCGAGACCGCCGCCGACGATCCAGGCCGCCCGCGTCACGCCGCGGGACGATAGCGGCGGCGTCGGATCTAGACTCGGCCCTCGCGATGCGCGTCGGCCATAAGTACGTCCCGGAGGACAGCGGCCCGACGGCCCGCGACGCAGCGCCGGCGGACTTCGTCGCCACCGTCGGGCTCCGCACCTTCGCGAGCCGGGAGGAGTTCCTCGCCGGCGCGAGCGCGGGGCAGGGCGCGGAGATCCTCGCCGGCCTGCGCGCGCTGCTCCGCCGCGACCGTCCGGTGCTCGCGGTCGCCGCGGGAAGCGGTCAGGTCGAGGCGCAGCTGCGGGTGGAGGGCTACGACGTCGTCGCCTCCGACTTCGCGCCCGAGTTGCTCGACGAGGCGCGCCGGCTCGTGCCGGAGCTGCGCACGCTCCAGCTCGACGTGCTTCGTCCCGCGCACGACGGCCGCTACGACGACGTCGTCGCGATCGCGCTCGACTACGCGCTCGACGACGCGGAGCTCGCGACCTTCCTCGACACGGTGCGCGGGGTGCTCCTGCCGGGCGGCCGGCTGATCCTCGCGCACACCTACCGCGACACCGCGGCCACGCGTCTGATCGACCGCGTGCTGCTCCCGCTCTGGGCGCGGCCTCGCCTCGCCGGCCGCCGCCGGAGCGAGGCGCCCTGGGTGCGGAAGGAGCACGGCTTCCGCCGCAGCGAGCGGGAGCTCGTCGCGGCCGCGGCGGCGAAGGGCTTCGTGCTCGGCCGGAGGATCCCGTACGGCTGGGGGCTCGAGCTGATCCGGATCGGCGTGGACGTCCGCGCGCCGCGGCTCTACCGCGCGGTCGAGCGCGTCTCGCGGCGCCTCGGGCGCTTCAACTACGGGACGCTGCTCGAGCTGACGCTGCGCTCGTAGACCGCGCGCAACTGCTCGCCGACGCGCACCAGCCCGTAGCGCTCGCGCGCGCGCCGCGCGACCTCCTCGCGGTCCGTCGTCCCCGCGAGCGCCTCGGCGATCCGCGCGGCGAGCGACAAGGGGTCGCCGCGCTCGGCGAGCAGGCCGCCGGTCGCGGCGACGATCTCGCTCGTCGCGCCCGCGGCGGTCGAGACGATCGGCGCGCCGCTCGCGGCCGCCTCGATCAGGACGCACG
>Ga0265338_10009055_pt1 | contig 11975 bp, 13 predicted proteins | sample 42126metaG_FD_193579 | JGI IMG/M metagenome (GOLD analysis project Ga0265338, IMG submission 193579) | Rhizosphere microbial communities from Carex aquatilis grown in University of Washington, Seatle, WA, United States - 4-21-26 metaG | ecosystem: Host-associated > Plants > Roots > Rhizosphere... | reverse complement strand
AGCCTTTCGAATGTGCGCGAGCATCGCCGTTGCGGCGGGCGATAACGCCTTGCCCTCCCGACGCAGCACGCCCACGGTACGCGTGAGCACCGGCTGCGACAGCAGCCTCAGGCTGAGCCGATCCAGCGGCGCGCGCTGCGCCGCCAGCGCCGACATCACCGACACGCCCAGCCCGCGCATCAGCAAAGTCTCTATCGTCGATGTATTCGACACGCGGTAGCGCGGCTCGCGCACTTCGCGGCTCAATCCCGGCGTGTTGCTCAATTGATGCTGCATTCCCAGGTCGGGACTGAAGCCGATGATGCGATATTCGCCGATCTCGTCCCACGAGATTTCGCCGGTACTTTCGGCCAGCGTATGGTGCGGCGCGAACACCACGCCGAATGAATCCTCGAGCAGCGGCTCGAACACCAGGTCTGGGTCAGCCGCCCACGGGCTGCAAATGCCGAAGTCGACGTCGCCGTTGATGATCCGCTGCTGCACGCTTTCGGAGTTGTCCTCGCGCAAATACACGTCGATGCCGGGAAACGCATCGATGTAGGTCGCTACCGCCTCCGGTAGCAACAGCGCCATGACCGACGGCACCGCCGCGACCCCGACCCGGCCTCGTTCGCGTTTGCCCAGCGCGCGCATGTCGCCGATGGTCGAATCGAACTCATGCAGCAAACGCCTGGCGGACGGCAGGAACTCCTCGCCGGCCTCGGTCAGGTCGAGCCGGCGTGTGGTCCGATTGAACAACAACACGCCGAGGTCCTGCTCCAGATGCTGGATCGTCAGGCTCAGCGCCGATTGCGTCACGAACAGCGACTCCGCGGCTCGGGTCAAGCTGCGATGCTGGGCCACGGCGACAAACGCACGCACATGCCGAACCGACAGGCGCTTGGTGGACCGATCTTCATTCATCCATTTTTCTCGTGAATAGTGTAGTTTTAATCGATTGTACTAGGGAAGCAGGTCGTCCTACACTGGGCACCCGTCTTTACGAGGAAGCACACATGTTGGTCGATCTTCGCCGGTACACGATCGTGCCCGGCCAGCTCAAGCAGTATCTCGCCATCTACGAAGCGCATGGTTTGCCTGTGCAGCGCCGGCACATCGGCGACCCGCTCGGCTATTTCATCACCGAAGTCGGTCAGCTCAACCAGGTCGTGCATCTGTGGGGTTACGAGGATTTCGCCGATCGCCAGCGCAAGCGCGCCGCGATGGAGAGCGATCCGGATTGGACGGTGTACAAGCAAAAAACAGCGGAAGGCCGCTTTATCGCCAATCAGGAAAACCAGCTCCTGATCTCGGCCCCCTGGTCGAAAATCTAAGCGGCACGCGAGAAAACTATGAAAGTGATTATTTCCGACGATTACCAGGACTGCGTGAAGACGCTCGACTGCTACCCGGCGCTGGCTCGCGATTTCGAAGTCGAAATCCATCAGGACACCGTGACTTCGATTGACGAACAAGCACGCCGTTTCGCCTCCGCCGACGCTCTGCTGCTGATTCGCGAGCGCACCCCGATCAGCGCCGAGCTGCTTGCGCGGCTGCCGAACCTGAAGTTCATCAGCCAGACCGGGCGCGCGGCCAACCACGTCGACCTTAAAGCCTGCACGGCACGCGGCATTCCCGTGTGCTCCGAGGGCTCCGCCACGACCGCGGCTGCCGAGCTGACGTGGGCGCTCGTGATGACATCGATGCGCAAGGTTCATCTCGAAGCGACGCGATTCAAGGCCGGCCTTTGGCAGGGCCACCTCGGTACCGGTTTGCGAGGCCGCACGCTCGGGATCGCCGGTTATGGCAAGATCGGTAGCGTAGTGGCCGGATATGGCCGCGCGTTCGGCATGCGCGTAGTCGCCCTGGGCGACCACGTCACGTCGCTCGAGGCCGCGGCCAAGGATGGCGTGGAAACCGAGATCGACCGGAAAAAATTCTTCAGCCAGGCGGATGTGGTCTGCTGCCATTTGCGCCTTTTGCCGGCCACGCGTGGCTCGATCACGCGCGACGATCTGCTGGCGATGAAATCGACCGCGCTGTTCGTCAACACCAGCCGCAGCGAAGTGGTGGCCGACGGTGCGCTCGAAGCGGCGCTGACGGCCGGCCGCCCCGGTTTTGCGGCCGTCGACGTGTACGAGCGCGAGCCGATCTATAACGCCGACCATCCGTTGCTGCGGTTCGACAACGTGTTGGCCACGCCCCATATCGGCTATGTCGAGAAAGACACCTACGAGCATTACTTCGGCATCGCCATCGAACAACTGATCGCATGGCGTGCCGGCCGGCCCATCAATCTGCTGAATCCGGAAGCCTGGACCGAACCTGCCGCGACTTGAAGCCATTGCATCGATCGCATCTTGCTCACCCATAATAAAAACAAAAACCAAACATGCCGCACGCCCTTCGGCGAGCGGCGTCACAAGGAGGCTGTAGTGGAGAATTCACTGGAATCGCTGACGATCAAGCGCGTGTACTGGCGCCTGATTCCGTTCCTGTTCATGTTGCTCATCGTCAATTACCTGGACCGCGTCAATATCGGCTTTGCAGCGCTGCGCATGAATCATGAGCTCGGCTTCAGCGCATCGGTATTCGGTCTCGGAGCCGGCATCTTCTTCATCGGCTATGCGGTGTTCGAAGTGCCGAGCAACATCATGCTGCATCGTGTCGGTGCGCGGCTGTGGATCGCCCGCATCATGGTGACGTGGGGGCTGGTGTCGGGCATGCTGGCCTTCGTGCATACGCAGACCTCGTTCTATGTGCTGCGCTTTCTGCTTGGGGTTGCCGAAGCGGGCTTTATCCCTGGCGTAGTGGCTTACCTGGCTTACTGGTTTCCGGTACGTTACCGTTCGCGCGCCAACGCCGGCGTGATCATGGCGACCGCGATCGCCTCGGCGCTCGGCTCGCCGGTCTCCGGCTTGCTGATGCATACGCTGGACGGCAGCTATGGCATCTCCGGCTGGCGCTGGATGCTGCTGTTCGAGGCCGTGCCCGCTGTCGTGCTCGGCTTGTTCGTGCTGGTCTGGCTGACCGACCGGCCCGAGCGCGCCAAGTGGCTCGCCCCCGATCAACGAAATTGGCTGGTGAACGAACTGGCCAGCGAAGCGGCCAAGCTCGAGAAGACCGCCAACCTGCCGTTCCTGAAGATCGCCGCGATGCCGCGCGTGTGGAGCTTGTCTGCGCTGTTCGTGTGCTTTCTCACGGCCTTCTACGGCGTGCTGCTGTGGCTGCCGCAGATCATCAAGAGCATGGGCACGTCGAGCGATCTCGAAGTCGGCTTCCTGACCGCGTTGCCGTTTTGCTGCGCGGCGCTTTCGATGAGCCTCGTCTCGCGTCATTCCGACAAGGTGAGCGAGCGCAAGTTGCACATCGCCATCTGCATGCTCGTTGGCGGCGTGGCCTTGCTCGCTTGCGCGTTTGTTTCGCAACCGGTCATCGGGCTCGTGCTGCTTTGCATCGCTGCTGCCGGTATCTGGGGTTGCCTGGCTGTGTTCTGGACATTGACGGGCGAGTTTCTCGGCGGCGCGGCGGCGGCGATCGGTATTGCGCTGATCAACACCATCGGCCAGTTTGGCGGTCTGGCCGGCCCGTGGCTCGTCGGCATCATCAAGGACTTCACCGGCAACTTCTCGATGGCGCTGGTGGTGCTTGCCGTCGCCGCGTTCCTCGCTGCGCTGATTGCCTTCTTGCTGCCTGACCGTAAGGTCGTAGCGCCGATCGGCAAAAATATGATGGCCGCCGATACCGCGCGATAGCGCGCATCGCCACCCTCGTATTGCCACCCTCGAATTGCCATCCGCGATACCCCGAGCGCTCGTTGCGCTCGGGCGTTCGGAAATATCCCTCGTGGTGCGCTTCCGTACTGAGGGAACTACCGCTCGCGTATTGAATCCCAAATACTGAACTCCATTCCCGGGTCGTAGGCGCCGGGATCTTTCGCGATTCTTTAGGTGGGCGGGAGGTAACATGTACAAGGACCATAAACGCGGGCGCAGTCTGCTGGGCTCGGGCTTTCTTTCTGCCGGTACGGCAGCGGCGAAACCCGCGCAGGGGGCAGCAACCCAGAGGGTTGCAACGAGTGCGCAACGCGGCGGCTACTGTGCCACCGCGCCGAGCGGCCAAGGCGACGAAATTTTCCTGGACCTCGCGGCGTTATCGGCCGACCATGCCCAGGTCTTGAGGAAATACAGCGCGAGCGGGACTTCGAAAGAGGAGGCGCTGCGCAATCTGACCGAACTCCTCGAAACCGAAATGGCGAAACTGCTGGCGCTCGTCGAGTCGCTACAGACCAAGCCGAAAACGTGATTGACCAGGGGCGTCTTCGTGCGAGCTGACCGGCTTGACGAAGCTGCTCGTTCGCACGGTACCGCGCTTCCCCTCGTTTTCCCTCGTTCTCCTCAGCTTGTCGTGCCCTGCCCGTGAAAGCGCGCCAGGAATTGCCGAGCCCGCGCCGATTCGGGCGCGCTGAAGAACTGTGCGGGCGGCGCGGTTTCCACCACTTGCCCTGCGTCCATGAACACCACGCGGTTTGCGACTTGCCGCGCGAACTCCATCTCGTGCGTAACGATGACCATCGTCGCGCCTTCGCTCGCTAGTGCCTGCATCACGCTGAGCACTTCGCCCACCAGCATCGGATCGAGCGCGCTGGTCGGCTCGTCGAACAGCAACACGTCGGGTTTCATCGCGAGCGCGCGAGCGATGCCGACGCGCTGTTTCTGACCGCCCGAGAGTTGCGACGGAAACTGGTCGTGCTTCTCGGCAAGCCCGACTCGCGCCAGCAATTGCTCCGCCTCCGCCCTGACTTCAGCACGGTTGCGTTTGAGCACATGCAGGGGCGCAGCCATCACGTTTTCGATCACGCTCAAATGCGGCCACAGAGCAAAATGCTGGAATACCATGCCGATCTTCGCGCGCACCTGGGCCAGGTCGGCGTCGGTCATCTTCAAGCTGGTATTGCCGCGCACACCCATGCGGTTGCCCGATACATGAATGCTGCCGGCATCGGGTATCTCCAGCCAGTTGATACAGCGCAGCAACGTCGACTTGCCGCAGCCCGAGGGGCCGAGCAGGCAAACCGTCTCGCCCTTGGCGACTTTCAAGGAGACATCGCGCAGAACCTGATTGCTGCCGAAGGATTTGGAAATGCCGTTCAGGTGCAGCACGTTCAGCGCAGGGTCGTCCACCGGCGCGGCAGGCGTGCCCGCGTTGAGGCCATCGGGCTTATGCGCGTCTGGGGCGCTGACAGGAATCGAGTTCATGAGCTTGCCGTTGAGTAGGGGTCACGACCTGCGTTGTGCCGCATATTTGTCGAGCATGCCGTTTGCCGCTTCGATCGCCAGGCAGATGCCCCAATACAGGCCGACTGCCGTGACGAAGGCCGCGAACGGAATAAAGTAGGTCGCCTGGATGCTGGTCATCTCGTGCGTGAGTTCCGACACGGCGATCACGGTGAGAAACGCGCTGTCCTTGACGATCTGGATCAATTGGCTGCTGATCATCGGCATCGCGCGCAGCAACACAGGCGGCAGGATGATATAGCGCAGCAGGGACACGCCGCGAAAGCCGAAGGCCTTGCCCGATTCGATCATCGTGGACGGCAGCTCCAGCCAGGCGCCGCGCATCAGTTCGGCCATGTAGGCGGTGTTGTAGAGTATCAGTGCGATCGCGCCCGATACCCAGTTCGACAAGCTGATGCCCAAGGTCGGCAAGCCGAAATAAATCAGATAAACGAACAGCAGGAACGGCGAACAGCGCATCGCATCGACGTACAGCGCTGCCCCTTTAGCTACCGCCTTGTGCTTGGACATCAACAGCGCAGCGAGCGCTGCGCCGAGTACGATCGAAGCGACCGCGGCGATAGCGAGCAGGATCACGGTGTTGAGCAGCCCCGCCAGCACGACGTCGCGCTGCCCCCAGATAATCAGGAAATCGCTCATGCCATCGCCCCGCTGGCGCGTTGACGATGTTCGAGCACGCGCTGCACGCGCAACAAGGCGAACACGATCACGCCGTAAAGCAGCAGCGCGAAGATAAACGGCGGCAGCGGTTGATAGGTATTGGCGCCCACCCGCAAGGCCGCGCGTGTAATGTCGACGATACCGATCACCGCGACGGCGGGCGTCGACTTGATCTGCAGCGTCATTTCGTTGACGAGCCCGGGCAGGCTCGCCCGCCAGATTTGCGGAAACACAATCAACTTGAGGCGTACCCAACGCGACATCGCAAACGCACGTGCCGCATCGTATTGGTCGCGCGGAAACTCGATCAACGCGCTACGCCAGATCTCGCAGTTGAACGCTGAGGTACTGACTGTCAGCGCGAGTATCGCCGCCCCGGTCGGCTCGAGCGACAAGCCGAGCTGGGGCAGCGCAAAATACACGAGCAAGGTCAGCGTGACCGTCGGGCAAGACCGGATCACGCTGACGTAGCCATACACCAGCCGGCTGAGCACCGGCACGCGGGCCCAGCGTATCAATGCCAACGCCAGCCCGAGCGGGACCCCAAGCACGATGCTCACGAGCGACAGCGAGATCGTCGCCAGCGCGCCGCGAGTGATGCTCCAGTAATCGTATGCGGTCATCGACGGGCTCGCGGTAAATCAATTGACCGATTGCGGCATCGCTTCGAAGCTCGCACCGAGCCATTTCTTTTGCAGTGCGTACATTTCGCCGCTCTTGCGCAAGTCGCTCAGCGCGCCGTCCACGAGCGCCAAGGCCCCCGGATTGCCCTTCTTGACCGCCCACGCGATATAGACCGGGCTGCCGATCGGCTTGCCGATCACGAACGTGTCGGGGCGCGTCTCGATCAACGAGTTCAGGTTGATCTGCGTGTTGGCGACCGCGTCGACGCGTCCAAGCGCCAGATCCTGATAGATCTCTGGGTAGGACTGGTACTCGACGATTTGCTTGAGGCCCTTGCCGGTTTTCTTCTTCATCGCTTCGTCGAACGCTTTCAGGTCGGCCAACATCGCGCTGCCCGTCTGAACGCCGACCACCTTGCCGGCCAGATCGTCAGCCGAGGCGATGCTCGAGCCTTTCTTGACCGCATAGAACGTGGTGGACTGCGCCAGCGGCGACGTAAAATCGAACACCGCCTTGCGTTCGGGGGTGACCAGCACGGCGGTGACAGCCATGTCGTATTTGCCGGTAGTGACGCCCGGCAGGATGCCCGACCACGGCATGATTTGCTGCTTGATGTCGATGCCGAGTTTCTTTTTGACCAAGGCCAGCATTTCGGTGTCGTAGCCGGTAGGCACACCGTTGTCGACGAATTCGAACGGCTTGAAATCATCTTCGGTCGCAACGGTCATGGACCCGCGCGCTTTGATCGCGTCGGCGCTTTGGGCGCTTGCAGTGGCACACACGCCTAAGGTGGCTGCGAGCGTGAAGACGGCGAGCGCAGCGGCACGGCGCATGCCCGCGCGTTGCGAACGCTCGGATGCGCGGCGTGGCTGACCGAAGGCACGTGATATGAGAGACGACATGGATTTTCCCTTTTCGCTGTTGAGACCGTCTCCACGTGCGATGCACGTCGTCCGCGGTCGGGTGGAGTTCGACGTACTCGCACAATTAGTACGGGTACTGACGAATTGCGCATAGCTATGCAAGGCTCATGCCAGTAACGGGCCAGCGACGGTGCAAAAGGCTTCGCGAAAATCGATCCGTTTCGCGGCTTGGAATAAGCACTGCGCCGGTGCACGAAATGGGCCTGGGATGCTTGTACAGCGGTGCATGACGCACCGCTTTGGCTCGCTCGAAAGGGGTATGGTGAACGCGTTTTGCCGATCCGCATTTGGATCCGGGATATTTCTTAATAGGTACTTCAAGCGTTGCCCGTTTGACGATACGATGTATGCTGACGATATGCGGGGGCGGCGCGGTTCTTGCGTCATGGTGCGGACTACCCCGTACCGGGCATCGATCCCATTGAGAAAAGGAGAGCGGCATGCAGGAGCCACAAACACATTCGAGTCGCGAGGTCGAGCCGCTCGCGAGCGAGACGATCGAGGCAGGCGGACGCTGGTCGCGGCGCCTGGAGGCGGGCGAGCGTTTGCGCATTGTCGACCTCGAAGGGCAACAGGCGGTCGACTTCCTTTGCTACTCCGCGAGTTTGCCGCTGGACCGCCTCAATGTGCCCAACACCGTCAAGCTGAATCGCTCGCTGTACGTGACCAAGGGCAACAAGCTCTACTCGGATCACGCGAAGACGCTCTTTACCGTCATCGAAGACACCTGTGGATTTCATGACACGCTGGCCGGTTGCTGCAGCAATGAGATGGACGAGTTGCGCTATGGCGTAGTCAAGACGCAGAGTTGCCGCAGCAATTTCGTGGCCGAGCTATCCAAATGGGCGTTAGCGCCTTCGGAGATCGTGTCCAACATCAATTTCTTCATGCGAGTCGCTTTCGACGCGCAGGGGCAGGTCGCGATCGAACCCAGTTCATCGAAGGCCGGCGACTATGTCGAGCTGCGCGCGGAAATGCCGGTGCTTGCTGTGCTGTCCAATTGCCCGCAGCAGAACAATCCTTCGTCGGGCTTTAAGCCGACGCCGATACACGTCAGCGTTTGGCCCGCCTCGCAAAGTGATCAAGATGGCGACCGCTAAATTGCCCGTTGCTTCACGGCGGCGCGGTGTACGAGCACCGGCCGATCTGACCGTTGCTGAATCGGGTACGCAGGCCATGACCGAGTTGCCGGCAGCCGAGGCCACAGAGCCAGATACGCAGGCGACGACCGATTGGCGCGGCACGTCGCTGGAGTCTCGGCCCGGCTTTCTGATTCGCCGGCTGCATCAGATTCATGTCGCGCTGTTTTTCGAGGAGTGTGCGCCGGAGGGGATTACGCCGGTGCAGTACAGCATCCTGACTGCGCTCGAACAACTTGGCCCTTCCGAGCAGATCGTGCTGTCGCGCGCGGTCGGTCTGGATCGTGCCAACACGGCCGATGTGATTACGCGGCTGGTCGAGCGGCGCTTTATCCAGCGCAAGGTTGCGCGTAGCGACAAGCGCAAGAAAGTGGCCGAATTGACTGAGGTGGGGCGTGCGTTGTTGGTGCGGCTTGAAGTGGGAGTCGCACGCGCGCATCAACGCACGATTGAAAAATTACCGCCGGCCGCGCGTGAGCAATTTTTGCAGCATCTGCAGTTGCTGGTCGAAGCGGGTAATGAGTCGAGCCGTACACCGGTTACACGAGCGAAGGAACGGGAGACCGACTAGGCGTGCCTGCGTGCGCATCGTCGGTCTCGGCACGGCCTTACGCGGGCGTGGCGCCGATTGATCCCGTTTGATTATGCATCCATCCAACTGACATGGGCGGCAACCACCTGCCAGCCAGCGGGAAAACGCACCCAGCTCTGCGACTGACGACCTACGCGCGGCTCGCCCTCGCGTGTGAAGGTGATGTTCGCGACAGCAAAGTCAGTGCCGAAGGTGGTGATGGAACGCGAAACGACCGTGCGCATCAAGCCACGCGATGGACGTTGTGCACGGTATGCCTGGATTTGCGCGTAACCCTGCAAATTTTCCGCGGCGCCGTAGCGTAGCGTGTGTTCGCTATTCCAGAACAGCGCGTCCAGTGTCTCTACCTGGTTGCTCGTCAGCGCGAGTTCGTAGGCATCGAAAGCGGCGCTCACTTCGGCAAGCACGGCGGGGTCGTTGATCTGCATCGGCAAGGCGTCCCGGATAGGAATAGTCGGTGAGAGAGTCGGCCTATCCGTTGCCAAGCTCGGCGACGGCGGTGGCAAACAGTTCCGGAGGTGCACTATACAGGCCGCGTCCTAGCAGCCCGGCGCGGCCGTCCGCTGCGATCATCGCGATCGCCGCCAGCGGCGCGGTGCTGCTGGTGGCGATCGCTGCTGCGTCCAGGCCACAACGCAGCGCAGCGGTACTCGGTGCGTGGGCAAAATAAGGGTGTGCGCCGGCTAGCAGGTCGGCTTGCTGCGTGCGCCAATCGCTAGGCAACCAGGGGGCAAACACTTGTTCGATTTCGGGTGCGACCACGAGCGCCTGGGCGCCGAAGCCCGCGCTGTCGATCACGCCGCTGTCGCCGGTCAGCGCAGCTATCGCGTCGGTCGATGCGGGATTCAAGCGTGGTCCGAGCGGGCTGCCGGTTGCGCAAGTCCACCAGCGCTCGGGCGCGCCGGCAAGCCGAATGCCGCAAGCTTGCCCGTTGCCGGCGAGCGCGACGACGAGCGTGGAAGCGGCATCCTGTCCGTCTGCCGCCGCGCTATCGAGCATCAGGTGGCAGGCGGCCATCCAGAGCGTCAGGAAAAACAATGGCGTCTGCTGCAACATGGCTTCGACGGCCGCACCATGCTCGGCCCGCTGACATGCCGCGAGCCGGGGCGACAGTTGCGCGCAGAGTTGTTGTGTGGCGCTGGTGGTGCGGGCATGCAGGTCGTCGCCGGCGGCAAGCCCCGCCGCCGCGAGTGTCAGCAAGTCGACGGGCTGCGTCGCCAAGGCCTCGCTCAGGCACGGTGCGAGTACGGTGTCGCGCCACGCAAGGCGTGCCAGGATGGCCAGGTCGCGGCTGCCGAAGCGTATCTGCGCGCCCGCGCCGCTACCGAGCAGGGACCAGGCGCGCCGTCCTGTCTTATCGGACGCGGCGGCATCGCTGACTTCGACTAGCGAAGTGGTGGGCGATATCACCGCGGCCAGTGGTGTCACCACGCCATAAGATTGAGCCGGTACCAATTTGACCGTGCCATTCGCAATCAACTGCTCCGCTTCGCGTTCGGTGCGAGCCCAACCTTCGTATAGACAACACAACACCGCAGATGAGAGCACGGACGCGGAGGGCTGCCGAGCGTCGGCGTATGGTGGGCCGGCATGCAGTAGCGTGCGATCGGGTAAGCCGACCGCATCGCGCGCGCAGCGCACGGCATGCCACTGCGGCCGCGTGGCGTACAAACGTTCCAGTACGGCCTGGTTGGCACGCGTGCGCGGTGTGTCGTCAGTCTGAGGGAGTTGGTTTGTGGAGGTCATGACCGCGGACTTATGACGCTTTGCGGCCGAAGCCGAACAGGTTACGTACGCGATCCCAAAGGATCTCCCAGAACAGATTGCCGAGATTCAACGGCGCGACGGGCGGCGGTGCCGCCGCACGGGGAGACGAAGCAGCCGGAGCAGCCGGAGCAGCCGGAGCAGCCGGAGCCGGAGCCGGAGCCGCAGCCGCAGCCGCAGCCGCAGCCGCAGCCGCAGCCGAAGCCGAAGCCGCAGCCGCAGCCGCAGCCGAAGCCGAAGCCGAAGCCGAAGCCGAAGCAAGCTCGGGGGCAGACATGGCTTGCGTCGCTGTCACCTCGGTCGCATTGCTTTGCGACGGATTCAACGCAGCGTTGTCGCTTGGCACCGCAGGTTGATTTGTCGCTGCATCGGCCGCAACAGTGTCGCTAGCGACCGCGCTCAAAGACGCCTGCTCATCGAGCCGCGTTTTCAAATTGGCGGCAAACGCTTCGGTCAAGCGCGTCGCCAGTTCCAGCACGATCCCGCCGCGTGAAAACTGGGCCAGTGCGCCCGCGATCGTATAGTCGACTTTCACATCGACGCCGGTCTCGCCCGGTACGCTCGCGTCCAGCGCGAAGGCGGCCTCACCTTTGACCCGCGAGGCGCTCTTGCGATCGATGCCGGTGCCGCTGACACTGCCGCGATACGCCACCTCGTCGAGCGTCATCAAACCGTCGCCGGCGAAGGTTGCGACAATCGGACCAAGCTTGATGGTCATGGCCAACTTCAACTGACCATCGTGCGGTTCGGCGCTCAACGCCGCGCCCGGCAGGCAGGCGACGATCGCGGCCGTATCGTGAAAGCAGGCCCACACCGCATCGCGCGGATAAGGTACGGTAAAACGCTGGGCAATTTGCATAGTGCGGTTCGGCCTAATACACGTTAGATGACACGTTCGATGAGGTGACGGGATCGGGCGGTTCGACGAAACCGAAATGATTGAGCGCGTGGATTGCAGGAGCCAACGCGCTCAAACACTCACAGCGTCTGTTCGCTG
>Ga0265338_10009054_pt1 | contig 11976 bp, 13 predicted proteins | sample 42126metaG_FD_193579 | JGI IMG/M metagenome (GOLD analysis project Ga0265338, IMG submission 193579) | Rhizosphere microbial communities from Carex aquatilis grown in University of Washington, Seatle, WA, United States - 4-21-26 metaG | ecosystem: Host-associated > Plants > Roots > Rhizosphere... | reverse complement strand
GCGGAATCGCAGAAAAGCAGAGGACTGAGCCATGCAGATTATTCTTCAAGAAGATGTCGAAAAGCTGGGCAACCGCGGCGAACTGGTGGAAGTAGCCGAAGGCTACGCGCGGAACTTTCTGCTTCCGCGGAAGCTGGCGCTCGAAGCTACCGCGGGCAACAAGAAGAGGATCGAGAAGATGCGTGCCGCCTTCGCGAAGAAGGAAGCGTCCGAGAAGGAATCAGCGACCACGCTGGCGGGGCTGCTTGCGAGTGTGTCGCTTGAATTCGCGCGCAAGTCAGGGGAAAACGACCAGCTTTTCGGTTCCGTCACCTCCGGCGACGTCGCCGAGGCGCTCGAAGCGAAGGGATACAACATCGACAAGCGGAAGATCGTGCTGGCCGAGCCGATTAAGGCCGTCGGGGAGTACGACATTCCCGTGAAGCTCTACCGCGAAGTGACCGGCAGCGTGAAGATCGTGGTTCGCAAGGAAGAGTAAGAGGGCTCGCTTTTAATAGAATTATTGGCTGTCACCGGGGCGCCCTTGCGGCGCCCCTTTTTATTGAGCATTTTTATTGCGTGCATGGGCGGCGTTCGTTGATTTTGAGTTTTTGCACATTCCAGGTGATTTCCACATTCACTACGCGAAGTCCATCCTTGACGCGCCCGCCAATGTTCCCCACAATGCGATGCGCTCTTAAACCGGAAACAAAAATCTCCGACTGAAACGAACGCAAACGCAAAAAGCACAACTAAGAGATGGGGCTTGCACGTCCCGATTGGATAGGCGAAACTAAAGCGAAATGGCGACTTCGGCTGACGTAACCCTCGAAAGACCGCTTCCCAGCAATATCGAAGCGGAGCGCTGTATCCTGGGCGCGGTGCTGCTCGATAATCACGTGCTGAATACCGCCGTGGAGCGCTTGCGCTCCGAGGATTTCTTCCTTTCCCAGCACCGGCACATCTTCGAGCGCATGATCCAGCTCGCGGAAAAGCGCCACGCGATCGACACGGTCACGCTGATGGAGGACCTCAGCAGCCACGGGGTGCTCGAAGCGTCGGGCGGCGTCGCGTACATTTCGCAGCTGGCCGACGGCCTGCCGCGCGTCACCAACGTGGAGCATTACGCGCGCATCGTGAAGGAAAAGGCCGTTCTGCGCAGCCTGATTCATTCCGCGGCGGCCATTCAAGAGCAGGCGCTCGCCGCGGGGGACGAAGCGGACACCATCCTCGACCGCGCCGAAAACGCGATTTTTCAGCTGGCCGAGGATCGCGTGCGCACCGGCCTGATCGGCATCAAGGAAGTGGTCCGGGACGGCTTCGAACGCCTCGAGAAAATCTTCAGCGAGGGGCGGCGCATCACCGGCCTCGCCACCGGATACGCCGGGCTCGACAATGAAACGGCGGGCCTGCAGCCATCCGAGCTTATTATCCTGGCGGCGCGGCCCTCGATGGGCAAGACAGCGCTGGCGTTGAACATCGCGAGCAATATCGCGCTGCGGCACAAATTGCCTGTGGCCATTTTCAGCCTCGAAATGTCGAAGGAATCGCTGCTTCTGCGCATGCTGGCCGCCGAGGCGCGCGTGGACGCGCACAAGTTCCGCACGGGGCACATGAACCGCGACGACTGGGGGAAGATTACCGGCACGCTCGCGACGCTTGGCGAAGCGCCGATCTGGATCGACGATTCCGCCTCCTCCACCGTGCTGGAAATGGGGGCGAAAGCGCGCCGCCTGGTGCGCGACGGCGGACTTTCCGTGATGATCGTCGACTACCTGCAGCTGGTTGTCCCGGCGGGTTCGGGGCGCGGCACCAACCGGCAGGAAGAGGTTGCGGGAATGTCGCGGGCGCTCAAGGGGCTGGCGAAGGAACTGAAGATTCCCGTCATCGTGCTCAGCCAGCTCACCCGCGCACCGGAACGCGAGGATCGCAAGCCGCAGCTTTCCGACTTGCGGGAGTCGGGAGCCATCGAGCAGGATGCGGACGTGGTGATGTTCATCAACCGGCCGAACTTTTACAAGACAGACCTCCCGGAAGAAGACCGCGCCAAAGCCGAACTCATCATCGCCAAACAGCGCAACGGGCCCACCGGCACGCTGAATTTCGTGTTCCTGGGCCGCCATACGCGGTTTGAGGAAGCGGCGCCGGATGCGTGGAACTCGGGGGGCGAAGAGTAGGCGTTTCAGTGCAGCGCCGAGAACAGGCCGTATCCTCACTAATTCCTGCGAATGTTTACCCACACGGTGCGAAGTTAAATACCTTTTTGAATTTTGATCGCGTGCGCGGGGAATTGTCTGGCATTCTAAATGAACATGTCCAAAGCAATTCATGCCGGGGGCCGGCCCGTGTGGGCCGAGATTTCCCTCAAGGCGATCATCAAGAATCTGCGGGTGATTCGCCGCCACGTGGGGCCGAAGCCAAAAATTCTGGCGGTGGTGAAGTCGAACGCCTACGGCTTAGGCGCCGTGCCGATTTCGAAGGCGCTGCAGAAGGCGGGAGTCGAGTGGTTCGGAGTCACGTGCGGGAATGAGGGCGTGGAACTTCGCGAAGCCGGCATCCGCAAGCGGATTCTGGTGCTCACCGGATTCTGGCCGGGCGAAGAGAAGCGGCTGATCGCGCATGGGCTGACGCCGACGGTGACGCGTCTGGAAGACGTGCGGCATCTGGAACGCGCGGCGAAATCGGCGCGTGCGAAGACGGCTCGCGTGCCGTTTCACTTGAAAATCAATTCGGGCATGAACCGGCTGGGAATCTCGCCGTCTGAAATCGACGCTTTCGCGAGTGCGCTCGCGGATTGCCGCCATATTCGGCTCGAAGGCACTTTTACGCATTTTGCCTCGGCGGAGGATTTCAGCGCGCGGCAAACCGACGATCAGGAGGACTTGTTTACAAAGTGCCTGGCGCGGATGCGCGAGCTGGGCGTGTCGCCGGGGATCGTGCATCTCGCCAATAGCGGGGCGATCTGCGCGCGGCCGAGCACTTATGCGGACATGATCCGGCCGGGAGCGATTCTCTACGGCTACTACCAGTCTTTCGACCCGCCGCAGAAGGGCGAGGAAGTGCGGGAGCGGCTTCCGATCGAGCCGAGTCTTTCACTGCGCGCGCGGATCATCACGCTGCGCGATCTTCCGGCGGGGCAGGGCGTGGGATATTCGGCGCGGTTCGTTACCGCGCGGCCTTCGCGCATCGCGGTGATCAACGCGGGCTACGCGGACGGCATTTCGCGCCAGCGCACCAACCGTGGCTGCGCTCTGGTGCGCGGGCGGCGCGTTCCTCTGGTAGGCGCGATTTCAATGGACCTTACGACGCTGGATGTGACCGACCTTCCCGATGTGAAGCTGGGGGATGTCGTGACGATCTACGGCAAGGATGGCAATGACGCGATGGTGGTCTCCGACATCGCCCGCGAAATCGGTACGGTAACGTCCGACCTTCTTTGCGCGCTCGGCCGGCGCGTTCCCCGCTATTACCTCTGAGACAAGACACGCGAAGGATCGCGTCTGGAACTTTCACCACACGCATACGCCTGTTGTATCGACTTGCCACGTTGACTTGCGATTTGCGCTCGGTGCTATACTACGCTCATCATTGCAGGCGGGCGTTCATCGCCGACTCCATTCATGCCGGCTTCGCATACTTCTTCATAGCGCCGGAAGACAGGTCAAAGATCATAGGGGCCATCGACTCATAATCGCTGATAGGCTCATACGTTTTATAAGCTTCACAGGGTGCCACAATGCAACGGACTTCGAGCGTTCCCGGCCGGGCGCCAGCGCCGGCTGTTTCCGATCACCCGTCTTCGAAAGCGCATTCGTACTCACGCGCGTCCCAGGATCGCGTCGGATCGTTCTGGGACATGCTGGGCTTCCGCCTGATCTTCCTGGTCTGCTGCGCCGTCGCGGGCTTCCATTTCCGGCCGTTCAGCGTGTCGAAGGAAATGGGTGCGCTCGGCGGGTTCGTGTTCGCGATGGGCGTTATTTTGTTCGAGGTGCGCTTGCGCCGGGCGAGCCTGCGGCGGCTGATCGGGGCGGCCACCGGTTCGATCCTGGGAATCCTTGGCGCTTACCTGACTTCGCTGATCCTCATGCACACGATCATGCCCGAGAGCACGCGATCGTTCTTCAGCCTGGCGATTTTCCTGGTGATGGCCTATATCGGGCTGGTGCTGGGAGCGAACAAGGGAGACATGCTGAATTTGCAGGCGTTCGGCGGGGTGTTCGGCAGCGAGCGCAATGCCAAGCATTCGGTGAAGCTTTTGGACACGAGCGTCATCATCGACGGGCGCGTGGCCGACATCGCGGACGCATTGTTTCTAGACGGAACCATCATTATTCCGCAATTTGTTTTGCACGAACTGCAGCTCGTGGCCGATTCGGCGGACCCGCTGAAGCGCCAGCGCGGGCGGCGCGGGCTGGAGGTGCTGCAGCGCGTCCAGAAGATGCCGCATTTGGAGGTGCAGATCGCGGACGACGACTTCGCGCACATCGCCGAAGTGGACCTGAAGCTGATCGAGCTGGCCAAGCGGTACGACGCAAAAATCGTGACCAACGATTTCAACCTGAACAAAGTGGCCACGCTGCAGGGCATCGAGATCATGAACGTGAACCAGCTGGCGAACGCGCTGAAGCCGGTGGTGCTGCCGGGCGAGGTGATGCGCGTGTTCATCCTGCGCGAGGGCAAGGAATACAATCAGGGTGTGGCCTATCTGGACGACGGCACGATGGTGGTGGTGGACGGCGCGCGGAAGATGATCAATAAAACGATCGATATCAGCGTCACGTCGGTGCACCAGACCACTGCGGGGAAGATGATCTTCGGGCGCTTTGACGATCGCGCCGGGGAGCAGTTCCCGCGGCCCATTGCGGCGGCCGCTGGCGAACCGGCTGCGGGCGGGCGTTCCAGCGAAGGTTCGGCCGGCGGCGAGCGCCCGCCTCGTCCTTACTATCCGGAAACCGGACGGTCGTGAAAATCTTTTTGGGCTGCTTTGCCTCTCCCCTTTTCGCGCGACTGCGATAGACTATTGGCCCGCTCATGAACCGAATCGCTGCGATTGTTCCGGCCGCCGGACTCGGCACCCGCATGGGTGGCGATCAACCCAAACAGTTTCTCGATCTGGATGGCGTGCCGCTCATCATTTTTACGCTGCGGCGGCTGGCGGCATGCGCGGCGATCACGGAATTTCTCATTGCGACCCGCGGCGAGGATGTTGCGACGCTGCAGGAGCAGGTCGCGCGAGCGGGATTGGGGCGTCCGGCGCGCGTGGTGCAAGGCGGCGCTACGCGGCAGCAATCGGTGGGGAACGCGCTCGCGCAAGCGGACCCGGCAACGGAAATCGTGGTGGTACACGATGCGGTGCGCCCGTTTGTGACGCCCGCTCACGTGGAACGGGTGATTACCGAAGCCCGCGCCCGCGGCGCGGCGATTCTCGGAATTCCCGCGATCGACACGGTGAAAGAGGTGAAGCGCGCGAGCCTGCCGGAAGATGTTGCGCTGATTTCCGCCACCATTCCGCGGGAGCGCATCGTGCTGGCGCAGACTCCGCAGGTTTTCAGGTATGCGCTGCTGCGCGACGCTTTCAAGAAGGCCGAGGAGGACGATTTCACGGGGTCGGATGAAGCGGCGATCGTCGAGCGGTTCGGGCACGAGGTTTTTGTGGTGCTGGGCTCCGAGCGGAATTTCAAGATCACGCGCCCGGCGGATATGGATCTGGCGCGCTTTTACCTCGAGCAGGAGCGGCGCGCGAAATGACGCGCTGCGGAATCGCTTACGATCTACACCGGCTGGCGGAAGGCCGCAAGCTGATGATCGGCGGAATTGACGTCCCGTTCGACAAAGGCTCCGTGGGCCATTCCGACGGCGACGTGCTCAGCCATGCGCTTTGCGACGCGCTGCTGGGCGCCGCGGGGCTCGGAGACATCGGTGCGCACTTTCCGGATACCGATCCGAAATGGAAGGGCGCGTCGAGCCTGATCTTTCTCGAACATACGCGGAAACTGCTCGATGAACGGAGCATGCGTGTGAATCATCTGGATGCGGTGGTTATCTGCGAACGCCCCAAGCTGGGTCCGCATTTTCCGGCGATGCGGGTGGCGCTGGCGAAGGCCCTTGGAATTGCCGTCGAACAGATCAATCTGAAGGCGAAAACGAACGAGGGCACCGGCGAAATCGGCCGCGGGGAAGCCATCGCGGCCCATGCCATCGCCACGCTCGAAGGCTGAGCATTTCGGACGCATTGCCCATCCGGCATCGCCAACTGAGATACCATTGTCAGTGATGCTTCCTGAGCCGACTCCCCATGAAACACCGGCCGCAGTCGCTGGTGCTCCCGTGAACATTTTTGCTGCGGCGGACGTGGCGGCGATTCTTCGCGAGCGTGGGTGGATCGCTGCGGAGCGCGAAATCGAAGCAGGCGCCGGGCTGGAATCATGGTGCGCGAGGGCGGCGGAGCTTCTGGGGCCTCAGTCTGCCGACTGCGCGGCGCTTGGTGAGTTGCTTTCGCTGGTTTTCAACTACAGCGCCGCTGGCAGCCTGCAACAGACCGCCAATCAGGATGTGCTGGCGCGCTCGGGGGCGCGCGATGTGATCCGGGAACTTGCGAATCGCGTTCTCGACGGCGGAGACCTCGATTCGGATCGCTTCAAGGAAATTGTCGAGGGGATCAAAGCGGCGGTGCCCTATCGCAGCCGCGAGATGTTTCATCCGATTCGACTGGCGCTTACCGGCCGCGCGGGCGAGGGCGATCTGGACCGCGTGATCCTGCTGCTGGATTCGGCGGCGAAGGTGGACTTTGCCGTGCCGGTAAAGGGCGCGCGGGAACGAATGCTGGAATTCTGCGCGGCGCTCGATTGAGCGGCGTTTGCCGTCGCGCTTTGTAACATCTGAGGGAATCATGAACTGGCTGACGGGATTTCACGCCGTGGAAGAAGCGCTCACCGCCGGGCGGCCGCTCGACCGCATCGTGGTCGCGCGTGGGAGGCATGGCGAGCGGGTGGAGGCGGTGGTGCGCCTAGCCAAGGCGAATAACGTTCCCTTGCGTTTTGAAGACCGCCAGCAGATCGACCGGCTAGTGGGCACGTGCGAGCATCAGGGCGTCGCCGCGCTGGGCGCCGCGAAGCCGGCCGTAGAACTGGAAGACCTGCTGCATTTGAAGACCGGCAACGGCCTGCTGGTGCTGCTCGACGGAATCGAAGACCCCCATAATCTTGGCGCGATCGTGCGCACTTCGCTGGCGGCGGGGGCGAGCGGGGTGATTATTCCCGAGCGGCGCGCGGCCGGTTTGACCGACACCGTGGAGCGCGCTTCGGCGGGCGCATTGGCGCACTTGCCGGTGGCGCGGGTGAAGAACCTTGTCCGGGCGATGGAGGAAATGAAGGAAGCGGGCTACTGGCTGGTGGGACTCGATGAGCGCGCGGAAAAAAGCTACACCGGAGTGGACCTGAAAGGTTCGGTGGGCATCGTGCTGGGGCGGGAGGGCGAGGGCCTGCACGAACTCACGCGCAAGCGCTGCGATTTTCTGGTCTCGATCCCTACGACGGGGCCGGTGCGCTCGCTCAACGTTTCGGTGGCGGCGGGAGTAATGCTGTTTGAAGCCGTGCGGCAGCGCGGGGGCTCACAAAAGAGTTAGGCAGCGCCGGGGCATGCGGCCACGCCAGCTCCTTGCCAGCCGAATGTTCCCTTGCGAGTTTCAACGATGCTACTGGTCGTATTTGATAAGAGAAAAAACATCAATTCCGGGCAATTTGGCGCGACCGTTTAGGAAGGTTAGTTCTACCGCGAACGCGGCGCCCACGACCTCGCCTCCCAATTTGCGCGCAAGCTGGATGGCCGCGGCCGCGGTACCGCCGGTGGCGAGCAGATCATCGCAGAGCAGAACGGTTTGTCCGGGGCGCACGGCATCCTCGTGGATCTCGAGTTGGTCGGTGCCGTACTCAAGCTCGTAGGTAACTGAGGCTGTCGTCGACGGAAGCTTTTTCGGCTTGCGCACCGGCACGAAGCCCGCCCCGAGGCGGAAGGCGAGAGCGGGAGCGAAGATAAATCCGCGCGCCTCGATTCCCGCCACGATGTCGATTTTCTTCCCATCGTAGTGTTGGCACAAGCGATCGACCGTATCGTGAAACCCCTGCTTGTCCTGAAGCAGGGTCGTCAGATCGTAGAACAGGATTCCCGGCTTGGGATGATCGGGGATTTCGCGGATCAGCTTCTTGAGATCGTCCATGCGGCTCCTTTGTGGTTATTCGTCGTACTCGATGGAAAATGCGTCCGCGAAGCGCGAGTCGATCCCGGCTTGCTCCTCGCGCACGCCCGAAACGCGCGACGAACGCGGCCCGCGCTCAAGATCGGCGCGCAGCACGTCAAGCGAATGGGCCGGCCCGACGGCATAAACCTCCACGCGCCCATCGGGCAAGTTCTTGGCGTAACCGGCCAGGCCGAGCCGCTCGGCCGTGCGCTGGGCGAAATAACGGTACCCCACGCCCTGCACCGCCCCGCTCACGTAAAAGCGTCTGGCTGCTCTGTCGTCCGCCACGGCACGCGCCACCCTCGGCTCGCAAACGCACAATCTTATCAGAGCGGCGGCGGGGCGCAACAGAACGCAACAGAACACCACTTGGGAGAGTTCGAATTGTGCTATTTTCTGGGTTCACGATGGGTGTCAGCGTTCAACGCAAAAGGCTGACGGTGCATCTAATGTTGCCAGGACATTCTTGTCGAATGAGACATGCCATCCAAGCAAGTAAATACGCCTGCTGCCTGATCGCGCTGGTATGCCTCGGCGCCCTTTGGGCGCGCGCGCAGGACCAGGGCCCGATGGCTGCGCCGCCGAAATTCGAGGTGAATCGCATCCCCTCAGTGCCGCACCCCGGGCCACCGCCGATCCCGATGGAGCAGATCATTCAGAGGTTTGCAGCCAACGAAGACATGATGAAAAAGGCCTTCGAGGGTTACGATTTCACGCAGTCGATTCGCGTGGAAGAATTGGGCGATCCCGGCGGGAAGTTCAGCGTGAGCGGACAGATGTACACCAAGCCCACTGGGGGGCGCTTCTTTCGCATCACGTCACAGCCCGTTTCGAATATGAAGGTATTGCACGTCTCGATGGAGGACGTGCGCGCGATCATCGCTTTTCCGGAATTTGCCCTCACCTCGGACGAAGTGGGCGGTTACAATTTTCTGTACGCGGGCCAGGACAAGCTGGACGAACTGAACACGTACGTGTTCCAGGTGAAGCCGAAGCAGCTCAGTCGCTCGCGACGGCTCTTTGAAGGCGCCATCTGGGTGGAAGACCACGATTTCGCCATTGTGAAAACGTACGGCAAGTTCGTAGGCGAAATGACCGGCAGCGGAGAGCCCCTCCCCTTCACGATGTTTGAAACCTACCGGGAGAACTTCCAGGAGAAATACTGGCTGCCCACCTATACGAATTCCGACGATTACGTCGACGGGCCGGAGGACACGCAGTTGCACGTACGGCTGGTGATCCACTCGACCGATTTCAAGGTGACTCCGCCACCGGGAGCTGCCGCTACTGTTCCTGCGAATGGTGCGGCGACAGAAGCGGCCGCGCCCCCGGCGAAGCCTTAATCAATCTTAATCTGGCTTAATCGGGCTCACGTATCAGGCTCCGGAAAGCTTGCGAAGATACCGGGGAAGTTCCCGAACGGAGTCAAGAAGCACGTCGGGATTTTCCGCGCGAATGCGTTTGGCGGACGGAAACGGCCCCAGCACCCCGATCGCCCGAACGCGCGCGCGCCGCGCCATCTGAATGTCCTCCGGGGTATCGCCCACGTAGACGCATTCTTCGGGCTCGGCCTTCAACCGCGCGAGCGCCAGTTCCAGAGGCGCCGGGTGCGGCTTCTTCTTCGGAGCGTCCTCGCTGTAAACGCACGCTTTGAAATAGCCGGTGAATTCGAACTTGCGGATCTGCGAGCGAACGCGATCCCGGCTGCCGCTGGTCACCAGACCCAACCGGTATTTGCGCGAGAGCACGCGCAGCGCGGTTCGCGCGCCGGGCAGGAGCGCGGGGCTTTCCGTCGCGTAGGCTTTCCGCCAGAGGAGGTCCGCCTGCGCCCATTTGGAGCGCGGGATCCGCGCCGCCCGGTAGACGCGATACCAGTTGGGCGAGTAGTGGCGTTCGATCTCGCGGGCGGTCCAATCGATTTCGAGGGCCCGGAACATCGCCAAGTAGGCGCGCGTGTCGGAAGCGTAGGAGTTGAGCAGCGTGCCGTCCCAATCGAAAAGAATCACGCGTGGCGGCAAAGGCGACGGTTTCATGGCACAGAAATCGTATCAGAGAAAGCGGAAGCGAGGCGTGCCGCAGCGCGGTGCGATGGGGAGGAGCTGCACGGCACGGTCGGAGGATGAAAGCAAAGCTGACGAGGGTTGGCTAAGCTGTGCGGTAGCGCAGGGGAATTACGTCGTCCCGCTTCAGCGCAAAATCGTCGAAGCTGGCGGCGTATCCGCGCCAGCCGGGCGTATCGCATTCATCGGAGCGAATAATGTGCGCCGCGGTGCACATCTGCACGGTACCGCATCCGAGCGGCCGCTCTACCAGCGCCACTTCGAGTTCGATCGCGGTGCCCGGCGGAAGCTCGCGGGGAGCCAGGAAGTAGACGCCGCTCGAACTGATGTTGCGGGTCACGAGGGTAACAGGGATCGGTTCCGGCGAATCGCCCACGCGCGTCAGGCGCAGCGGCAGGCACAGCGAAGCGCGGGGAGAACGGCGGCGTTCCTGCGCGACGCCGATGGCGTGGGTCGGAACGCGCGTGAATCTCCGCGGACCCGGCTTTTCGGAGTGCGCGCGAATAGCTTCCGTGCGGCTTTCGAGTTCACGTGCCGGTGAGATTCCCAGCGGAAACCCAAGGCTTTCTGGAACAGCACCCATGAAAACGTCTCCCAAGTCAATAAAACGAATCGCCTACGGTCGTCCGAATATGCCCGCAGCGACCCCAAGGGTCAAGCTGGTTTCGCTTTGATTTTGCCGGTCCTGTTACCCTTAGAGCACATGGTGGAACTGCTCTGAATCAAAATGAGACGGGAGATTTATGAAGACTTTGAGCGCGAGAATCGGATAGCCGCGTGGCGGAGAACTCCGGTAGTCTGCGGGTGTAAATGAAACAGCAAACTAAGCAAATAATGCGATATCGCCGGCAAAATTCCGAAGCGGGTCCTGGCCGGTCGCCCAACGCAATGTGGCGGGCGATTCAGGCGCGGGACCGCGGCGCGGACGGGCAATTCGTCTACGCCGTGCGCTCGACGGGAATCTATTGCCGCCCGTCGTGCCCTTCGCGCAAGCCGAGCCGGGAGCACGTGCGCTTTTTTCTGCTGCCGCAGGCTGCCGAGGGGCGAGGCTTTCGTCCTTGCCTGCGCTGCCGCCCTCGGGAAGCGCGTATTCACGATCCCAGAGTGGCCGCGGTCGCGAAGGTGTGCCGCAGGATCGAGGCGCGAATCTCGGCGGAGGGCGACGGCGCACGCTCCGGGTTGACTCTTGCCGCGCTGGCCACGTCGAGTGGAATCGCGGCGCACCAGCTCGAACGTTCCTTCCGCCGCATCATCGGAATTACGCCCCGGCAATATGCCGACGCGCAGCGAATGCTGCGAGTGAAATCGAGGCTTAAAAAAGGAGACAACGTGACCACCGCACTGTACGACGCAGGATTTGGATCGAGTAGCAGACTGTACGAGCGCGCGCCGTCCCATCTGGGCATGACGCCGGCCACCTACCGCCAGGGCGGCGCGGGGATGCGCATCCATTACACGATCACGGATTCGCCGCTCGGGCGATTGCTCGTGGCCGCGACGGAACGAGGCATCAGCGCTCTCTATCTCGGGGAATCGGATGTGCGGCTCGAGTCCGCGCTCCGCAAGGAATACCCTCGCGCCGAGATCTCGGACGACGAGGCCGGCGCGAAGAGGCTGCGGGGCTGGCTGGAGACGGTGCTGCAGCATCTCAGGGGGAAAGAGCCGCACCTGGATTTGCCGACCGATGTGCAGTCCACCGCG
>Ga0265338_10009053_pt1 | contig 11977 bp, 8 predicted proteins | sample 42126metaG_FD_193579 | JGI IMG/M metagenome (GOLD analysis project Ga0265338, IMG submission 193579) | Rhizosphere microbial communities from Carex aquatilis grown in University of Washington, Seatle, WA, United States - 4-21-26 metaG | ecosystem: Host-associated > Plants > Roots > Rhizosphere >... | reverse complement strand
TGACCACGGTGAGTTTGTGCGGGCCCTGGTGGTGATGGATACCTTGCCGCACTCTCAGGCCGCGCTTGTACCAGCCGCTGAACTGGTCGCCGCGCTCTCTACTGCTGACCAGGGAAAATTGCACCTAGCTCAGATAGTTGTGCCACCAGAGGGAATCAGCGCGACGGAGCGCGAGGAACTGCTGCAATCAGTCAACCAGCATCTGCTCTCAGCCGGTCAGAGTATTCGCAATCAACTGCTGGCGCGTTTCGGCCCGACGCTGCGCCCGGAGTTATCCTGGTCGGCTGCGTTGACGAACGATATCGCAGAGGGGATTGTGCAGATCGCTGAACACGGCGAAGAGAGCACAGCATTCGGAAAAATGGAAGGGTGTGATCTGATCGCTCTGACCACGCATGGTCCCAGTGGCCTGCACCTGTGGCCGGTTGGAGGCATTGCGGAGCGCGTTTTACATGAAACGCGTCTGCCGTTGCTGATTGTTCACCCGGAAGAGGTCGTTGAAGAAGAACATCGTAAGCGTCACCAGCCGCTTGAAACGGCTATGTAGCGCTACCGCAAGGTTTTTTTATCCAGGCGAGTGACGTGTTTGCTCGCATGATCGTAAGAGGGAGAGTCGCTCATGTTTCGACACATTCTTGTTCCACTTGATGGCTCATTACGAGCTGAACGCGCCATTCCAGTAGCCACTCGTCTCGCGCGAGCGAGCGGGGGCATGCTGATCCTGTTGCGCGCAGTCAAGGCCGCGCCAGAGTTCGGGTCAGAAACCAGCACCGGGTCGCAGCTTTTCCAGACCGCGATCCAGTCTGAACTGACAGAGGCATTGAACTATCTGACGGAAATTGCCTCATCCAGCCAGTTGAGCGGCCTTCCTCTCACCGTTCTGGCACCGCAAGGCTCTGTCATTGCCACCATACAGGAAGTTATTCATACCTACCAGGTCGATCTCCTGGTCTGTTGCGAGCAATCGTTAGCGGGAGCGCAACAGTTTCTTGGCTCCTTTGCGGAGCAACTCGGCCAGCACCTGACGATCCCGTTTCTGCTCCTGCCAGAGCAAGATCATACGCTGGCAGAGTGGCAGGGGCCGCTTACCTGCCTGGTGGCGTTTGCTGGAGCACAGCCAGAGTCTTGCCTGATCCAACCGGCAGTTTCTTTGCTGGCGTCACAAACTGAGCGCGAGACAGGACATCTCCATTTTGCTCCTCTGCGTTCGGTCGCTGCTAGCTCTACTGCCATCTGTTCTGACCAGCAGGGTACTGCCCCGGCCAGTGAACCAGCCAGGCGCAGTGCAGTGCTCCTCAAAGAAGCCCGCACAGAGCAGCAAGTGGAAAGAGGCAGCCAGCACCTGCAAAATGAAATCATTGTGTTAGGCATGCCGTTACGAGATGGAGATCAAGAGGCATTGCTGGATCTCTGTGCCTATCCGCGCCTGTTCGTTCCCTCTCTCGTAGAGAGCAAATAAAGGATCTATCTCACGTTTGAGAAAGGAGCACTCTCATGTTTCAACGCATTCTGGTTCCCCTTGACGGTTCGCCCGGAGCGGAACGCGCCATTCCCGTCGCCGCCAGCCTGGTCCATCAAACCAGTGGCTCGCTGGTCTTTTTACACATTGTCGCGCCTACAGCCGCGTTGCAAAGCGTCGCGGCGTTGCCCGACAGCGAGGCGTCTCGTACCGAGGCCATGGAGCGGGTCATGGCTGATGCTGCCAGCTATCTTGCGACCATTCCTGTAAGATACGCAAAAGACCTGGAAGGTTTGCTTACGGAGATGGATATTGCCTTTGGCACGGCCTCGCCGACCCTGCACTCAGCCGCTCGCCAGGAGCGAGCCGATCTGATCGTGCTCTGCCGTCACCATGAAGTGGGTCTGGGCCAGTGGGGTCTGGAAAGCATCACGCAACAGGTCATGCGTCATAGCCCGGTGCCACTGCTGATCCTGAACGAGCATGAGCAAAACATGCCGATCCTGGATGGCAGGCATCCTCTACGCATTGTCGTTCCTCTGGATGGTTCACTGTTCGCTGAGACCGCGTTGGAGCCGGCCTTGCAGATGCTTTCCTATTGCTCCGCTGCCAGTCCGTGCGAGTTAGCCCTGGTCTACGTGGTTGATCTCTTCGCGGGAGAAGGAACTGGAGACGAAGAGACGCATAGGAGTCGTTATGTGACGATGCAAGCCCTGCAGAGCGCCGAGTCGTATCTCCAGGCCGTGGCCGCCCACCTGAGCAAACGCTCTGATTGTAGACCGCAGTCTGTACATATTACCTGTAAGGTTACAAGTGGTGTGGATATTGCCAGTACGCTCCTGCACCAGATACATCGGACGAAAGGGTCCGATCAGGACGTGCTTCCTTCTCTGATCGCGATGGCTACCCATGGCCGTGAGGGGATGTTGCGTCTGGCAATGGGAAGTGTTGCCGAGCGTCTATTGAACGCCACCACCGCTCCTTTGTTGACGATGTGTCCCAAAGAAACGATGGTTCGACGGATCAATTTTGCCCTGCCTATTCCAGGAAAAAATTGAACGTCGTTGGTGAGAAAGGCTTCTTGCGAAGAAGTCTGAGGAGAAATAGTATGAAACGTACCTGGATGACGATGGAAGGCAATGAAGCAGTCGCCCGTGTGGCATATGCGGTAAGCGATGTGCTGGCGATCTACCCGATCACCCCTTCCACACCCATGGGAGAATCAGCAGATGCCTGGTCGGCTTCCGACCAGGCAAATCTCTGGGGCACCGTTCCGCGTGTCGTAGAGATGCAATCGGAAGGCGGAGCTGCGGGCGCGCTCCATGGCGCGCTCCAGACAGGAGCGCTGGCCACGACATTCACTGCTTCCCAGGGTCTGCTGCTCATGATTCCTAATATGTATAAAATCGCTGGTGAACTGACTCCGGCGGTCTTTCATGTTGCGGCCCGTGCGCTGGCCACGCAGGGACTTTCTATCTTTGGCGATCACTCGGATGTGATGGCCACCAGGGCTACTGGCTTTGCGCAACTGGCTTCACGCTCGGTTCAGGAAGCACAGGATCTTGCACTTATCGCCCACGCCTCGACATTACAGGCGCGCGTTCCCTTCCTGCATTTTTTCGATGGTTTTCGTACCTCGCATGAAATCAATAAGATTGAGCTTCTGGACCAGTTGGATATGCGGGCTATGATCGATGAAACGCTGGTTCAGGCGCATCGCAATCGCGCCCTCTCTCCTGAGCATCCTTTTATTCGTGGCACTGCGCAGAACCCGGATGTCTACTTCCAGGCGCGTGAAAGCGTCAATCCTTTCTACCAGGCATGCCCGACGATTGTCCAGCAAACGATGGATCGCTTCGCCGGCCTGGTTGGGCGCCAGTATCACCTCTTTGATTACGCGGGCGATCCGCAGGCGGAGCATGTGATCATCGCGATGGGCTCGGGCGCTGAAACCGTCGAAGAGACGGTGCAATATCTGTCCGCGCAGGGAGAAAAGGTTGGTGTACTGACGGTACATCTCTTCCGACCGTTCTCCGTCGCGCATTTTCTGCAGGCCCTGCCCCGCACCACCAGAGTGATTACCGTACTGGATCGTACCAAAGAACCGGGCAGCACGGGAGAACCCCTCTACCAGGATGTCGTTGTCGCTTTCCAGGAAGGGATCGCCAGCGGTCTGGCGGGCTCGTCGCCTCGCATTATCGGTGGACGTTATGGGCTGGCTTCCAAAGAATTTACGCCTGCCATGGTCAAAGGCATCTTTGAGGAGATGAAGCGGGCGGAGCCGAAAAATCACTTTACCATCGGCATTCTGGATGATGTGACCTACACCAGCCTGGACTACGATCCCACATTTACCATCACACAGCCAGGCACAGTCCAATGTGTGTTCTGGGGTCTGGGTTCGGATGGTACAGTGGGCGCCAACAAAAACTCGATCAAGATTATCGGTGAAGAGACCGCCAACCATGCTCAGGGGTACTTTGTCTATGACTCCAAGAAGTCGGGATCGGTGACGATCTCGCACCTGCGTTTTGGACCACAGCCCATTCGCGAATCCTATCTGATCGGGGAAGGGCAGGCGGATTTTGTCGCCTGTCATCAGTTCGCGCTCCTGGAGCACTTTGATATCCTGAAGTACGCTCATCCAGGCGGTACCTTCCTGCTGGATAGCATCTATCCACCGGAACAGGTCTGGGAGCATCTGCCTGGCGAGGTTCAGCAGGCGATCCTGGATAAACATCTGCAGTGCCATGTCATCAACGCCCACAAGGTAGCTCAAGAAACAAACATGGGTGGGCGTATCAATACCGTGATGCAGACCTGTTTCTTTGCGCTCAGTGGTGTGCTGCCCAAGGAACAGGCCATTGCCCAGATCAAACATAGCATTGAGAAAACCTATAAAAAACGTGGCGATGCGGTGGTACAGCGCAATTTCCAGGCCGTAGATGCGACCCTGGCTCACCTGTTTGCCGTCCCGGTACCTGCCAGGGAAGCCGTCTTGAGTGCTACCAATGGCGCCAGGGGAGAGGCATCCGGTACTGCTTTATCGCAGACCAGGCGTCAGCCCATTCCGCTACCGGTACTGACCCGGCGTCCAACGGTCTCTCCAGAAGCTCCCATCTTTGTGCGTGAGGTTCTGGCACCAATGATGGTTGGCGATGGCGATCAACTCCCGGTCAGCGCGCTGCCTAACGATGGCACCTATCCATCCGGCACGGCCCGCTGGGAGAAACGGAACATTGCCGCGGAGATCCCTGTATGGGATGCCTCGATCTGTATTCAGTGTGGCAAATGCGTCATGGTCTGTCCTCACGCGGTGATCCGCGAGAAGGTCTACGAGCCAGCGTCGCTTGCCGGTGCTCCCGCCTCATTCCAGACGGTAGACGCGCGTTTCAAAGAATTCCCTGGTCAGATGTATTCCCTGCAGGTTGCCCCGGAGGACTGCACCGGCTGTTCGCTCTGTGTCGAGGTCTGTCCGGTGAAAAACAAAAGCCAGGTAGGTCTGAAAGCGCTCAATATGGCACCGCAACCACCGTTACGTGAACAGGAAGTGGCCAATTGGGACTTTTTCCAGACCCTGCCGGAGGTTGATCGCACCCATCTCAATCTGGCAGCCATCAAGAATACCCAGCTATTGACCCCGCTGTTTGAGTTTTCTGGCGCGTGTTCAGGCTGTGGCGAAACACCGTATATCAAGCTGGCCACGCAACTGTTTGGCGATCGTATGCTGGTTGCCAATGCTACCGGTTGCTCGTCCATCTATGGTGGCAACCTGCCAACGACGCCCTGGACCTTCAATCGCGAGGGTCGAGGCCCGGCCTGGTCCAATTCGCTGTTTGAGGATAACGCCGAGTTTGGCCTGGGCATGCGGGTTGCGCTGGATAAACAGCAGGAATATGCCGCTGAACTCTTAGTTCGCTGTTCGAGCCAGGTTGGAGAAGATCTGGTACGGAAACTGCTGCAGGCGGACCAGTCCACCGAGGCAGGTATCCATACGCAACGGGAACATGTGGCAGCGCTGCGGCAGCAGCTTCAGGCAGGCTTGCGGGACGAAACCCTCACGCCAGAAGCACACACCGATATGGGTTCCCTGCTCGCTCTGGCTGACGCCCTGGTGCGGCGGAGCGTCTGGATTATCGGCGGTGATGGCTGGGCCTATGATATTGGCTTTGGTGGCCTGGATCATGTCCTGGCGACAGGTGCCAACGTCAATGTCCTGGTCCTGGACACCGAAGTCTATTCCAATACCGGCGGTCAATCTTCAAAATCCACACCGCGTGGCGCCGTCGCCAAATTCGCGGCCAAAGGCAAAGGCACGCCGAAAAAAGACCTGGGATTGCTGGCCATGGCCTACGGCAACATCTATGTCGCGCACGTCGCGCTGGGTGCCAACGACCTGCAAACGTTGCACGCCTTCCAGGAGGCAGAAGCCTACGATGGTCCCTCTTTGATTATTGCCTATAGCCACTGTATTGCCCATGGCATTGAAATGAGCAAGGGCCTGGACCAGCAGAAACTGGCGGTGCAAACTGGCTACTGGCCACTGTACCGGTATAATCCCGACCTGGTTGAGGAAGGGAAGAATCCCTTTGTGCTTGACTCGAAAGCGCCGACATTGCCGCTGGAAGCCTATGCCTATAACGAGACACGGTATCGCATGCTCCTCCAGAGCAATGAAGCGCGTGCCGAAATGCTCATGCACGAGGCCAAGCAGGACGTGCAGGATCGCCTGACCCATTATCAGCAACTGGCAGCCGTTGCGCCTGAGCCTGTCCAGCCAGCACTTTCAAAGGAGCAGAATCATGCCTGACCTGACAACAACCTACCTGGGGTTGCCCTTAAAAAATCCCCTGGTAGTGTCGGCCTCACCGCTCTCAAAAAAAAGGGACCGGGTGCGGCAACTGGAAGATGCCGGCGCTTCAGCCATTGTGCTCTATTCGCTGTTTGAAGAACAGATTACCCGCGAGGCGGATGAACTCGATTGTTATCTGAATCTGGCGACGAATAGCTACGCGGAAGCTCTGAGCTACTTTCCCGACCTGGAACACTATAATGTTGGACCGGATGGTTACCTGGAGCATCTGCGCCGGGTGAAAGAGACGGTCTCTATTCCAGTGATTGGGAGCTTGAACGGCGTCTCCGCGGGTGGCTGGGTGGAATACGCCCGGAAGATAGAGCAGGCGGGCGCGGATGCCCTGGAGCTCAACATCTACTACCTGCCGACTGATCCAGAGATGAGCAGCAACACGCTGGAAAAGATCTATGTCAACCTGGTCCGCGAAGTACGGACAGCGGTACAGATTCCCCTGGCCCTCAAGCTCAGTCCTTTTATCACCGCCTTACCACATCTGGCCAGCCGGTGTATTGAGGCCGGGGCCAATGGCCTGGTGCTGTTTAACCGTTTCTATCAGCCAGATTTTGACCTGGAAGCTTTTGAGGTAGTTCCTCACCTGGAACTGAGCACCTCGCACGATCTGCTTCTGCCTCTGCGCTGGATTGCCCTGCTCTATGGGCGTATCCCTACGGACTTCGCCCTGACCAGCGGCGTTCACCGGGTTCAGGATGTCGTCAAGGCAGTCATGGCCGGAGCGAATGTGACGATGCTGGCCTCGGAACTCCTGCAGCACGGACCCGGGCGTTTGCGCCAACTGCTGGAAGAACTGGATCAGTGGATGGAGCAACATGAGTACCTCTCGGTCGCTCAAATGCGGGGCTGTATGAGCCAGAACTCGGTCGCCGAGCCTGCGGCTTTCGAGCGAGCTAACTACATGAAAGCCTTGAATCTTTTCGATAGCCATCTGCCTGGCTAAGCCCCTGAAAGAGCAGTACGAGTGTAGGCGGCACACCACCGCCTGCACCACTGACTCCAATTTCCCATCAGTGAACACGATGTTGCGTCTCCTCCACTACCAATTTTAAGCGTCCATACCAGCTTTTTCAGCGAGCAAAAAACGCCCGACGAGGCAGCTACGATAAAACAGATACATCTGTAAGAGTTGTTTCTTCTTTCCTGATTGCCATCCTCTCCACTTTTGCATATATTCAGGACAGTGAGCTACACCTCGATTACCCGAAAGGTTGGCCAGACAAGTCTTATGCCAGGTATTGCTTCAAAATGATTGAGATCAATTCACGAAGCATAACAGGTGAAAAAAGAGGTGAACGCCTCCAAGGAGAAGATCAAAGAGAAACATTCCACATGCCCCTAGCAGAAAAGGATTCGAGACACATTTTTTCCAGGAGAGCAGAGAAAGCAGGAAAAAGACCTCAAGCAGATACACCCCACACGCGATGGGAAAGAGGGGGGAAAATGCTGAACGACATGCCCCCGGATCATCGCCGAAGAGGAGAAGAATGAGTGGAAGGATGCCAGGACAGAGTCCAAGAAGAAAATCGAGCAAAGGTGGTCGCTGCTTCATAAGACAAAACTCCTCTGAGCCGTTTTCAGAAAAGATACCTGGAAACAAACTCCTTTGAGAGTGTCAAATGACCTCTCTTTTCCTGATTTATGTTGGAGGAGGTGCGTTTGCCCGGCGCTTCGACCTTCTCTGCGTGACATTGCTGCTTGCCTCCAGACTGTCAACCAGCCGTACCTCTCGTTATCGTCGCCTGCTGGCCCTGCAAAAAATGGACGGACCCCTGTCAGCAAGGTTGCCATTCTCTGTAGTTGCCAGGCAGGGGAGAGCTTTGTGAGAGAAATGTGAGCGGGGCATGGAGCTTTGTGATGGCGTTGGGAAATCTTTGTTTTATCCTATGGGCAGGACGGTGAAGAGGAGCGATGTGGAATGATGGAACCGTCGGGGCAGAGTCAGGGTGCGAGAGGTTCTGGGGAGAAAGCATAAAGACTATGAAGTCACAGAAAAGGTCGCCGAACAGACCGTTTTTCCCACAGAGTCCCTGGCCTCCAGCTCTGCCTGCTGGATAAAAAGCGTCCATATGTCTCCATCTACGCGGTGGCGATAGGGATATCAAAAGGAGTGATGATCATGTTTCAGAGGATTCTGGTTCCCCTGGATGGTTCAGCACGGGCAGAACACGCAATTCCCGTGGCCATCCGTCTTGCTCGTGCATCAGGAGGAACAATAGTTTTTGTTCATATCGTGCATCCGTCAACAAAGATTGGAGCCTATGGCGCAGAGGATGAGGCCATGGGTGTGCCACCGAGTGTTTACGAAAAACACCTGACGGAAGCCGAACATTACCTGCGCCAGGTTACTCATACCTACGCAAGTGATTTAATGGGAGTACATGTCAAGCAAGAGGTAGAGACGGGCGCGACAGCGGAAACACTGTTCTCTCTCGCGCGCCTGGAACAGATAGATATCATGGTGCTCTGCAGCCATGGCACACATGATCTGTTTCACAGGATCTTCAGAAGCTTCTCGCGCGAAGCTGTTCACCATAGCCCGGTGCCGATTCTCTTGCTCAATGAAGCCGGAAAACTCTTCCTGGCCGACCAGTCAGATCACCCACTGCGCATGCTTGTGCCCCTGGACGGCTCTCACCTGGCTGAAGAGGCCCTCCAGCCAGCCCTCCAGTTATTAACAGCCCTCGCGGCCCCAGGTCAGGGAGAGGTACATCTCGCCCAAGTGGTGGATCTGCCATCCATCGAAGGGAAAACCCTGCTGAAAGCCTACGCCATCAAGAGCGCGCAGGAACAGGCCATGCAGGAAGCTGACCAGTATCTCCAGGAAGCTATGCAGCGCCTGTCTGCGGCCATCCCGGCGGATGCCCATCTGACCGTTACCAGCTCAACTGTCGTCAGTACCCATGTTGCTCACACCATCGCCAGGATGGTCGAACCCCTTGAAGAAGGAGAGCACCCCTATGATCTTCTCGCCATGGCCACCCACGGGCGCACCGGATTGCAGCGCCTGACCATGGGGAGCGTAACAGAGCGAGTGCTTTCCGCAACGCATCTCCCACTGCTTGTGGTGCGACCCTCTCAGCCAGCAGGCGCGCAGGAGCAAGAGCTTGCTGCCAGCGTGAAAGGCGAGCAGGCATAAACATCTGGATGCTTTATAAAGGAGTGGCCCTCTTCCGTTCAATGGAAGAGGGCCACTCCTTTGTAGAAAAACTTTCTTCGAGACAGGTGCTTTGCGAAGAACAGAACAGGCAACTACCTGGTCAGATGGACTACAGACTGCGTGTTGGAAAGCGCCGCCCGCCCGGCTTTTTGTTTACGCAGACACGCAAGGATACTCTGGTGAACCGCCTCAATGGCTTGATCTCCATTGATCTCAAAAACTTTCTCCTGCGCGCCATAATAGTCTAGCAGGTGCATCGTCTGGGTAAAGAAGGTCTCCAGGCGGTGCTGTACAGCTTCGCCAAGATCATCGGAACGCTGGAAGAGTTCGCTCCCATCCAGATCGCAAATGCCAGGCGTTTTTGGGGGAGAGGAATGGATATTGTAGATATGCTGATGGGCTTTGCAGATATAGCGCCCCGCAATGCGTCGATACAATTCCTCGCGAGCCACCTTCAGGTAGAGCACAGTCGTAACCTGTTGCCCATGCTCACGCAGTCCCTGGTCAAAGGCTTGCGCCTGAGCCAGCGTACGCGGAAAGCCATCCATCAGCGCCCCATTCTGACAATCTGGTTCTTGTAAACGATGCAAGATTAACGCCACGGTAAGCTCATCAGGAACCAGTTCTCCACGATCAAGATACATCTGAATAGTGCGCCCTGCTGACGTTGTAGGATGTGCCACCTCTTCGCGGAAAAGATCACCGCTGGAAATGTGCGGAATGCCCAGCTCTTTTGTCAGCAGCTCGGCCTGTGTCCCCTTGCCTGATGCCTGGGCACCAAGGAGAATGATATGCATTATGTTCCTCTTCTTTCACGCATCTCAATGATAGCTTCACTTATTTAATCTGAGCATAGAGTCCTGACCTCGCAAAGCTGCCACAAAAGAGGGCGCCATCCTCACAAAGCAGACACAGTTTTGCCGCGCGGTTCTCCTGGCAGAAAAAACATCCTGAAAAAGTGCGCTGGACCTGCAAAGTCTGATCCAACCTATTCCTCCAGAGATCTTCAGCGCTGGAACCGTCAACAGTCTGTTCAGGATAGAAATGTGTCTCACCCGTGATGTGTTCTCTCTCTATTGTGATAACGATGAGACTCTTCTGGTAGATACTTCTAGTGAAAGAAAAATGTTGGAAAGATCTTATCTGAGGAAATGTGTTCTGTCTCCTGCGCTTCCAGCGCGGGCAGTGTTCATACTTCTTCACCGGTTCATTCACATTCATAAGCATGATATCGTGGTCGGTCAGCGCTGACCCTCGCTATATCTTCTTGTAGGTCTTCAAGGAGGCGCTTGTATCATGAGCAGCTATATGTGGATACCCATCATCGTGGGTTTCTGTGCGATCCTTTTTGCGGTATTCCTGGCAATCTCGGTGCTTCGTAAAGACACTGGCACCCCGGCTATGCAGAAAGTAGCGGATGCCATTTTCCAGGGCGCGCAAGCCTTTTTAAGTCGGCAGTACCGTACAATTGCCATTCTTGCTGTCTTCGCCGCCGTTCTTGTAGGCGGTGTTCTTTACCTGCTCAGCCAGGGCAATGAGGCGGTTCGCCTGAGCCTGGCCTGGCATACCTCACTTGCTTTTTTAATCGGAGCGATTTGTTCTGGGGTTTCTGGCTACACCGGTATGTCTATTGCCGTCAAAGCCAATAGCCGCACCGCCAGCGCGGCCACCCGTAGTCTGGGTGAAGCGTTGATGGTCGCCCTGCGCGGAGGCGCAGTCTCAGGTTTTCTCGTCGTCTCGCTCTCCCTGCTGGGCGTTTCCGTTCTGTTCGCTGCCTATAGTCAGGGCACAAGCCTGGCAAATGTGCCATCGCTGATCGTTGGCTTTGGCTTTGGTGCCAGTTTTGTCGCGCTCTTTGCTCAACTGGGCGGAGGTATCTATACCAAAGCGGCGGATGTCGGCGCGGACCTCGTAGGCAAAATTGAGGCCGGTATCCCCGAAGATGACCCACGCAATCCCGCCGTTATCGCGGACCTCGTGGGTGACAATGTAGGCGACTGCGCGGGACGTGGCGCAGACCTGTTCGAGTCCACCGCAGCCGAAAATATCGGAGCCATGATTCTCGGCGTTGTCCTGGCTACTGCCACGAAGAATGCCAACTGGGTGCTCTTCCCGCTGGTAGTGCGTGCCTTCGGCCTGGTCGCTTCGGCGGTTGGTCTGATGTATGTGCGTGCCTCGGTCGTTGTTGAACCGGATAAAGCTGCCGGGCGCGATCCTGGTGATATTGCCATGAAACAGTTAATCATTGGCTATCTGATCACCTGCGCGCTCTCTATCGTCGGAGTCTTTTTAGGCAGTTATCTGATGCTCAATGGGAAGGCAGTTTCAGGCAGTCTGGGTATCCCTCCCTGGGTCTGGTTCGGTCTGGCCGGGAGCGTCGGCATTCTGCTCAGCATCGCCTTTGTCTACCTCACCAACTATTACACCAGTGGCAACCGGCGTCCGGTGCGCGAAATCGTCGCTGCCACCCTGACTGGCCCGGCAACCACGA
>Ga0265338_10009052_pt1 | contig 11977 bp, 7 predicted proteins | sample 42126metaG_FD_193579 | JGI IMG/M metagenome (GOLD analysis project Ga0265338, IMG submission 193579) | Rhizosphere microbial communities from Carex aquatilis grown in University of Washington, Seatle, WA, United States - 4-21-26 metaG | ecosystem: Host-associated > Plants > Roots > Rhizosphere >... | reverse complement strand
GGGTTCGACTCTCGACTCGAACCCGTCGCAGCAAAGGTGCTGGCCGGCGAGCGCCTCAGCGCCGAAGACGGCCTGACCCTCTACGCCTCACACGATGTGCTGGCCGTAGGCTGGCTTGCCAATCACGTCCGCGAGCGCATGCACGGCGACCTGACCTACTTCAACGTCAATCGCCACATTAACCCCACCAACGTGTGCGTGGCCGCCTGCAAGCTTTGCGCCTTCGGACGCAAGAAGGGCGACCCAGCCGGCTACACCATGGCCCTCGACGAGGCGTTTGAAACTGCGGCCTCGGGCTACTCCGAGGCAGTCACCGAGTTCCACATCGTCGGCGGACTGCATCCCGACTTGCCTCTCGAGTTCTTCCTCGACTTGGTGCACGGGCTCAAAGAGCGTTTTCCGAAGGTGCACATCAAGGCCTTCACCATGGTTGAGATCGCGTTCTTCGCCCGCCGCGCCAAACTCACTATTCAGCAGACCCTTGAAAAGCTGCGCGACGCAGGCGTCGACTCCATGCCCGGCGGCGGCGCTGAGATTTTTGCGCCGCGTGTGCGCTCCATCATCTGCGATCACAAAATCGACGGCAGTGAGTGGCTTGAGACCGCGCGCCTGGCACACAAAATGGGCTTCCGCTCAAATGCAACCATGCTGTACGGCCACATTGAGAACGATGAAGACCGCGTGGACCACCTGATGAAACTGCGCGATCTGCAGGACGAGACCGGCGGATTCCAGACCTTCATCCCGCTTGCATTCCATCCTGAGAACACGCCGCTCGATCACCTGCCTGTGACGACCGGCCTCACCGACATTCGCCAGGTTGCCGTCGGCCGCCTGCTGCTCGACAACTTTGCGCACATCAAGGCCTACTGGCAGATGATGACGCCCAAGATCGCGCAGATTGCGCTGCGCTTTGGCGCCGACGATCTCGACGGCACAGTGATTGAAGAAAAGATCTACCACGACGCCGGCGCAACCACGCCGCAGGGCCTTACGCGTAAAGATCTATGCCGCCTGATTACCGAGGCTGGCCGCGTCCCCGTGGAGCGCGACACGCTCTACCACGCCGTGACGCGAACTGAAGACAGCTTTGTTGTTGCGGTGTAGCTTGCCCCCGGCATAACTGGATGTCTGGGTGCCCCATCCTCGCGACGTTTTTGTTTTTGTCGCTAGGGTGGGGTAGCACTAACCTCGCGATCATAGGCACCGCACGAGGCGCTTTACTTCGCCGCCACCGCAGCCGGCGCCTTCTCATTCGCCGTAAACTCAGTCCACGGGCCGGCGATCATGTCGTGCAATATCGGCTTCTGCCACGCAAATTCCGGGTGCGCCTTCAGGAACGGTCCAACGAGAAAATCTTCGCCGCAGGGATGCCCAGTGCGGCCGATGAAGCTCATCTTCTCCGCCAGCTCTGAGCTTGTCACCTTGCCCGTTACCGCGCCGCCCGGATCGTAGGGCGGATCGTCCCACACTTTTTCACCCACCGGCGAAGTATCCTCATGGCCGCACAGGCTGCGCTTGCCCGCGTCAGTCTTGCGTTCGTAGATGTCGTAATGGTCCGCGAGATACGCCTCGGCCAGCGCCGCATCCAGCTTGCCGTAGTGCTCCTGCATAAACATCTCGGCCTCAAGATGCCGCGCGTTCATGGTGCTCTCAAGGTTGGTGGGGTCAAAGCCCGGCGTGTCGTCGTGAATCACCTTTGGGTCCCAGGTAAAGTTTGACGAAACAAAATAGCCGTCCTTCTTTTTCTTGAGCGGAGTGTCGTGAAGGCCGAGCTCAAGATAGCCGATTTCACCGGTCCTGCGATCGCCCACCAACCACGAATTCGCATAGCCGCCGTTGTCGCCCTTGCGCATAATGGCCGCATATTCGTCGATCGTGGTTGCATACTGCATCGCCTTGCGCGAACGCTCGAACTCGGGAATGCCGTTCACGTCGAAACCCTTGGCCATGGGCAGCGTGGTTTCGGTAATCATGAGCCCGGCGGCGTTAATACCAAAATCATCCTGGCTGGTGATCACGCCCGGCAACCCGTCCATCAGAATGTGCTGGCCCTTCGCCGGAACGATATCGAACACCATGTCCCAGCGCTCGCCTTCCGCATAGGATGACCAGTTGCTGTGCGCAATCACAATGCCGCCGTCTTTGGTTGCCGATCCGGTGGCGATAAACGCGCTGCACTTGCCCGGTGCAACGGCCGCGAGCGGGGCGGGCTTGTGTTCTTTCTTATCGAGCGACGGCAGATAGTAGTCGGCAATCTCGAGGTAGCCATTCAGCGCCACAACATCCCACAAGTCGATCTTCGATCCCTCGGCGTGTAGTCCCTCCGCTATGCCCTTCAGCTCCGCCTGGTACTCGGGCTCGACGTGTGGCCATAAATTTGTCTTCCCCACGTTGCGGAACCAGCTCCATGCGCGATCGTCGTTGTGCTGACCCATCAACCGGTACACGCTAAGGTTGTCTTCAATCTCGTGCGCCAGCAGATATCCATGCTGAAAGCCGATCTGCTCAGGTGAGCCTTCAAGATGGACGTAAGTCCATCCGCCTTCACTAAACTTGTACGCGTTCTGCAATCTCGGATCGGCGCTTGCACCGGGCGTGGCCGGCGTGGCAGCAAACGCGCTTGCAGACAATGTTGCGGCGACGAGCAGCGTGGTAATACGCATCATGATTGCTCCTGGGGACACTTGTTTTTGGCTTGATTAGAACTCTTCTGTCGACCTTGCGAAAGTTTTACTGTCGCACCACTTCGCCGTTCTTCATCACAAAGGCAACGTGCTCGCACACCGTAATATCGTCAAGCGGGTTGCCGGGGACGGCCACAATATCCGCATAGAAGCCCGGCTTGAGCTGCCCGATCTCATCGCCCCAGCCAAGCAAGCGCGCGCCTTCAATCATATCGGCCTGCAGCACGGCCAGCGGTTTCATTCCGTACTTCACCATCAGCGTCATCTCGCGGGCCTGCGTGCCATGCGGGAACGGACCCACATCAGATCCCACTGCAAAGGGAATGCCCGCCTCAATCTGCTTTTTGAATTCGGCAATCTTGTAGTCGAGCATCGCAGATTCTGTGGCCGCCTGGTCTTGAGAATCACGGTGTGTGGCGAAATACTCAAAGATCGCGAAGGTGGGCACCGCCGGAATGTGCTTCTCTTTCATAATGCGCATGGTCTCGTCGCTCAACTGCGTTGCGTGATCGATCGATGCCACGCCCGCCTGCGCCGCATAAAGCGTGCCCGGCTCGCCCATAGCGTGCACGCCAACCACGGTCCCCAACCTGCGCGCCTCTTCAACCGCCGCGGCCAACTGCGCCTCAGTGTATTGATACGGCGTGTGCAGAACGCCGTCAATCATGCGGTCCGAGCCCGTCTCGTAAATCTTCACGAAACTCGAGCCCTCTTTGTGCTGTTCGCGAATCACCTCGACAAGCTGATCTGCCGAGTTGGCGTAGTCGGCATTTGAGAGTACATGCTGCGCGGGATTAAAGTGGTTGGCGTCTTCGTGACCGCCGAGTATGTCAATTGCATTGCCGCTGATGCGCAGCCGCGGCCCGGGAATCAGTCCCTGGTTAATCGCGTCGCGAATGGCTGAATCGGCCGAACCAGCGCCTTCGGTACCCATATCGCGCTCGGCAGTGTAGCCGCCCATAAGGTCGGCCTTGGCTGCTTGCTCGGCCATGATCGTCCGCCACGGGGTCGACTCTTCGACAGTCTGCAGATCTTCGGCTCCGGGATGCAGAAAGAGGTGCACGTGCGCGTCGATGAGGCCGGGCAAAATCGTAGCGTCACCGAGATCGATTGTCTTCGCGCCCTGCGGATGGTCAACCTGTTTGCCCACCGCCTTGATGCGCTCACCTTCAACCAGAACTTCGCCCGGTGAAACGATTTCGCCTGTAGCAACATTGAGCAGGCGCGCAGCATGCAGCACAATGGGCACAGGCGCAGGCTGCTGCGCAACGGCAAGAGTGGCGGCGGCAAAAAGCAACATCAAGTAGCGGGTCATGCCATCAGGTTAAGACGCTGGAGCCACAATGTCGATGGGAATTTAGCAACGCGTCGCCGCGACGATTCTCAGTGCGCAGCCGCACCATTCTCACTTCCGTGGGACGGCATCTGGATCGGCAGATGCAACCGGAATGCTGCACCACTCGCCTTCCCGTTCTCATTCGATGTCTCCACTTGGATCGAGCCTCCGTGCCGCTCCATAATCTCGCGCGTCACCCAAAGGCCTAGCCCGGTGCCCACATCTCTCTTTGTCGTAAAGAACGGCTCGAATATCCGGTCAAGATGCTCCGGGGCAATACCCGATCCGGTATCCGCCACAACCACTTCAACGGTGCCCCCGTTTGCAGCGCCGTCTTCGGCCGCCGAACCATGAACAAACTGCGTGGTGATCGTGATCGATCCATCCAGCCCGATCGCGTCAATGGCGTTCGCGATGATGTTCGAAAATACCTGTCTGAGTTCTCCCGTCACGCCCTTCACGTGCGGGCAAGCGCCATAATTGCGCTCCACGCTTATGCCGGCGGCCACAATTCTGTTCGCATACATTCGCAACACGGCGTTGATCAGCGCTTCAATGTCGACTGGCTCTGCCGCACTCGATTCCCGGTAGAATCCCAGCGTTTGCCGCGTAATGTGCGCAACACGCTCAATCTCCTGCTCGGCAAGCTCGAGCCTCTCCACAATAGCGGCTGGCACTGACGAGTCGGTCTTCGAAATGTAGATCAGGTTCATTATCGCTTCAAGCGGATTGTTAATTTCGTGCGCAACGGTGGCGGAAAGCCGTGCCGCCGCGGCCAGCTTCTCAGCCCTGCGAACCAGTTCCTGCGATTTGCGCTCGGCTGACACATCGTGAAACACCAGTACCACGCCGATAAGCTGCTCGCTGTCGTCGCGGATAGGCGCGGCGCTGTCTTCAATCGGTATAAGACGGCTATCGGCGTGCCGCAGTGCCGTGTGGTTGGCGATGCCCACAACCGCGCCCAACGCCATCACCTTTTGCACCGGGTTCTCCGCCACCTGTCCGGTCATTTCATTCAAAATCGGAAAGACCGAAGCGACTTCCTTCCCCAATGCCTCCGCCGCTGAGATTCCAGTCAGGTCCTCGGCCACTGGATTAAAGAACGTGACCATCCCGTTGCGGTCGGTGGCAATCACCGCGTCGCCAATGCTGGTGAGCGTTACGCGGAACCATTCTTCGCGATCGTGTATCTTCCTGATGTATCGGTCGCGAAGCGCGCGCTCCTTGATAATTGCAAAGGCCAGCGCCATAAGGCCCAGTATCGCCACCAGCGTGGCTATGTCGATGCTCACCCGCGTCGCTTGAACGCTGTGCTCATACGCCGCGGCACGCTGAGCCTGGAGCCGCTGCTCTTCGACCTGCATGCCGGCCAGCACGCGGCGAATGTCGACCATGATATTGAACCCTTTGTTGGTAGACACCTCGGCACGCGCCTGCGCTGAATTGCCTTGCTTGAAAAGAGAGAGGGTCAGCGCAAGCTCGTTGAGCTTCTGGTGGGCCAGGCCCTCAAGATGGGCCGTGTTCGTCTGCTGCGTGGGATTATCAACTGTCAGGCGGCGAAGAGTCTGAATGTGGCTGTCGATCTCGCCAACCGCACGTGTGTACGGTTCAAGATACTGCGGGTCGCCAGTAAGAAGATAGCCGCGCTGACCGGTTTCAGCATCGGTGAGCAGCGACTCGGTTTGCTGCAGTTCATAAAGCACCTGCCGCGTATGCAGCACCCACGCCTCATTCTCGACCTGAACATCGAGTTGACGCTGGGTCATGAGAGCATTGGCAACCAGCAGCACGACCATCACGCTGAAGCCGCCGATTACGCTTATTTGCTTCAGAAATGTCTGCATACTGTTCCCGTTGCGCACCGAACCGGATAGATCAAAAATCTATAGCTTTGTAGCGGGACCCAGGTGTACTTGGTATTGTCAAAACGATCTTTGATTGCGGTGAACAATTCGGCGCCGCAACTTACAATCGCATACCGCACGCAGGTGGTCATGGGCGGATCCGGCTCTTGATAAAAGGGAAGTTCCTTCACCGAAAATGCTTTTCACCCGCCTGAAGCTTGAGGGGAAGAGCTCGAGTTCATTCCGGAGAAGGTCAAGCAGTAATCAAAAATCCAGAATCTGCGGCTATCTTAAGGGTGAAAAAGCAAGCGAGTCAAGGCAGCCTGCGCTGATTGGACTTTAACCGTCAGTACGCTCCAACCCCGGTCAAATGCTGGCCCAGGATCAGCGTGTGAATGTCGTGCGTGCCCTCGTAAGTCTTCACTGATTCGAGATTCATCATGTGGCGCATGATCGGGTAGTCTTCGGTGATGCCGTTCGCGCCCAGCACGTCCCGCGCCAACCGCGCACACTCGAGGGCCATCCACACATTGTTTCGCTTCGCCATAGAGATATGCTGGTGACCCACCTTGCCCGCATCCTTCAGCCGCCCCACGTGCAGCGAGAGCAATTGCCCCTTGGCGATCTCACTCGCCATCCACACCAGCTTTTCCTGCACCAGTTGGTGACCGGCGATGGGCATATCGTGAAACTGCTTTCTGATTTTTGCGTAATTCAGCGCCGTGTCATAGCACGACATCGCCGCGCCCAGCGCACCCCAGCTTATGCCGTAGCGCGCTTGGTTCAGGCACATCAGCGGGCTCTTCAGTCCAGCCGCGCCGGGCAGCATGTTGCTCTCAGGCACGCGAACGTCCTGCAACGACAAGCCGCTTGTGATCGACGCACGCAGCGACCATTTGCCGTGCACATCGAATGCCTTGAAGCCCGGCGCACCCTTCTCCACCAGAAAGCCGCGAATGCAGTCGTTCCCCTCGCCCCCGCCTTCAAGCTTGGCCCACACAACGGCCACATCAGCGATTGTGCCCGAGGTAATCCACATCTTTTCGCCATTCAGAATGTAGTCAGAGCCGTCTCGGCGCGCGCGCGTCGTCATGCCGCCGGGGTTCGAGCCAAAGCCCGGCTCGGTGAGCCCAAAGCAACCGAGTTTTTCGCCACTCGCGAGCCCGGGCAGCCATGTGTTCTTCTGCTCGTCAGATCCGAACGTGTAAATGGGATACATCACCAGCGCCGATTGCACGCTCACAAAACTGCGCAGGCCGCTGTCGCCGCGTTCCAGTTCCTGCATTACCAGACCGTATTCCACGTTCGACATACCCGCGCAACCGAAGCCATCGATGGTGGCGCCAAAGAAGCCCATTTCGCCCATTAGCGGGACAAGCTCGCGCGGGAAGCGATCCTCGCGGAAACAGCTTTCAATGATTGGAATTACGTTGTCGTCGACAAAATCGCGCGTGGTGCGGCGGACGAGCAACTCGTCTTCAGAGAAGCTTGCGTCAAGATTGAGAAAATCAAAGCCTTGAAATTTTGCAGCCATATCGTACCTGCCTGCCGGCGTTTAGCCGGAAGAAGAAAGGCTAGCAGATTTGGGCGGTGCAGCGATGTAATGTAGCGCCGGTTTCCAAACCGGGGCCCCCGGCGAATGATTTGTATTCGCTGGGGTGGCAGACCGGCTGTAGCGTGGGTCTCCCGACCCACGCTCTCGTCAGACGCCTACGCCATCACGTACGGCGAGCGATAAGGCCGCGTTAGCAATGCCGATGCCTCGTCGTCCCCGACTATCACTTCATTCTTCACATCCCAATTAATCTTGCGTCCCGTCAGCATCGAAATCAAACCAAGGTGTCCCGGCAGCGTGGAGTGGTGCGCCACCTGCACCGGCGTAATTGTCGGCTTGCGCGACTTTACGCAGTCAAGAAAATTGCGCCGATGCTCGGCCGACTCGTAGAGCCTCGTCTTGCGCAGCGCGTCAGGCACCGCATCCCACTTAACCCAATCCTGGTTTGAGGCGTCGAAGCCGCTGCGGTCAACCCAAAGCCATCCGTCGGTGCCGATCCATTTCGTTCCCATGTTGATGGCGCCCGAGCCGCCGGCGATCGTCATGCGCACGTCGTTCGCGTAGCCGGTCACTTCCTTTTTGTACAGGCACTCGACGTGGTATTTTGTCGCCGTGTTCCAGAGCGCGTTGGGCGCCGGAATCTCGCCGTGCCCTTCAATCTCACTCGGGCCGCTCAGATCAAAGCCCAGGCCCCAGTGCGCGATGTCGCCGTGGTGGCCGATCCAGTCCATCAGTTGACCGCCGCCTGTGTTGTAGTTCCAGCGCCAGTTCTTGTGGACGCGCGCCTGAATGTACGGCTCCATGCGCGAAGGGCCAAACCAGCGGTCGTAATCGAGCTCAGGCGGAGGGTCGCTCACCGCCAGGTTCCAGGCCGGCGTTCCCGGCACCACTAGCGTAGGATCGGTAATCTTGTTGGGCAGCGTCGCCAGCTTGGCCAGCAGCGCAGGTTCGGTACCGCCAAAATCGTGCTCTCCGCCAGGCAGTCCCACCTCAACGCGAATCACGTCGCCAATCAGCCCGTTGCGCACAATCTCCGCGGCCTTGTGGAACTCAGGCAGCGATCTCTGCCACGAGCCTGTCTGCCAGATAATGTTGTTCTTCTCGACGGCGCGCACAATTCCCTGCTGCTCGCGCACGGTGCGAGCCAGCGGCTTTTCGCCGTAGATGTCCTTCTTGCGGTTTGCGGCCGCGGTGGCCACCAGCTCATGCCAGTGGTCGGGGACGGCGATCATCACCGCGTCGATGTCGTCGCGCGACAGCATCTCCTGGTAATCGTGATAGGCGCGGCAATCCTGGTTGCCGTAGTGGGTGTTGATGGTTCCCACGGCGGCCTGCAAGGCGTTCTTATCCAGGTCGCATGCGGCCACTATCTGGCAGTCGGGCTGCTTCAGAAACACGTTGGTGTTAGCCGGACCCATCATGCCCCAGCCGACTACGCCCATCGTGATGCGGTCAGACGCCGGCGCGCGTCCTGCACGCGCAAATGCGCTGCGCGAAAGCACAGCCGCAGCGCCGGCGGCCTGCATGAATTTGCGGCGTGAAATTTGTGATTGCGATTCTGAAAAAGAGATGGTCATGAATGCCTCGCTGGATAGCGCAGGCTCAAAGTTGCAGCTCGCGCAGCACCCGGAAGTCTAGCATGGTGGGTGTGCCTGGTGCGCCGAGCCCGTCTCATTCCGGAGCCAATTCAATCCCTACTCCAGAAACTCCTTAACAAACGGATCTTCGCTGTGCAGCAGCTCGTGCAGCGAGCCGTCGAAGATCAGCTTTCCATCATTCAGCATCATGAACGTTGTGTTCAGGTCGGTCTCGCCCTTGGGCAGCGGAACCATCTCTCCCCTCTCGGCGTCGAACCGGTGCGTGCACATGGTAAACGCATCCTGCAGCCGGTGCGTCACCAGCAGCGAAGGTGTCTTGTTCACGTCGCGCTGCTTCACAATCAGGCTGATGATGTTGGTTGAGGTGATGGGGTCAAGCCCGCCGGTGGGCGAGTCGTAAAGCAGCAGTTCCGGCTTATTGATCAGGGCCCGCGCAATGGCCACGCGGCGGCGCATTCCGCCTGAAAGGCTCGAAGGAAACAACAGGAAAGTCTCTTCGAGGCCCACAAATCTCAGCGACTCGTGCACCTTCGCGTCAATCTCCTCATCGGTCAGCTTTTTCTCTTCAATAAGCTGATAGCCCACGTTGTCGCGCACCGTGAGCGAATCAAACAGCGCGCCCTCCTGAAAAACCATGCCGGTACGCGCGCGCAAGGCCAGCAGCTCTTCTTCCGGCATCACTGAAATCTGGTCGCCGAACAGCAGCACTTCGCCCTTCTCGGGCTTCAGCAGGCCATTGATGAGCTTGAGCAGGACGCTCTTGCCCACACCTGCGGGCCCCAGCAGGATGCGTGTCTCATTGGGCGCCACGCGAAAGCTGATGTCGTTCAGCACCGGCGGCCCATCAAACGAGATAGTTACACGCCGCATCTCCACCACCGGCATGGTGTCTTTGAGCGGATCGAGTTCGGTAAGCAGTGAAAGGCTCATGACGGCCAAAAAGACAACATGACGTGCGTGATCAAAAAGTAGGCCACGATGATGAGCACCGACGAGGTAACCACCGCCTGAATCGTCGATCGGCCGACTCCCTGCGTTCCTCCGGTGGTCTTCATGCCGTAGAAACATCCGATGGAGGCGATAATGTAGCCGAAGAACAGCGGCTTTACCAGACCCTGCGCGATGTCGCGGAAAAAGAGGCTTTCCCACGCCATTGAGAAATACTGCGTGCCGTTCTGGTGGTTCAGATAGACGGTCACCGCCGCGCCGCCCAGGATGCCGAATGCATCCGCAACGATGGTGAGAAAGAAGAGCATGGTGATGGTGGCATAGATGCGAGGGGTAACCAGCTTGCGCAACGGGTCAACGCCCAGCGCGCGCATGGCGTCAATTTGCTCGGTCACCACCATCGACCCCAGTTCGCTGGCCATCGACGAAGCGTTTCGACCCGAGACCATGATGCCGGTAAGCACTGCGCCCAGCTCTCGAATCATGGTGAGGCTCACGAATCGCCCGGTGACGCCCGTGGCCCCAAACGACGAGAGCGTAGCCGCGGATTGCAGCGCCAGAACAGCGCCGGTAAAGAATCCTGACAGCAGAACAATCGAAATTGAGCCAACGCCGATAATGTCTGACTGCATCAAAAAGTCAGACCAGTAAACCGGCGGCCGGAACAGGTTCATCAAGCTTCGCCAGGCGAAGATCGAGTAATCCTGCACGGTGAGCACGACTTGTTTGGCGGTACGGTCAAGCGTCTGGATCGCCATTGTGCTATATCGGCCTGAAAAGAGATGGGTTTGCGCGACTAAGCCTTGGTTACGGCAAGACCGGAAGTCATCGACTCCGGATTAAGAAGATTGATTGAGCAATTCGAGTCCAAAAGTCTTCATTAGCATGGCCCTTCTTGCCTTCGTTCCCGAACACAGAATAGCGCATCGACGAGACACGAATAGTTGGCGGGGCGTCCGGCCAGGCAGATACGCAAACAGATCGATACGCAACCGGCACGCGAGCCTTTCGCGCTTCCGGCCTAACTTGCTGAAAAAAAACGCTGTGAGCCAAGCTTCCGACACCTTCGGCCCTTAACTTCATCCAACTTTTTATTTGCATCTAAATAGTTTTAAGGATGGTTCCGATGCATAGATTTCGCGTACAGCTGATCCTTGCTCTCATCGCTAGCGTCACGCTTGTATCGGTAGCCTCGACTTATTTCGACGTCCTGCGTCACAGGCATGTCCTGCGCCAGGAACTCCAGGCGCGGACAAATTGGATGGGAGTAAGCCTGTTGCCTAATATTGAGGCGACGCTGGAGGCCGGCAACCCCGCCGCTCTGGCTCATCTGGCTGACAATCTGCGCACCGCAACCGGTTCTCTGGGCCTGGCAATTTTCGATCCCCACGGCCAGTTGCTGGCCAGTTCGGGCCCATCAGACGTAATGGGCGCACTTTCCAAGGGCCTGATGCTGAAGAGCTTGCAAAAAGGGGCGGTCCAAAGCGGATTCAGCCACAAAAGCGACTGGGAATGGCTGCAAGAGTCGTTTCCGCTGCATCAGGGCACGCAACTTTCTGGGGCGCTAACCATTGCCGTCGATGCCCGTTACATCCGCACAGAAACCGTAAACCTATGGATGCAGAGCTTTTGGCGTATTCTTGTGCTCGTTTTCCTTATCGTTTCCATCACTTTTGCCATGGTGCGGTGGTTCCTGCTACGCCCCATGAAGCGGGTCGTCGAACGAATGCACCGTCTGCGTACCGGTCAGGTTGAAGAAGCCCCCCAATCCGATCTGAACCTGTTCCCGAACCTGGTGCGAGAAGTGGAGACGATTACCGAGAGCCTGATTGCAGCGCGTGCCTCCGCCGAAACTGAAGCGCGCCTGCGCGAGGCGGGCGAAAGCCAGTGGACCGCCGAGCGACTGGCCGTGCGCATTCGCAATAGTTCCGGTTCGAGCCGCATCTTCCTCGTTTCAAACCGCGAGCCGTACATGCACCAGCGCCAGGGGCGCGGGATAGTGTGCGTCG
>Ga0265338_10009051_pt1 | contig 11977 bp, 9 predicted proteins | sample 42126metaG_FD_193579 | JGI IMG/M metagenome (GOLD analysis project Ga0265338, IMG submission 193579) | Rhizosphere microbial communities from Carex aquatilis grown in University of Washington, Seatle, WA, United States - 4-21-26 metaG | ecosystem: Host-associated > Plants > Roots > Rhizosphere >... | reverse complement strand
GTGAGCGCGGGCAGCAGCCGCCGGCCTTCCGGCACGACCGCGACGCCGGCCGTGCGCACCTGCTCGGGCCGTAGGCGCGTCAGGTCGCGGTCGCCGAGCAGCACCCGGCCGCCGCTCGAGCGCAGGAGGCCGGCAACCGCGAGCACCATGGTCGACTTCCCCGCACCGTTGGCGCCGAGCAGCGTCGTCACCTGCGCCGGTGGGATCTCCAGCGTGACGTCGGTGACGACCGGACGCCCGCCGCGCTGCACGCAGAGCTTGTCGAGGTGGAGGGTGAGACCTGCGTCCGCGTCGCTCACAGCTGCTCCTCCGTGCCGAGATATGCGCGCATCACGTGCTCGTTGCGCAGCACCTCCGCCGTCGGCCCGGACGCGATCAGCTTTCCGAAGTCGAGCACCGCCGTCGTCTCGCAGCAGCCGGACACGAGGCTCATGTCGTGGTCGACGAGGATCACGAGCGCGCCGAACTCGCCCGGGATCCTCTGGATCACACCGCCTAGCAGCACCGTCTCTTCGTCGGGAAGGCCCGCCGCAGGCTCGTCGAGCAGAACGACGCGCGGGCTTCCGACCACCGCGCGCGCGACCTCGACGAGCCGCCGCTCACGCGCGCCGAGCGATCCAACCTTGGCCTTCGGCGATGCCTCGAGACCGACGAAGTCGATCGCGGCGAGCACGTCGGTGCGCCGGATCGCGCGCTTCGCGCCCGAGTGCTCGTGGATCATCGCGACGTTGTCGTAGACCGACAGCTTCTCGATCGCCATCTCGGTCTGGAACGTCCGCCGGAGACCCCAGCGCGCGCGCCGGTAGTCGGCCATCCGGAGCAGGTTCTCGCCGAACGCGCTGATCGAGCCGGCGGCCGGTTTCACGAAGCCGCTGAGCACGTTGAAGAAGGTCGTCTTGCCGGCGCCGTTCGGGCCGATCAGGCCGCACGTGCCGCCGGGGAAGACGACACTGACGTCGTCGATCGGCGTGACGCCGGCGAAACGGACCGTGAGACCGCTGACCTCGATCACGACGCCTTCTGCCTTCCGCCGGCGAGCCGGCGTACACCACGGAAGAGGAGGCGTCCCAGGTTCGCCATGTCCTTCGGGAACTGCTCGACGAGCCCGCCCGGAGCCGTCAACAACACCTGGATGAGGCCGACGCCGAACAGGATGAGCAGGAAGTTCGAGTTCACACCCCACTGGGCCTGGAAGACGAACGGCAGGAGCTGGTTGAAGATGCCCGCGACCACTGCGCCCCAGATGCTGAAGATGCCGCCGATCAACGACGTCGCGGCAAGCGTCAGCGAGTCCTGGGTCTGGAAGGTGATCGCGCGCGGCACTCCGACCTGCGCGGCGAGCAGACAGCCTGCGACGCCGGTCATGAACGAGGCGAGCGCGAAAGCCCACATCTTGTAGAGCGTGATGTTGACGCCTGCGGCGAGCGCCGCCGGCTCGCTCTCGCGAATCGACGCCCAGGCACGGCCGGGCTTCGCGGAGACGTGGACGAGCGCGAGCAGGAACATCACCGCTGTGACGATGACGATGTACCGGAAGAACGCCGTGTCGCCTATCGCCATCGACGGCCGCCGAACCGGCGGGGTGTTCGTCGAGAGAGCTCCCGTCGCGGAGCGCCCGGTGAAGCCGTGACCTCCATTCGGGAAGTCGATCACCGACAGCACGATCGTCGTGGCGCCTGCGAACATCAACGTGATCAACGCGAGATAGAGGCCGGAGAGCCGAAGTGACGGCAAGCCGACGAGTGTGCCGATGACGCCGGTGATCACGCCGACGACCAGCAGCAGGACCGGGAACGGCAGCGACGTTGCGTACGCGAGACGCGTACCGATCCAGCAGCCGACCGAGAGCAGTGCCACCTGGCCGAGAGAGATCATCCCGACGCGGCCGTAGAGGATGCCGAAGCCGGCGGCGACGATCGCGTAGATCGACACGCTTGCGAACGTCGTGAGCCAGTCGGCGCCGACGAGCGTCGGTACCGCGAAGACGACGAAGGCGAGCAGCGCGGCGATGATCACTCCGCGGACGACGACACCTCTCTCGATGCTCTGCACGGCGCGCGCCAGCTCGGCGCGACCGGTGCGTGCGCCCGCGGTGCTCATCTCGTCACCGTCATCCGCTGGCCCGGGAGATCGAGACGACGCGGCGGCGAGAGAGGATGAGCAGCGCGACGATCGCCAGCACGAACGGCGCGGCCGAGCGGTAGCGCGAGAACGTCTCGTAGGGGGTCAGGACGGCCTGCGCGAGGCCGACCGCCATCCCGCCGGCCATCGTCACCCAGAGAGAGCTCAAGCGGCCGATCAGCGCTGCCGCGAGCGCCGAGATGACGAGGAACGTCAAGGCTGAGTAGTCGAGCGACGTGAGCAGGTCCGGCAGCAGGAGCCCGGCCGCGCCGCAGGCGAGACCCGAGCCGAACCAGGCCGCCGCCTCGACCCGCCGCACGGGCACGCCCAGCGTGGCCGTGATCTCGCGGTCGTTTGCGAGCGCCCGCATCGCCGTGCCGAGCTTCGTCACGCGCAGAAAGATCGTCACCGCCGTCGTGATCGCGAGCGCGAGGACGATCGAGATGATCTGGGTCAGGTTCACGTTCGTGCCGAAGATCTGGTACTGGTGCGTCGAGCTCGGGAGCGGCAGGAAGCGCGCGAACGCACCGCCGACCGGAGCCCGCCACGCCATCAGGCCGAGGAGGATCAAGGCGAGGCCGAGCGTTCCCATCATCTTCACGAGCGGGTCGCGGCGCGCGAAGGCGGGGCCGAAGACCATGCCGTAGGCAAGATTGACGACCCCGCCGAACAGAACGCAGACGGTGTAAGCGAGCCACTCCGGACAGCCGGTGTGGTTGAGCAGGTAGTAGGCGATCAGGGCGCCCGCGGCGCCGATGGCGCCGAACGCGATGTTCAGCACCCCGGTGGCCCGGTACAGCACGACCAGCCCGACGCCGGAGAGCGCGTACACGCCTCCGAACGCCAGGCCGATCACGATGAACGGCTTGAGGAACAGCCAGTCCACGCCGAAGATGCTCAGCGCGAGCACGCTATTCATCCAAGCCTCCGGACGCCCTGATCGTCATGTGTTCGTCGTTTCCTTCGCTTCCTACTTGCCCGTGTTCAGGTTGAACTTCTTCTCCCACGCACGTGTCTGCGTGATTGCTGCATCCACCGGGGCGATCGGCACACAGCCCGTCCGCGTGACGACGTTGCCGCCCTTGTAGTCGACGGTGATGTCGTTGTTGTTCGGGATGTGGTACGCGAGGTTGCCGACGTACCACCGGTTGCAGAGCATGTCGGTCTTGATGTTCTTCAGCGCCCGAACGGCGTTGTTGTAGGACTTCGCGGTAACCGCACCCTTGACGCTGAGCAGCGCCTGGGTCGAGAACTTCGCGTCCATGAAGCCCATCTGGCCGAACGACTGCGGCGCGATCGTCGGGGCGTACTTCTTGAGGATCTGGAACATCAGCGCCGTGTCCGGGCCGACCGACGGCGTGAGGAGGGAGAACTCGCTGTTGATGTAGAGCTGACCGTCGAACGCGGGCGAGAACTGCCCGGACATGAACGTGTTCGCGATCGGGGTGGAGGAGCCCCACTTCACCTTGGTGACGATGTTCTGTGCCTCGGCGGCCTTCATGAACGCCGGAGCGGTGTCGGGGGTGAAGTCGAGCAGGATGCCGCCGCCGTCGCCGGCGAACTGGTACATCTGGAGCAGCTGCGAGGTGGCGTCGGTGACCGGCAGGTGCGTCGGGAAGACCTTGACGTCGACGCCCTTCGACTTGCCGAGCTGCACCACACCGCCGTCGGCGTAGTCGGAGATCGTGTCAGGCGAAGCGATCGCGATCTTCTTCACGCCGGCGCGAATCAGCGCCTGCGCCGCGCCGATGTTGCTGTAGCGCGGGCCCATGTTCGACTCGGCGAAGGACGGCGTGCTGAAGCACTCAGCCTGCACGCCCGCGCCGATCACGACGAAGCCCTTGCTCTTGTAGTAGGCCCAGTTCGTGCCGCACTCGGCGAAGCTCGTGTTGCCGACCATGCCGACGACCTTGTCGCTCTCGATCAGCTTCTGCGCGTCGGCCTTCTCCTGGTTCGGGTCGAGCGCCTCGGTCAGGAGCGTGTACTGGACCGGGTGGCCGTTGATGCCGCCGTTGTCGTTGACGCACGCGTAGTACGCCGCGGCAACCTTGCCGATGGTCGTGAAGTCGACACCCGGGATGAGCATGTCGATCCCGCCGATCTTGATCGGCGATCCCGTCGCCTTCTTACCCGTGCCCATGCCGCAGACGGACTTCGTCGCCGACGCGGTCCCCGAGCCGACCGGTGCTGCATTTCCTTGGGCGCCGGCCCACGACGCCAGCATCAGCGCAGAAACGCCGACGGCGGCGCACGCAACACCGATTTTGATCTTCGTCGATCTCATCAGGTCTCTCCTCTGATTCTGTAGCTACGAAGGACTTTGAACCACGAGCATTCGACGCGACGAACGCCGCCGCGCCCCTCCGATCAGGATGTCGTCAGTTGCGACCTCCTTGCGTCCCGAGCCAACACCCTCATCAGCGGCCGCTCAGACGTGATGGACACCACGATCGAAGCCCGGAGAGAGCCCCGGCTCGAGTGACTGGAAGAGGCCGCGCTCCACCGGTCCGGCGTCCGCCCGCCGTCTGTACCGCCAACGTCACGTCCCGCATACTAGACGACTGTCTCGACGAATGGAACACTCTGAGAGAAAGGTCATGTCGGGAGTTGAGACTCCGACGCCCTCATCCGGTTGGGAGGGGGCCGCTCCGTCGCTCACGTGCCCAGCTCCGCCTGGAGCGCGGCGCCCGCGGCGAGGAGCCGCCAGTCGGCGTTCGGCGGGCCGATCAGCGAGACGCTCGTCGGCAGGCTGCTGCGGCTGCCGACCCCGGACGGCAGCGCGACGACGGGGAAGCCCGTCCAGTTCCAGTAGTGCGTGAGCGAGATCTCGGCGACGTCGGTGAACGCCTCGTCGTAGCCGTGGCCGCGCGGCCGCGCCACGATCGGCACCGTCGGCTCGATCAGTGCATCGATCTCGTGCTCCGCGAACCAGTCGAGCCAGCGCGCCGTGTCCTCCGCCCGCCGGTCCTGGCCCGCGACGTACTCCTCCGCCGTGAGCCGGCGGTTCTCGGCGTACTCGAGGAAGCCGCGAATCGATGGGCGGTACTCGCCGCGCCGGTCGTCGAAGCGGCGATGCCAGACGAGCATCTCCGCACAGACCAGGTCGAGGAACGTCAGGCCAAGGTCGAGCTCGACGTCCGGCGGTGGGACGGTCACGACCTCGAGCGCGCCGAGCGCGGCGTCGAATCCGTCGGCGACGTCTGGATCGAGGTCGCCGACGCGCGGTGAGACCGCGACCCGCTGCAGCGGCCGGCGCTCGCGCGGCGGCGTGACGCCCGCCATCGCCGCGAGCAGCGGCTCGCAGTCGAGCAAGGTTCGCGCCATCGGGCCGGCGTGGTCGAACGTCGACGCGAGCGGTACGAGGCCGCGGATCGGAACGAGCCCGCGGGTCGGCTTCACCGCCGAGGTACCGCACATCGCGGACGGGATCCGGAGCGACCCGGCAGTGTCGGTACCAGTCGCCGCGGGCGTCATCCGCGCCGCGAGCGCGGCCGCCGAGCCGCCGCTCGAGCCGCCGACCGAGAGGTCGAGCGCCGCCGGATTCCCGACCTGGTCGGTCGTCCCGCCCGCCGCGAACTCGTGCGTATGGAGATGGCCGAGCAACACCATCCCGGCCTCGCAGAGCCTCGACCAGGCAGCGCACGATCGCGCCGGCGTCTCGTCGAGCAGGCGGCTCGAGGCGGTCAGCGGCTTACCCGCGACCGCATAGAGATCCTTGAGCCCGATCGGCACGCCGCAGAGCGCTGAGCCCTCGCCGCGCGCAAGCCGTGCGTCGGCGCGATCCGCAGCCTCCAGTGCGTCTCCCTCGTAGACGCGCACCCAGGCGTTGATCGAGCCCGGATCGCCTTCATGGCTGTGCGTGCCGTCGCGCTCCCGGATGCGCGCGAGGCAAGCCGTCGCGAGCTCGCGCGCCGACAACACCTTCTCGTGGAGAAGCGTGCCCGCCTCGACCACGCCGAGATCGGCAGGATCGGTCACTCGTCGGTCACCTTGCTCCTTCACTGTTCGAGTTGTCGGAACGCTCGTCCGCTGGTTGAGCAGCGGCCGGGAATGCGTTTATACATCGCCCACCGGGCGGTTGAAAGGACACCGGAGCTGCGCGGGGGTCCCGACGGGCGGCTACCGTCGCTGCGACGAGCTCGTCGCAGCACAGACCAAGGAGGCCCGAACCGTGTCCCGTCGCACCGTGTCCCGTCGCACCACGCCGCCCTTCCGCGCCGACCACGTGGGCAGCCTGCTCCGTCCCCCGCGCTTGTTCGAGGCGCGCGCCGATCTTGCCGCCGGAGCCATCGACGCGGCCGAGCTGCGCGCGATCGAGGACGACGCGATCCGCGAAGTCGTGACGATGCAGGAGGAGGTCGGCCTGCAGGCGGCAACCGACGGCGAGCTTCGCCGCGCCTCCTGGCACATGGACTTCATCTTCCAGCTCGACGGCGTCACGAAGGAAGTCGGCGACGCGCCGGTGCAGTTCCACAATGAGCACGGCGACATCGAGTTCACGCCCGCTGCGCTGCACGTCGACGGCAAGCTCGGCGTCTCGAAGACGATCTTCGGCGACGACTTCACGTTCCTGAAGGAGACGGTGGCGACCGCCGTCCCCAAGCTGACGATCCCCTCGCCGAGCATGGTCCACTACCGCGGCGGCAAGGCGTCGATCGACGAGAGCGTCTATCCCGAGCTCGCTGCGTTCTGGGCGGATCTCACGGCTGCGTACCGCGAGGAGGTGCGCCGGCTCGGCGAGCTCGGCTGCACGTACCTACAGGTCGACGACACGAGCCTCGCGTACATGAACGACCCGAATCAACGCGAGTACATCGCCTCGATCGGGGGCGACCCGGAGCGGCAGCATGTCGAGTACATCCACCACATCAACGAGTCGCTCGCCGACCGGCCGCAAGGGATGTCGGTGACGACGCACATGTGCCGCGGCAACTTCCGCTCGTCGTGGGTGGCGTCAGGCGACTACGAGTACGTCGCCGACGCGCTGTTCAACGAGCTCGAGGTGGACGGTTTCTTCATGGAATGGGACGACGAGCGCTCGGGCGGCTTCGAGCCGCTGCGCCTCGTGCCGAAGGGCAAGTACGTCGTGCTCGGCCTCGTGACGACGAAGCACGGCGAGCTCGAGCAGAAGGACGAGCTGAAGCGCCGGATCGACGCAGCGTCGAAGTTCGTCGACCTCGACCAGCTCTGCCTCTCCCCGCAGTGCGGCTTCTCGTCGACGCTCGACGGCAACGACCTGACCTACGAGCAACAGGTCGCGAAGCTCCGCCTCGTCGTCGAGGTCGCCGACGAGGTGTGGGGCTGAGCGCGAAGCTCTAGGCAGGTCGGCGGCGCAGTGCGGCGTGCTCGAGCGCGGGCGGCGTCCAGCCGGCGTCGGCCGGGCTGATGTTGCGCCCCGGCGGGACGATCGCGTCGATCGCGTCCAGAATCTCGACGCTCAGCACCACCTCGTCCGCCCCGAGCTGGCTCTCGAGCTGCTCCATGGTGCGCGGGCCGATGATCGGCGCAGTCACCGCCGGATGGCGCAGGACGAACGCGAGCGCCAGGTGGATCAGCGAGATCCCGGCCTGCTCCGCGAGCTGCGCGAGCTGGTCGGCGGCGTCGAGCTTCGTTTGGTTCTCGGGGATCGAGAGGTCGTAGCGACCGGGAAGCCGTTCGGCGCGCGTCGACGGCGGCGCCTCCCGGCCCTTGCGATACCCGCCCGTGAGCCAGCCGCCGGCGAGCGGGCTCCAGGGGATGACGCCCATGCCGTAGCGCTCGCAGGTCGGCAGCACGTCGGCCTCGATTCCGCGCACGAGCAGCGAGTACGGCGGCTGCTCGCAGACGAAACGCTCGCGGCCGCGACGTTCGGCGACCCATTGCGCCTCGACGATCGCCGACGGCGGGAACGTCGAGCTGCCGAAGTAGCGGATCTTCCCCGCCCGCACGAGGTCGGTCAGCGCGCCGAGCGTCTCGTCGATGTCGGTTCCCGGCTCGGGCCGGTGCACCTGATAGAGGTCGATCCAGTCCGTCCCGAGGCGCCGCAGGCTCGCGTCGACTTCCTGCACGATCCAGCGCCGGGAGTTTCCGCGCCGGTTCGGATCCTCGCCCATCGTGCCGTGGAACTTCGTCGCCAGCACGATGCCGTCGCGACGGCCCGCGAGCGCCTTGCCGACGATCTCTTCCGATTCGCCCTGTGCATAGACATCGGCCGTGTCGATGAAGTTGATCCCGGCGTCGAGCGCACGGTGGATGATCCGAATCGACTCGTCGTGATCCGGATTTCCCCAGGCGCCGAACATCATCGCGCCGAGGCAGAGCGGGCTGACGCTCACACCGGTGCGACCCAACATCCTGTGCTCCATCTACGGAGATGTATCAGCGCCGGCAGGAGCAGCGTCGAGTGACCGCCCGCTCAAGGGATCAGCACGGCGCGCCCGGTGATGTCGCCGGCGCGCAATCGCTCGAGCACTTCGTTCACCGACTCCAGCGGGTGCGTCTCCGACACGAGCCGCACGCGCCCCGCGGCGTGGAGCTGCACGAGCTCCCAGAGATCGATCCACGAGCCGACGAGGTTGCCGACGATCGCCTGCTCGGCGACGACGAGCGCCGCGGACTGGCACGAGATCTCGCCGCCGTAACCGATGACGGAGTACGTCCCGCCGCGCCCCAGCATCGCGACTGAGCCGGCGTGCGTCGCGTCGGTGCCGACGAAGTCGAACACGACGTCGGCGCCCCGGCCGCCGGTCAGATCGCGAACCGCGTCGACGGCATCGACGCCGTCGACGACGTGGTCGGCCCCGAGCTCGCCGGCAAGGCGCCGCCGGCGCTCGTCGGTGTCCACCGCGATGACGTCGCACGAGGCGAGCTCGCGCACGAGCTGGAGCGCGATGTGGCCGACGCCGCCGACGCCCGTCACCACCGCGGTCGTCCCCGGCCCCAGCAAGTGCTTGAGCCGGCGCACTGCGTGATACGCAGTGAGCCCCGCGTCGGCGTGCGGCGCAATCGCGACGGGCTCGACGCCGGGCGGCAGCTTCACGAGCGACCGCTCGTCGACGAGCACGTACTCCGCGAAGCCACCGTCGACGGAGAGCCCGGTGAAGTCGTGCCGCTCGCAGTGCATGTCGTTGCCACGCCGGCACGAGACGCAGAGCCCGCAGCTGTACGGCGGGTACACGAGCACCGCGTCGCCGGCCGCGACGGTCGTGACATCACTCCCGACGGCGTCGATCCAGCCCGCGTTCTCGTGCCCGAGTATGCGCGGCAGCGTCACGCCGGCCGGCTCCATCAAGCCCTCCATCGCGTGGAGGTCGGTTGCGCACACACCTGCACCGCCGATCCGGACGAGCACGTCCCTCGGCTTGGTGGGCTCGGGCATCGGCGCGTCGACGAGCTCGAGCGGCCGGTGGTACTCGCGCAGGACCGCGACTCTCATCAGGCCGCACCTTCCAGCACTTCGCGCATGCGGCACGCGCTCACGGTGCGAACTCCGGATCGGGCTCGATCGTGACGGCGATCAGCAGCGGCTCTTGCCGCTCACCGAGCGTCGGCAACACCTCGTCGAACGTCTCGACGAGCGTCGCGTAGTCGCTGATCCGCCGCGCCGCACAACCGAACGCCTCCGCGAGCCCGGCCACGTCGACGTCGATCGTCGGCCACGGGCCGCGACCGCCCTCCTGCTCGGCGAGCCGGTCCATGATCGCGTAGCCGCCGTTCTCGAGGATGACGTAGAGCGCGCCCGCGCCGTACTCCACCGCGCTCCACAGCGCCTGGATCGCGTAGAGCGACGAGCCGTCGCCGACCACGGCGACCACGGGACGGTCGGGGCGCGCCATGCGCAGGCCGGCGGCCGCGGGGATCGCGAAGCCCAGGCCGCCCATCGCCGGGCTGATCGACCCGAGCGACTCCCGCACGATCAGCCGCGCGAGCAGCTCGGGACGATTCGACGGGCATTCCTCGATGACCACCGCGTTCCGCGGCAGGCGATCGGCGAGCGCCTGCAGCACGTGGCCGGCGCGCAGCGGCTCACCGTCAACCGGCGGCGCGGGCGCCGGCGGAGGCACGTACGTTGCGGGCGGCGACACGTCGCGCTGCGGCAACGCGCGTGCGAGCTGAGCGCACGCCGCGGCGGGCTGCGCGATCAGCGCGATCGCAGCGGGACTGCGGTGCGCCTCGACCGGATCCTGCGTGATCACGGCGAACCGCGTCTCGAGCGGAGCGAAGCGGCCCTCCATGTAGGGGTACTGGCGCAGCACCGGCCCGCCGACCACGAGCACGACGTCGTACGGCGCAAGCCTCTCGCGCAGGCGCGGGCGGTCGGCGGGAAGGTGACCGGCGAAGAGGCGGTGATCCTGCGGGAACCCGGCGCGCGCGCTGAACGGCTCCTGCCAGACCGGCGCAACAAGCCGCTCTGCAAGCTCCACGAGCGCAGCCCAGGTGCCCGCGTCGTCCGCGCCTGCACCGGCGACGATCGCCGGCGACGCCGCGCCTGCAAGCAGCTCGGCGATCTCCGCGACCTCGGGCCCGACTGCCGCGGCTCGAAGGACGCGGTCGGCCGCAGCCGGCTCCGCAGTACCCGCCGGCGCGGCCCAGTCGTCCATCGGCACGATCACGATCGCCGGCCCGCGGTGCGTCGCCGCCTCGTGTGCGGCGCGCGCGATGGCGCCCGGCACGTCCTGCGCGCGAACCGGTTGGTCCACCCAGACGGGATACTCACCGGCGAGCTTGTCGAGGCGCCCGGCGAGAAAGGGCTCGAGCGCGAGGTGACGGCGATCCTGCTGGCCGACGAGCACGACGAGCGGCGCACGGTTCACGCGGGCGGTCGCGAGCGCCGACACTGCGTTGCCCAGCCCGGGCGTCGTATGGAGGAGCGCGAGCGCGGGCTCGTTGCGGCCGAGCGCGAAGCCCGTCGCCATGCCGATCACCGAGGCCTCGTGCAGCCCGAGCACGAAGCGGAGATCGTCCGGCAGCCCGGTGAGAAACGGCACCTCGGTCGAGCCTGGATTCGCAAACAGTGTGGTGAGCCCGTGCCGGCGAAGAACGTCGAACGTGGCGTCGCGAACGGTGCCCCTCATCAGCGTGGGATCGTACTCCGAATCATTTGGCGAGTCAGCGGAGCCCGAGGATGCGATCGAGCACTTCGGTGAGAGCCTCGTTCGGATCGTCGGCCAGCGAGCGCGAGCGCCACGCAACGTGTGCGTCGGGGCGGACGAAGATGCAACCGCTCTCCTCCACCTCGGACGCTCGCGCCCAGTCGTCGTAGGTATCGAGCACGTCGCGACCCGGACCGATCACATACGACGCGATCTCGACGCCGGTGCGTGCGGCGACCTCGGCCGCCGCTGTCGTCCAGTCGTCGCCCCCGATCCCGGTGAAGAGCGAGAACCGCCCCTTGCCGGCCAGGTCGAGCGTGCTCACCTTACGGCCGTCGTGCTCGAGCCAGCAGTGCGGAAGCCGCGCCCCGGGCCACGTCGTTGCGTGGTAGTAGAGCTCCGGGTCGCGCGTCGGTTGCGGCTCGGGCGTCCCATCCGGAACGACCGCGGCGGAGCGATAGCGCTGACCGATCTCGACGCCGTGCGAGTTGAACTCGTAGTTCTTCAGCTCGATCGCGCGCCGCAGCTTCGCACGTTGCTCTGCCGCCGCGAGCGTGTCCTGCTTCCGCGCCTCCATGTTCGCGCGCATCTGGCGCGGATCGTTCGTGCCGAGCAGACCAAGCGCGTCGAAGATCGGCCCGAACTCCTCGATGCTCTGGTTCGCACGTGTGACGATCTGTCGGCCGATCGGCGCACGCTCGTCGTCGTACGTCCGCAGCAGCGAGGGCGACGCCTTGCCCTGGGTCACGAGCGCGAGCTTCCAGGCGAGGTTGTACGCATCCTGG
>Ga0265338_10009050_pt1 | contig 11977 bp, 8 predicted proteins | sample 42126metaG_FD_193579 | JGI IMG/M metagenome (GOLD analysis project Ga0265338, IMG submission 193579) | Rhizosphere microbial communities from Carex aquatilis grown in University of Washington, Seatle, WA, United States - 4-21-26 metaG | ecosystem: Host-associated > Plants > Roots > Rhizosphere >... | reverse complement strand
TGTCGCTCAGCCTCGGTCAACGTCAACACCGCTTTCGGCCGACCTGTCCGCATGGGCTCTCTCCTTGTAGAAGAGAACGGGCGGCCTGGCGATTTCTTCCGCTTTCTTCAGGGACAGGAGACTAGCGCTTCAGCGCCGTCTTCAGCGCCGCAGTCGCATCCGGGTTGGCATACTTCGGGTTTTCCCAGCCGTAGATATCGTAGTGCGCACCGGTGACCCACAGGATCGCGCTCTCGACGGTGCGTCCCTCGGTCAGGGCGAGGTAGCGCACCAGCCCTTCGTGGCCGCGCGCGATCTCGCGCGCGAGCTCTTTCTCCTGCGCCGGCGTCGCGTCGCCCGCCCAGAGGTTGGGGTGCTTGAGGCCGCCGCGGCCGACGCCGAACTCACCGATGTGCAGCGGCGGGATCTCGCGCGGTTTGAGACCCAGCTCCTTGCCGAGGATCTGCTCGCGGAAGTTCTTCTCGTGGGTCAGCAGCGCCTGCGCCACCTCGTCAGCGGTCGGCAAGCGCTGCGCGCGCTCGGCCGCCGGGACCGCGATGGTCAGGTCCATGTACTGCGACAGCGAGAGCGCGTCGAGGCCGTGGATGTACCGGCGCAGCGACGCGCGCTTGCCGCTGGACATGCGGCCCACGAAGTCGTCGGCGATCTCGATGTGGTGGGTGAAGTCGTGCGAGAGCTGCACCTTGTCGTCGAGCCCCAACCGGTGCCGCTCCTTCTTGGCGGCGGCCAGCAACAGCTCCCAGCGCTCCGGGCTATCGACCTCGGAGTTCATGAGCTCGACGCCGAGCTCCAGGCGCGCCGACATCGTCGCCGTGTTGCCCAGCTTGTCGAACGCGGTCTTCAGCGCCGCGAGCGCGCGAAACACGACTCCGCTGCGGTAGTCGTCGGCCATCGGATCGAGGTCGAAGAAGCCGCGCCAGGGACAGCCCACGCGCCAGCTGTCGTTGTCGGACGTGAACGGATCGAAGCCGGGGCCATAGATCGGCGGATCCAGGTGCGGCTTGACCACGACGCCCAGGCCCGAGCGCAGCGCGATCTCGACCGCATCGGCGAGCTCTTTCTGATCCGGGCCCGACGAGAGATCGATCTTGTTGCGTCCGACGTAGCCGTACGTCGGGATGAACGAGACGATCTGGAAGCCCAGGTCCTTGAACGCCGCCACGCGCTTGGCGGCGTCGGCGTACTGCCCCTTCCAGGCGCCGTACGAGACGCCGATCGCGGCCGGTTTCGCCGGCGCCACCGCCTTCGCGGTTTCCTTCGCGTCGGGCTTCGCCGGCGCGGCGCGCGCGAGCAGCAGCGCGCCCACGAGGGCTGCTGTCGCCGCCAGCCGGCCGCGCGCGCGCGACATTCCGGCTAGCCCTTGCAAATGAAGGCGATGTCGTCGACCCAGAAGTCGTAGTCGGCGCCGGGCGTCTTCGCCTCGAAGTGGATCGCGAACAGGCGCTTCGGATCGACGTGCGGTTTGCGCGGCGCGCCCCAATCGGGCTCCTGGTGCAAGGCGCGGAACGGCAGCACGATGCGCTGCCACTGCGTGGTCAGGTTCACGACGGCGCCATAGTCGTTGAAGCAGGCGGTGCACACCTGGCCGTCGGCATCGGTGTTTCCGTCGGGCAGCTTCACGGTCATCTTCGCCGGTCCGGTGCCCGACTTCGCCCAGAAGGTGATGCCTTCGTACATCGACGCGTCGTAGGCTTCCTTGGGATCGCGGAAGTTCAGGCCCATCGCCGCGTAGACGATCGATTTGCCGGCGAGCTTGCCTTTGACCTCGACGGCGAACTTCGAGTCGTGGCCGCCCTCGACGAGCGTGAACGTACCGCCCTTGTCGCCTTGCTCGGGCCACACGGTCGAGCCTTCCTTGTCGGCGTACGTGTACCAGTAGCCGCCGCGGTCGCCGACGACGTTGATCTGGTTGTTGTTGTCCTCGAAATCGTCGATGACGCCGTCGGGGCCGCACTCCTTCAATGCGGCGCCTTGCGCGCTCTGCGGCCGCGCGCCGGGCGGAACGCACGCGCCGCTCGACACGAGCCCAGCGCCGGCGACCAAGGTGAGGAACAGAAGGTGGGCGTCACGCTTCATCGATCGCTCCCAATGTGAGCTGACGGAGTTGGAAAACAAACGGCCACAAATAAACGACAAAGACCGCGGAAAACACCGCGCCGACCGCTGGGCGTTGATATCTGTCTTGGCGGAAGCAGTCAAGGTGTTGCTGAGGTTGCGATGCGCGCGATGAGCGCGCTTGACAGCCCACTTCCAAGTCAGGACACTGCGGCCCCATTGCGGGCGGCGTGGAATTTTCCGTGAAGGTTTGCCCGAGCGCCGCCCCTTTGCGATGGGATTCTGTCGGCCACTCCAACCCGCGCCTCTTGAAGGACAAACATCGATGAGACTAGCGTTTCTTTCGTTTGCTCTGACTGGTCTACTGCTGAGCGAGGTTGCCTTCGCGCAGGGTGCGCCGACCGGAGGAAGCTCAGGCACGTCGGCGCCGCCAGCCGCCGCGCCCCCGGCTGCGCCTGCTCCCGCCGCGACGTTGAAGCCGGCACCTCCCGCGGCGCCGACGCCACCGCCGGCCGCGATCGCGACGCCCGCGACGCTGCCCGCGCCGGCCGCGCCCGCGCCCGCCGCTCCGCCGACGGGCGGCGCGATGTTGACCCCGACGGTCTCTCCGTCCGAACCGGCGCCGCCGTCGAAGAAGGTCACGCCGGGCGACATCAATCTCGCGCTTCCGCCGAGCGTTCCGCAGTTCGGAGCGCAGACCAGCATCTCGCAGAAAGAGGCCGAAGCGCTGACCTCGAGCGTCTCCAACTCGTCGGACGAATGGAAGTTCGAGTTCCACGGCTACATGCGCGCGCCGGTGCGCGCCACGATCGGACCGCCGTCGCCGGTGAACCACCCGGCGCGCGATCCCAACGACATGAACGCGCAGACCTGCGGCATGAACCCGTGCAACTACGTCCCGCCGTTCCAGCCCGGCGCGACGCCGCCGTCGGGTTACCAACTGCACGAAGCGCCGCGCGTTCCCGGCGCCAACTACCAGGCGTGGGACTTCACCAACACGCTCTATGGTCCCTGGACCCAGCTCAACTTCTCGTACGGAAATTCCCGCGTGACGACGACCGTGGTCGTCGACGCCTACAACCAGGCCGATGGCTCTTACCGCAACCTGCAGGCGAACCAGGGCATCGATCAGGTGTTCCTCACGCTGCGCTTTCCCGATGCGTTCGGTGACTACGGCGGCCTGACCTGGAACATCGGCTCGTTCCCGAGCCGCTACGGCACGGCGGGCAAGTACGACGCCGGCATGTACGAGACTTACCAGTTCGGGCGCACGCACGTGAGCGGCGAGGTGCTGACCGCGACGTTCTCGAACCTGGATCCCATGGGCGACTGGACGCTCACGCTCGAGCACGGCATCGGCGCGAAGCTCGACTTCATGCCGTTCACCAACAACCAGAACTATCAGATCTTCGGTACCCCCGGCGGTCCGTCGAATCCGAACGGCGCGCCCGACCTGGCCGCGCAGAGCCCCGACTACCTGCCGTACGCGGGCTCGGTGCCGCAGGGGTCGACCTACCTGCACCACGCGCACATCTTCGCGAAGTACCAGAAGATGTGGAACTTCGGCTTGCACTACCTCTTCACCTGGACGCCCGACGACAACTGGGACCCCATGAACTCGCGGCTGCCGAACGTTTCAGACGCGGTTCCGCGTTTTCAGGGCCCGACTCAGGGCAGCATGGCCGTCCTCGGCGCCGAGGTCCGCTTCACCGGCGGAGAATACGGCGACGGTTACCTCAGCTACACGTATATCGACGCGCGCAACGTCAATGCCCTCGCCGAGTCGCTGGAGGTGCTGCACACCAAGGGTGGCCCGAACTTCAAGCAGGCGTATTTCGGCTCGACCTATAACCCGCACACCGGCATTTACAACGGGCCCGAAAACGAGAGCGGCATCATCAACAGCGTCGATTTCCAGTATTCGTTCAGCTTCGGCGCCTATGCGCGCGCGCCCGAGGATTGGTGGGGTGACGGACCGGATCTGGTCGTGACCGGGTTCGGCATGTTCACCACGGTCGACAGCAAGGCGCCGCCGATCGCGCTCGGCAACGTGCCGGGCGTTTCCGGTGGCGACCCGACGCGCGCGACGACCTGGGACATGAGCACGAAGAAGCTGAAGTTCGGGCTCGACGCCATCTACACGCCGCTCTCGTGGCTGGGCGCGGGCGTTCGCTTCGATCAGGTCCGCCCAGACATCGACGGCGCTTACTCGCGCACGACGTTCATGACCAGCACCCAGCTGCTCAGGGTTCCAGGCGGCTCGGACCTGAACTTCAGCGTGCTCACCGGGCGGTTGGTGATGAAGACCCAGTACGTGACCCACGAGACGGTCACGTTGCAGTATTCGCGCTATTTCCTGGGGAAGGCGGCCTATCCGTCGGATTACCGGTTTGCCTGGGTGCCGCAGTCGGACGCGAACGCGGTCGAGCTGTCCGCGGCGATGTGGTGGTAGATTTCTAGTCCAACAAGAAGGCCTACTACGATGAAAAATCAGCCTCTTCTCTTCGCGTCGGTGGTTGCGGGCACGCTTGCGTTTCTCGCCGCTGGTTGCATTCTCGGCTCGGATCCCGACAAGCCGTCGATGATCTTCGGCGCGCCCGGTGGCCAGACCGGCTCCGGGGGCACCAACGGAACCGCTGGAAACGGCGCCGGCGGCTCGAGCCTCGATATGGTGGCTGGAATGGCGCTCGCCACCTTTGACACGACGACCGAATCGTTTTCGTTCAGCACGTACTCGGAGACGCCGAACCTGGCGGTCAACAACAACGGAACGGCCCCGACAATGACGTGGGACTCGGCCGACGCCAGCCCAAGCGGTGGCGGATCGCTGAAGATCACGGCGCCGTATTCCGGCGCCAATCAATATGTAGACATCCAGTCACCGTCATTCCCGGCGACCATGCTGAGGAACTGGTCGGGTGGCAAGCTCCACGTCCGGGTCAAGGTCGACACAGGATCTACGTTCGCGGGCCAGATCGAACCCTACGCCGACACCACGGCGAACTTCACCTTCGTGGGCACGTCGTTCAACGCGACGGGAGGGGGCGTCTGGCACGACTACATCGTGCCGCTCGACACTGCGATGACTCGCAACAGTGGATACGATCTCAAACAGGTGATCCTGTTTGGCGTGCACATTGGCAGCGGGTCGGCGGGGATGAATCAGGGACCGGCCACCTTCCACATCGACACGTTCGCGATCGAGGGCATCGCGGCAGCGACGGACGACGCTGGCGGCGACACCGGCGCGACCACCGACGCCGCTACTGGCAACTGAGTCGTTGAGTTAACGCCAGGTTCCTCAGATACGCCAAGTCCGGACCATTTGATGGCCCGGATCTTGGCGTCCCGGCGCCTAGGCGGTTGCGACGGCCGGAGCCGGAGGCTCGCGCGATCGCTTATTTAGCCTTGCGCCCTTGCTCGTCGAGGAACGCCGAGACCCAGACCAGCGGCGCGTTCCAGTTGATCGTCACCTCGTTGGTCGACCAGGCCTCGCCGTTGTCCATGAAGCACTTCATCGGCGGCTGGCCCTTGAGCCCGGCGCCTTGAACGTAGGGGTCCTGCAGCTCGGAGTTGGAGCCGCCGGACATCACGCCCGGCGGCGGGCTCGGGTACTTCGGGTTCGCCTGGTGGCACCAGAAGCGGTGATAGGGATTCATCAGCGGGCGCGAGCCGTAGCCGGTGACGAAGCTCTGGTCGAGGCCATTGCGCCCGAGGATGTAATCCATCCCGAGCGCGACGCCGTTCAGATACTTCGACTCGTGGCTGAAGTCATAGGCGAGCCCCATGATCAGCGCGTTGGTCAGCACGAAGGACGTCGAGCCCCAGGGGTAGCCCTGGGCCGGCGTGCTGAACGGCAAGCGATAGCCTTCCTTCATCGCCAGGCCCAGGTACAGGTCGGCCGCGGCGATCACGTTCTTGCGGATCTCGGCGACGTCATGCTTGGCCAGACCGTTGGGCACCACCGCGAGCGAGATTGAGCCCAGCACCTGCGTGTCGGCCCAGGTCATCGACGTGTGCATGCCGGCGTTGCCTTCCCAGTCGGCGCGCGCCTCCTTGAAGTACTTCGACTTGGTGAGGAAGTCCTTGTACACCTGCTTGCTCGTCGTGATGTAGAGCTCGCTCGCCGCCCAGTAGAAGTCGTCGACGACGTTCTTGTCGTCGTAAGCGCCACCGCCGTCGCTCTGGTTGGGCGCGTAGATCTCCGGGTTGGCCTGCGCCGCCGTCCAGGCGCGCTCGGCCGCCTCCAGGCACTTCTTCGAGAACTCCTTGTCGATCGAGGACCAGATGCGCGCCGCCTGCGCGCCGTTGGCCGCCACGTTCAGCGTCGCCGCCGTGCTCGGCGGGTAGAGATAGCGCTCCATGGTGTCCTCGTGCGGCCCGGTGGAGAGCTGGGTCCACTTGATGTCGTGCACCTTGTGGTGGACCATGCCGGCGAGCTTGTTCCCCTCGGGGACCTGCATCTTCAGCTCGAACTCCAGCTCCCAGCGCGCCTCGTCGAGCAGGTCGGGCACCTTGTTGTTGTTCTCCGGGATGTTCATCTTGCCGTCGCCGAACTCCGCGGCCGACGAGCCCAGGTACTTCGTGCGCTCCCACCAGTCGAGCAGCGTCCAGACCGAGATACCGGCGTTGACCACGTACTTGCCGTGATCGCCGGCATCGTACCAACCGCCGGTGACGTCGAGCGTGTAGTGGCAGTCGGTGGCGGGAAGGCAGGGCACGGCGTTGTCGCCGTGATTGGGCGCGACACCGATGTGCCCGGCGGGACGGACCCAGCTGGGGCCGCCCGCATAGGGCATCTCGATCGGAATGCCGCTGCGCTGCTGGTAAAAGAACGCGAGCGAGTCGTATTTTAGCTTGCCGTAAATGTCGTCGCGGATGTCGAACGAATGGCTCGTGTCATTGCCGACGCGCAACGAGAAGCCTTTCCCTTCCTTGGTGTAGTTGGAAAAATCGATGATCGAGACCTTGTCGCCCGAGGCCTGATCCGGGCCGAACGGCACGGTCGTCCCCGACGCGACCACTTGTTTGTTCGCGTCGAGCAATTGCCAGGGAACGGCGTTGGGGTTCTTGACCGTCGCGATCTTGGTCAGGTGCGGGAAATAGCCGACCTGGTTGACGAGCACGTTGGGGATCGCCACCGCCCTTTCCTCGGGCTTCTGCGCGAACTGCGGATCGTCGATGCGTGCGTCGTCGATGCAGACCGTGTACGGCGGCGTCGCGGTCTTCGCCAGCTGCCCGGCGACGTGAAACGCCATCTCCACCGTGGGGTCGTCGTCCGACGCCATGGTGAACGTGCCGGCGTACACCTCTGTCTTCTTGTCGACGTTGAACAACATCTTCCAGAATTCGTGATAGGGCGGCCCGGCCTGGCCGATCTTCAAATAGGTCCGGATCGGCTGCGACGAGTGCATCTTGAACTGCACCGAATACTTGTGACCCTTTTGCAGCAAGAGATGCTGCTGGCGCAGGTGAGCATCCCAGCGGTTGCTGCCCTTGTTCGTGACCTCGAGGCAGAGCTCGCCCTTGTCGATGAACGAGCGGCCCGCGCCGGTGCCCGAGTACGACGCCGTCCAGGGCAACGAGCGCGTCCCTTCGCTGAAGTCGTCGTTGAAGAGCAGGTTGTGGCCCACCAGCGGCGCGGGCGCTTTTTCGGGCGCGGTGCCGATCACACCGCCCGGCGGCAGCGGCGGCGGCGCCGATCGACAGGCGCCGAGCAACGCCAGCGAAGCCAGCAGCGCGCTTCGAAGGCGGGGCAGGGGCGAGCGAAAACCAAAGCTAGGCCTTCCGAGCTGATTCATGGTGGTCATCCTTGCGCGCGACGATCGCGTCGCGGGGCCAACGGGGACCCAAAAGGGGGCAATGAAAGAGACGCACCGAGAAAAACACAGGAGACCAGGCTCACGCAAGACATCGTCATCGCGGTGGTGGGCCTCCGGATTCGCCTTGGCGCCGGCGGGAGCGTCTGCTATTCGTGCGGAGCCGTAACCGCTCGAACGGACGCCGCTCTTGCCGATGCTTCGCCGCCTGACACTGTTCGCGATCCCGATCGCCGGCTGGCTGATTGTCGTCTGCGTCCTGGTCTGCTTCCTGGCCTGCGCCACTGGATCGCGCCTGGAGGCCAAATATCCACCGCGCAAGCCGGGATGCGCGCTGAACATCTATCACACCGACCTGCCGCAAGTGCAGGACTGGGACGACCTCGGCAAGGTCGAGGTCATCTGTCACATCGACGACACCGACAAGACCTGCTTCAACCGTTTGCGCGCCGAGGCCTGCCGCATGGGCGGCGACATCATCTACCGCCTACCGATCAAACCGTGGCGGCCCAAGGAAGAGGCGCTCGGCTACCGCGCCATGGTGGCGCACAGCCGGACCGCTGCCGCGCACGACGCCGGGCCGCCCGACGTCGATCCGACGCTGCCGCCGCCGGCGACACCCGAAGAGTCGGCGGGTCCAGTGGTACCGCTCACGGGCCCGAGTGTGCCGCCGTTCTCGGCCCAGAATGCGGCGGCCGAGGATGCTGCTGCACGCGAAGCGGGCAACCTGTAGCATGCGGCGCCATGAGCCTGATTCGTTCGCTTGGTTGGATGTTCGTCTTGACGTTGATGGGCGTGGTGTCGCTGGGAGCGGCGTGCGGTAAGAGCGGCTCCGCCAGCAACTCCGACGCGGGCGCGCCGGACAGCGGCGGCGACGCGAGGCCCACGCTCAACATCGCCTGGGACTGGGCCGGCATCATCGGCACCGGCCAGAGTCTATCGGTGGGCGCGTTCGGCAGCGATTCGCCCGCCACGCAGCCCTACAACAACCTCAAGCTCAAGCTGGGGACGCTGGACGTGTCCACGTTCGATCCGACCACCGCGGATCCGGCGAGCGCGGAGCTGGCCATGTTGCCGCTCGCCGAGCCGATTCGCTCGGCGCCCGGCGGTTATCCGAGTGCCTATCCCCGCAACATCGACGGGGTCACGCCTCATTCGGCGATGGCCGACGAGGTGACCGTCCTGGCCATGAACGCCTCGGCGCCCGACTACGTCACGGTGCATTCCGTGGTCGGCGAATCCGGACAGCCGATGACCGTGATCGACAAGGCCGCGACACAGGTGACGGTTCCCTGCCAGGGTTCCTCGGCCGCGGGCTTCACCTGCTCGATGGGACGCGCCTACGCGTCGACGCTGTACGAGGTCACGGCCATCTCCAAGCTCGCTGCCGCGGCCGGAAAGACCTACGGCGTCGGCGCGATCACCCTCATCCATGGCGAATCCGACGCGGGCAACATGGGATACGCTGACGACATCTTCCAGCTCTGGTCCGACTACAACCAGGACATCAGCGCGATCACCAAGCAGACCGCGAGCATCCCCATGCTGGTCTCGCAGCAGAACTCCGTCCCCAGCAGCGCGGGGCAGGTGTCAGTCTCCGCGGCCCAGCAGGTCCAGGTGGGGTTGGATCACCCGGGCGACGTCGTGTGCGTCGGGCCGAAGTACCAGTACCCGTACTCGCCGGGCGTGGGCAACAACGGCGTCCACCTCACCTCGCACGGATACGAGCTTCTCGGCGAGAAGATGGGACAGGTGTACTTCGAGCGCGTCGTGGCCGGCCATGACTGGCAACCGCTGCAGCCGACGAGCGGCGAGCGCATGGGCGCGAGCGTGCTGCTCGTGCACTTCCACGTTCCCGTGCCGCCGCTCGCGTGGGACGACACGCTTCCGGCGCCCCACGCGGCGGCCGGGACGCTCGCCGCCTGGACGCTGGGGCGCGGCTTCGAAGTCACCGCGGCGGGTGTGCGGGCGACGATCAACTCGGTCGAGATCATCGGCGGCGATACGGTGCAGATCACCTGCCAGGACGATCTCACCGGGAAGGCCGTCGGCGTCGCCTACGCGATGACGACTGACGGCACCATGCTGGCCACGAGCCCGTTCGCCTCCGCCGACACCGGAGGCACTGGAACCTTCCGCTGGGGTCACCTCAAGGATTCGGATCCGTTCGCCGGCTCGGTGACCAGCGTCGTTCAACCAAACTACTGCGTCGCGTTCCAGCTCAGCATCCCCTGATGTCTTCGCCTCCGGCGCGATCGGCGCCGGAGGTCGCGCGGAGCGTTCAACCGCGGTAAGGGTCGCCGGTCCTGCCCCGGCAGGGGTAGCAGTGGAACGACACATACCGCTTGCCGCTGATGAGCTGGCAGAAGGCCTCGAAGCTGATGCCGCCCTCGTCATTGGCCTGGCCGAAGAATTCCTTGCGGCCGTTGGCGAGCTTCGTGGCGTTCAGGTCCTTGGCCCAGGTCGCCATCGTCTTCATCGTGTTCGCCTCATGCCACGGCTTCGAGGCGAGGGTGCTCTTGAACTTGTTCTTGCCCGACGTCTGCCGCGCGCCGATGGGTTGGTTCGTCGGCTGATGCGCCGCCTGATCCTTGTCCAGATAGACCTCGATACCGTCGATCGTCGCGTGGTGTCCGTGCTCCGCGGTGAGCTCCGACAGCGCCTTGACGGCGTCGAACGGCGGTGGCGGCTGTTCGACGTGAATGACCACCGGCGGGGTCTTGTGCTTGCCGATGACGACCGCCGCTTCGTTGACGTTGCCCGGATTGACCGCGATCGCCAGCGATCTCAGCTTGTCGCCGATCGCGGCGTAGTTGGCGTGCTTGTCGGTGGCCTGGTGAAGCGCGCCGGTCTTCAGCTTGGTGATGAAGGCGTTGTAGGTCGCGTCGAGGTCGCTCTTGAGCGCCTTGGTCTCTTTCAGGTTCATCTCGCCTCCGTGATCCGGTCGTCATCGGTGAGTGCGTCACCACTATCGCCGGCGGCATCCTAGCTCAAGCAGCGATGCACGACCTCCGCCAATTCCTCGGCGGTGCTCGGCTTGTGCAGCACGTGATCGACGCCGGCGTGCGCGGCGCTCTCGCGCAGATCGTCGGAGATGTTTCCCGACGTCAGGATCACCGGCAAATCGGGGCGGATCATGTGGAGCAGCTCCGCGACCTGGACACCCGACAGGCCCGGCATGTTGAAGTCGGTGATCGCCAGGTCGAAGCCCGCGGGGTCGTCGCGCACCGACGCCAGCGCCTGCTGGGCGTCGTGAAAACCGGTCACCCGGTAGCCGAGCCGCTCGAGCAGCCGCTTCGCCAGCCGCACCAGCGCCTCCTCGTCGTCCAGGAACAGCACGTGCTCGCCGCTGCCGCGATAGGCTTCGCGCGCGCGTGGCGTGGACGCCTCGGCTTCGCCGGCGTATTCGGGGAACAGGATGGCGAACGTCGCGCCCGCACCCGGCGCGCTGGTGACCGAGATCGTGCCGTTGTGTTCCTTGACGATCCCGTGCACGACCGAGAGCCCGAGGCCGGTGCCGATCCCCGGCTCTTTGGTGGTGAAGAACGGATCGAAGATGCGCTCGAGCGTCGCGTCGTCCATGCCCTTGCCGTTGTCCGTGACGACGAGCCGCGCGTAACGTCCGGGCGCGGCGCCTCCGTTCGCGGACGGCCCGCCGTCGACGACCACGCTCTGGAGCGTCACCTCGATCCGGCCGGCGCTGCCCTCGAGCGCATGCCAGGCGTTGGTGCACAGATTGAGAAGGATCTGATGAATCTGGTTCGCGTCGGCGAGGATGTTGGGCGCCGCGTCCTTCGTCGAGATCAAGAGCTCGACGTTGGTCGAGATCGTCGACCGCAGAAGGCCGGTCACCTCCTGGATCACCTCGGCGAGGCGCACCATCCGTTTGGTGGTCTCGCGCCGGCGGCTGAAGGCCAGGATCTGCTTGATGAGCCCGGTCGCGCGCAGTCCGGCCTGTCCGATCTCGGTCAGCTCCTCCAGCACCGCATGGCCGGGGCCGACCACCATGCGCGCCAGCTCGACGTTGCCCAGGATCGCGCCGAGGATGTTGTTGAAGTCGTGCGCGATGCCGCCGGCCAGGGTGCCTATCGCCTCCATCTTCT
>Ga0265338_10009048_pt1 | contig 11977 bp, 11 predicted proteins | sample 42126metaG_FD_193579 | JGI IMG/M metagenome (GOLD analysis project Ga0265338, IMG submission 193579) | Rhizosphere microbial communities from Carex aquatilis grown in University of Washington, Seatle, WA, United States - 4-21-26 metaG | ecosystem: Host-associated > Plants > Roots > Rhizosphere... | reverse complement strand
AGCACACCGCGAAGAAGGATCTCGGCCTGATCGCGGCCGGCTACGGCAACGTGTACGTCGCGCAGGTCGCGCTCGGCGCCGACAACCCGCAGACGGTGAAGGCGTTCGCCGAGGCGGAGTCCTACGAAGGCGCTTCGCTGATCATCGCGTATAGCCACTGCATCGCCCACGGGATCGAGATGTCGACCGCCATGGCACACCAGAAGGAAGCGACCGACTCCGGCTACTGGCCGCTCTACCGCTACGACCCGCGCCTCCCGCATGCCTTCCAGCTCGACTCGCGGGCGCCGAAGATCCCGGTCGCGGATTTCACGGCCAAGGAGAACCGCTTCGCGATCCTCGCCCGGGCCAACCCGTCCGAGGCTGCAGAGCTCGCCGCGGCCGAGCAGCACGACGTCGACGAACGCTGGCGGCTCTACGAGCAGCTGGCCGACGTCGAGAGCGACGACCGCAACACCAACGCGTAGCCTGCTCCGCTAGAGGTTCCGCCGGTAGAGCAGGAACCCGAGCGGAAGGATGCCCCCGAGGACGAACCACGGCGCGAGCGCGACCCGCGCGTACGCGGAGACCCGCTTCTGCGTGCCCGCAAACCCGACCGCGTCGCGGGTCGCGTGCTCGATCTGCGACAGCTGCGTCTCCGAGTACGACGTGCCGCCGGTGAGCGTGGCCAGCTGCGCGAGCGCCTCCGCACTGCTCGGATCGGGCGCGTAGCCGGGATCGGTCTTCCGGCCGTGCGCGCGGTCGTAGAGCAGGTCGTGCGGCGCCCACACGTGGACGAAGACGGGCGTTACGCGCCGCTGCAGCGTGAGCTTCACCACCGGCGAGAGCGGCTGCGACTCGCCGTCCGTGAAGACGACGAGCAGCCGCCGCACCACGCCCGTGGAGAAGAAGTGCGACTCGACGAGCGGAACGAGCGCTTCGAACGTTGTCGCGCGCCCGTGGTAGATCTGGCTCGGAGGCGGGCTGTCGATCGCGACCGACTGCGCGAGCGTCCGCGCGAACAGGGTGGCGTCGGTCGTCGGCATCAGGTTCGGCAGCGTCCGGTCGGTCATCGACGCGATGCCGACCGGAAGGTCGGAAAGCCGCGCACGCACGCGCAGCGCGAGGCGCTTCGCACGCTCCAGCCGAGTCGGTTGCCCGGGACCGGTCGAGGCCATCATGGAGAGCGACGTGTCGAAGACGAAGAACGCCTGCGCGTCCGCGCGCTCGCTCACGAGCTGTCGGTGCACGACGACCGGCTGCGCCGCCGCCGTGGCGACGAGCGCGACGAGCAGGACGAGTGCCGCCGCCGCCGGGACGACCCGACGACGCCGCGGAGCCGGGACGGCGAGCACGCGGTACACCCGGTCGGCCGCGCGTTCGGACAGCAGCAGCGCGGCCACGGGCACGATCGCTGCGATCCCGAACAGCGCGTCGAGCGGCGTCAGGAACGACACGCCGCTGAAGAGCGTGAAGGTCATCAGTAGCCGCTGCCGATGACGGTCGCGCCGCGCCCCCGGCCGAAGCCGTAGCCCGCGCGTGCATCGTGGCCGATCCTGCCCTTGCCGGGCTTGTTCACCCGCAGAGCAAGCTCGAGGTTCTGCTTCGCGTCGCCGTTCGTGGGATCGAGCGCGATCGCCTCCTGGAAATAGCCCTCCGCGCGGTGCAGGAGCTTTGCGAGCCCGCTCCGGTCGGTGCCGGGCGCCGGGGTCGTGACGACGAGCACGCCGAGCAGGTTCGCGGCTGCAGAGCGCTCCGAAATTCGGCTGCCGGCCAGCATCACGTGCTGGAGCGTCTCTTCGGCCTCGGCCCGGAGCGTCGGCAGATCCTCCCGCGTCTCGGGGTCGGCCCCGATCCTGCTGAACCAGAAGAGCTGCAGGCCGCGACGGTAGTCGACGGTGTCGCCGGTGCCGATCAGCGCGCCGGCCGGGTCTCCCGGCAGGAGCGTCTGCGGGTTCCAGAGCTTCGGGTGCGCAGGGAGCGCGCGGAAGCGGATGTCGTCGCGGGCCACCGTCGTCCTCCAGGCCCGCGCGTCGACCGCGAGCAGGAGGAGTAGAGCCGCGACCGCGGCGAAGGCGAGGGCGGCGAGCCCGGCGCGATGGCGGCGCACGCGCGTCATGCGGCTTCTCCCAGGGCGAGCCGGGCGTTCACACGCTCGTTGCCGGCGAGCAGGAGCACGAGCAGGACACCGAGCGCGAGCAGGCCCCACGGCGCCGCGGCGGCGACGGCCTGCTCGCGCCGCGTCGCGGTGTGGGTGAAGACGCTCGGGGAGACGAACGCGCTCTGCCCGAACAGCGAGGCGAACAGCCGCAGGTTCACCGGGTCGGCGAAGAGCGGGACGATCCGGACCGGAATGCGCTCCCGTCGCAGGCGGAGCGCCTCGCCCGTCAGGGCCGGCAGATCCGCGGACGCGTCGTCGAGGTCGCTGACGACGAGGATCGCGCCGTGCTTGACGCGCGCGCGTTGCAGAGCCCGCTCCGCCGTCACCAGACCGGTCGCCATCCGCGTTCCGCCGCTGAACTCGTCCCACGGCGACTGGGTGAAGATCGGCGCCCCGGCGGAGTAGCGCACGGGCGTGAAGAAGGGGACGAACTGAAGCAGCGCACCCGGCGGTGAGTTCGGCGGCAGCAGCTCGTACGCCGTGTCGGAGAACATCACGAGCCCGATCGACTGATTCGCGTTGACGATCCCGCGCAGCGTGGTTGCGACGCGCGCGTACACGGGGCCGGAGATGCTCGCCGACATGTCGAGCGCGACGACGCCGGTCCTCGTTCCCTGCGGGAACACGGCGGCGCGGCCGCTGCCGGCGGAGCGTGCGGTCAGCACGATCGCGGCGACCGTCCCCGCGAGTGCGAACGCAAGCGCGATGCGGACGAGCGACGTCCTCGTCGCCTGGCGCTCGAGCCGGGGCAGGTCGGCGAGGCGCACGGAGCCGCGGCGGTGCAGCGACGGCAGCCTCATGCCGCGGGCTCCCCGTCGTCGCCGTGCCGTCCGGTCTCGCGCGCCTGCTCGGCGAACGTCTCGACTTCCTCGTCCCCGGGCACGTCCGCCGACCACGCAAGCTCGCGGGCCGTGCGAGACAGCTCGTCGACGGCGGGCAGCGGAGCCTCGACGCCGAGCTCGCCGGCAACCCGTTCGAGCGCCTTGCGCTCGAGCGTCTCGTCGCCGCGCTCGTGGGCCCACGCGAGCAGCGTTAGCGCCCGCTCGAGCGTCGTCTTCGAGTCGACTGCGCTCGCCGTTGCCCGCGCCGGCCGCACGGCCAGGAACCAACTGCGCGCGTATCCCGCGGCGGCGAGCAGCGCCGCACCGCCGAGGCCGAGCGCCAGCCAGAAGAGCAGCGTGGGGGAGACGCCGAAGGTCGCCGAGGCGACCGGCGTGAGGTGGTAGTGCCACAGAAGTGCGTTGGTGGCCTCGAGCGCGGTCTGGGACGCCGGGCTCTCCTGCGAGATCACCTCGACCGGCGGCCAGCTCGCGGTGATCCCGTAGGCCCTCGTGCCCGTCTTCGTCAGGTAGTCGATGTGCACGAGCCTGAAGCGGAAGACGTGGTACTTCTCGCTCGGGGGCAGTCGCGGCACGCACGGCGAGGTGAGGCAGCGCAGCGTCCACGTCCACGTCACCTGGGCGAACCGGCCCGAGTTCAGGCGCAGGACGACCGGCGCGCCGACCTCGAGATACGGCTTGAAGCTCGTCGTGATCCGCAGGCGCGCAGGATCGACGAACTTCGTGTCGGCGATCACTGCGACGCGGGCCGTGACGGCGTCGCCGAAGAGGTGCACCTGCGGCGTGAGGTTCGTGTACGCCTTGAGCGGCTGCCCTTCGCCGACGACCGAGCCGGACGGGAAGAACGGCAGGCCGGCGACGGCGGGCGACGCCGCCGTCAGCGCGATCGCCGCAACGAGCAGCAGCCGCTTCACGCGACGGCTCCGCGCCACATCACGCGCAGGTCGGCCCAGCGCAGGAACGCGGAGAGCGTCTCGGCCGAGTCGTGCGAGTGCACGGCGACCGGCTCGAGCCCGAGCGAGCGGAAGTCGCGGACGCGCGCATCCCAGCGCGCCTCGTGCTCGTCGCGCAGCCGCCGGGCCTCGCGCCGCGAGAGGTAGACCGGAACGACGTGGCCGGTCGCCGGATCCGCGTAGGGGACGCCGATGCCGCCGACGTCCGGGAACGCGCGCTCCCAGACCGGATCCTGAATCGCCACAGGGACGATCTCCCAGCGGTGCTCGAGCGCGCGCTGCCACACACGCAGGTCCGGTGGCACGAAGAAGTCCGAGAGGATGAACACGAACGCCTGCGTCGGCAGGTCGCGCCGGTGCTCGCCGAGAAACTCGAGCGCGCGAGAGACGGTGTCCGCCGGCGCGTGGAACGGCCGCTCGAACGTTCCCTTCTGCGCGCGGTGCTCGGTGCGCGGCGGCCGCCAGTACGGCTCGCCGGTCGCGTAGTCGACATACCCGGTGAGGCTGCGGGCGTGGCGCGCGCTGGCTCCGATCAGCTCGAGCGCCGTGAGAATCGCCCGCGGCTTGTCGAGCGGCCGCACGCTCGACGCGCGAATCGACATCGACGGGCGCCGGTCGCAGACGACGACGACGCGCGGCGCCTCGTCGGCGAAGCGCTCGCGCACGATGAACTCGTCCGAGCCGCGCGCGGCCGAGAGCTTCGCCGAGGCGGCCCAGTCCATCCAGGCGACGTCGTCTCCGGGCTGGTACTCGCGCGCGCTCGCGACGTCCGAGCCGACGCCGCGGCGGGCGCTGCGCACGCCTCCGAAGGCGAGCCCGATCACTCGCCGCCGCGGGACGAGCGGGAAGACGGCTGCTGCCACGCAGGTCTCCTAGGCGGTCACGGTCGCCGGCACGTCGAGATCGATGTCGAACCCCGGCTTGGGCGCCAGCTCGAGGCAGCGCTCGCGCACGTCCTCGCTCGCCGCGTCCCAGCCGCGGTCGCGGAGCTCGGCGAGGAAGCTCGGGCGGAAGAGGATGCGATGCATGAGCACCGGGACGAAGAGCTGCTCCACGTCCTCCGGCGTGACGTAGCGGCGGGAGTGCAGCACGGCCCAGGCGCGCGCGGCCCGGTTGAGCGCGAGCGTGCCGCGCACCGAGCTGCCGATGGCGACGATGTCGAGCTGTCGCGTGGCGCGGACGAGCTCGACGACCCAGCGGCCCACCGCCTCGTGCAGGAAGACGCCGGCGATGGAGTTCCCGAGCAGGGCCACGTCGTCGAGGCTGATCGCCGGCTCGAGGCGCCCGAGCGGATGTCCGCCGAGCTGCTCGTCGACGATCTGCGCCTCGTGCGCGGCATCGGGGTAGCCCAGGGCGGTCTTCACGAAGAAGCGGTCGAGCTGCGCCTCGGGCAGCGGGAACGTCCCCTCGTACTCGATCGGGTTCTGCGTCGCCATGACGAGGAACGGCTCGCTGAGCCGGCGGGTCTCACCGTCCACGGTGACCTGCTGCTCCGCCATGGCCTCGAGCAGCGCCGACTGGGTCTTCGGCATCGCCCGGTTGATCTCGTCGACGAGCACGATGTTCGCGAACACCGGCCCGGGCCGGAACTCGAAGTCGCGCTCGCGCTGGTTGAAGATCGACAGCCCCGTGACGTCGGTCGGCTGCAGGTCTGGCGTGCACTGGATGCGGGTCGAGTGGGCGCCTTCGATCGAGCCGGCGATCGCGCGCGCGAGCACGGTCTTGGCCGTACCGGGAACGTCCTCGAGCAATGCGTGCCCGCCGCACATGAGCGCGGCGACGACGAGCTTGATCTGCTCTCGCTTCCCGTGAACCACGGTCTCGATGTTGTCGAGAAACCGCTCGGCGACAACGGTTGCCGAGTCCAGCTCGTCAGCGGTCACGCACGAACCTCCGGTTTTGGGGAGAAAAGGGTACTTGCAGCCTGGGTCTCTCCTCCTGAGACGAACAAGAACGGTTTTCGTCTGTGCCGCCGGAGCGAATTTCAGCGTTTTGCGATGGAGTGGCGGCGGAGCAGGGCGAAAGGCTTACGACTGCGACCAGGTCGCGACGTGGTCGCGACCTGGTCGCCGCCGTGGATCGCCGGCGGCGACGAAGTCGCGGTAGCCGGCGGCTCCGGCGAGGAGCCGGTGCGCCAGGTCGAGGTGGAGGAAGGTCGGTGCCTCGGTCAAGCCGGCGAGCGCGCCGTAGCTGCTCCAGGGCCAGTCGGCTGGTTCGTCCACGAGGCCGGCCCGGACGGGGTTGAGCGCGATGTAGCGGCAGACCTCGAGCAGGTGGTCGTCGTCCTCGATGAGGACGGCGCCGTACGGGCCCTGGAAGACGTGGCCGTGGCGCTGGTAACGCGCGTTGAAGCGCTGCGCGAACATCCCGTTGACGAGGCGCATTCCTTGCGCGAGATTCGCCTCGGGGGTCTCCAGCAGCACGTGATAGTGGTTGGGAATCAGGCAGAACGAGTGGCAGAGCCAGCCGCGGCGGGCCACCTGGGTCGCGAGCACGCGCAACAACCCGAGATAGTCGAAGTCATCGAGGAAGATCGCGGCCTGCGCGTTGCCGCGCGCGGTCACGTGATACATGCCGCCGGCGACCTGTAGCCGCTGCTTCGCGCTCATCGCCCGTGACCGTACGGTACGAACGGCCGCGACCAGGTCGCGACTTCGTCGCGACCTGGTCGCAGTTGTTCGGCGGCTTGGTCGCGAAGCGACCAAGCCGCTTGGCTACGCCAGCTTGATCGCCGCGTGCTTGATCTGCGTGTACTCCTCCATCGAGTACGCGGACATGTCCTTGCCGTAGCCGGACTGCTTGTAGCCGCCGTGCGGCATCTCCGAGCTGATCGGCAGGAGGTGGTCGTTGACCCACACGGTGCCGAACTGGAGCCGCTTCACGGCGTTCAGCGCGCGGGCCACGTCCCGCGTCCAAACCGACGCGGCCAGCCCGTACCGGACATCGTTGGCCCAGCGGATCGCCTCGTCGTCGTCCGCGAACTTCTGCACCGTCACCACCGGCCCGAAGACCTCGTCCTGCACGATCTCGTCCGTCTGCTTCACGTCCGTGACGACGGTCGGCTGGACGAAGAAGCCGCGGCTGCCGTTCGCGCCGCCGCCGGTGAGGAAGGTCGCACCCTTCGCCCGCTCCAGGAAGCCGAGGATCCGCTCCTGCTGTGCGCGCGAGATGACCGAGCCCATCTCGATCTCTTCGCTCTCCATCGGGTCGCCGACCTTCAGCGATTCCACCTGCGGCACGAGCTCTTCGAGCAGTGCGTCGTAGATCTTCGGCCCCGCGAGCACCCGCGAGCCCGCGGTGCAGTCCTGGCCCGAGTTCCAGTAGCCCGCGAGGCGGATCCCCTCGGCGACCGCCTTCGCGTCGGCATCGTCGAAGACGACCATCGGCGCCTTGCCGCCCAGCTCGAGATGGACGCGCTTGAGCGTGTCCGCGGCGTTCTTCGCGATCAGCTTCCCCGTCGAGACGTCGCCGGTGAGCGACACGAGCCGCACGTCCGGGTGCGCGACGATCCGCTCGCCCGCGGGCACGCCGTCGCCCGTGACGACGCTCAGCACGCCGGCCGGGATCACCTCCTGCGCGAGCTGTACGAAGCGCAGCAGCGACAGCGGCGTCTGCTCCGACGGCTTCAGGATCTGGACGTTTCCGGCGGCGAGCGCGGGCCCCAGCTTCCAGATCGCCATCATCAGCGGGTAGTTCCACGGGCAGATGCCGGCGACGACGCCGAGCGGCTCGCGCCGGATCATCGACGTGTAGCCGGAGATGTACTCGCCCGCCGACTTCCCCTCGAGGTTGCGGGCCGCACCCGCGAAGAAGCGCAGGTTGTCGGCGCAGAAGGGGATCTCGTCCCGCGACGCCATCAGCGGCTTGCCGACGTTCAGCGACTCGAGCTGGGCGAGCTCCTCGACGTTGTCGTCGAGTACGCCGGCCAGCTTGTGCAGCAGCTCCGAGCGCTCCTTCGGCGTCACGTCGAGCCAGGTCTCCAGCGTGCTCTTCGCCGCGGCGACCGCGCGGTCGACGTCCTCGGCGCCGCATTTCGGCACCTCGGCGATCACCTGGCCCGTCGCCGGATTGATCACCTCCATCGTCTCGCCGGAAGCGGCGTCGCTCCACTCGCCGCCGAGGAAGCACTTGTACTCCGTCTTCGTTGCGCTCATCGCATCCTCCTGTTCAGACCGCCGGTAGCTGGGCCGACTCGACCGCCTCGGTGACCGTTCCCGCGCCGCGGCGCAGAACGCCCGTGTCCCGCATCAGCCGCTGTGCCAGCGCGACCGGGATCACCGTCACGAGGATGATCGCGAACGCGATCGCGTTCACGACGGGCAGCTGCTGCCCGAGCCGGATGTAGCCGAGAATGAGGAGCGGCAGCGTGTTCTGCGGCCCCGCCGTGAAGAAGGTGACGACGACCTCGTCGAACGACAGCGCGAACGCGAGCAAGCCGCCGGCGACGAGCGCCGTCGAGAGCACGGGCCAGACGACGAAGCGGAATGTCTGCCAGCCGTCCGCACCGAGATCCTGCGACGCCTCGATCAGCGACGTCGACGATCGGCGCAGCCGGGCGAGCACGTTGTTGTAGACGATCACGACGCAGAACGTCGCGTGCCCGATCACGATCGTCCACATGTTCGTGGTGATGTGGCCGGCGATGAAGAACGAGTTGAGCGCCATGCCCGTGACGATCCCCGGCAGGGCGATCGGCAGCACGAGCAGGAACGAGACCGCGTCGCGCCCGAAGAACGCGAACCGCGCGACCGCGAACGCTGCGGCCGAGCCGAGGAGGAGCGCGACGCCGGTCGCGACGAGCGCGACCCGCACCGACAGCCAGATCGCGCCGCGCACATCCGACGAGCTCCAGGCGACGTGGAACCAGTGCGTCGTGAACCCGGCGATCGGCCAGCTCTGCACGTTCGACTTGTTGAACGCGTAGACCATGATCAGGGCAAGCGGCAGCCAGAGGAAGAGCACGACGAGTCCCGACCACACCGCGAGCGCCATCCGGGTCGAGCGCTGCTCCACTAGAGCGCCTCGAACGCGCCGAGGCGGCGCGCGATCAGGAGGTAGACGCCCATCACCGCGAGCGGCACGGCGGCGAACGCTGCCGCGAACGGGACGTTGTTCGACACGCCGACAGACTCGTAGACGACGTTGCCGATGAACTGCGACGAGGCGCCGCCGGCGAGGAGCGGCGTCACGTAGTCGCCGAGCGTGAGCGAGAACGTGAAGATCGAGCCGGCGACGACGCCCGGCAGCGCGAGCGGCAGGATGACGCGCCGGAACGTCGTGAGCGCGCTCGCGCCGAGATCCCGCGACGCCTCGACGTACGACTCGGGGATCCGCTCCAGGGCTCCGTAGACCGGCAGGATCATGAACGGCAGCCAGACGTAGGTGAACACGAGCCAGACCGCCCAGTTCGTGTAGCCGATATTCGCGGCCGGCAGCCCGATCTTGCGCAGGAGCCAGTTGAGGATGCCGTCCTGGTCGAGGATCAGCCGCCAGATGTACACGCGGATCAGATAGCTCGACCAGAGCGGGAGCAGCACCGCGACGAAGATGAACGCGCGCGACCGCCCGCTCGCGATGCGCGCCATGAAGTAGCCGAGCGGGAAGGCGAGCAGTGCGTCGGTCAGCGTGACGGCAGCGGCGATGCCGATCGTCCGCAGCGCGATCGACCGGTACGCGCTCGAGTCCCAGAGCGTGCGGTAGTTGTCGACGTTCCAGATGTGCTGGATCTCGGTCGTGAACGGGTTGACCGTCCAGAACGAGGAGACGAACAGCGCGACGAGCGCGGCGAGGTAGACCAGCGCGAACGCCAGCAGCGGCGGCGCGAGCAGGAGGAGCGCCTTCGCCCACGGATGCCGCCAGAAGAGCCCGGAGAGCCGGAGCCGGGCCGCCCGCAAGGGGCGGCCCGGCGAGCGATGACTCAGCCCTTGAGCTGGGTCCAGGCCTGTTGCCACTTCGTGTAGTCCATGCAGTCGTTCTTGCCGTTGTCGCAGGTCGCGATCGGCGTCTTCCAGAACTTGATCGAGTTGAAGTACGCCGCGGACGCGCCGCAGTGGTACTGCGCGGCCGAGCCCGGCGACAGCTTGTCCATGATCGGGCACGCCAGCGTGTTCGCGGGCGTCTCACCGAAGTAGATGGCCTGCTCGGCCTGCACCTTCGGCGTCGAGACCCATGCGAGCCACTTGTAGGCGCAGTTCGGATGCTTCGCGTGCGCGGAGAGCATCCACGTGTCGGCCCAGCCCGTCGCCCCTTCCTTCGGGATCAGGTCCTTCACGGGCACCTTCGCCGCGATCAGCGTGTTCGTCTGGTACGGCCACGAGGCGCCGATCACGGCGTCGCCGTTCTTGAACAGGTCGATCTCGTCCGACGCGAGCGCCCAGTACTTCTTGATCAGCGGCTTCTGCTGCTTGAGCAGGTCGACCGCCGCGTTGAACTGGGTCGAGTCCAGCTCGTATGGGTCGGTGATGCCGAGCGACGGCTTCGCCTTCGACAGGTAGAGCGCCGCGTCGGCGATCTGGATCGGGTTGTCCGGCACCGTCACCTTGCCCTTGAACTGCGGGCTGTAGATCGACGCCCAGCTCGTCGGCGCCGGCTTCACCTTGGTCGTGTTGTAGAGCAGCGTGTTCGGGCCCCACTGGAGCGAGATCCCGTAGTGCACGCCGTTGATCGTGTTGTGCGGCGGCGACTTCAGCGCCGGGATGAAGTTCTTGAAGTCCGGGATGAGCGCGGGGTTGACCGCCTGGACGTCCTTGCCGTAGATGAGGCGGAGGCTGGCGTCGCCGGACGCGGAGACCATGTCGTACTGGGAGCCGCCGCCCTGGCGCATGAGCGTCACCATCTCGTCCGAGGAGCCTGCGTACTTCGCGTGCACCTGGCACCCGGTCGCCTTCACGAACGGCTTGACCCACTGCGGCTGCGTGTAGCCCTCCCACGCGATGAGGTTCAGCTGTCCCTCGCCCGGCCCGACCGTCGTGGGCAGGCCGTTCCCGGCGCTGACCCCGGCCGCCGGCACGCACAGCGCCGCCGCCAGCGCGGCGACGAGGACGTGCACCCTGCGAATACGTGTCACTACTCGTTTCCCTCCTTCTGAACGGTGATCTCGTAGGTGTGCTCCGGCAGCCAGCTCAGCCGGACCCTCCTGCCCTGGGCCGCGAGCGCCTCCTGCGAGGACGTCTCGAGGTTCTGGCGGACGACGACGAGCTCGCCGCCCGAGGCGAGCTCCACGACGTAGCGCGTGATCATCCCGACGTAGACGACGTCCCGCACCCGGCCGGGCTCGCCGTCGCCGTCGACGCTCATGTGGATCTTCTCGGGGCGGATCGTGAAGCGCCTGCCGTCGCGCTCGAGCACGTTCGAGACTCCGACGAAGCCGGCGACGAACTCCGTCTCCGGATGCTCGTAGACGTCGGCCGGGCTGCCGATCTGCTCGATGCGCCCCTCGTTGAAGACGGCGAGGCGGTCGCTCATCGTGAGCGCCTCCTCCTGGTCGTGCGTCACGTAGACGAAGGTGATCCCGAGCTCGCGCTGCAGCTCCTTGAGAAAGACCTGCATCTCCTGGCGCAGCTTCAGGTCGAGCGCGCCGAGCGGCTCGTCGAGGAGGAGCACGGTGGGGCTGTTGACGATCGCGCGCGCGAGCGCGACGCGCTGGCGCTGGCCGCCCGAGAGCTGCACCGGCCGGCGTTCGCCGACGTGGGGGAGGCGGACGCGCTCGAGCACCTCGCTCGCCTGCTCGCGGCGCTCCCGGCGCGGCACGCCCTTCACGCGCAGCCCGTATTCGACGTTCTCGAGCACCGACATGTGCGGGAAGAGGGCGTAGTCCTGGAACACGGTGTTGACGTCGCGCTCCGAAGGCGCGGTGTGGGTCACGTCCGTGCCGGCCAGCTCGACGCGGCCGGTGTCGGGACGCTCGAAGCCGGCGATCACGCGCAGCGTCGTCGTCTTGCCGGAGCCCGACGGGCCGAGCATGGTGAAGAACTCGCCCTCGGCGATGTCGAGGTCGAGGCCGGCGATGGCCACGACGTCGCCGTAGGTGCGCCGGATCCCGGTCA
>Ga0265338_10009047_pt1 | contig 11979 bp, 3 predicted proteins | sample 42126metaG_FD_193579 | JGI IMG/M metagenome (GOLD analysis project Ga0265338, IMG submission 193579) | Rhizosphere microbial communities from Carex aquatilis grown in University of Washington, Seatle, WA, United States - 4-21-26 metaG | ecosystem: Host-associated > Plants > Roots > Rhizosphere >... | reverse complement strand
CCACCGATCAGCAGTGTTCCTGCGTTTCGAAAGCTGTCATCCGCGCTGGCTCCCACCTCCGAGAGGATCGCCTCATTTCCCGCCTGCGCTGCTTTCTCCTGCGTTGCCCATTCCTGGCACCGGTCTGCCAGGTCCTGGGCAGACTGGTCCCAATCCTGGTTTTAAAGTGAGTGGAAAGCAATTAAAGACTGTGTAGGGGGAGCACGGTTGGTTGAAGAGGGACAGGTTGGGCTGCGAAGTGGGAGACTATTTTACGCGGCTCCCCCTCGCTACGGCCTCCTCGGCTCGCTCTCGCGAGCCTGCGGGGTCCTCCGCTACCCCCACTGGGCCGACAAGCTTAGTAACCGGCGCTCAGGATAAAGTCGCTTGACCTCGGGAGCTGTCCCCGAGATGATACAAGCGGCGTGTTCCGCGGGAGCGTGCCTTTTACTATGGAAAAAATAGAAACTACAGTAAAACAGAAGGCATTCCTCCAGACCATTGATGCTCTTCTCAGAGTTCAGGAGAAATGATGAGTAGCAACACGCACACAATGTTGACAAACTCGCTGTTCTGTTCGATACTTCTGTTGAAAGCATTGTTTTGGTATCTGCCCCCCGCTGGATCAGCCTTCGGGCCTCTGGCGGGGTTATTTTTTTATGGGGCAGCGCATGCCGGCTGAGCCGACGACAAAACGTGCTATAGCCTTCTTCGACGGTCAGAACCTATTCTACGCGGTCAAAGAGGCCTTCGGCTATTCATATCCCAACTATGACCCGAAGCTTTTAGCAGAAAGAATCTGCGCCTCCAAAGGCTGGACGGTGGCTGGCATTCACTTTTACACGGGAGTCCCATCCCTCGGTGACAAACCCGACTGGAACTACTTCTGGACGGCGAAGATGGCCGTCATGGGGACCAGGGGAATACGGACCTTCTCACGGTCTCTCCGCTACCGAAATCAGACAGTCTCTCTTCCTGATGGGTCACCTGCAGTGACCCTTGTAGGGCAGGAGAAGGGTGTCGACGTGCGCATCGCCCTGGACATCGTTCGGTTGGCCCTTGATGGCAAGTACGACGTCGCTCTGATCTTCAGCCAGGATCAAGACCTCTCCGAAGCTGTCGAGGACGTCAAAAAGATCTCGATTCTTCAAGACCGCTGGATCAAACCTGCTTGCGCCTTCCCGACGAGCCCAACGGTCCAGAAGACTCGGGGCATCAACGGAACGGAGTGGATCCGCATCGACCGTGCCACCTATGACTCTTGCATAGATCCGAACGACTATAGGCCGAAGAGGGTGAATCCGTGAGCATAAACCGCAGGAAGTGTCGGACGCTTCGAGTAGCGCGACCGATTGCGCCGGCCATTTGCTTTGCCCGTAGTGTCGACAAATCCAGCACGACTCGGATGATGAAGCTGTGAAACAGCCCGCCCAGGAAGTCAGTACGGTAACTGCAACGGTTGGGTGTCTTTTTGCTGCAATAGGGGGCTTTTGCAGAGCCTTTCAGCAACAAGGAGCTACGGTTCTCTGGGCCACCGACAAGGACAAGTTCGCAGCGCAGACTTTCAAGCTGAATTTCCCTAAGGTCCAATACATAGTGAAATCAGTGGAGGAACTGTCGGTTTGCAGGGATCAATTGGCGCCCGTCGATATCCTTACGGCAGGCTTTCCGTGCCAGGCATTCTCAATCGCTGGCGAAAAGCGGGGGTTTGACGATCCCAGAGGGCTCCTCTTTCTTCACATCATCCGCATAATCAAAGAATTCGGATCAAAGAAACCAAAGATTCTTCTTCTTCGCAGGCCCTTATTCAGGCCCAGAGGCTCCTTGAATTGCCCGTGAAATGAGCTTTGACCTCGTACCGCATGCTCGCAGAAGCGGGCGCATAGAGGCAACCAGACAATGCCACCAGTGCAAATCTTCAAGAGCAACTTCGTCAACGCCCTCCGCGGCTCCATTCGAACCAACCTGGATAAATATCTTCAAGAGGATGTCTGAGTTAGAAATCTGTCGAGGGAGAGATCCCGTCAAATGCAGACCAGCGTCGAAATAGCAGAACCTATACGCCTTGATCCACCAACCGATGGCAACCTCAAGGATACTGAGAACGCAATCAGATTCCATAGCGCTCTCAGGCACCTTACTCCCTTGCAGACTCGGGATCCCTTATGACTCACATGGATTCCTGGCCATATATGCGGCTGCGCTGGCCGGTCGAAAAGCATATAGAAAATAGAGACAAGGCCTTTCGCTTCGTGGAATCCCGCTATTTTGTTCCGCAAAGTCAGAGCCGGGCACTTCTTCGGAGCGGGATCGCCAGACTTCGGTGGACTGCCCAGCTCTCTTATGATCCTTCACGGGACAATCCGTACGAGTTGACGGAAGTGCTCCTCTCAACGCTCGACATTACCCAACAAATAGTTGAGCGTGGTATGGGGCGTGCTACAAACATTATCAAGGGTTTCCTGGGATTCATGCTTCGGAATAAGATCTTGCTCACCGGCGGAAACATAAATAGGGCCAGAATCAGGAGTCTTGCAAAGTACCTAAACATGCATGGAGGCGTTTGTATCTTGGACGTCCTTGGTGAAGGCGAAGTCATGGATTTCCTGGACAAAGAGTTTTCGAGGATACTGCAGGAGGAAGCCGCGGCGAGCAAAAAAGCGGTGCGTTAATATGCCGGATATGTTCAGCCGTCTGGAGCGGTCCCATATCATGTCCAGAATCCGAAGTTCTGGAAACCTGGCAACGGAACTGAAGCTTGTCGGAATAATGCGCAAGCATGGAATTTCGGGATGGCGGCGAAACTCCAGATTGCCAAGCCGGCCCGACTTTGTCTTCCCGCACGCTAAGGTAGTCGTTTTCACAGACGGGGACTTTTGGCATGAATAACCCCAGACAATTTCGCCTCCCACGGTCAAACATCAAATACTGGAGGGAAAAGATACTTTCTAACAGACGTCGTGACAGACGGATTGACCGCGCATTGCGCGCCAAAGGCTGGACAGCTATCCGGTTGTGGCAGTCGGCGCTTTCCGATGAACGGAAAGTAGTCTCCAGGCTCACGCGGCACCCATACTTGGTGGACCAACTCTCGAAGACGCAGCGGAGGGCTTTCTGTAGCGAAGAGCGAGCGGGCAAGGACGCCCGCGAGTGATGAGCGTACAGAAACCGAGTCCCCCCATGAGCGTCCCCCTCCCTGGACGACCATTGGGTTCCTTAGCCAGGGGGGAAGCCCAGGGGGTGGGTTCCAGGGAGGGGGAGCGGCGGGGGGACGAGGGAAGCCCGTAGCGTCATTCCTTAACGGACGTGTCGCAAGCGCGGGCATCAGAGCCTCGCTGCCCTATTCCGTCATTGTAAACTTCAAATTGAACTTTGGACGAGTCGCTTTAATCTGATCTAGATGCTCATCAAACCATGGCTTGAATTGTTCGTAGAGACCTCTATCGAGGAAAAGGGTGTTTACTCTAGCAGACCTGAGTGCATCGATATCCTGCAAAGACTGACATCCCATGATGTTCAGATCGAAATCGCTAGGAATAGAATCGATATTCACGAGACTAAGGAGTGCCGTGTCCGTAAGCCCCAGGCCTCTCAGTCTATGGAGTGCGGATAGATTCGGCAGGCGTTCGATACTCGTACCGACAAGAGTCACATACTCAAGCTCTGCACATGATGACAAGGCCCCAATATCCTTCAGAGTATGATTGTTTCCCAGATCGAGATATGTAATGTGAAGCCCCGCGAGACTGCTGATTTCTTGAACTTGATTGCTGGATAGAATTAGCCTCTTCAGAGCAACCAGACGGTGCAAGTCCGGGATTCTCCGCACAGCGGTTCCGGTAACAGCTATGCCTCGAATCTGAAGCAACGAATCTGCCGGAAGCGAACCTAACTCTTCAAGAACCTTGGCATTCCCTCCATTCAAGACACCAACCTCTTCGACCCAATCGCCTCCACGGCTAGTAACATATGCTTTGAGCACTTCTTCAGGATTCTTAGGTTGTGGTTTTGTGCAACCCGTGAAAACCGATACCACTATCACTATGCTGCAGAGAGAAGCCATCCTACCGACCGACATGGATGCCCATCCTTTGAAGCAGTTTATTGCTGTCATAGTAGAAATTCAGATATCTCTGATCTCCAGCCCAATAATTCTGCGTTGATGTCGGTCGGCTATTGCTCCAATTCGATATCAAGGGACCAGCTACCGTGTTCAGGAATGTATCACGCCTGCTTTGATACATGTCCCATCGGGGCGAATTGGGATCGTATGCCGCTCGATCGCCCATCAACTGGTAATGTAGATGACTACCTTCCGCTTCTCCGGTGGATCCCATGTACCCGACAAGAGTGTCGCCTATGACTGTGTCATGAATTTCCAAAGGTGACGAAGAATAGAGGTGCATCATTTGTGCACGAACACCGGTGCTGTAGAAATAATCGCCAAAGTCAAAGCCATATTCGACTACGACTGAGAAACCCGAGCTGGTCGTGTCCTGCAGTTTGTCGACCACCTTTCCTCCGAACAACGCGTAAACGGGCGTCCCTTCCGGACCTGACACGTCAATCCCCTTATGTTGATAATCCGGGTAATATGGTTCTCCTGTCTTACTGCTGATCTGATAGTTTGGTTGGAATTGTTGGCTGTAAGCCAAGGAGCCAGGCTCACTGTCGTCTACCAGCTTATGGGGTCCGTTGTAGAATCCTTGCTTATCTTCGACGAAAGCATCATACCGATCCAACGCCATACCCGGGACTACCGTACGAGTGAATCCGTCTGCCCCGATCCCTCCGAACAGTGCGAGGTCTGATAGGACATCCAGACCATTCATTAGAACAGATGCTACGACCGTGTCACCGAACTCTTGTAGAACGGCGGAATTGTTGATGCTCTTGCGATCGTTACCTACCTGCCATGTTCTCGACCGGGCATCATCATTCCCCAAATATTGGAAGCCTGCCCCTATCATCAAAGCTTGCGCGTCTTGGATCTGCACATCAGTGAACTCCTCATAGGACTTGTTGTTTGTTCCGCCGTTGAGGATATTCAACAGTCCCGTCTCTATCCCATTTGCACCGACTGGATGCCCGTTATTGTCCTTGATCAGGCTACCATTCTCGTCCCTTAGCCAGCCATCTTGGTCTTTGACCAAGTCCCCGTTTCGCTTCAATTTCCAATAGTCAGCGCTGTTGTCATAAGTATTCCCAACATACCTCGTAAATGACTCAGGCCCCTTCACATACTCTGCTACGTCTCGGCTGAGATTCGCATTCTGCGCGATGAACCCGTAGCCATACTCCTTCGCCACCCGCAGGGCCATCTGCGTGTGGCCAAGCGCTGCTATGTGCGTCTCGTACTCCTGCATGACCGCCCCGTCGTATAGCCCGTTCCTGTACGCTTCGTGGCCCATCACGACTCCCGCGGCAAGCTGGCTTGCAATGTTCCCCTTCTGACCCAACGTGGCCAGATCCACTAGCCTGGAGTCCCCTACAGCCGTCGTCTGGCCCTCGTTACCAATGTACCCGACCCTCAGCTTGTCCTGCCCACTCAGGAACCTTGCTTGTTGTACGAGCGCTGCTTGGTCGCCGAAGCTGTAGTTCTCCCTCAGCTGAGTCCCCACTTCGCGGCTCCCCGAGTAGTTCTCAGCGTACTGCACTCCTCCGAAGGCCTCGTACCAGTTGTACTGCTGCTGGTTGACGAACGTGTCCATCCCTGACATCGCTCGTCCAATAGTACCTAAACTCACGTCGGTGCCGTTGGAGCCGAAGTTCATCCCGAACCCCTGATCACCTCCCAGGTGCATCTCCATCAGCCCATAGCCCCAATTGCGCCCTTGGGTTTCTCCGGCGAGTCTCAGCATGTTCAGTGTCGTCTGTCCCGAAATCCCATACTCGATTCCGCTGCTCGTAAGCCCTCCAGCAAGGCCCGACACCGCAAGCACATTCTGCTTGTGGCGCCCACTGAACCCCGTGAGGTTCCCCGTAAGGAGAGTGCTTGTCCCCGCGCCCCCGGCGGCCCCCGCCACCGATCCCCACGCGCTCTTCCCAAACGCCCCCTGGGTGAAGGTATCCTTGTCCCACCCCAGCTTGCCGTCGGTCCAGTTGAAAGCGCTGATCGCGCTCGCGGCCGTATTCGTAGTGAAAGTCTGCGCGCCTGCCACCAGCGCTTTCCCGACAGCCCCTTTGCCAAAGTCACCAAGGGCCGCCGAAATCCCTCCCACCTCCTTGGGATTGAACCCGTTGAACACTCCCCCTATTGTACTGGTCGCCGCGCTGGTCAGGAAGCTCTTCCCGATGTCCAGCCCCGCCTCTTCCCAGCTCTTGTACCCATAGACCACGTCAAGTGTATCAAACAGAACCGTGCTGCTCGTCGTTATGGCAGCGGCGGCGGCGATCCCTGCAATCCCCCCGATCCCCCCTGTCAGAACCGTCCCCGCTAGCCCCGCCACTATCGTGCCCACGCTCCGTATGCTGGGCGCCTTGAACCAGCTACCCGAGTCATCCCACAGCGGCTTGTCCCACCGCGGCAAAGCCATCTCACTCCACCCGCGGCTCTCCTTCATCTCGTTCCAGATGAAGTCCCCCATCAGCCGCCCCAGTTCCCCTTTCCCCCCGACAACAATGTTGCGGCTCGCCGACTTGTCGAAGTCAGGCTCATCGGTGAACTCAGGGGCATAGCCGATATGTGCCCCAAACTCCCCTTCCCCCACCTCCTTCGTCACGCTCTTCCCGTTGGCCTGGTACACTGCCAGAAGCCCCTTACTCCTCTTCTGCTCCTCGCTGAGCTCCTTGCCCTCTCCAAAGATCCTCTTCTGCGCCTCTCCCACTTCCCCTTGCGCCGCGCCCACAAGCTCGATCACGGCCCTGGCCTCAAGCCCCGCCAGCCGATTCTGGCTCAGGTCCACCTTCAACTGCACCACGGGCATCGCGTACCACACGTACCCCGCCACCCGCAGGTTCTCACTCACCGTGCTGAATACCGTCGAGCGCAGGATCGTCTCTCGTGCATACCCCCCGCTGCTCTTGGCGTAGCCTGCCTCTGTGAAGCTGTTGTCCATGCTCGTCTCGAAGCCTTCGTTCGCATGCTTCACGCTCTCCGCAAGCGCCTGCTTGGCATCGGCTACACTCTGGCGCGCGTTGTCGGCCAGCTCCCGCGCTGCCAGAGCCGAAAGCTCACTCCGACTTTGCGCCACGAACCTCTTCGCCTCTGCCGCAATCTTCGCCCCAGAGATGTCCACGCCCAGCCCCGCCCGCGCCACCACTGCCTCACCCTGGCCAATGCCCGCGTTGACCCGACGCAGCACGCTCAGCGATGCCTCGCTTCCCACCTCCCCCAGGAGCCCCTCCACCGCCACCGTGGCCTCTTTCGCGTCATAGCTCATGCCACCGATCAGCAGTGTTCCTGCGTTTCGAAAGCTGTCATCCGCGCTGGCTCCCACCTCCGAGAGGATCGCCTCATTTCCCGCCTGCGCTGCTTTCTCCTGCGTTGCCTGCACCCACTCCAGCTTGCTCTCCCCCAGCCCCAGGTAGGCCTGCCTCCAGGCCTCGCTCTTCTCCGCGTACTCCTGCTGGAAGCCCTGCCGCCACTGCACCAGACTGCGGCTCAGCTTCTCCTGCCCGCTTGCCCATGCGCTTTCCGCCTTGGCACGGATGAGCGCTGCCTGCGCGTACCATTCCTGGCACCGGTCTGCCAGGTCCTGGGCAGACTGGTCCCAATCCTGGTTTGCCTTTTCAACCCGGGCATTCAGGGCATTCGCATATGTCGTCGAAATCGACTGCGCGTACCTCCGCAGTGCGCTTATTCGCGCCTGCGCTTCGGTAGCATTCAGATCGGCGCCGCCGGAGAACGCTGCCTCATCCAGAACGGTGCTCGAAAGCTCATCTTCCGCTTTGGCAACCCAGCTTGCATTCTTGAAAGCGCGCCCGGCAGCAGCCTGCAGCTCGCTCATGCTCGCTGCGCCGGCCAGAAAAGCCTTGTATGCATCCTGATACTGCTGCCGGGCTGTTTCCGCCTGCAACTTTATCCCCGCGAGCTCGCTTTGGCATTCTCTCTCCGCCGCAGCCGCGTCCAGGCTCGCCAGGAGCGTCATCCTTTGGATCGCCTTGCTGAAGGAAGACTTGTCTTCGGGCCTGAGCTGCGCCCATCCTGAGCCGAACTGGGCCAGAAGGCCCGCGGGCACGTCGACCTTGTCCGCGCTTGTGCCCTGGCGTTCGGCAGCCGCTTTCCTGTACTGGGCGATGAATGCGTCAAAGGAATCAAGGGCTGCGCCGTTGTTCCCCTGGAGCTCTCCAAGCCGGCTCGCAGCAGCCTGATAGGTCTGCAAAGCACTGATCGAGTCCTTGATCCTGCTGCTGTCCCGAGTGTTCTGGAAGCTCGCGTGTTTGTTCGTTGCTTCCTTCAGGATGACGAGTGCCGCGTCTCGATCCGCTGCCCTGCCTGTAAGGCCGTTGAACCCACCATCCTGTCTTGCCATTCTTCTGCAGTGCTCATACCAGACATCAGCGAGCGCCTCGATATTGCGGAAGATCAGCTCGGAGGTCCTGGACTCGAACTGGCTGGAGCCGTCCGAGTACGTCCCGCCTGCCATAGTCATTGCAAAATAGAACGCAAAAGCACTCTTCTCTTCACTGTTGGCAATGACCGAGTTGTATATGGCCCCGTCATACGCCACTGCGTCGTTGATGTAGCCCCGTACCTCACGGTGGAGGTCGTTGCCAACGATATTCAGATTGACCCACTTTTGCGATCCGGCAAAATTGTCGTCGCTCGCGTAGCCGCTGAGGAGACTTCTCACGCCGCCCCCGTTGGCATCGTACAGTCGCCTTCTCAACCAGTCTGCCGCAAATCCCCACCGGTCGATGAGGGCATCCATGCCGCCGACCTGCACCGCGAGCTTCTGCACTGTGCCGGTCCAGGACTCCGCCTGCACGTCGAAGGAGGCTTGCATTGAGCCGTCCGTCTGTGTCAGTCCATCCCCGAAATAATTCTTGACCTCCTGCACGGACTCCGGGCTGCCCTGGAGCGTAACGAGAAATGCGTCACTGATGTTCAGCTCCAGCTTCCCATCCTGCACGATCAGGTAGCTTCCCCATGAGGTATCTCGACCCGAAGCGCCAATGTTCTTGATGCTGCCGAAAGCCGCGTTGCGGTTCAGGAACTGCGCCCGCGCCTCCTGGAGCACCTGCTCGAGGTCCCCCACCTTCTTTTCCTGGGCGTCTGTTGCCATTGCAAGGTCACCGGTGATTCGTTCCATCTGCATGAGCGCGGTGTACTTGGCTTTCCACGTATTGTACGCAGCAAGCGTGGCGGCGTTCTCGATGGGCCTATTCGTCACGGGTTTCTTCCCAAACAGATCAATCAGGGCATCCTCGGCCGCAGTTGCCCTGACCAGTTCGTCCGCGGCATGCTTCTGCCGCTCCACGGGACTCTGGTAGCCCGTCGCTGTTTCCCCGCTCGCCGCCAGGTAGCCGCTCGCTGCCCAGTCCTGGATTTCCTCCCGCGCGCGGACGTCGAGGCGGGCCTTTTCCAGCCGGTCGCTTGAATCCTGCACTCTTGCCATGAGGTCGTTGTAGTCCAGACCACTGTGCTCAAAGCCAGCGACCGCCAGGTCTACCGCGGACTGGCCCGCCTTTGCCTTCGTGTCCAGATCCTGCATGGAAGCTTTGAGGCTCGCGATCTTTGCCTCTCTTTCCCTGGTGCCCAGGTCCAGGAACGCAAGGGCCTGCCCGGATCGACTGATGTCTTCCTTGAGACTGCCGATCCTTGCCAAAGCAGACTTGTATCTTTCCTCATACGAGGCCAGCGAAGAAACGGCGGCCCGTGGCAGGTCGCTTTCTCGCGCGCTGCCGTTTGCAAAGGCATCAAGAAAATCATGAAACTGGGCGATGGCGCTGCCGTCAGTATTGGATGCGTCAAGCTGGGCGTTCAGGGCCGCCTCGTCGCAGGTAAGATTGTTGTACGCCTCCAGGACAGCATTGTCCCTTGTCCCGGCTGCGCTGCGAGCGTACCCATCGGTATCCTTCGTCTCGGAAGTCGGGGCGGCTTTTGCGCTCGCCCCCTCACCGAGATTTGCGTCGCTCAGATAATCGCGCCAGGACGAAGTGGTGTCTGCCAGGTCTTGAACTTTCCTCCACCAGGCTGCCTCCAGGCGGCCCGCGGAGATTGCCTGTGAAAAGGCCAGCGACTCAGCAGCGATCTGCCCCGTCATTGCGGAGGCTGCCGCGCCCAGCGCAGAGTCTGCCGCCGCTTTGTACCAGTCAAGAAAGTCGTCGGGCGAGCAGGAGGCAATAAATGCGTCGTCGCACTGTCCCGTGGAGATGACGCTGATGAGGCTGCTGCGCGCTGAAAGGTCCGACCCTGCGCTTCCCTCCACTTTTTCTGCATATGCTTCGACGCTGCCATCCAGCGCGGCCAGGTAACCGCGCGTCTTCCTCATCATGTCAGAAAACGCGTTGACCTCGGCCAGGTTGCCGGGGATTCCGGAGAGACAGGCCATGAGCGTATCCGGAACCGGCAGTCCCCGGGAGATAAGCACTTTTGCCCGATACTCTGCTGCAAACGCGCCGGCTCCTGCAAACGCAGCGGCTTCCAGATCAAAGCTCTGTCCGGCAAAGTCAGCGGCGTCGTCGGCAAAGCCAAGCCCCGCCCTGGAGCAAAGGAAAGCGGCAAGCGAGCACCGCGCGGTGTCGTCGTCCTCTTCTGAATGAGCGGCAAGAGTGAGAGCTATTCCACGCTCGTAAACGGCGCCTGGCATGCCCAGGCTCCTGATCGAGGCAAGCCGTACATCGAAGTCGTCGCCGAAGAGCACCCGCCTGAAAAGGCTCTCCACGTCTTCATAGCCGCTGGCAATACCTTCGCAAAGGACCGTGATCGCTTCCGGCTCAGGATTGTCCGCACTGAATTTCGAGCGATATGCGTCGAGGGCTGTTTCCAAACCATCCACGGGCAGATTTCGAGAGGCCACTTCATCCCAGAGTATCCGGGCTTCAGCCGCCACAGGGCTGACTGATATCCAGGAAACAGCCTGGGCTACGCCTGTGGCGTTCCATGTCCGATACGCTGCTATTCGCTGGCCCTCCATTGACGAACCGTCCCGTGTGGCAAGCAACTCATCGGCGCGAACAGCAATGCTCTCGGAAAGGGCGGTCGACATGCCGGGAGCAAGCCCGGCCGCGATGTTGCGAAGAGTCGTGGTCGGGTCGGCAAGGTACCTTTTTGCTGCTTCGGCGGCGCCTGCACTCACGATCAGCTCCCTTGCCCCGGCCACCTCATCGGAAGATCCCGCGGACCTGTTGTAGAGCTCCACGAACGATTCGAGCCTGGTGGATCCCTGCAGACCCTGCACGAGCGAGTCCAGCTCTGCCTTTGATGCAGCGGCCTGCTCGGCAGCCGTCTCCGCCTGTGCGGCCCTGGCAGCGGTGTTGCCCGCGGCACCTTTGCGGACCGCGTCTGCAGCCGCGTACTGGCAGAGCGCATCGTAGTAGTCGTTTACCCGGTCTTCGAGCCAGCTCGGGCCATTGGCAGCGGCTGATTGCAGCGCCCCGCCCAGCTCGGAGACAAATCGTGCCGCACCGGTGGCATCAGCGGATGAGGAAGACACACGAGCAGCCACGGTTTCCGCTGAAGGCAGCACGGAGCCGCCTGGGACCTGAAGCCCCTGGTCTGTGAACACCTTCCGGAGCGCGTCGAGGGCGTCGGCTTCTTTTTGTGCAACAAGCGCCGTGCTGAACTCCGAAGCACGGCTCCACACAGCCAGCAGGCGCCCGGCACGCTCCGCCTCACTGTACTCGGGCAGGCAGAAACCGAGATCGAGATCTCCCGCCTGGGCATCGACAAAAGTGCCCTTGCCGCTTACAAATTCCTGGATCCAGCCGCCGGCACGCGTATGCTCTCGCAGCCGCGCAACTGCCGCCGCCTTGTCTCCCCCGTCTCCGTCCAGTGTAGCAATGAGAGCATCCAGCGCACTCACTCTCTGCAGCGCCTCATTCTTGTCCAGGCCT
>Ga0265338_10009046_pt1 | contig 11979 bp, 7 predicted proteins | sample 42126metaG_FD_193579 | JGI IMG/M metagenome (GOLD analysis project Ga0265338, IMG submission 193579) | Rhizosphere microbial communities from Carex aquatilis grown in University of Washington, Seatle, WA, United States - 4-21-26 metaG | ecosystem: Host-associated > Plants > Roots > Rhizosphere >... | reverse complement strand
CGTGGACCGCGCCAATCTCGGCGGTGGCCTGCCGGCCGAGATTGGCGCGGTCCACGAGGAAGAGGACGCGGTGGGCCCCGGCATGCTTGATCAGCCGGTAGATGAATGCGCAGGCGGCGTAGGTTTTGCCCGACCCGGTCGCCATCTGGATCAACGAACGCGGGTGGTTGGTGGAGAGGGACTTTTCGAGACTGGTGATGGCCTCGACCTGGCACCGGCGCATCGGAGCGGCGCCGTTGGCTCCATCCCGGAGCGGATGATCGACCGCCATGCGGGCCAGACGGGCGCGGAGTGTGTTGGGCTGGGCGATCCACTCGGCAAGGATGGCAGGCTGGTGGAAGGCGAAAATTGGGCGGGATCGGGTGTCGGGATCGCGGGCATCACAGAACTGGGTCTCCACGCCGGTCGATTCGTATAGGAAAGGCAGCGTGGCGACGCCGGCCGGCAAAAGCCGCGCCAGAAAATCAGGCAGGTTCTTGGCGTAGTCCGCGGACTGGTCGGCGACGCCTGAGAGGGTGGCTCCAGTCTTCTTGGCCTCGATCACGCCGATCGGGCGGCGATCGACAAGCAGCAGGTAGTCGCATGGACCGGTCTTGAGCGGCACCTCGCGGAGGGCGATGCCGCGGCCGGCGGAGAGATTCAGGGCCCGGTAATTCTGAATGACCCAACCAGCGACAGTAAGCTGTTTGTCGATTTCCTGTCGGGCTGACTCCTCCGGAGACATCTTGGGGTAGATATTCGGGTCGTTTGTATCCCCAAAGGCCCGACGGCGCAACGCCGCTCTCTATCCAAATTTTGGGTAGGTGGAAGGGCTCAGGGTGGGGGCTGTAAGCGTTAAGCGGTAAGCTTTAAGCCACCAGCGGGACGAGCGACAGGCCCCATCATTCCGATCAGAGGCCTGCCTGGTGCATCATCCTCGCCAGCGAGGCGCGATCGCGCTGAAAGTCGTGGCCCGCGGAGTGTCGGAAAGTCCACTGTCCGTTCTTTTTCTCGAGACGCGTCCCCCAGTCCGCCAACAGGCCGGGCATGAGCCCTGACAGCAATCCGTTGGATCCCGAACCCGGCTGCCACTCCGACCAAGCTCCGTCGTACCAGCGGATTTGCCGGCAATTGACGGTCAGGTTGGCCCGTTCGGTAAGCCCGTTCATCTGCTCAGTCTCGGTAACGCTTTGTCTGCTCAGAGAAGACGCCGGGTGGTGAAGTTGCACCAGGCGAAGTTTCCCGCCATAATTTTGGACCGCGAACCAGTCGTCCGTATTCCCCCCGAACGTGGCACCTAGGATCGCCTTGGCCTGAAGTTCAACTTCGGAAGGCTGCCTAGGCTGATCGGTGCACCCTCCGGCCAGAAGCATACCTGCCAAGGCGGCGATCACCGCGATGTGCCTTAGCGTTGCGGATCTCATGGCTGAAAATCGCCGACACCATCGGCGATGTGGTGGGACGCCACGTCCGTCTCTTCTCGAACTAAGTCCGGAGACATCTTGGGGTAGATATTCGCGCCGGTTGTAGTCCCGTGGGCGCGAAGGCGCAATGGCGGTCTCTATCCAATAATTGACTAGGCGGAAGGCCTCATGGTCGGGGGCTGTAAGCGTTAAGCGGTAAGCCGATAGCCCGGAGGTCCTGAACCGGCCGGAACTTAGACCTTAAACCTGAAACCTTAACCGCCGGTGCTCGCGGCCACATCTTTTCTGAAAGCGCGCTAGTGAGGCCAGCCGAGCAGGTCGAAGATGGCTTCCGTGCTGACCTCGGCCACGCTTTCCGCGAGCGCGTCCTTCATCCGGCCTTCGAAAGAGGGTTCGCCCGGCTGGTGCGGCAGCTCCCGCAGCAGCGCGGAGATCTCGGCTGCACTCAGGAACTGCTTCAAAGCGACATAGGCGACGGACCGGAGCTGCCAGTCGCTCCGCGGGTCCTTGAAACAGGCGCGCAGGGGTTCCACCGCCGACCGGTCCTTGATCTCGTACAGGGCCAGCGCAGCCTCCAGCTTCAATCGCGCGTAGGGCGCGCCCAGGGCCGCGATCAGGGCCGGGACCGCCCGGGGATCCTTGATCCGGCCCAGCGAATGCGCGCAGATCGCCGCCAGGTCGCCGCTCCTGCCCGCCAGCCCCGCGGCCAGGGGCATCACGGCCCGCGAGTCGCCGAACGCCCCGAGGGCCTTGGCCGCCTGCTGCGCGATCTGCTCATCAGCGTCGGCCAGCCGGGCCGCCAGCGGCTCGACCGACCGCTCGTCGCGGAGGACCGCCAGGGCCGAAACGGCCGCCCAGCGGATCCTCGGCCGCTCGTCCGCCAGCTGCGCCACGAGGGGCGCCACCGCTTCGGGGTTTCCCGGCTTGCCGAGCGCCTTGATCGCTTCCAGCTCCCGTTCCAGCGGAGTGGGTTGGACACCCACGGCCACGCTGAACGTGAGCGCGATGCGGAGTCGCCGGCGGGAGACGAGGGCGCTCTCCATGTGGACACGGAGGCGCTTTTCGGCCCGACGAAAGACCACCCGCACGCCGGGCGGGTCGTGGCCAACGTCACACTGCTCCCAGCCGGTGCTCTCCAGCGATCGGAAGATGCAGCCAATAACCTCCCCGATCGCCGCGGTCGTGAAGCAGCTCGGGGCTGCCGGGTTCTTCCGCCCCCGCACGGAATGGGGCGGCAGGGAAATCCGGTGCCGCTCCCCTTCGGCATCGATGATCTCGATCCATCGGTTTCGCCGGGCGACGACCTCGCGGCGGATCAGCCAGCCGGCGACAACGGCCGCGATTCCAAGAATCAGGACTGCGGCTGGCATGATTTGTCCATGGGTCGAATCAGGCGGCTCCTCCGCTGTCGCCTGACAGGGTGTCTATGCCAGTTCCAACCCAGGTTCGCACGGGTCACGCTCCGTTGGAAATTTCGAGGCTATGGAGAAGATTCTACTCCGTCAATCTCCGCCGCCCGGGCCCGCCAGCCGCTGGCTTTGGGAGAAATGGGCTCACGCGAAGGCGCAAAGCCCATGAGCGGCGCGGCCGACGCCAGCCGGCGGTTTAGGTCTCAGTTATAAGGGGTAAGGTTGCGGGCGGAAACCGGACCGAAGGATCCCTCTGCCGGCCCTGAGCGAAGTCGAACGGGTTACCTCCGTTGCCTCCTGTGAAAGAAACCTTTGAACTCTTTGCGTTCTTTGTGGCTAAGACGACCGGCGGGCGTAAAGCCCGCCCCACCATCGGCGATCTCTGCGGCCTCCTGTGAATGCAGACCCGGCGCCTCTTGCGCCTTTTTGCGGCCATGGAATCAGGCTGCAAGCGCGGCCGCCAAGGGCGGCGGTTTAGGTCTTAGGTGTAAGGTTTAAGGTCGCTGGCGGAAATCAGAGAAAAAGATCCCTCCGCTCGCCCTGAGCGAAGTCGAACGGGCTACCTCCGTTGCCTCCTGTGAAAGAAACCTTTGAGCTCTTTGTGTTCTTTTGTGGCTAAGACGACCGGCGGGCGTAAAGCCCGCCCCACCATCGGCGATCTCCGCGACCTCAGCGAACTCCTGTAAGAAGGGTGGCTGCTTGCGGCTCACGGCTTAACGGGGGCCGGCCGGCGTTCCGCCGGCTTAAAGGCTTCCTTGATCATTTTCGCCAGCAGGGGCCGGTCGCGCACAAAGTCATAGCCCGCGGTGTGCCGGTACGTCCAGTGCCCGTTCTTCTTCTCGAAATGCATATCCCAGTCCACCGACCGGCCGCCCGCGAGCGCGCCGATCAGCCCGGGGTCGCCCGAACCCGGCTGCCACTCCGACCAGGCTCCATCGTTCCAGCGGATCTGGCGGCAGCTGACCGTCAGGTCGGCCCATTCCGTGAGTCCGTTCACCTGCTCGGTCGCGGTGACGTCCTGCCGGCGAAACGTCGTGGTGGGGTGACGGAGCTGCGCCACGCGAAGTTTCCCGCCGGATCTCTCCAGCGCGAACCAGTCGTCCTTGCCGCCCGCAAACGTTGCCCCAAAGACCGCCTGGGCCTGGATCTCCGCCTCCGACAGCGGCCGCGGCTGGGCCGGCTGGTCGCGGCACCCGGCCACGGACAGCGCGGCGGCCAGGGCAACGACGGATATGATGCGTGACAGCAAGGGCAGCTCGCGGACTCTTTCCTTCGGGGTCATCGTGCGGGATATTCGAGCCGGTTGTAGGGCCAGGGCAACGCCGCTTTCTATCCAGAATCTAACCACAGAGGACACGGAGGGCACAGAGAGCAGCCAGCTCTCGGTTTAGGTCTTAGGTGTAAGGGAGGCCGGCCTCGCGGCCGGCGGTTTAGGTTTCAGGTGTAAGGTTTAAGACCAATCCGACCCGCTGCTGTAGGGCGCTCTGCTGTCCAGCAGAGCGCCGTTTCGCTGTCGGCCGGCGCCCCTCGACAAGCTCGGGGCTTTCGGCAAGTCGCCGGCCCTACAACTTACCGCTTATCGCTGCCAGGCTCGCGCCCATTCGCGCCCTTCGCGGCTTCGTGTGAGAAAAATGATCCGACCTTCTTCGAACCGTTTCACGCGAAAGCGCGAAGCCGCGAAGTGTCCGCATGATCCGTATCGCGACACGGCGTCGCGATTCCTGTCGCGATATCCGCCAGCAAGACCCGCTTCGAGGTTGCGGACGATCCGAATGTGGAGGGCGAACCGCCGGTGAGCCGCATTGCGATTCCGGATTCCGGCTCGGCGGCGCCTCGCCCTCCAAGTTGAGGATGATCCAACCGTGGAGGTAGATCCGGCGGGATCGGATGATCCCGCCCCTACAACTACGGGCCGCCTACACACCCCGCCCTCGCGGGCACCCCTCTTTCTAGAGGGGATCTAATCGCAGAGGCGGGGTCAGCGACCCCGCCCTACCTGGCGATCGATCGTAGGGCGGATTATCCCTAATCCGCCGATTCCGACATCGGACCGGCGCCGAAACCCGGACTCCGCCGTCGCAGCCTGGCGTGGCACGGTCCTCTGACTACTGACCTCTGACTTCTGTCCTCTGACCGCTGGCCGGGCGGCTGCCGTCAGTTTTGGGTTTTGAGTTCAGAGTTCTGCGCCTTGGGCCGATTTCCCGCGGGCTAACCCAGAACTCAAAACCCCGAACTCAGAACCGTGGCCAAAAAGCCGGGCGGCTCACCGATTCTTCATGGCGCCGATCACGGTCAGCACGATGACGAGGAGATGCACCGCCACCGAACCGCCGCCAAAGACGATCCCGATCCACGCATGGACGGCTCCGCGAATCGCCGGGTGCTTTTTGCGTTTTCTCAGACCCGAAATCCCCAGGGGCACCGCGACACAGCCCAGGATGAAGCCGAGAAACGGGATCAGGCTGAAGATCCCCAGATAGTACGCCACCAGCGCGTGGGGATTCTTGTACGGAATGATTCCGCCCGTTGCGTCGCCCTGCTCAGTCGGCGCCGGGGGGGCCGCCGTTGGCGGCATTGGGATGGTGGGAGGCGAATCGATTGGGGTGGGGCTGGACATGGGGGGTTCGCACCCAAACTTGTTTTGGGTTTTGAGTTTTGGGTTTTGAGTCGAAGGCCGAAAATGAACACAAAACCCAGAATGCTAAACCCTAAACTGCGGCCTTCGCCCAGCCGGCCGCGCAGGCGTTGGTCTTGAGTTTTGGGTTCTGCGTTTTGGGTTGATGGCGGAAGGAACCGCCGCCGTGACCGCGTTTTGATGTTCCAGTCTGGAACATCAATGCTCGGGTTGCCGCCTCCAGTAAAAGACGACCTTTGAGTTCTTTGCGTTCTTTGTGGCCACAGAATCTGGCGTAAGCACTAAGCTGTAAGCCGATAGTCCAGAGGTCCTGAACCGGGCGGACTTTACACCTTAAACCTGGATCCTTAACCGCCGGCGTCGCTCACGGCGACGCCAGCGCGAATTCCCGGAAGGCCGTGTTGTTGTCGGCGCTCGTGTCCGCCGCCGACACGATCGTGGCCGTAATCCGGAGGCGCCCGGTCAGCTTGGGCCGGACGAGCGGAGGCCATTTCGGGTCGTCCTTCAGCTTGGGCACCTGGATGGCCGTCGAGCCGATCGCCTCGGCGTTGGCGGCGATCGAGGGGATCTTGATCGTCCCGAGCGCCGTCAAACCGGGCTTCACCTGGCCGCTGGCGCTGATCAGCGCGGCCGCCAGGCCGAGCGTCACGCCCTTGGCCGCGGCATTGCCCTTGTTGCGGACGCGGACCCGCAGGCTGTATCGGGGAGCCAGGGACTTCGCCGTCTTGGTCGAGACCAGCCAGATGTCCGGGGTGTTCATCTGCCGCGCAGTGTCGTGCCAGTCGGCCTGGTACTCGCAGCCGGCGGGCGAATCCCGGCGGGTGATCATGAGGTCCGGAGCGGGCGCCGCCGCCTGCACGCTGCCGGTGAAATTCGCGGCGACGGCACGGGTGGCGAGAATCAGGACCACCTTGCCCACCGCCGCCGGCTGCTTGCCGCTGCCGTAGGGCGAGCCGATGGTCCGCTGATAGTTCGCCGAAGTCGTGCGGATGATGTCCAGCAGCGCCCCGGTGTCGCTGAGGACCAGGATCTGCACCAGAACCTGCGGGTCGCCGGCGCCGGCGGCGGGCGCCGCGCTGATCCCAACGCCGAGCGGCTGGGCCGCGCCGGACAGGTTGATCTCCTGATAGCTGACATCCCACGGCTGGAGGCTGGCCGTGACGACGGCGCCGACGGCGCCGGCGGTCACCAGGGCGGATTCCATCATGAATCGCGGAATCGGCCGATAGCAGAAACGGCGGTCAGGAATCGGGGGGTGCAGGTCCTTCAGATACCAGGCCGCGAGAAAGTTTCCCCAGACGGTCTCATTCGAGAGCAGTTCGCCGTTTTTGCCGAAAACGAAATCCGCGAAGGTGACGCCGCCGGGAGTCAGGGCATTGACCGCCGCGGCCAGCGTGGCCGTGTCGACGGCCTGCTGCTGCCGCGCAAATTCCCAGCAGCGGCGCAGGACGTCCGCGCCGAACATCGGCGAATCCACCGGATCGGGGTTCTTCGTGAGCTGCTCCAGGAGGTACCGCCAGAGGATGACTGTCGCATAGGGGTAGCCGGACTCCAGGGGGGTGCAGGACTGATATCCCGACCAGAGGGTGAAGTTCGGGTTGACCAGCGATATCGCCGCGTTGGCCGAGCCTTCATACCAGTAGACCGGATGCAGCGTGGCGGGTGGCGGGACGTAGTACCGGTATTGCACCAGATGGAAGAGCTCATGGGAGGTGAGCTGTCCCAGCGACCCGCCGCCAGCATAGTTCGTGGGTCCGATCAGAATCACGCTGTCCGCCGGATCGGTGTAGCCGAATCCGCCCGGACAATCGGCGACGTACACCTGGACGGGGGTGGCGGGAACGTCGAAGCCGAGCGAACGATAGACCCCCAGGGCGTCCTCAAAGAAGAATCCGAGTTCCTGGACATAACGCGGCGCGGGAAGGTTGGGATCGAGCGTGCCAACCAGCCGGGTGGGATACGACGCGTCCAGCGCGTCAGTGAGGGTGAAGACTTCCTCGGCGACCGTCACCACTCCCGCCGGCACCTGGTTCGGCCCCGCCTCGTTCGTATAGTGGATCGCGAAGTTAGTGGTTTGGTGAAGCTGCCAGATGCCGGCCGGAACGATCCGCCAGACGCCAAGCGCCTTGCGCAGGCGCGGATCGGCCTTTGGGCGGGCGGCCGCGGCGCGAAGGGCGGTGATCAGCGGCAACGCGCAAAGCGGCCGGGACGCGGGAGCGGGGTTTAGGTTTAGGTTGAGGTGGACGTTGCGGCGGGGGTTGAGGTCGACGTGGAAAGCGGGGTTAGGGTGAAGGGGGAGGTTGAGGTTGAGGTGACGTTGAAGGTCGAGATTGAGGCCGAGCTTGTCGCGCAGGATGCGCTCGACCCGCGCCGGATCGTGCGGCTGGCGCCGGAGGTAGCGGACGAGTTCGGTGACTTCGCCGTATTTGAGGGGCAGCGGGAGCGTCGGCAAGGGGCAGGTTTGGAGTTTGGGGTTGAAGGCGGAAGCCGAACTTAAAACTCGGAACGCATCATGGCCGATCTTGATATTCCAATCCGAAATATCAACGCCCTGGTCAGGTTCGAAGAAGGACCGGCGCGCTACAGATAGCGCGCCCTAACCGGCCACCTGATATTTCGTCGCGCGGGCGAAACCAGTCCGCCGGAGGAGGCCGAGTTCGACGAGATGCGTCAGATGGCGCTGCGCCGTGCGCGCATTCACTCCGAGATAACGCGCATACTCGTTCTGCGTCGCCTCGGTCCGGGTCGACAGAAACCCCCACCCCATCAGCTCCAGATTCGACAGCGCCCCCTCCGTCACGCGCGCCGCCACCTGCGCCGCGCCCGCCGTGCTGCGGTAAAGCGTCAGCACCAGATACGGATCCTCCCACGTGTACTTCGGCAGCGGCAGCCGCGCCGCCGTCGCCCGTTCCCGCATCGACTTCAGCCCCAGCCCGCGCTCCTCCGCCAGCTCCATCCGGGCGAAGACGTAGTGGAGCAGCGGATTGCGGCTGAGCATCGGCGCGTTGAACGACTGGAGCTGCTCCAGCGTCACCGGCGCGATCGGCGCGCCGGGACTCTTCACCACGAGCGTGTCCGGCGTGACCACCAGCTGGCACTTCGCGCCGGCGATGGCGTAGTCCCGGTGCACGAGCGCGTTCACGATGCCCTCGCGCGCGAGTTCGAAAAACGCGTCGTTGATCTCCCGCCGCCGCGCCTGGCTGCGGTCGACCGGATTCGGCAGTTTGGCGTGGAGCCACGCCAGCGCCTGTTCGGGCGCGAACACCTGAGGTCCGTCGAAGTCCTTCAGCTCCTCCGTCGCGTCCGGAAAATGGATCGTCCCCAGCAGCCCCGCCTGGCGCAGCACGTCGCGCGGCGCCTTGCCGAAGAGGAGCAGGCCGAAGCCCGACGGCACCATCCCGCCGGCCGACTCGCACAGGAGACCCTGCAGCAGCAGCCGACGCCGGAACGCGGCCGACTCCGCCGCGTCCGCAATCCCGGCGGCGTGGCGATACTCCTCCAGCGCCGGGCGCGACAGGTCGCCGAGGTCGGCCCGCGGGGCCGGACGCTCCAGGCTGGAGAGCACGCCGGCCTTCCTGGCGGGCGCGGGAGCCTTCTGCTCGAGGGCCCGGGCGATGTATTCCCGGTTCACCTCGCGGATGACCTCCTGCAGGTCGCGGTCGAACAGGTGGACGGTCACGCCGTGGTCCTGGAGATACTGGATGCCCTGGCGGTCGGCCGTCGGGTCCGGGTCCTCGACGCCGACCCAGATCTCCGCGATGCGCGCGGCGACTATCCGCTCGGCGCAGCTCGGCTTCGGATGGCTGCGGGCGCCGGGCGCGCACGGCTCGAGGGTGACGAACAGCGCCGCGCCGTCGAGGCGGACGGCCCGGTTCTTGCGCTCCAGCACGGTGAACTCGGCGTGGTCGCCGTCGCGCAGCTCGCCGCGGCAGGCGGTGTCGACGCCGCCGTCGGGCTTGACCAGCACGGCGCCGACCGCCGCTTCGACCGTGCTCAGCGCAAGCGGGCCGGCGGGTTCGACAGGCTCACCGCGGGCCTTGGCGCCGGCGCCGCGCTCATGGACGGATCCGCGCATCACCTCGATGGCCTTCTCCATCATCTTTCGCGGATCGAATTTCGTCTCGCCGGGCATCGGGTCAGGCAGTCGGTCGAAGGGTTAAGGTGCAAAGGGTGAGAGGAGGCCGAGACCGTGTAAGGACCAAGGTGTAAAGTGTAAGGAAGCCGGCGCAAGGCGGGAAGCAGCGCGCGGATCCCTGAGCCTTTTTGTCGAGTCCGGATCGGTCTCACGCGAAGGCGCGAATCAACGAAGTCCCTAGGGGGTTCGCTCAGGGCGCGGTCGTACCGGGCCCTTGGGGCCGGGTTCCAATCTGGTTCACGCGAAGGCGCGAAGTCGCGAAGTTCCGGTGGCCGTTTACCACCCGCTTGATCCCGTCCTTGAAGGTCGCAGCGCCAAAATTGATTAGGAGGCCAAGCGGCAGATGCATCAGACGAAGATAGGTCAGCAACTGCTTGGCATGCACCGGAGCAAACTGCTCCACCGATTTCAACTCAATGACGAGAGCTTCGTCCACCACGAGATCAGCCCAAAATCCTTCGCTCAGGCAAAGTCCGGCGAATTCGATCGGAACCGGCTGCTGACGAATAACGGACAGGCCGCGATCCTGCAGGAGCCTAGCCAAAACGGCTTCGTAAACCGACTCGAGAAGCCCCGGCCCCAAGTCGCCATACAGATGGAATGCAGCATCCACCACGACAGCCGAAAGCTCCTCCACATCCGGTTTCGTGGCTCCATCTTCGCGTCCTTCGCGGCTTCGCGTGAGACCCGGGTCAAACTTCTCGCTGTTATCCGTGGGCTTCTCCATGCAGCCTGGTGCGCAGTGAAATATATGCAGATACTTCGCTATTATGGAATCGATCGCAGGTGGCAACCAATATTCTGTGCCGCTCGCCATGAGGACCGGGCCTGCAGTGCCGCAAGCCCGGCGGGTTCGGGACTTCCCGTCCGACAACGCCGGACGCAAAATTGATAGTAACTTTTGGGGCCCGGGCTGTGTTATTTGATTGTCCGCCCCTTTCTTTGTCACAGGAGGCCGCTGCCTCCGGCCACAGTTTTGAGTTCAGGGTTTTGAGTTTTGAATTGCCGACCGCCTTCAACGACCGCGGTTTGCCGATTCGCCTCCCCGACCCTCAACTCAAAACCCAAAACTCAGAACCCCGCGCCCAGCCGATCATGATCAACAAGATCCGTTACGCCTTCCGCCAGCTCGGCCAGACGCCCGGCTTCACCGCGACCGCCATCCTGACCCTGGCCCTCTGCCTGGGCGCCAATTTCGCGATCTTTGCGGTGGTCAACGCCATCCTGGTCCGGCCCCTGCCGTTCCCCGAGTCCGACCGGCTGGTCACGGTCTTCAACGCCTATCCGACCGCGGGCGTCGAGCGCTCCTCCGCCTCCTACCCGAACTACTTTGACCGGCGCGGCAACATCAAGGCGTTCTCCTCGCTGACGATCTTTCGGTATGACGGTGCCATCGTCGGCGCCGCGGGCTCGCCCGATCGCGTGGCGACGGCGCGGGTTTCGCCGGAATTCTTTTCGACGCTCGGCGTGCCGCTGGCGATGGGCCACGCCTTCACCGAGGACCAGCTGACCTACCAGACGGACAACGTCGCGGTGATCACCGACGCCTTCTGGCGCAACCATTTCGCCGCCGATCCCAAGGTGATCCGCCAGACGTTCCTGAACGACGGGCTCGCCGTCACCGTCATCGGCGTGCTGCCGCGCGATTTCCGCTTCCTGTCGAGCCAGGCCCAGTTCTTCCGTCCCGCCTCCGGCTCGGCGGATGACCACCTGCCCAATCGCCGCCACAGCAACAACTGGAACATGATCGCACGGCTGGCGCCGGGCGCCACGGTTGCCGACGCGCAGGCGCAGATCGACGCCTTCAACGCCCAGCAGGTCAACAGCGATCCCCTCGTCACAGTCATCAAGGGCGCCGGCTACCATAGCACGGTCAGCCCGCTGCACGCGGACTTCGTGCGCTCGATCAAGCCCACCCTGCTCCTGCTGCAGTGCGGCGTCCTCTTCCTGCTGCTCATCGGCGCGGTCAATCTCGCCAACCTGCTGCTCATCCGCGCCAGCGGCCGCACCAAGGCCGTGGCCATCCGCCAGGCCCTCGGCGCCGGCCGCCGGCACGTGGCCGTGGAGGTCATCGCGGAAACCACGGTGCTCGCGTTCGGCGGCGGCCTGCTCGGGCTGCTCCTCGGCTGGCTCGGCGTCGGCCTGCTCCGCTCGCTGGGAGCCAGCCAGCTGCCGCTCGGGGCGTACATCGGCTTCGACGCCCCCCTGGCCGTTCTCTCGCTGGCCGGGGCGGTCGCTGTCGGCCTGATCCTCGCCACGCCAATCATTTGGTTCAGCCTGCATGCGAATCTCGCCTCGATCCTGCAGTCGGAGTCGCGCGGCGGCACCGCCGGCCGCGCCGCCCAGCGCCTGCGGCACGCCTTCATCGTCGCGCAGATCGCGCTCGCCTTCGTGCTG
>Ga0265338_10009045_pt1 | contig 11979 bp, 8 predicted proteins | sample 42126metaG_FD_193579 | JGI IMG/M metagenome (GOLD analysis project Ga0265338, IMG submission 193579) | Rhizosphere microbial communities from Carex aquatilis grown in University of Washington, Seatle, WA, United States - 4-21-26 metaG | ecosystem: Host-associated > Plants > Roots > Rhizosphere >... | reverse complement strand
CGCGATGGAGCCGCACGCCGGTTCCTGGTGCCGCCGCAGCAGCTTGGCGCACAGCATCGGCACCAGCGTGAGAGACACGACGGCGGAGATCAGGATGGTGATGGCGAGCGTCACCGCGAATTCGCGGAACAGCCGCCCGACCACTTCCTGCATGAAGAGCAGCGGGATCAGGACCGCGATCAGCGACACGGTCAGCGACACGATGGTGAAGCCGATCTCGCCCGAGCCTTTCAGCGCCGCCTCGAGCGGCGAATCGCCGGCCTCGATATAGCGGGTGATGTTCTCGATCATCACGATGGCGTCGTCGACCACGAAGCCGGCGGCGATGGTCATCGCCATCAGCGACAGATTGTTGAGCGAATAGCCGAGCAGATACATCGCCGCGAAGGTGCCAACGATGGAAAGCGGCACCGACAGGCTGGGAATGAACGTCGCGGGAACGTTGCGCAGGAACAGGAAGATCACCAGCACGACCAGCACGACCGCGAGGCCGAGCTCAAACTCGACGTCGGAGACCGAGGCGCGGATCGTCGTGGTGCGGTCGGTCAGCACCGTCACGTCGACGCCGGCGGGCAGGCCCGCCTTGATCTGCGGCAGCATCGCCTTGATCGAATCCACCACCGCGATGACGTTGGCGCCCGGCTGGCGCTGCACGTTGAGCAGGATCGCCGGCGTCTTGTTCATCCAGGAGAGCAGCTTGGTGTTCTCCGCGCTCTGCACCACGCTCGCCACATCGGAGAGATGCACCGGCGAGCCGTTCTTGTAGGCGACGACGATGTTCTTGTAGTCCTCCGGACTCTGGATCTGGTCGTTCGCGTCGATCGTGTAGGACTGCGCCGCGCCGTCGAAACTGCCCTTGGGCGCGTTGGAATTGGCGTTGGAGATCGTGGTGCGCAGATCGTCGATGTTGAGGCCGTAGGACGCGAGCGCCTGCAGATTGGCCTGCACGCGCACCGCCGGCCGCTGACCGCCCGCGATGGAGACGAGGCCCACGCCGGAAAGCTGCGAGATTTTCTGCGCGATGCGCGTATCCGCGAGGTCCTGCACCGCCGTCAGCGGCATCGTCTTGGACGCGATGGCCAGCGTGAGGATCGGCGCGTCGGCCGGGTTCACCTTGGCATAGACCGGCGGCGCGGGAAGGTTCTGCGGCAAGAGGTTGCCGCCGGCATTGATCGCCGCCTGCACCTCCTGCTCGGCGATGTCGAGACTGAGACTCAAATCGAATTGCAGCGTGATGATCGAGGCGCCGGCCGAGCTGACCGACGACATCTGGTCGAGGCCCGGCATCTGGCCGAACTGCTTTTCCAGCGGCGCGGTGACCGACGAGGTCATCACCTCCGGCGAGGCGCCGGGCAGGAAGGTCTGCACCTGGATGGTCGGATAATCGACCTCCGGCAGCGCCGAGAGCGGCAGATAGGAATAGCCGACGAGCCCGACCAGAAGAATCGCGATCATCAGGAGCGATGTCGCGACGGGACGCAGGACGAAGGGTGCGGAGGGGTTCATCGGGGGACCGGCGTCGCGGCGCTTACGGCCCGCCGCCTCCGCCGCCGGAACGTCCGCCGCCGCCCGCGCGGCGCATCTTCTTCAACGCGGCCTGGCAGGTGTCGCTGAAGCTGTCGCGGTTCTCGCGCAGGCACATGAAGAGGTCGCGGCCGGTCTTGTCGGGACAATATTTCGCCAGATCGGCGGCGCAATACTGCTTCATCGCGGCCTGCATCTTCGCGCGGCGCGCGGCGCGGTCGGCATCGGCGCCACCCGCGGGAGCCGCTGCGCCCGTCGGTGCGGCGCTCGGCTTGGCGGTCGGCGGCGGCGCGTTGGGCAGGCTGACCTCGGCGCCGTCGCGCAACCGGTCGGCGCCGTCGACCACCACCATGTCGCCGGGCTTCAGGCCCTGGGTGATCGAGGCCATCGTCGCATTGCCGGAACCGAGTGTGACGGTGCGCTGCGCCACCGTTTTGTCCGGCTGCACGACATAGACATAGCTGCCCTCGGCGCCGCGCTGCACCGCCGCGACGGGCACAAGCGTCTGGCTATGCAGCGTGTTGACGAGCAGGCGTATGTTGACGAACTGGTTGGGGAAAAGCTTGCCGCTCGAATTGTCGAACATCGCGCGCGCCTTCACCGTGCCGGTGGTCGTGTCGATCTGGTTGTCGACGGTCGCCAGCGTTCCGGTCGCGAGCAGCACGGTCTGGCCGCGGTCATAGGCATAGACGGTCAGCGTCGCGCCCGTTGCGATGCGGGTCATGACGTCGCCGATATTGTCCTCGGGCAGCGAGAACAAGACCGAGATCGGCTGTTCCTGCGTCACGATCGCGACGCCGTTGCTCTGCCCGGCCGAGACGACATTGCCGAGATCGACCTGGCGCAGGCCGACGCGGCCGGCGACCGGCGCGGTGATGCTGGCATAGCCGAGATTGATCGCGGCGCTTTTCACATTGGCGCGGTCGGATTCGACGATGCCGCGGTCGGACTGCACCAGCGCAGCCTGCGTCGCGTATTGCTGCTGCGAGATCGCCTTGGCGGCGTTCAGCATCTCGAAGCGCTTGAGGTCGACAAGGGCGTTGTTCAGATTCGCATTGTCGCGCGCGAGCTGGCCCTTGGCCTGGTCGAGCGCGGCCTGATAGGGCGCGGGATCGATCTGCATGAGAAGATCGCCGGCCTTGACCATCTGGCCTTCGGTGAAGGCTATTCTGACGATCTGGCCGCCTACCTGGGGCCGCACCGTCGCCGTCGCCAGCGGCGTCACGGTGCCGAGCGCGTTGAGCGTGATCTCCATGTCGCCGGTCTGCGCGGTCGCGACGCCGACGGCCTGCGGTCCACCCTGGCCGAAGCGGCCGCTATGCGTCGTCGAGCCGGCCGAATAGACGCGCCAGGCGACAAAGCCGATCAGCAGCAAACCGAGCAGAAGCCATATCCACGTCCGGCCGCCCGTGCCCCATCGCCAGGCCCGGTCGGTATGCTCCAATGCCATGCCGAAAACGCCCTTCTGGCTGCCGGGACCGCTCATCATCGTCTCACTAATGCCGTGGAAAATCTGGCAGTGCCCCCGCCAAGGGGTCAACTAACAAACGAAAAGCCGCGAAATATGTCGAATCTGTCGCGGCATCATTGGACAGGCGGCTCAAAACCCACCATATCCGAGTTGTAACACTTCCCTCGGCTGGGCGTTCCTTAAGCGGATTTCATCTTCATGCATGGTTTTTTCGCCTGGATCGGAGAAGCAGCCGGTTGGTTGCTCGGCTTCGCAAGGCATCATCCCGAATCCGCCTTCATCATTGCCTTCGTCGTCTCCTTCGGCGAGTCGTTTGCCGGCCTGTCCTTCCTCGTGCCGGGCACGACGATCCTGATCGCGCTGGGCGCCCTCTTGCGCGCCGTCGACGCGGAGTTCTGGGGCTTCCTTCCCGTCTGGCTGGCGGCCGCGGTGGGCGCGATCCTCGGCGACTGGATCTCCTATTGGATCGGCCTGCGCTACAAGGAACATGTCCTCTCGATCTGGCCGATCTCCCACTATCGCGGCCAGATGGACAGTGCGCTGCGTTTCTTCGGCCGCTGGGGCGTGTGGACGATCTTCCTGGGCCGCTTCACCGGCCCGCTGCGCGCCACCGTTCCGCTGATCGCCGGCATCTCGCGAATGCAGTTCTGGCCGTTCCAGATCGCCAATGTATCGTCGGCGCTGATCTGGTCGGCCTCACTGCTGTTGCTGGGAGCGGCCGGCTGGGCGGCGATCAAGTCGGTGACGCATGCGCTGGGCGGCTGGCCGACGCTCGTCGTGGCCTGTCTCGCGACCGCGCTGGTCTATCTCTTGCGCGACCGGATCGCCGCGCTGTGGCGCTCGCGCCCCGCAAAGTGAAAGGGCGAGACGGCATGACCGTCTCGCCCCATTGTCATTCTGGAATGCGATTGCAGACTTACGGAGTCGGCGACGGCGCCGGTGTCTGATCGGGCGCCGGCGTCGCGCCGCCGCCGTCAGTGGGCGCAGGTGCCGGCGCCGGTGCGGCCGGCGGCGTCGCGTCGGGCGTCGTCGTCTGCGACTTCTTGCGGGCCAGATCCTGCATCGCGCCATGGGCATCGTTGAAGCCGTTCAGCGAGAACGGAATCTCGAACGCCTTGCCGGCATCGGCATAGACCGTGATCTTGGCCGGACCGGTGCCGGAGGTCAGCGCGGTCACTGCATCGGGCTGCATCAGCATCTCGACATAGCAGCCGCCGCGATCGCAGCGGCGATAATGCAGCATCGGCGAGGTATAGGCGTCCGACGTCAGCACCAGGCCCTTCTGGATCAGGACGCCGAGCGGCACCGCGATCTGGATCACGTGCTTGTCGCTGGTCGGCACATAGGCGATCGAGATCGAGAGGATGCGCTGCTGGTTCTGCTTGTTGGCCAGAAGCTCGAACATGTCGCAGGGCGACGGCGACTTCACCGGATAGCAACGCACCATCCAGTCGCCGAACTGCTTGGTCTCGGAGGGCTGCACCGGACCGGCGGGCGCCGGCGCCGGCGCGTCCTGGGCCTGTGCCGCGCCGATCGAAAGAAGGCTCAGCGCGAGCGCGCCGACGAATGTTGAACGCATGGATTTCACGACCAGAGTCTCCACCACCAGGAATGGCGTTTCGCGGCGTCGCTCACGAACGCCTTATGCGCCTCGACGAAGCCTTTGAGGGAAAAGGGAAGGGCTGCGGCCTTGCCGTCCAGCCCGGCGAGCAGGATCTTCGCATCGCTGGCCGCGACCATCGCCTTCTCGACATCGGCGTCATATTTCAGCCGGACCACGCAGCCCAGGCCGCCGCAATATTCATACGGATAGAGCAGCGGCTTGTCCTTGCCGAACACCAGGCCGATGCCCGGATCGAGCAGCACGTTGAACGGCACCGTCACCAGCATCTCGTTCGTGGCGGAGCCCTTCGGCCTGTAGATCTGAAGCCGCGCGAGCTCCGTCTGGCCCTTCTCGTCGGGGACGTCGATCTGCATTTCGCAGCCGAGATCCTTGTCGCTGAGCTTGGGACAGGTCAGGCGCCAATCGTCATATTGCGACGCGACCGGAATGTCGGCCGGCGCATAGATCGCCTTGTGGCCGAACCATCCAAGGATCAAGCCTAGAATTAAGAGTGCCGCCCCGACGGCGATACGAACCGGGTTACTATTCAAGTCAAACGGCATATGGCAGCTGCCCCATAGCTTTGAACGGGCCGCACTTAACGGGAAGCGGGGGGGCAGAGCAAGCCGGACCTGCGGTTTTCCGGCTAAATTGCCTGCCATGTCTGCCGATGAGGTAAATGGCCGCGCTTTCAGCGCACCAGCACCATGCCGACCGGCGCCGAGCGGCCCTGGGCCAGCGCCGACAAGGCCTTTCCGAGGCCCGGACGCGGCCCTTCATCGGGATGGGCGACCATGACCACGGCATCCGACAGCCGCGCGAGCGACGGCGCTTCCGCCGATTCGAGCACCGGCGGCGCGGTCACGATCGCGAGATCGCAGATGCCGCGCAGATGCACGAACAGCTCGCCCAGCTTGGGCGAGGCGATCGCCGCGTTCGGATCGCGCGGCGGCCTTGCGAGCGCGAGCAGCAGGGCGTCGGACCGCGGATCGCGGACCAAAGCGCGGTTGAGCGGCACGGTTCCGGCCAGGACTTCCAGCAGGCCGGCCTGCGGGCGGATGCGCGCCGCCTCGGCCAGGACGGGCCGGGCGAGATGGCCGTCGACCAGGATGGTGCGAAGCCCGCGCGCGGCCGCGGCACGCGCCAGCGCCAGCGCGACCGTGGTGCCGGCGGCGGGGGACTCAGATGTCGTGATCGCGACGACACGGCCGGTTCCCAGGTTCCGGTTCGGCACGACGCGGCCGAGCAGCGCCGCGATGGCGCGCGCGAAGGGCGAAGCCGGCCAGTCGACGATGTGATCCGCCGCGCCTTCCGCCAGCGCGCCGGGCACGTCGGCCAGCAAGGGCGGCCCGGCGGCAACGACGGGTGCTGCGACTGGAACAGGGGCGGGCATCGGAACCGGCCGTGGACGGCGGACGGCGACCGGCACCTCCTGGCGCATGCCGGCAAAGCGCATCGACAGAAGCGCGGCCAGGCAACCGAGCAGAAGACCGGCCGGGATCGAGGCCATCACGATCAGCATGCGCTGCGGCGAGCTCGGCGCGGCCGGCACCGGCGCGCGGCTGATCACATGCGCGTCGGGATATTGCAGGCCCTCCTGATCCTGGATCGAAGTCAGCCGGCTGAGGAAGGCGTCGTAGAGCTTACGCGAGGAATCCGCGTCCGCTTCCAGCGCCCGCAGCTTCACCGCCGTCATGTCCTGGCCGGACGCCTGATGCTGTGTCGAGCTGAAGCTGCCCTGCAGCGAACCCAGCTGCGCGCGCGCCACCGCGACGTCGCTGGCGAGCGAACTGGCGATGCGCGCGGCTTCCTCGTCGATCTTCTGCTGAAGATCGCGGAGCTGGCTTTCCACCGCCAGGCGCTTGGGATGCTTGGGCCCATAGGGAATGGCAAGCGCCGCCTGCTGCTTGAGCAGATCGGCCTGCTGGGTGCGCAGCTGGATGATCAGCGGCGAGGCGACGATCTGCGAGATGTCGGCGGGATTGCCCGCCTTCAGCAGCGACTGCACCTGTCCGTAGATTGCCTGCTTGGCCGAGAGGTCGGCGCGCGCCTGCACGATCTGGCCGTTGATGCCGCCGAGCTGGGCTTCGATCAGCGAGGTCCCGCCGGCGCTGGAATCGAGATTGTGCTGCGCGCGATAGGTCAGCGCCGCGGCTTCCTGCGCCTGCACCTGGCCGCCGAGATCGCGGATGCGCTGGGTGAGCCAGGCGCTCGTCGCGTCCGAGGCGCGCAATTTGGCCTCGACCAGGTCGTCGACATAGGTCTGCGCCACCGTGTCGGCGATCAGCGCGGCCTTCTTGGCGTCGCGCGAGGAGAACGAGACCGTGATCGTCGTCGAGAGGCCGAGCGACTCGGTCCACATATGGCCGAGGAAATTGTCGATGATCGCGTCCTTCTGCACCGCCGGATCGATCGCGGCGGCGCTGTCGCGGTCGGCGAACCAGTTGCGCGGATTGAGCGCGGAGAACAGCGCGCCGCCCACGCTCTGCTGCAGCGATGGGTTGAATTCCGGATCGTCGTAGAGATGGAGCTTGGCGATGACCTCGGCGGCGAGGTCGCGCGATTCCAGAACCTGGATCTGGTTCTGGATCGACGCCGGATCGGTCGGCAGCGCGGAGAGCACCGAGGACAGATCGGCGACGGTGTTCTTGCGCGTGTCGAGCATCACGACCGCGGAGGATGTGTAGCGTGTCGGCAGCAAGGTCACGACGACCACCGCGATCGCGACGACGACAGCGGTGACGCTCGCGATCAGGCCCAGCCGTGCGCGCAGCCCCGCCAGGATGTCGGCGAGACTCGGCCCGGTCGATTGGGGCGCGGCGGGAGTTGGGTTAATACCCTGATACGACATGCCCTCTTCGCCGCGGGCGACGCGCGCGAGCCTTTTGCTTCGTCTCGCAGATTTAGCGCCCGACCGCCTGACGAAGGGTTAATGCGGGCGCCGGCTCGGGCCGGTGCCGTTCCGGCGGCTTCTGGCCCGGCGCCAGGCAGGCGCGCAGCACCGCCGGGTCGTCCCAGGGCACGTCGGGATAGGCGCTGTGCAGCCAGAGGCTTGCCGGATCGCGCCGCCATTCCTGCGGAAAGAGCGCAATCACCGGGTTTTCGGTCAGGAGCGGCCGCGGCCAGCGGGCCGATGGGGTAAGGCAGCCCAGGAGCGCCGCCGCCAAATCGTGTCCCTGCCCCAGCGCAAAGGCGCTGGCCTGGGTGGCGCGGGGGTTCATCTCGATCAGATGCGGCCGGCCCTGTTCGTCGCGGACGAAATCGAGCCCGTGCAGGCCGGACAGCCCGAACCGCTCGGCCAGCTGCACCGCCGCCCGCTCCATCTGCAGACAATCGACGCGCCGCATCACGGTGGCCGGTCCGCGGTCATGCAGCGTTTCCAGCACATCCATATGGATGCTCGCCAGCACGCGCCCCTTCCAGCAGGCGAAGGCGCTGGTGGCCGGCTTGCCCGGCACGAAGGCCTGGAGATTGACGACGGGGGCCGGCGGCCGCAGCGCATCGCGCAGGAAATGCGCATCGCCGCGCAGGAAGGCGCGCATCACGCTGCGCCCGCGCGACGGCGTCATGGCGAGCCGCGCAAAGGCGGACCGCGCCTGTTCGATATCGTGCACCACCGCCGTGCCGTCGCCGCCCCAGCTTCCGTCGACCTTCAGCATTGCGGGATAACCGGTTTCGCGCAGCCCCGCTTCGAGATCGCTCTCGCGATCGATCCGCACCGTCCTCGGCGCAAGCAGACCCGCGCTGCGCGCGGCATGGATGAGATCGCGGCGCGTCATCAGCGTCGGATAACTCGCCAATTCTCCCAGCGAACGCGCGAGCAGCGCCGCATGGCCCGGCAGCGCCAGAAGCTGCGTCAGGGCACGGTCGTCACAGGGCACGACGAGGTCCGGCGCCGCCTGCGCGACGGCGCGGGCAACGGCGCCCGGCGAAAACAGCGGGTCATAGACATGCGTCAGCGCGACGAACCGGCTGTTGGCCGCGACATGGCCGGCCGGAAGCAGCGCCTGGACCTCTGCGCCGACGCCGGCAAAGGCACCGGCCAGCCGCGCAACCGACGGCCATTGCATTGTCGTCGTGAGGAGCACGCGCATGACACAAAGGTAATGCGTGACCCTCAATCAATTCTGAAGATGGGCAATTCTGAAGACGGGCAATTCTGAAGATGGGCAATTCTGAAGATGGGCAATTCTGAAGACGGGCAATTCTGAAGATGCCCGACGCTGGCACGCGGCTTGGAACATCCGCTTCCAGAAACGGTGAAATGCGGATTTCGCCGTGCCGAAACTGGAATCGTCCCGATTTGGGACAGGGATGTTGCCCCATGCTGAACCGCGTCGACATTGCCATCGTCGGAGCCGGCCCCTACGGCCTTTCGCTTGCCGCCCATCTGAAGGCGGCCGGCGTTTCCTTCCGCATCTTCGGCAAGCCGATGAGCACCTGGCGCGACCATATGCCCAAGGGCATGTGCCTGAAGTCGGAGGGCTTCGCCTCCAACCTGTCGGCGCCGGACAAGGACTCCACCCTCGAAGCCTGGTGCGCCGCCAACGGCAAGACCTATTCGGCCCAGAAGACCCCTGTCGCGGTCGATGATTTCGTCGCCTATGCGGACTGGTTCACCCGGACCTATGTGCCGAACCTCGAGCCGCACAATGTGATCAACATCCTGCGCGGCGAGGGCGGCTATACGCTGACGCTCGAGACCGGCGCGGTGGTGCATGCCAGGCGCGTGGTGATGGCCGTCGGCATCACCTGGTTCAAAGCGCTGCCCGAAGAGCTCAAGCATCTTCCGCCGAGCCATGTCTCGCATTCCTTCGACCACAAGAATGCCGATCAGTTCCGCGGCAAGGACGTCGTGGTGCTCGGCGCCGGCGCCTCGGCCATCGACACCGCTCTCTGCTTCCACGAAGCGGGCGCGCACGTGACGATCGTGGCGCGCCGCAAGGCGATCAGGTTCCACGTCGCGCCGGATGACGGCGAGCCGACGATCATCGGCCAGCTCCACAATCCCGACACCGGGATCGGGCCGGGCTGGCGCTCCTTCTTCTGCGTGAACGCGCCGCTGCTGTTCCATCGCCTGCCCAAGAAGCTGCGGCTCGAAGTCACGCGCCGCCATCTCGGCCCCGCGCCCGGCTGGTTCACCCGCGAAAAGGTCGAAGGCAGGATCCCCGCGATGCTCGGCACGACGCTGACATCCGCGCGGTTGGCCGACGGACGCGTCGCGCTCGACGTGACCGACGATCAGGGCCACGCCAGTACGCTTGTCGCCGATCACGTCGTGGCCGCGACCGGCTACAAGGCCGATCTCGCCCGCCTGCCCTTCCTCGATGCGGCGCTGCGCGATGCCGTCGAGACCATCGAAGGCACGCCGGTGCTGAGCGATACTTTCGAAGCCTCGGTCCCCGGCCTCTATTTCCTGGGCCTTGCGGCGGCGAATAGTTTCGGTCCGCTGCTGCGCTTCATGTTCGGCGCCGAATTCGCCGCCCCGCGCCTCGCCGCGCATCTGCGCCGGCGTGTTGCGGCCCTGACGACGAAGCGGGCAGCGTAGAAATAATTCGTCATGGCCGGGCTTGTCCCGGCCACCCATATTCCAGTGCACCATCCGTGTTCATGGGTCGCCGGCACAAGGCCAGCGATGACGTCTTTTGGATTGATTGGATCGCAAGTCACTGCAGCTAGCGCTTCCGCGCACCCATCAACGCCTGCGCGATCGCATCGTGCATCGGCGTCGGTTGCATCGCATCGTCATAGGGCAGCATGCGCGGCGTGCCGCGCAGCAGCGCATCGCGCGCGCTTTCGGGCTTGAGAAAGCGGTCCGACAGACCCCAGGTCAGCACGCCCAGCGTCGCCGGATTGTCGAGCGCGACGTCGAGATAGCGCCGCGAGACGTCCGCCACGGCGCGGTCGCGGCTGGCGACATCGGTCGGGCCGCCGCTGTCGTCGACATCGTGCTCGGTGACGATCAGCTTCAGCCCCATGGCGCGCACCGCATCGAGAAACGCCGCGAACTTCTTCTGGTTCAGGGGCGGGCCGTAAGCGGTGATATGGCCCTGCAGGCCGAGCGCGCCGATCGGCGCCCCGCGCGCGATCAGCCGCTCCAGCAGCGCGAGCGTCGCGCGGCGCCGCAGATCGCGCTCGGGACTGTCGGTCTCGATGCTGTATTCGTTGTAGACGAGCAGCGCCTGCGGATCGGCGGCGCGCGCCGCCCGGAAAGCCGTCTCGATATAGCCCGGGCCGAATTTGCGCAGCCAGAACGAATCGCGCAGGCCGTCGGCGCGGCCATCCGCCGGTTCGATCGCCTCGTTGACGACGTCCCAGGAATGCATATGGCCGCGATAGCGCCCCGCAACGGCGGCGATGTAGCGGGTGAAGATCGACTCGTCCTTGGCCGCCGCGACCGCCGCTTCGAGCCATGGCGGATTGGCCGCAAACCAGACCAGCGGATGGCCGCGCAGCTTCATGCCGTGCGCCTGCGCATAATCGCGCAACGCGTCGCCGGCGGAAAAATCGTACGCCCCCGGCGAAGGCTCGGTCACCTCGCGCTTGAGCTCATATTCCGGCACCAGGATCGCGCAATCGCGCGCGAAGGCCGAGGCGAAGTCGGGAAATTTCATCCAGTAGGTGTTGTTCGCCGCCCCGAACAGAAGACCTTTCGCCCGCGCGAGCGCGGCCAGGCTGGTCGTCATATCCTCGCCCGGCCGAAGCAATCCGGCGCGCGCGGAGGTCGCAACGAGCGATCCGCCGATGCCAGCCAGCGCGGCGCGCCGTGTCAGCACGGCCGTTCGGACGGAATCACGACAGGCTTGTCCTTCGCCGGCTGCAGGCCGACACGCAGCCAGCCGATCGCATGATCGGCAATGGCGCGATAGAGAGCGTCGGGCAGGAAGATTTGCAGGAAGACGATCACCGCCAGCCCCGGCGCATAGCAGCGATGCCGAACCGCGCTCAGATAATAAGCCAAAGCGCGCAGCGGATGGCGCAGCGCAACGCCCTTGGCCACGGCCCAGCCGCGGCCGCCGAGCCACGCCTTGCGCGGAATGAGCGGCTTCATCGCATCCAGCCATTGCGCCATGCGCGCGCTGCTGCGGCCCGCCGACTGGCGGCCCGGATCATAGCGGTCGTGCCACACCGCGCCGGGCGCCTCCGCCATTACGAAAGCGCAGCCCGCCAGCGCAAGGCGGATGGCGAAATCCGTATCCTCGGCCTCGCGGAGATTTTCGGCATAGAGCGTCGCCTTGGCGAGATCGGCCGGCAACACCGTCGTGATCGTCGGCACGAAGCCGCGATCGCAGAGCAGATAGGTCGCCATATCCTCGCCCGGCCTGAGCGCCCGCGGCGGTTTGAGGATCGTGCGGCCGTCGCCGCGGTCCACGAGGATGCG
>Ga0265338_10009044_pt1 | contig 11979 bp, 9 predicted proteins | sample 42126metaG_FD_193579 | JGI IMG/M metagenome (GOLD analysis project Ga0265338, IMG submission 193579) | Rhizosphere microbial communities from Carex aquatilis grown in University of Washington, Seatle, WA, United States - 4-21-26 metaG | ecosystem: Host-associated > Plants > Roots > Rhizosphere >... | reverse complement strand
AACGAAGATCTTCGCGCTGGCCGGCAAGGTGAACAACACCGGCCTCGTCGAGGTTCCGATGGGAACCACCCTTCGCGAGATCGTGTTCGGGGTCGGCGGGGGGATCCCGAACGGGCGGCGTTTCAAGGCCGCGCAGATGGGAGGACCGTCGGGCGGATGTGTCCCGGCCCGGTACCTGGACCTGCCGATCGACTACGACTCCGTCAAGGAAGCGGGCGCGATCATGGGCTCCGGCGGCATGGTGGTGATGGACGAGTCCACCTGCATGGTGGACATCGCACGGTTCTTCACCGAGTTCGTCATGAACGAGTCCTGCGGCAAGTGCGCGCCGTGCCGGATCGGCACGAGACAGATGTACGACATCCTCGTTCGTATCACCGAGGGCGAGGGCGAGCTGGAGGACATCGACCGGCTCGAGAGGCTGGGCAAGGCCGTCACGGTGGGGTCGCTGTGTGGACTCGGCCAGACCGCGGCGAACCCGGTCCTGTCGACCATCCGCCATTTCCGCGACGAGTACGTGGCGCACATCGTCGAGAAGCGTTGCGCGGCGAACTCCTGCAAGAAGATGGTGGGAACGAGCTGCGTCGCGGCCTGTCCTGCCCACGTCAACGTGCCGGAATACGTGGCCCTGATCAAGGAAGGCCGACCAGCAGAGGCGCTGGAGACGATCCGCCGTCGAAATCCGTTCCCGTCCGTATGCGGCCGCGCGTGCGATCACCCCTGCGAGACGTTCTGCCGACGCGCCGATCTGGACGAGGCAGTCGCGATTCGCAACCTGAAGCGCTTCGCGAGCGATGAGGTGAAGGAGGTCGGCACACCGCCCGTCTGGAAGGGGCCGCGCGAAGGGCGAGTTGCGGTGATCGGTGCGGGACCGTCTGGACTCACGGCGGCGTACTTCCTGTCGTTGATGGGCCGCGAGGTGACCGTCCTGGAGAAGGAAGAGACGATCGGCGGCGCGCTCATCACCGGTATCCCTGCCTTCCGTCTGCCACGTGATGTGCTGGCGCGCGATGTCGAGTACATCCGCCGCGCAGGCGTAGCGATCGAAACGGGTCGGAAGGTCGACTCCATCCAGGAACTGCTCGACGACGGCTTCGACTCGGTCTTCGTGGGGATCGGGGCGCAGGAGAGTGCAGAGCTCGCGATTCCGGGTGAAGACCTGGAGGGAGTGGAGGACACGCTTGCGTTCCTCCGCAAGTCCAACTCCGGCACCTTGGCCGAGGTCGACGGCCATGTCGTCGTGGTCGGAGGCGGAAACGCCGCCATAGACGCGGCGCGCACGGCCGTCCGACTCGGGGCCGAGTCCGTCACCGTGCTCTACCGCCGCAGCCGCGAGGAGATGCCGGCGTTGGCCGAAGAGGTCGAAGACGCCATCGCGGAGGGTGTGAAGATGCACTTCCTGTCGGCGCCGGTCTCCATCGAAGGCAACGGCCGGGTTGCGAAGGTCCGCTGCGTGGAGATGGAGCTGGGGGAAGCCGACGAGCAGGGTCGCCGCCGGCCCATACCGGTGATGGGCAGCGAGAGCTCGATAGGCGCCGATCACGTCATCGTTGCCATCGGCCAGCAGCCGGACCTGGGACTAGCCGAAGGATACGAGGGTCTCGAGGTCGACGGCCGTCTGTTCCGGGCCGACTCCGTGACGCAGCGCTCCGGCGAGAGCCCGGTGTTCGTAGGCGGCGATGTCGTGACCGGACCCTCGACGATCATCCAGGCCATCGGAGCGGGACAGCGCGCTGCTCGGGCGATCGACATGTTTCTCGGCGGAGCCGGCGAGCTGCCGGCAGAACGGGTTCTCGCCGAAGCCGTGATACCCGGCGAATCGGCGATGGCGATCACCCGACAGCCGTTGCCGTTGCTCTCCCCGGAGCAGTTGAACGGAGCCTTCGACGAGATCGCGCAGGGCTATTCGGTGCCCACCGCGTGTCTGGAAGCTCAGCGCTGCCTGCGCTGCGATCTGGAGTAGATGGACATGCAAGAGGAGCTCGCCTCGCTGGTCACGCTCACGATCGACGATCGTGAAGTCACTGCGCTCGCGGGCATGACCGTGCTGGAGGCCGCCAACCAGGCGGGCGTGCCCATCCCGCATCTGTGCTCGGACCCCCGTCTCGCGCCGACCGGCGCATGTCGGCTCTGCGTCGTCGAGATCGACGGTGAACGCGGCTTGCAGACCTCCTGCACGCGCCAGGTGGCTCCCGGCATGGTCGTCCACGCGAACACCGAAGACGCCCACGCCTCACGGAAGGCGACGTTGGAGATGTTGCTGAGCGAGCACCGCGTGGCCTGCACCACCTGCGACATGGACGGCGCATGTCTGCTGCAGGACTACGCCTACGAGTACCAGGCGAGCGAGACGAGCCTTCCGAACATCGCGCTGCCGTTCGGCTGCGACAACTACTCCTCGGGGAACGCAGCCATCGAATACGACCCGTCCAAGTGCGTGCGTTGCCAGCTATGCATCCGGTTCTGCGAGGAGATACAGATGGCCGAAGCGCTGACCCTGCGTGGGCGAAGCGGCCAGGTGGAGGTCACGACTGGCTTCGATGTCGAGCTCAACGAGTCCACGTGCGAGCTCTGTGGCGGTTGCGTGAACATCTGCCCGACGGGAGCGCTCTACGACAGGGGCGCCAAAGGTCTCGGGCGCACTAAGGACCTCGAGAAGGTCCGCACAACCTGCGCCTATTGCGGCGTCGGCTGCCAGATCGACCTCAACGTCAACCGACGGCTGAACCGAGTCGTCCGGGTCACGAGCGAGCCGGGTTGCCTTCCGAACGACGGCAACCTGTGCGTCAAGGGCAAGTACGCCTTCGATTTCATCCACTCCCCGGAGCGCCTGACGACGCCGCAAATCCGGGAGAACGGCGCCCTGCGGGACGCCTCCTGGGAGGAAGCCATCCGGGTCGCAGCCGATGGTCTGGCCGCAGCCCGCGAGACGCACGGGCCCGAGGGCATCGCGTTCCTCAGCTCGGCCCGATGCACCAACGAAGAGAACTACCTGATGCAGAAGATCGCGCGCATGGCCGGCAAGACGAACAACGTGGACCAGTGCGCTACGACTTGTCACGCGCCGACAGTTGCCGGGCTCGCTTCGGCCTTCGGCTCCGGCGCGATGACCAACGCCATCGGTGAGATCAAGAACGTCCAGACGATGTTCCTCATCGGAGCGAACCCCACCGAGGCCCACCCGATTGTCGGGCTGGAGATGAAGAAGGCCCTCCGCAGGGGCGCCCGTCTGATCGTGTGCGATCCACGCGAGACGTGGATGGCCAGGAGGGCCGACATCCACATCAAGCACAAGCCGGGAACGGACAACAGCCTCGTCAACGCGATGATGAGCCACATCATCGCCAACGGCCTTTACGACGAGGAGTTCGTCGAGGCGCGCGGCGAGAACTTCGAGGCCTTCGCCGCGAACATCGCGGGCTGTTCCGTCGAGGAGGCCGCAGAGATCTGCAACGTCGATGCCGATCTCATCCGGAAGGCGGCCGAGATGTACGCGGAAGGCTCGCCCTCGGCCATCTTCTACACGCTGGGTATCACCGAGCACACGTGCGGCACGGAGAACGTCCAGAACCTCGCCAACCTCGCGATGCTGTGCGGTCAGATCGGGAAAGAGTCGTCGGGGATCAACCCGATCCGCGGCCAGAACAACGTCCAGGGAGCATGCGACATGGGCGCGATGGCCTCGGCGCTCCCCGGCTACCAGAAGATCGTCGACCCGGCCGTGCGTCAGAAGTTCGAGGGCATCTGGGGCGCGCCGCTTCCGACCAACACCGGCGGAACAGTGACCGATTTCATCGAGAGAGCCGGCGAAGGCGTGCTGAAGGCCCTCTACTGCGTCGGGGAGGACCCCGTCCGCAGCGAGCCGAACACCACGCGGGTAATCGCGAGCCTCGAGAAGGTCGACTTCATCGTCTGCCAGGACATCTTCATGACGGAGACGGCGAAGCTGGCGGACGTGATCCTTCCCGCCGCATGTTTCGCCGAGAAGGACGGGACCTTCACCAACACCGAGCGGCGCGTGCAGCGGGTCCGGAAAGCGGTGGATCCGCCGGGGGACGCGCGGCCCGACTGGCAGATCATGTGTGACGTCTCGACGGCCATGGGCTATCCGATGCGCTACGAGCACCCGAGTGAGATCTGGGACGAGCTGGCGTTCAGCGCGCCGATCCTCGCGGGGATTTCCTACGAGCGGATCGAGGAACAGGGTCTGCAGTGGCCGTGCCCGACGGCCGACCATCCCGGTACGCCCTTCCTCCACAAGGACGGCTTCACGCGCGGCAAGGGCCTGTTCCACGAGATCGACTTCCGTCCGCCTGCGGAGGAGCCAGATGAGGACTACCCGCTGATCCTGTCGACGGGCAGGACCCTCTACAACTACAACGTCGGCAACATGACGCGGAAGACCGCGGCCATCGAGCAGAAGCAGCCGGAGAACTTCGTCGAGATCCACGATGGAGACGCCGCCCGGCTCGGCATCCGTGATGGCGACAACGTCCGCGTCGCGACGCGTCGTGGAGAGGTCACGGCGTGTGCTCACGTAACGGGCGCGGTCCGTCCGGGTGCGCTGTGGATGCCGTTCCACTACGGGGAGTCCTCGACCAACCTGCTGACGAACGACGCCTTCGACAACATCACGCGCACGGCCGAGTACAAGGTCTGCGCGGCCAAGATCGAGTGTCTGTGAAAGGGGGTACCTGCAATGGCGCCTCGGTGGTTTGAAACGGGCTCCAACGTGGTGCTAGACGAGCGCATGAACGCCGCTGCGGTCGGCGACCGTCCTTGGGTCGTGCGGAAGATGCTCGAGGAATTCTCCCCGTGCGAGACCGGCTACCTTGGGATGACGTCGTGCGGAGGCTGCGCCGCCGTCTGCTGGTGCGCCGACATTCTCGAAGGAGAGCTCAAGCAGAGGTTCCCCTCGATGGACTGGAGGCCGGCGATCCGCGAAGTTCTCGGCTTGTGGTAGATCGCGACCGCGGAGTCCGTGAGTCCTAATACACGCCGCCGGCTGGCGATCGCGCGCTGAACATGGGTCGACACGCAGCGCTTCTTCTTCATCGGTAGGGGCGTAGTTCGTCGCGGACGACGTGCTCATCAAGACGATGCCGGGGTGCTGTGGGAAACCCGCACGCGCTGTCGTTGGCTCCCCGATGGGCATATCGGGCACCCCCCGGCAAATACAGATCAGATGCCTAGTTGAAGTCAGCAGTGAGTGTGAAGTCACCAATACATGGGGGGAGCCGACTCCTCGCAGCTCCCGACAAGTTCCGCGGCTCGTTGAGCGCCGCCGATGCGGCCCGCGCGATCGCCGACGGCGCCGCGCGCGCGGGCTGGAGCGCGCACGAGCTGCCGCTCGCAGACGGCGGAGAAGGCACACTCGACGTGCTTGGCGGCGGGAATCGCAGCTCAGTCGTCACGGGGCCCCTCCGGCGGCCGGTTCAAGCTTGTTGGCGACTCGCCGACGGTATCGCCGTCGTGGAGATGGCGAAGGCGTCCGGGCTCTTGCTTGTCGGTGGCTGTGAGGGAAACGATCCCGTGGCTGCGACGACCCGCGGTACCGGCGAGCTCATCGCCGAAGCCCTCGACCGGGGCGCGGAGTGCGTGCTCGTGGCGGTTGGCGGCTCCGCGACCTCGGACGGCGGGCTCGGCGCAGTAGAGGTGCTCCGCGACTTGGCGCCGTTCGATGTGCCCGTTCGGGTGGCATGTGACGTCGAGACGCGATTCGTCGACGCCGCGGCGGCGTACGGGCCGCAGAAGGGAGCCGGGCCCGCCGAGGTCGAGATACTGACTGCGCGGCTGCACGAGCTTGTCGCCCGCTATCGGGACGAGTTCGGTGTGGACGTGTCGCTTGTTCGCGGTGGAGGGGCGGCCGGCGGGCTCGCCGGCGGCCTGGCCGCACTCGGAGCCGAGCTCGTACCGGGTTTCGAGCTCGTCGCCTCCGCCGTCGGCCTCGACGCGGCGCTCGACGGAGTGGACGGCGTCGTAACGGGCGAGGGCCTGGTCGACTCGACCTCGTTCTCCGGCAAGGTGGTCGGCGGAGTCATCGCGCGGGCGGCCGAGCGAGGCGTGCGCGCATTCATCGTCGCCGGCGGCGTCACGCCCGGTGTCGTCCTGCCCGTGCCGACGGTCTCGCTCCTCGACCGGTTCGGCGCGGGTCTCGCGTGGCGCGACCCGGAGGAGGCTGTCGCACGGGCGGTCGCGGCCACGCTCGCAGAGCTTGCAGTACCCGTATAGGACACGAAGGAGATCGAGTACATGACTGATCGAGAGTTCCACAAGGTCGGCTTCATCGGGCTCGGAGTGATGGGCGTCCCGATGGCCGCGAACCTGATCCGAAGCGGTTACGCGCTAACGGTCTACGATCTCGACCCGGACCGAGCCGCGCCTCTGCTCGAGCTCGGCGCGGTGTGGGCGGACGACGCCGCTTCGGTCGCGCGCGTCTCGGAGGCCGTCATCACGATGGTCCCCGACTCGCCGGACCTGCTCGGGGCGGCCCAGGGCCCCTCCGGGCTGCTGGCCGGAAGCCACGAGGGCATGACGTGGGTGGACATGAGCACGATCTCGCCTGTCACGGCCCGAGACGTCGCAGCGCTCGCCGGCGAACGCGGCGTCGCGGCGCTCGACGCCCCCGTCAGCGGCGGGCAGAAAGGAGCGATCGAGGGGACGCTCTCGATCATGGTCGGCGGCCCGTCGGCCGTGTTCGAGCGCTGCCTGCCGCTCCTCGGGTGCATGGGCAAGACGATCGTCCACATCGGCGAGGAGCCGGGATCGGGCCAGGTGACGAAGGCCTGCAACCAGATGGTCGTCGGCATCACAATCGGGGCCGTCGCCGAGGCACTCGTCGCGGGCGCGAAGGCCGGCGTCGACCCGGCGAAGATCCGGGAAGCCCTGCTCGGCGGCTTCGCGCAGAGCCGGATCCTCGAGATTCACGGCCAACGGATGCTCGACCACGAGTTCGATCCGGGCTTCCGTACACGCCTGCACGTGAAGGATCTCGCGATTGCGACATCCATGGCGCGCGCGTACGGAGCGTCCACACCCCTCTCTGCGCTGACGCTCGAGCTCATGAATGCGCTGAGCGCCGCCGACGAGGGCGACAGCGACCACTCGGCGCTGCTGCGGGTCTACGAACGGCTCGCCGACGTGACGATTGGGAGCCTCGCATGAGCGTCGCGACCGAAACCGACGTCAGCCGTCTGGAAGGCCTTGCTGCCGAGGCGCGGGTCCGCATCGTCCGGATGATGGGGGCGAACAAGGCGCACCACTTCGGCGGGTCTCTCTCCGCCGCCGACCTCGTCACGGCTCTCTACTTCCACGCGATGCGGTACGACCCGCAGAACCCACAGTGGCCGGAACGGGATCGCTTCGTCATGAGCAAGGGCCACTCGGTTCCTGCGCAGTACGTCGCGCTCGCCATGCGCGGCGTGTTCCCGCTCGCCGAGCTCGAGACCCTGAAGAGGCTCGGCAGCCGACTCCAGGGCCACCCGGCGATGCACTACACGCCCGGTCTCGAAGCCTGCACGGGATCGCTCGGTCAGGGCCTCTCGTTCGCAAACGGGCTCGCCCTCGGAGCGCGCTTGCACGGTTTCGACTATCGCGTCTACTGCCTCGTCGGCGACGGCGAGATGCAGGAGGGGCAGGTGTGGGAGGCGGCGATGACGACTCCGCGGCACCGCCTCGGGAACCTCACCCTGATCGTCGACAAGAACGGCCTGAAGGCAAGCGACGCCACCGCGTCGGCGAAGCGGATCGATCCGCTCGGCGAGCGCCTCGAGGCGTTCGGCTGGACGGTTCGCGAGATCGACGGCCACGACATGGGCGCGATCTGCAGCGCCCTCGACTGGGCGGGAGAGCAGACCGACATACCGGCGGCGATCGTCGCGACCACCGTAAAAGGCAAGGGCGTTTCCTTCATGGAGGGGCAGCCTGCCTTCCACAACGCGTCCCTGACGCCGGAGCAGCTGGAGCAGGCGCTGGCCGAGCTCGAAGGGCGCCTCCCAGTCGGAAGCGAGGTCCACTGATGTCCACGCTCGTCGAGACGAGAATCACCTACGGAGAAGCGCTGCTCGAGCTCGGGCGCGCACGGGCAGACGTCGTCGTGCTCGACGCGGACCTGTACAAGTCCACGCGGACAGAGCTGTTCCGCGACGCCTTCCCCGATCGCTTCTTCGACATGGGGATCGCCGAGCAGGACATGGTCTCAACCGCCGCCGGGCTTGCCGCGGCGGGCTTCGTTCCCTTCGCGAACTCGTTCGCGATGTTCATCACAGCCCGCTGCTGGGACCAGACCCGGATTCAGATCTGCTATCCGTCCCTGCCCGTCAGGCTCGTCGGCTCGTCCTCCGGCTTGACGCAGGGCGCAGATGGTGCGAGCCACCAGTCGCTCGAGGATGTCGCGCTCATGCGCTGCCTGCCCAACATGACGGTGATAGTGCCGGCGGACGACGTCGAGACACGGGCGGCGACGATCGCGCTGGCGGACCTTCCCGGGCCTGCCTATCTCCGGCTCGGTCGTTATCCGTCGCCACGCGTCATGCCCGACGACTACCGGTTCGAGTGCGGCCGGATGACGCGGCTGCGGGACGGCGACGACGTCGCGATCTTCGCGATGGGGCACTGCGTCGCCAAGGCGCTCGACGCCGCCGAGCTCCTGTCGGAGGACGGGATCGAGGCCCGGGTCGTGAACGTCTCGACGCCGAAGCCGCTCGACACGGCAGCCGCAGTCGAACATGCAGCGGGAGTGCGGCGTGTCTTCACGGTCGAGGAGCACTCGATCATCGGCGGCCTCGGAAGCGCGATTGCCGAAGCGCTCGCCGCGGAGAGCATCGCAGCGCCGTTGCACCGCATCGGTGTGCATGACGAGTTCGGCGAGTCGGGCTTTGCCGACGAGCTGCTCGAGAAGCACGGACTGCAGGCCGACGGAATCAGGGAAACCGTGCGCCACGAGACCATGAGAGGAGCCTGAGATGGATCTCCGAGACTTGACCGACGCCGTCATCGCGGGTGACGCGGTGAAGGCGAAGGAGCTGACGGACGCTGCGCTCGCTGACGGAATCGATCCGGCGCAGATCATCAACGACGCGCTGATCGCGGCGATGGGCGTGGTCGGCGAGCGCTTCGGCCGCGGCGAGATCTACGTCCCGGAGATGCTCTACTCGGCGCGGGCGATGCAGACGAGTCTCGCGATGGTCGAGCCGCTGCTCGCCGCGGGGGGGAGCGTGAGCCGCGGCAGCGTGGTCATCGGCACGGTCAAGGGAGATGTTCACGACATCGGCAAGAACATCGTGATCATCATGCTCAGGGGCGCAGGCTTCACGGTGCACGACCTCGGCGTCGACGTCACCGTCGAGCGCTTCGTCGAGGCCGTACGTGAGCTCCGGCCCGACATCCTCGGCCTGTCGGCGCTCCTGACGACGACGATGCCGATGATGCAGACCGTCATCGACGCACTCGAGGAGGCCGGCATCCGCGACGAGGTCAAGGTCCTCGTCGGCGGCGCTCCCGTGACGGACGACTTCGCCCAGGCGATCGGCGCGGACGGCTATGGCCGCGACGCCGGCGCCGCAGCCGCACAGGCGAGAGAGCTGCTCGCAAGCGCGGTCTGACCCGACACGCAACCCGGTCGCGCGCGACCGTTACCGCTGCACGCGCGCAGACGATCCGGCGGCGAGCGCCCGCACCTGGTCGAGGCTCGCCATCGTCGTGTCGCCGGGAAAGGTTGTCAGCAAGGCGCCGTGGGCCCAGCCGAGCTTGAGGGCTTCGGCGGGCGGTTCTCCCGAAAGCAGGCCGTAGAACAGGCCGGAGGCGAAGCCGTCGCCTCCGCCCACGCGGTCGAACACATCGAGCTCGACGGTCGGTGCCACGTGCACCTCGCCGCCGGCCCACACCGCCGCACTCCATCGATGGCGGTTGCTCGAACGCACGTCGCGAAGCGATGTGGCGATCACCTCGAGCTGGGGGAACGACTCGAGCGCCTCCTCGGCCATCGCGGCGAAGGCCTCCTCGTTGAAGTCGTGCGGCCCCTCGACATTCGGTCCGGCAATCCCGAGCGCCTTCTGGAGATCCTCCTCGTTGCCGACGAGGACGTCGACGTTCTCGACGATGCGTCGGAAGACGGACATCGCCACCTCCTGGCCTCCCCAGACACGCCACAGCTTCTCGCGGTAGTTGAGATCGAAGGAGACGATCGCCCCCGCCAGACGGGCCGCCCGCGTGGCCTCGACGATGAGCTCGCCGGTGCTCTCCGAGAGCGAGGCGAACAGGCCGCCGCTGTGGAACCAGCGCACGCCTGACGAGAAGATGTCCGCCCAGTCGATGTCGCCGGGGCCGAGCCGGGCCGCCGCCTCATTGGCGCGGTTGTAGAAGACGACGGGACCGCGGACGCCGTAGCCGCGATCGCTGTACACCGTTGCCATGTTCGGTCCGGTGACGCCGTCATGGGCGAACCGGCGGTAGAAGGGCGTGACTCCGCGCGCCTGGATCTCCTCTGCAATCCGGTCGCCGATCGGGTAGTCGACCATCGCGGTGACGATCGCCGTGCGCAGCCGGAAACAGTCTGCGAGGTTGGCGGCGACGTTGAACTCCGCTCCGCTGACGTGGATGTCGCACGTGCGCGCCTTCCGGAAGGGCACGACCCCGGGGTCGAGCCGATGCACGAGCGCTCCGAGTGCGACGAGGTCGAAGCGTCCCTGCGAAGGAATCTTCAGTTTCTTGCGCATACCGGCGTTCAGTCGACTCTTCGAACCTCGGCTCGCTCGGAACATCGGGGTTCTTCCGAAGTCCCGCCTCGGCCTAGTACGTTCGCCAGCCGCTGCGCGAGCTCGCTGCCGTCTGCATCCACGATCTCCAGGGACAATCCGAGAAGGTCGGCAATCTCCGCCGCGCGGCGGTCGAGATCGGCGTCCGGGTACTGCCGCAGGTAGACGACGTGCGTGTAGTTGCCGAAGTACGCCGGGATGAGATCAGGGTCGACGTCGAGCCCGAGACTGGGAAGAATCGTTCGCCGGAACGTGCGCACCATCCACGATGTGAGGAAGTACGTGCCGGGGCGCTCACGGCTGATGCGGGAGAACTCGTCGCCGCCGAGCAGCTCGTAGCAGTGCAGGCCGACCGGCCGAACCGCGCCGTGGCGCGCGAGGACATCGTCGAGCCTCCCGCCGGTGCCGCAATCCCCATAGACGACGACCATGCGGTCATACAGGCCGTCGAGCTCGGTGAGCTTCGCATCGACGGCGGCAGCCAGCCGGCCGGGAGACAGATGGTGTTCGGCCGGGAGTGCGTACACGTCCACCTCCCATTCTCTCGTGCGGACGATCTCCTGCACGGGGCGGACGAGCGCACCACAGACGACGAGTGCAGTGCCGCCGAGATGGGCGCGACGGCTCACGCGGTCGTCTCTGGGTCGGGAAAGGCGAGGGCGTCGACGAACACAGCGTCGAACTCGGGGCAGCTCGACAGTTCGACGTAGTCGATGCGCTCGGCGAGCCCGAATCCGAGCTGCTGCTCGCGAAACGAGAGCAGCGCGATCTTCGCTCCCTCGAGCGCGGAGTTGCCGACCGCCGTCACGCGCCCGAGGTCGACATGAGGAACGAGGCCGATCGCACGTGCGCTCGCAGGATCGACATACGTGCCGAACGAGCCGGCGAGGAGCACCTCGTCGATCTCGTGTGCGCCGAGACCGGCCGCGCGCAGCACGATCTCGATTCCGGCGGCGATCGCGCCCTTTGCGTATTGGAGCGCGCGCAGATCGTGCTGCGTGACCGCGACGTCTTCGGTGAGGCGGAATGCAGGGACGCCGTCGACCTCCACGAGCCGGTCGGCCAGCGGGCTCATGCGGGCCTCCTCCCTGGTGAGAAGCCGTCCGGAGCGGTCGAGCACGCCGGCCTCGAGGAGCCCGGCGACGGTGTCGGCCAGGCCCGAGCCGCAGATGCCGCGCGCCTTGCCGCCGCCGACGACGTCGAGTTCGATCCCGTCTCCGATCCG
>Ga0265338_10009043_pt1 | contig 11981 bp, 28 predicted proteins | sample 42126metaG_FD_193579 | JGI IMG/M metagenome (GOLD analysis project Ga0265338, IMG submission 193579) | Rhizosphere microbial communities from Carex aquatilis grown in University of Washington, Seatle, WA, United States - 4-21-26 metaG | ecosystem: Host-associated > Plants > Roots > Rhizosphere... | reverse complement strand
TGGTTATAAATGCGCTCCTCAGATTCGCGCGTTTTGATGCGGCGGTTTTCGTTATATGTCTTGCGCCACTGTGCGCGCTTTTCTGGCCCAGCCCGGCGCAGCTTGATATGCACTTCAACAGCATAGGCTGTGCGGCCTACAAGCTCCGCAATCTCGGCAATCGAATGATGGCTGCCGTACATGTTCCAGACCAAATCGCTTTCTTCCTTGGTCCAACGAGCGCCCGCGTTTTTCATCGCACATACTCACAGATCAGACGGTGTTGCAGGCAGTATGACGACGAACCAGACTTCGGTTTGCCGCAAAACACGTAAGGAAGTTCATCACCAAATGGAAACCGGCAATGATGTTCTTCCAATTCCTCGAATGGAACACGGCTTTCAAGAACCGCGTCTGATTTCTCAGGCTCAAGACAAATTGCATCCATCACACCCACCCCTTTGCAATGCCGTGAATGACAAAACAAATCGAGATAACGACGCTCACCGGGAACAGGATCATGAGCGAGTCGTAATAGTTCTGACGGAGAGGACTGTTCATCGCTGGCTCCGACGCAGAAGAAGCTTGCTCTGCCGGATCAACGCTCGCAGATGGAGTTCTGCGCGAAAGCGCATAAGGTATGATTGGAATATGCCCCACATCATTTTCCCCCATCGTCAGGAAACATCTCAGGCGCGATCCATCGAGCGAAGAATATGAGCAGCGTCGAGAAGCGAATTAATGTCCGCGCTAGTGAGAGTCTTAGTTGCTTCATTACTTCCCCCGGCCAAAGCCTCGAATTGATGCGCAAGCTGTTCTGCCGCGCGTTTGGTCTTCTGCTTCTCGGCTTCTGCCCGAACTGCTCTAGCCGCCCAGTGGTCTTCTTTTTTAATCTCGCCAAGCCATAGAGAGCGGGCTGTCCGATAAGACACGCCTTGAACACGCTTTGTGATGTCGAGAAGCCATTGAACCTGCTTACCGTGCGCAGGCTCGCAGCCCATCAACTCAATCATCGCAACGCGAACGCTCATTTTGGACCAACTCTCCAACACTTGGATTCTCCTTCATGCTTAGTTGCGGACATGAAGAAGAATGAAGGTGCTTACTCAGACACTCAAATCAGCGATGCATGGAATGTGTTGTTCCAAGCATCAGATGAACTAAAGAACCTGATCCGGCGGACACCGGCGCAGGTGATTGATTTTCAACGGTTCAAAGAAGATCGAAAAATATGCTACCGTCGCCCCATAAAGGGCGAAGGGGATGAGCATGTTTGTTACGAAGCGATATCTTGAGAAGCGACTGGCTGACCAGCGCACGTATTGGAAAGCCGCGACACACGCGCTTGCCACGACTTGTGCCGTCTCAATAAAGCGGAGCGCAAATCGTGACGTGCTACTGGCTGAATTGAAGAATCTGGTCGCAAATGGCGTCGGCGAACTGCCAGACGAACAATCCGGCGATCCCCAAAAGTATCGGGATGCTGTCAGCATTGTTCTGCAAGCCATAATAGGAGGCGTCGAAGCATCGAAGCCTTAGGCTTCTGCTCAGGCGCAAATTTTGAAAGGTCGATGTCGCTGTACTTCATGCCGACACCTGATCGCCCGGTGTCTCGAAGAACCACTTGTCATCCCATCCAAGACCACGATCCAGAGCTGCACTACGAATGCGCTCCATGTCGTCACGGCTTGGCTCGCTACCCTTCTCCCAACGGGAAACCGTTGGCTGGCTGACGCAGGCAACGGCTGCAAACTGAGCCTGCGATAGCTTGAAGACCGATTTTCTGATGTTTCTGACGGCGTTCATACGGCGTATATGCGCATATGAATTAACCGTTGTCAATGCCTTATGCGCCCGTGAATTGGATTATCGCAATGCGGGAGTGCATAATTTGGTCATGGCCAAACCAATTGATTACGCCGCCATCGTGCGCGCTATCCAGCACAGTACGGGCGACGATCAGACGGAACTCGCGAACCGACTCGGCGTTTCCCAGCCGACAGTTTCGCGCTGGCTAAAGGGAACCCCTCCCCAAGGTCCTCACGCCGATATCATCAAAGCCGAGGCACAAAGGTTAAAGGTAATTAACCATAAATCTTATCAAACTAGGACAAGCGTCCCGGTCGTGGGTTACGTTGGCGCCGGGGGGACGATCTCATTCGGTGATGGTCAAGGCCCCTATGGGGAGGCAGAAATGCCACCAAAGGACGGGTCTCCGTCACTGGTCGCCGTTATCGTTCAAGGCGACAGTATGTCCGGCGCCCTGGAGGACGGGTGGACGGTTTATTACGACAACCGGCGCGACCCTCCGGACGAAACCTTACACGCCAGGCTGTGCATCGTCGGCCTCAAGGATGGCCGTGTATTGATCAAAAAGCTCTACCCGGGCCGGAAGCGCGGGCACTATGACCTACACTCAGTGAACGCCCCTGTCCTTCTGGATCAGCCTGTAGATTGGGCGGCCAGAATCACATGGATCGCGCCAAAATAGGCGCCTTTCCTCACGCATAACTCCCCGTCTAAGTATGCTTCGACGAATTTCGTGAATTTTTATTCGCGGACGCATTGACACAGAACTATTCATATGCGTATATGCATCCCATCAGATCGGGAGAGCAGCCAATGGAAATCACCTCACATTTCGCGATCCTCGACGTGAAAGAGGGCCGCCACGAGCTAGCCGAGCACATTCTGGCTGGCGGTCAGGTTTCGCTGGTTGTGCAGATCAAGCTCGACCACGTTCACTCGCGCGATGATGGCACGTCCATCGAGTTTGCCGGTGTCGTCACCAACATCGGCGCGATTTCTCCGATTAAGGAGACCGCCTGATGTCCTCCCGCAACGAAATCCAAGACCTCGAACATGCAGCCCTTATCGCCATGGTGGCGGAAGGCTTTGCTGTTCTTCTTTTCATTGCAGCGGTTGCCGTATTGGCCGCTCTTGGTGCGGGAGCTTGAACGATGGCAACGCTCGAATTTGAATTTGAAGAAATTCCGCTGATTATCGATCTCGGCTTTGAGGCTGGATTGATCAATGGATCGGCTGACATTTCGTATCACTCAGATGGCGAATGGGGCATCCGCAAGATTTATCTGGATGGTTTCAGCACGATCAAGAACGGCGGCGAGTTCAAGCGCAAATCCATCGAGGTTGAGCAAGGCCCACTCTACGAGATGATTGCAGAACGCCTGTTAGGCGAATGGCATGACCGCGTGCAGGACAGAGTGAACCAGAAAGTCATTGCTGATGGTTCGATTGCTCATCGCTTCGACCATAACCGCGATGCTTTGCGACATGCGAGGGCTTCGTAGATGTTCAGGATCGGACAGAAGGTAACACCCATACACGTCCACGTGCCGTGGGGCTACAATGGCAACGTGCCGAAAGTTGGCACCGTTTATACGGTTGGGTGGATCGGCCTTCATTGGTCGGATAAACAACTTATCGATCTTGTAGAAGCGCCGTCGCCCGGCAGCGCCAGTTTCAGCCGGGGGTACTCTGCGGAATGCTTCCGCCCCGTAGTCGAGCGCAAGACAGACATATCCATCTTTCAAGCAATGCTCACTCCATCACCTGTCATGGTAGATGCGATGAAGCTGGCAGATCATGCGCGGGAGATTGTGGGATGACATGGCAACCCATAGAAACCGCGCCGAAGGATGGTTCTGAAATCATCGTCCACACAGTTCATGAAGCGGACGAATACATGGACAGGTTTACCGCAGTCCAAATCGCGTTTTGGGATCGTGGGCACGATAGCTCAGACCCCATGTGGGTGAGGCCAGCGGCGTGGGTGCTTCAAAAGATTGGTGATCCAACTCATTGGATGCCGCTCCCAGAACCGCCGGATTCGCGCTCATGAAAACCCGTCACACCCAAATCCTGGAACTACGTCGAGACAGGTTAGCAGCTCGCATCAATCACAAACCAGTCAAGCCTATCGACAAGGTTCTCATACTCAAGGTCTGCCGTTAGTTGAAACATGAAATGAAGATGGAGCGGAGAGCATGAGTAAGACATTGAGGTGCACACGTAATGTTATCCTTGGTGCGCTTCTTGGCGGCGGTGCAAGCGCATTAATCGCGTTGGCATTCTTTGTTTGCTTCCAAGCCGCTCGATACCTCTGCGCGACACTAGGCTGGAATTTCGACGGGCCTCTTGGCGCTCTGGCCTTTATGTCTTTCGTCCTTGCGCTTATCGGCGCAGCTTTTGGTGCCGGAAAATGTTGGAGTGAGCGCAATGCCTGACCTCTCCAACATCATCCACTCCATCACAGAAGAACCGGATATGCGCGATCCTTCCGTGTCTATCCCGATGCGCGTTTCCGGGCTGATTACGGAGTTGGACGATCTCGCTGGCTTGGCCCTCGCCCCGGACACTCGCGAGCTGATGGCAGCAGAACTGCCGTCAATCTACATGGCGATCAACCGCTGCCGCCTTATCGCGTCTTTCATTGAGGCGACCGAGCCGAACACACTCCGCGTTGTGGGAGGAAGCCACTGATGAAAACCGCGCTGGAAATCTACGACGATCTGTCGCGCCCGTTCGCAAATGAAGAAATCGACTGGCGCATCGGATCAACAAATCAGGACAAAACCAAGGGTATGGCGCTTGCTTATATCGACGCCCGTGCGGTTATGGATCGCCTTGACGCCGTGTGCGGCCCTGACGGCTGGCAGAACAACAACGTGTTTGGTCCCGGCGGCACCGTGGTTTGCAATCTCGGCGTTCTCATGGGCGACACCTGGATTTGGAAGGCGGACGGCGCTGGAGCCACGGACGTTGAAGGCGAAAAAGGAGCTATCAGCGATGCTTTAAAGCGCGCTGCGGTTCGCTTTGGGATCGGGCGGTACCTGTACGAATTGAAATCGCCGTGGGTGGCTCTTGTGCCCGCTGGCCGCTCCTATCGCATGGCCGATGATGCTCGCAAGGAGCTTGATAAGGTCCATGAGGACTTCTGCCAAACCTGCGGTTGGGGCCTTCGCGCCGGGCGCGTTGCTTACAGCTTCGCCAATCAGGTTGTGAAGCATTTTGTCACGACACCAGCAGAAGCGCAGGAGCTTCGTGAGCGCAATGCAGGAACTATCGCGCAGTTGCCGGTCGCCATGCGCAAACATCTCATTGACACATTGGATCGCGTCGGTGCGCGTCCGCAACAAGAGGCAGCAGAATAATGTCTAATTATGACAACACCAATCGCGGCGCTTTGTGGCCGAACAAGGATAAGACATCTGACACCCATGCCGACCTCACCGGCACGATTAATGTCGATGGCGTCGAATACTTTTTCAACGGCTGGAAGAAGAAGGAAGGAGCCAGGGCTGGCGCTCCGTCACTGTCGGTATCCGTGAAACGCAAGGACAAGCAGCCGAATGCTTCTCCGGCAAAGAGCGGCCCTATCTCGACGGGGCGTCCGCAAAGCCGCGACGACATGCGGGATGACATCCCATTCGCTCCGGAATTTCGCTAATGGAAAACCGTTCCTTCATCACTGACGACGAGATTGACAAGGCCCTTAATTATCTCCGCGATAATGCGCGAGATGCTGCGCAGGCCAAGGCTGATCGCGTCTACGTCGAAGAATACCGCAAGGTACTCAAGGCGCAGTTGATGAAGGAGCACGGAACGCTTTCCGGCGTCTTGCAGGAACGTGAGGCATATTCAGACCCGCGCTACATCGAGCATCTTGAGGCAATCCGGCAGGCCGTAATTTCGGACGAACAGCACAGGTTTATGCGTATCGCTGCCGAAGCCAAAATCGAGGCGTGGCGTACTCAGTCAAGCAACATGCGGGCGAACGTATGAGCCGCAGCATTCCAGAATGGATTGGCAAGACACCTGATACGCCTATCCCGCCTCGGGTGCGGTTGCGTGTATTCGAGCGTCATGGTGGCATCTGCCACATCTCCAAGCGCAAGATCATGCCGGGAGAGGCATGGGACTGTGATCATTTCATTGCACTCATCAATGGCGGAGAGCATCGCGAAAGCAATCTTCGCCCCGCCCTGCAAAAGTATCACCGCGTTAAAACCGCTGAGGATGTGAAGGAGAAAGCCGTGACCGCTCGCAAGCGAATGATGAATCTCGGCATCAAGCCGAAGAAGAAATCCATCCAGTCACGCGGCTTTGACAAAGTGCCAAAGCAACACACCGCCTCCCGTCCCCTCCAGATTGATCGGGTGTGATGATGGCTCTTATCCCAGAAAGCAGATGGCACTGGTACGGTATGGCGGGCCACCTAATCGTTGGCAGTCAATGTTTGCATCATCTTTGTACCAAGGTTGGCAAGCACCTCGTCTCGACTGTTGGAGACTATCGTCCTCGGACGATAGGCGACCAGATTGGTCGGCGCGAGCAAATCGGATGCGATCGCGACTTTGAGACGATGGTTTTCAAGATCATTGGTGGAGAGTGCCAATGCGGTTGCGGGTTGCCCACAATCGATACTTCAGAGATCGATTTTCTTCCAGCAAACGACCACAAAACTGCTGAAAAGAATCACATCAAGCTCTGCAAAAAATATTCTCGCCTCACCGGAGATCAGCGATGACCTCCGGGACAGCAGCAGGCGCGCGGACGCTTGTCAGCTTTAGCGGCGGAAGAACGTCTGGCCTAATGGCTAAGATGCTGAAGGATCGTGGCGGTGAAAATATCTTCGTCTTTGCCAATACTGGCGAGGAGGACGAAAGAACGCTTCGTTTCATAAATATGTGCGACGCTCAATTCCAGCTTAACATCGTCTGGGTTGAGGCCGTTGTTGACCCGGTACATGGCAACGGCACTACACATCGGGTTGTCACATTCGAAACAGCCACTCGCGGCCCATCGATCTTTGAATCAATGATTGAAAAATACGGAATCCCAAACAGGGATTATCCTCACTGCACGCGCGAGTTAAAGCTCCATCCGATCACGAGCTACGCCCGCTCCATCGGATGGGGTCCAGGAACCTACAAGACGGCCATCGGAATTCGCGCTGATGAACTAGATCGGATTAATCCGAATTTTCGCGAGCAAAATATCATCTATCCGCTATGCGATGCCAACATACGCAAGCGGGATGTATTTCGCTTTTGGGACCGTCAGGCATTTGATCTTGATTTGCCGGAACATCGCGGAAATTGCGTCTGGTGCTGGAAGAAGTCTCTGCGAAAACACCTCACAATAGCGCGAGAAACCCCACAGGCTTTCAAATTCGCGATGCGAATGGAGGCCGAACATGGCCACTCAGGGTCAGGCGATGCGCAACGCGTTTTCTTCCGGGGCAACCGCTCCGCCCGCGACATCATTGAGCTTTCCCGGGAGCCATTCGAGGCGTTTATCGACGTTCGTTATCTCGATCAACATGCGGGATGCGAAGAGAGCTGCGAGATATTTGATCCATCTCAGATGACCATGGAGGCTCTTTGGAAAGCAACTCCAGCCAAGCCCGGAGCCTCCTCATGACCTCTCACAATCAGGCGTGGACGAAGGGGCCGGAAACTTGGACGCCTGAGCAGATGGGCCATGCTTTGCATATGATCTACATCCTCGCAAACACCCCCGCATCGCAATGGCGCAGCAAGAGTGAGTTGTACGAAGCCTTGAGTGAATTTCGATCCGACGCCGCTCTGACCAAGGCGGAAGGGGGGCAAGGATGCCTGACATTACACTCAGCAAAGCGCAATGCGATCTACTCGCTGACATCTGCGATAAAGATCAGCCCATAGCCCGTGAGTATCGGCCCGCCCAAAAGCTTGTCGAATATGGCTATGCAGAATGGCGCGAGCGCAAATACAGCGACTTCCTGATTCCGACCGACGCCGGGCGGATGGCGAACAACATACTCAAATCCCGTCTTGCAACCAATGGCGATGAAAGGCCCTCCCATGAATGACCGGCAGGTAGAGGCGCTGGCGGATCGTGCAGAATTTTATGCCGATCATTATGCGTCCAAGAATATCACACAGGCTGAATTGCGGGAATTTGCTGCGGCCCTCCGCTCCCGCACCCCGTCTGCGCCGGATGTGGCGATGAGGGAGGCGCTGAGGCCATTCGCCGTCGAAGCAGACAATTGGCACAGTAGTGTGCCAGATAGTCATCGCTCGCTTTGCACGGGGCCCGGATCGAAGACGGCTTACCCCGGCTCTGAAACATCTTTCACAGTTGGGGATATTCGCCGTGCCAAAATTGTTTATAACGCCCTCTCCGCATCGGAAGCCAAGGCAGGGGAGCCTGATGCAAATTGCGTCACGCTACCCAATGGGGATTGCGTTGGTGTTGGTTGCATGCATGACGCACCCACCCCCGCAGTTGACCGCGAGGCCGTGGCGAGGATCGTTGAAGGTCACCTCGATAGCCATACGTTCGAGAAAAACGATGATGGCTCTGTGGTCATAGACCGCGCTGGCATGATCCTAACAATATCAGAAGATGAGCGGCTTGCCCTCGCGCCGATAGCGCCCGCACAGGAGGGTGAGTAGATGCAGCTCTCCAAAGAACAATATCGTATTCTGAACACGCTCGATGTCGATGCTGCATTAAAGAATGTCGCGATGAAGGGCTTTATACCGGATGACCGGAATATGGCTCTTGCTGGCCTGCATAAAGCCCGGCTTGCAACGCGACGGGTGTGGACCAGAAGACAACTAGATGAATCTAGACGCTGGTTGTCGGAGAACGGATTTAGGCTGGACGGGCCGCTTGCTGGCTCGGTTACATGGAGCAAGCCATGACACACCGTGATGCGGGATACCGCGAGGGGATCGAGGCGGCGGCGAAGGTGCACGTCGGCGTAGATTATGGCGGCAAAGACACCACCGGTCTTACTCTGCGTAAAGGCGCGACGGTTTTCAGCTTCTTTGGTGAAGAGGCGGAGATTATCGCGAAAGCGCTTGAGCAAGCGGCCCTCCCACTGCCATCGACACCAGACGATGGGAAGGCGGAGCCGGTCGGATATGTGCGAGCGCATTTCGCTGCCGCGCTGGGCGGCCTTGGTCTGACAACCGTGTACGCCGAAAAGCATAAGCTCGAAGATGACGTACCCGTTTATCTCAACTCCTCCCCCGCAAGCGACGGCGCGATACGGGAGGCGCTGGAGCAACAAGCACGAAAGGTCAGAAATTATTCTGATCCGAATGATGTGTTTGAGGCCGTTCCGTTGCGCTTCATTATCAAAGACTCAGAATCCGCCCTCTCCGCTCATGCCGGGGACGCGGCGAAATCTGGCGGCGTTATCGAGGTCGGACCATTTCCCGGAGAGGACGATAACGGCAATGTCGGCATCGCTTCCGGCCCGCCAGACACACATGCGGAGGTGAAGGGATGAGCCACACCAGCACTATTGGCACATCACAAGCTCCACTCGATCTGTCCGAATTGAGCCGAGTGCTGATGGATCGTGAAAGGCCACCTGTTGGGTTTTTCATTTCTACCGCCTTGCACGCAGCAATTTGCGCGCGTTTTGAGCAAGAAAACGCCAATGCTGTTCTGACGTTTCCAACCAAAATGCATGGCGTGAAGCTCGCCGTTGACCCGACTTTGCCTGATACCGAATTTGAGGTGGCCTTATCGGACAAAGCGTGGAGCGAGAAATTGCGGAGTTTAAAGCCATGACCCTATCATCACGAGCAATCGAGGAAACGCCCGAGCAGATCGCTTGCCGGATCGTGGATAAGCTATCGTTCTCATCAAACCGCATGCTGAACGGCAGACTTGTTGGCGAACAGTATTTCGCGGCTATTGCAATTGCCGAGGCCATCCGAGCAGAACGTGAGCGCCTCCGGCCTCCAGGATTCGTTCTCATGCCGGAGCAGCCAACACCCGCAATCGTTCGTGGCTACATCTCGGCTGACAGGCGACGGAAGCGATACGCATCAACTGCCAAGCGAGACTACCGCGCCATGCTCTCCGCCCATCAAGCAGATGAAGATAGCGAGGGGAAGAAATGAGCAGTTCCATTTGGAAAGCTGTTTTGCAGACTGTGGACGTGCAGGAAATTGAAGTGCCGGAAGGCGCTGAGATTCTGACCGTTCGCGAGCAATTTGAACAGCCATGCGTTTGGTTCAAATGCGATCCATCGAAGCCGGTAACAAAGCGGCGCATAGGCATCTGCGGGACAGGTCATCCAGCGCCCGAGGACGCCCGATACGTCGGTACATGTCACCTTATGGGCGGCTCGCTTGTTTTGCATGTCTTTGAAAGGCCCCAGCCATGACCGCGCACCAGGACGTGGCGGGGTTGGTTGCGAGATTGCAGGAACGCACGTCTCGTATTGGCCCGTCGCCGGATCAAATGATAAATTTCATGGACGGCGTTAAGCCGCTCATCACTGAAGCCGCCGACCGTCTCGAATCCCTTTCGCAAGCACTGAGAGAGGCGGAGGCGGAACGGTATAAGCTGATTGCCGACCTTGCCGACATGAAATGGCGGTCACTCCGAGCCGAATCCCGCCTTGCAGAGGCGATGAAGGTTATTGAGCCGTTTGCGTCTCGCAATATGTCGGACATTAACGACTGCGTTGACAATCACGGCATGCGCTACCAGTCGCAGTGGTTTGCGGACGCGACCGCATCCGCCCGCGCCTTCATTGCAGGAAACGGAGGGAAGGATACGTGACCGCTGCCGAAATCCTCAACGCATTGATCGCCAGTTCGGACGATCTGATCTGGGCAAAGGAGCTTACGCTATTGAGCGGCGGTCGTCGTGTCGATTTTTGGACGCTTGCCCCCGCCACATCGAAGGGCTATCGCGCTATGGCCTACGAGATCAAAATCAGCCGTGGCGACTTCAAGCGCGACAGCAATGAGAAGCAGTCGGGTGCCCTGAGTTATTCAGATCGGTTTTGGTACGTCACGCCGCCAGGTTTAATCACCAAGGCGGAATTGCCAGAATACGCGGGTTTGCAGGAATGGAACGGCAAGCGATTTGTTGTTATCCGCAAGGCACCTCCCCGCCTCAAGCGGGAGCCTGATTGGGAATTTATAGTCTCGATCCTTCGCAATAGCGGCGACTGCCGCCGCGATATTGGGCTGCTGAAATCGCAACTGGCATTTTACGAAAGCAGGGATCGCCAACAGCGCACTCAATCAAAATTCCGCAACGACATGATGATGGAGCGTTGGATTTCTCGCGCCCGCAAACCCAACATTGTAGGAGCCTCCAATGCAGATCAGTGACGATGTAGTGAGGGTGGCGGCGGACGTTATCGAACACAAATTGTTTGGTGAACCGGCTGATGATCTATTCGACGTTGCCAGCGCCGCTCTCACCGCCGCGCTCGCTGCGATGTGGAGGCCGATAGAAGAAGCACCGAGAGACCGGACGCGCGTCTTGCTCTATACGGAAGAATTATCGCCGCCAACAATTCAGGCGGAGTGGAGGCCATACGACGATCTACCCGAATGCGGTGAGTGGGTAGACGTGTGGAACAACGACCCAATCGAGGCGGGCACAGGAGCAATTCGACCGACCGCATGGCAGCCCCTCCCCTCACCGCCCTCCACCAACAAGGAGGAGGGGAAGTGACCTGGCTTCTCGCCTACTTGCTTGCTGGATTTGTTCTCAACTGGATTGCGGTGCAGATTTTCCACGCCCCGGTCGCTAGAAGCTGGCGCATCGAACTTGCGGCGACCGTATTTTTCCCCATTGCGATCATCTGCGGGCTCGTTACGCGAAAGCGCCCCGCCAACCCCAAGGACACCGGAGCATGAGGGGGGCGGCTATAGAACCTCGCGGATTGACGAAAGAACAGGCCGCAGCCTATGCGGGCTGCGATACGTCGTCTGCATTTGATAGCTGGGTCAGGCGAGGGATCATGCCAAAGCCGATCCCAGGCACCCATAGATGGGACCGGAAAGCTATTGATGCAGCCCTTGACCGTGCATCTGGCTTGGCCGCATCCTCGGTCGAGGAATTGACCCCATACCAACGCTGGAGAGCTGATCGTGAAGGTCGCGCTCAAGGGCATTAATACCGTCAAGAAACGCCTCTCTACCGGAGGGGTAGCGGTCTATTATTATCAC
>Ga0265338_10009042_pt1 | contig 11981 bp, 7 predicted proteins | sample 42126metaG_FD_193579 | JGI IMG/M metagenome (GOLD analysis project Ga0265338, IMG submission 193579) | Rhizosphere microbial communities from Carex aquatilis grown in University of Washington, Seatle, WA, United States - 4-21-26 metaG | ecosystem: Host-associated > Plants > Roots > Rhizosphere >... | reverse complement strand
GAAAGAATTCGCGGCTGAAAACAATAAAACAGTGAATGATTTCACCGCGGATGCCATCGAAGCGTTAATGAATTACGCCTGGCCGGGCAACGTGCGCGAGTTGCGCACCGCTGTTGAGCACGCTGTCGTCCTCTGCCGCGGCGAGCGGATCGGCGTGCGGGATTTGCCGGCCACAATTCGCGGCGCGCCGGCCAGCGGGACGGTTCCGCCCGGCGACACGACGAACCTCGACGTGGGCGAAGCGGAGAAGCATCTGGTTGTCCGGGCGTTAAAAGAATCGGACGGAAACCGCACGGAAGCGGCGCGAAAGCTCGGCATGAGCCGGCGCACGCTGCATCGCAAGCTGCACGAATACCACCTGGAAGGACTCTGATGCCGCTACAAGACTGGATACATCGGCTGGAAGAAGGCGGCGGCGCCCGGATCGTCAAACGAATGGCGGCTGTGCTCGCCTTTGCCGTCGTGGCGGCGGCGTACAATTGGCTGGCGCCGCAGGGTTTTCTGACGCAGGAAGCCATGGAGAGCGGGCAACTGGCGCGCAACCTGGCGCAGGGCAAGGGTTACACGACGGACTCGATCAAGCCGCTGGATTTGTATCTCCTTGACAAGGCCAGCCCTGGAGCGGCCAGGCATGCGCTGGAAAACGGCGTGCCGGAGCTGGCGCAGCCGCCGGTTTATCCGGCCGTTCTGGCGGGGCTGATGAGGGTCGCGCGCTTTGATTTTACCGCGCGGGACTATTGGTTTTACCAGCCGGAATTGTGGATCGGCGTCTTCAACCAGATCCTGTTCTTTGTGGCGGCGTTGCTGCTGTTCAGCATCGGCAGACGTTTGTTTGACGTGCGCGTGGCATGGCTGGCGGCGGTGATTTTCGCCGGCACGGAGCTTTACTGGCGGTTCTGTTTGTCGGGATTGTCAACAATATTGTTGGCCGTGATTTTTTTGGCGATGATTCGCGCGATGATCGAAAGCGAGCGCAACGTTTGGTGGGCCGCCGCGGCGGGCGCGCTGGCGGGCGTGGGAACGATGACACGGTATTCCTTTGGATGGGCGCTTGTGCCGGCGATGATCTTTTGCGCGGTTTCGGCGAAGAAAACGTGGGGCCGTGCGATGGTCCTGTCGTTTTTGGCGTTTGCGATTGTCTGCGCGCCGTGGCTGGCGCGCAACCGGGCGCTGACGGGGAGCACGTTTGGATCGAGCGTTTATGCGCTGGTCGACGGGACGCCGCCATTTCCGGGCGATCAACTGGAGCGGGCGCTGAACCCGGAGCCGGGCTTCAAGCAGATGAGGCTGTCGTTTATTAAGATGAAAATGTTCACGAATTTGGGGCGGATCGTCGGCGCTGAGCTGCCGACGATGGGGGGAAACTGGCTGTGCGCCTTTTTCCTGGCTGGGTTGCTGATCCAGTTTCGGAGCCCGTTGCTGGGCCGACTTCGGTGGTTTTTGGTGGGGACGCTGGTGGTTTGGGCGATGGCGGAGGCCTTCGGGCGGACAGGGATGAGCGAGGACTCGCCGACGCTGAACTCGGAGAACCTGCTGGTTTTGGCTGCGCCGCTGTTGTTCGTGTACGGCGCGGGTTTTTTTTACACGCTGACGGACCAGTTGAATTTGCTGACGGGCGATTTGAGGGCGGCGGCGGTTGTGCTGTTTACGGTTGTGATGTGCCTGCCGCTGGCGTTGACGCTGTTCGCCCCGCCGGAAATCCCGGTCAATTCGCCCTACTCGGCCAAGTGGCTCCAGACGACAGCGCGAATGATGAACGAAAAGGACAAGGAATTGATGATGAGCGACATACCGTGGGGAATCGCGTGGTACGGGGAGCGTCGCTGCCTGTTGCTGACGCGTGAGGCCGGGGAGGAGTTTTACAAGGCCAACGCGATCAAACCTGTTCAGGCGCTGTATTTAACGCAGCGGACGACAGACCGCCCGCTTTTGACGGAGATCACCGGCGCGACGAACAGTTGGGGGCGGTTTTATTGGGACTGCTGGGCGCATGGGGAGGTGCCGAGCGGATTTCCGTTGCGGAAGGCGCCGCTGAACTATTTGCCGGCGCAAATGCTGTTAAGCGATCACGACAGATGGAGCAACCGGAAAGAGAACGCCCCCGCGCAGTAGACTGTATTGGCGCGCATTTGCTCAATAAATTTATTAAAATTTTCTTTTGACAATTCGGCGCTTAGCCCTTAGAACTCGGAAGGTTAGTGGGTCTCCAGACGCGGGGATGCAGTGTGCATCAGGGAATTGCATGAAATCGATTTATGAAAAAAATCTTTGCTTCAGTCGGAATCGTGGCTATCGGCGCCTCCACAGTTCACGCGCAGTATTCGCCGGGTCTCTCCTCCATTCAGACACAAAAACCTTGGTCCGTTTCAGCTTCGCTTCGTGGTTTTTACGATGACAACTATCTGACGTTGCCGGGAAACTTCTCGACTGGAGCCGGAACCGCCAAGAAGCGCGCGAGTTGGGGCTTCGAGGTGGCGCCCTCGGTGTCCTTCAACCACTCGGTTGAAGACACGCTGATGAGCGCCAGCTACGTCTACGACCTGCGCTGGTATGAGGATCACAGCGTCAAAGATCAGACGCACCAGTTTAACGCGAAGTTGGATCATCAGTTCAGCGAACGTTACAAGCTCAGCGTCAACGAGTCCTTTGTCATCGCCCAGGAACCGACGGTGTTGGATCCATCGGTGGTGACCAGCCCGTTGCGCGTGCCTGGCAACAACATCGTCAACACCGGCGACGCGGATTTCTTTGCGACGCTGACGAAGCTTCTGGATTTCCATTTGGGATATGTGAACACCGTCACGGCGTATCAGCAGACCGAGGGCGATGTGATCGGGTTGGATGTGCCGGGCGCGCCTGGCATTATCAATCCAGCGGCGCAAGTCAGCCGGTCGGCTGCGTTGGATCGCATGGACCAGTTGGCGATTGCCGACCTCCGTTGGAAGGTGACCGACCAGACCACTGGCGTGACGGGCTATCAATTTGAGCATGTCGACTACACGAGCCCTGAGTACATTATCAATCCTCCGGTCGATCCGGCGCTGACCGGGGCTCTTGCCGGCGACACGGAGCACGGTTTCCCCGGCGGCGTGAAGGCTAATCAGCGCAACACGGACAGTCACTACGTGTTTGTCGGCGCGGACGAGGCCTTCAGGCCTGACTTGAACGGGACGTTGCGAGTGGGCGTTGAATATGTGGATTATTACAAGGTTCACCAGAATCAGGTTTCGCCCTATGTGGATGCTGGTTTGACGTGGCAATATACGCGTGAATCGTACATTCAGGTCGGCGTCAAACATCTGCATAACTCGACTGACGTCACGCAGCTTGGGCCGACGAGCACATCGCCGGTGCTGGATGAAGAGTCGACCGCGGCATATTTGTCGATCAGCCATACGATTGGGGATCTGACGATCAGCGCGCTGGGCCAGGCGCAGTTCTCCGATTTCAATGGCGGCGGCGCGGGTAATGCCTCGGAAGATTTTTACGTCACGGGCATCAACCTCGCGTATAAGATCAATCCGTTCCTGGTCGGTGAGGCGGGATATAATTACAATCGGCTGCTCTCGGATCTGCCGGGACGCACTTACGTGCGCAACCAGGTCTACGTGGGCATTCGCGCGACCTACTAAAAAAGTCGAAAAACAGTTTGACCTTTAATCCATAAGGCTAGAACGTATCGCCCGCATACGATTCTAGCTTTTTTTTATGGATACTGTCACCACGACTGAAACACCAGAAATCAAACTGCATTTTCTGGATTACTGGCGGGTCATCCGGCTGCGCCGCAGCTTGATTTTGGTGGTGTTTCTTCTGTGCGTCCTCACGAGCACGCTTCTCACGTTGTGGCTGCCCAAGCAGTACTCGAGCACCGTGGTGATTGAGGTTCAGAAGGACAATCCGATCATCAACCCTGGCCAGTTCGGGGTGACGACAGTCAGCTCCGATCCGTTCTGGCTGACGACCCAATTCCAGATCATTAAATCCGAGTCGATCCTGACGAACGTCATTCAGAGCCTGAACCTGCGGCAGAAATTCGCCGAAATGAGCGGGGATCCCGGCACGCCGTGGTTGATGGATGAGGCCTATAATTATTTGAATAGCCGGGTTACTGCCGACCAGCGACGTTTGACCGATTTGATCGAGATCACCGTGCGCAGCTCGAATCCGCAATTGGCGTCGGCCATCGTAAACGAAATTGCCACAGCGTACGGCGAGTCCCGCATTGAAGCGTATCGCAGCACCCATGGGACGGGCCTTCTGCAGTTCGGGTTGGACTTGACCAATACGATGCGCGAGTTGACGGCGAAGAAGGATTTGGCGGAGTTCTATCGCACCAATCTCAACATCCCGGAAATGTACGTGCCGGGCACCCAGACGCCCGAAACGATCATGACCGAGCAACTGCGCGGCTACGAACATGCCCGAATTGAGGCGATGATGAATTTCCTGGATGCCAGCAATCAGCTCGTGAAAGTCGTCCAGATTCCGCCGGATAAGCTGGCGACCGCGTTGCCGCAGGCCATCCGCTTTACAGATTCGGACTGGAATGAACTTTCCAGCCGGCGACTCATGGCCATCGACCAATTGAACTCGGCGTCAAATGTCTACGGCATTCAACATCCGGAATTCCTTAGGGCGAAGCACGCTTACGAGGTGGCCGACGCCGCGTTTGAGGAAAAGGTGCAGGGCGTGATGCTCGGCTTGTCCAACCACTACGACGCGAGCAAGGCGTACTTCGATATTGTGTCGGCCAGCGAGCAAGGCGCCCAGGAGGATTTCCGGAGGCAAATGGTCGCTTACCGCCCCTATTACGACACCATTGAGCAGGTGGGAAACCTCCAGCGACAGGTTGAGCAGGGTTTGCGGCAGTATGGAGAATTGCGCGTGGCTGCCGTGGACCCGGGAAAAATCGTGACCGTCCGAAATATGGGCCACGTGGAGAAGCAGCCAATCAGCCCGAAGGCCAAGGTGATTATCCCGATTGGGATTGTGCTGGGGTTGATGGTCGGCGTGGGTTTGGCGTTTTTCATTGAGTATCTTGACACCAGCGTCAAAACGATCGACGACATCGAACGCGCCTTGCAGGCTCCCGTTCTCGGAGTCATTCCGCAAAACGTGGGCAACGTTCTCGAAGACGGGCCCGACAGCCCGCATGCGGAGGCGTATCGAGTGTTGCGCACGAATATCCTCTTTTCGCGAAAGAATGAGAATTGGAACACGCTCACAGTGCTCAGCGGCGGGGCCGGCGAGGGCAAATCGACGACCCTTTTCAATCTCGCCGCCGTTTTCGCGCAAAATGGCCAGCGAATTTTGATTGTTGACTCAGATTTGCGCCGCCCAAGCCTCCACAAGCTGTTCCACCTTTCCAACACGAACGGGTTGACGGATTTGCTGCTCAAACAGAAATCTGCCGACGAGGTGATCCAAAAGACGAAGGTGCCGAATTTCGACTTTCTGGCCAGCGGCAAGCTGCCGAGCACGTCGATGAGCATCCTTGGTTCTTCGCAGATGAAGGACGCAATCCAGGAGTTGAAGCGGCGCTATGAGTTCATTTTCTTTGATTCACCGCCACTTTTGGGAATCAGCGACGCTTCGGTGCTGGCCAGCGAAATGGATATGGTGCTTCAAGTCGTGCAATATCGGCGCTATCCGCAACCCATGACGTTGCGCGCCAAGCAGATGATTCTGAAGGTGGGCGGCAACCTTGTCGGCATTGTCCTCAACAACATCAATATGAGCCAGGACGAGAGCTATTATTACTACAGCGGATATTATGAATATCAGTCTCAACAAAAAGAGCCGACGGTTGTCCAATTGAGTGAAGCCGCGAAAGAAGCGAAGATGGAGATTAAACAAAAGTATTGACACTGCTTCGATGGCGATGGCTCCAACAACCGTATGAGATTGAATTATAGTTATTTTCGACCGCTGGTATTGCTTTGTTCTGCGTGCGCGCTGGGTTTTCTCGTCGCTGGATGCGCGAGCGATCCCGCCCCGCCAAAGCCAGTCAGCGGCCCCAACCCAGCTTCGGGTGGCCCCGTGAACGATCCATTTACGCGAAGCCCGTTGCGAGTGGATGACCGGATTGAAGTCGATCTGAATGCGGGAACCCCCGCGCCTATACCGGCAACCATAACCGATATCAAGCTGGATGGAACGATCAACTTGCCGCAAATCGGACAAATCAAGGCGGCGGGCCTGACTCCTGGCGAGTTGGAGGAGGCGATCCGAACCAATTACGTCCCAGTGTTTTACACGCACATGTCGGTGACCGTCCTGCCAGTGCAGAGGTTTTTTTTTGTCGGCGGCGAAATCAACCTGTCCGGGAGCGGCGGCAAACAGCCCTATACGGGGCCTATCACTGTCACTCAGGCAATCCGGGCGGCGGGCGATTTTAATCCGTTCGCCAAGAAAAGGGCCGTTGTGTTGACCCGCGCCATCACTGGCCAGATCATCAAAGTGAATTGTGTCAAGGCGATCGATCATCCTGAGCTGGATCCTCCCGTTTATCCCGGCGACTCGATTTTCGTGCCGCGACGTTTCTGGTGATGGTGCGCCTGGAGGTCCTTGCCGGGAGCAAGACCGGGGCTGTGTTCACGGGAACGCGTTTTCCGATTTGCGCAGGCAGGGCTGCGAACAACGATTTCTCCTTCGAGGACGACGGGGTCTGGCCCAATCATTTTTCCATTCAACGCCAGCGCAACGAGCTCATCATCCAGGCCGAAGCGAACGCGTTCCTGACTGTCAATGGCGAATCGATTCAACACGCGACGTTGCGGAATGGCGACGTTATTGGCGTAGGCGCGGCGCGGGTGCAATTCGGGTTCACGCCCATGCGGCAATCCTCGCTGGCGTGGCGTGAGCGCCTGACATGGGTTGCGATCGCCGCGCTCGGCTTCGGGGAAGTCGCCATCGCCTACGCGATCTGGTAACGGCATCCGCCGAAGCCAGAGCCGTCAAGCATCCCGAAGCCGATGTGCCCGTCTTCCCGGGCGACTTGATCACGGTTCGTCGCCGCCACTGGCTCTGGTAACGGCGCCCAAGAGGCATACGTGCTTGGCTGGCGCTTCACGGAGATCGCAACCTGAAGAACTCCGTTGGAGGGTTTGTGAGGATGTAGTAGTTGGTGCCCTGGCTGGAGAGGAGGCCGGAAAGGACGTAGTTCCAGTTCTTGGGCGAATCAAGGTCTGTGCTGTACTCCAAATAAAGCAACACGCCGTTGGCAGGCCACGTGACGACGAGGCGATGATTCGAGGCGCTGACGTTGAGCGTCCGCTGTTTGGCGGTGACGAAGAACACCGTCGAAGTCGCGACAAGGTCGCTTGGGCCAAGGGCGGGCTCCGCGAAAGTGATGCTGGCAACATTGTCGGCGCGGAGGTTGTTGCTCGCCGTCGCCTGGATGCTTAAGCTTGCGGTTACGCCGTTGGTCAAAGCCGGCAAGGTCCAATAAACAACCGGATTGGTGAACCGAATCGCGCCAAACCCGCTGGACGCGCCTTTATAAGTCAGGCCGGCGGGCAGATTATCGGTCACCTGGACGTGCGTGATGATGGAAGGCCCGGCATTGACCACGTTAAGCGTGTACGTCACCTGAGCGCCAGGATCGACAGTCAGCGCGCTGGCAGTCTTTGAGAAATGCACCTCGCTGGGCTGTGTCACAAGGAATGTGGCTGTGGAGGTGTCCGTGCCATTTGGGGTGACGACGGTGATCGGCCCGGCGATCGAATAAAATGGAACGTTAAAAGTGACCGAGGTCGGCGTCGTGCTTAACGGAGGGCTGGCGACGAAAACGCCGTTGTCGTTGGGAAAGTGAATGCTGGTGACATTGGCCAAACCGGTGCCGGTGAGAGTGACGGTGGTTCCAGCGGGGCCGATGACGGGTGAAAAGCCGAAGATCTTTGGCAGAAACACGGGAGGATTGGTGTCAATGAAAACCCCGCCGGGCGTCGTGACGACAAACGGCCCGGGCGTCGCGTTGGAAGGGATGGTCACGACGATTTGCGTGGCGTCGGCGCTGAATTTGCAATTGACTCCATTGAGCGTCACCGATGTGGCATTGGTGAGATTGCGGCCAAGGAGCGTCATGTTCGAGTAGACCCATGTTTGCGCGGGCGTCCTATTGGTGATCCACGGCTGCATATAAATCATCGTGGGGCTGTATGCCTTTCCGCTGGCGTTGGACACGGTGACGTAGCCTGTCACGTCATTGGAGGGGATGTAGGCGGTCAACTGGCTCGTGGCGGCGACAGGCGCGTTGCTTGCGGGCACGCCCCCGAAACGCACGGAAGGCACGGGCAGATTGATGAAATTGGCGCCTTCAATCGTGACAGCCTGGCCGCGGACGGCCTTAGCCGGGGAAAAGCTGGAAATGTAAGGTCCCGAGCCGACCACGGTGAAATTGCTGGACGTGGCGAACGACGCGGCGCCGACGGTCACGATGATGGGCCCGTTGGTTCCGCCGCTGGGAACATACGCCGTGATTTGCGTGTCGCTGGTGACGCCGAAGCTGGCGGCCTTGCCTGCGATTTTTACCGCGGTCGCTGAGGTAAAGTTCTCGCCGTCGATAATCACTGAGGCGCCCACTTGCCCGAGAGTTGGCGAGAAATCGGTCACAAACGGCCCGGTGAGCGGGGTGAAAGAAAAACCCGTTGTGTAATGGCCTCCCGGCCACCAGATATTCAAAGGTCCCGTCGTCGTGCTCGGAGGCACATGGACCTGCACGGAGGAATCGGATTGCCCCGTGATGTAAGCGCCGATGCTGTTGCTGAAGCTCACGGCGGTCACGGCGAGAAGACCGGATCCGGAAACCGTCACGACGTCGTTGACTTTGCCATATTTCGGGTCAAATCCGAAAACCAGCGGCCCCGAACTAAAGACGAAGTTGCTCGTCGTCGTAAAGGTCATGCCCCCCACGGTGACCGAAATGGGCCCGGTGACCGCCCCGCCAGGAACCGTGGCGTAAAGCTGGGAGCTGGAACTGACCGAGACTTTGGTTGCGGCTGTGCCGCCGAATTTTACGGTCGTGGCGCCGGCGATAAAATTAGCGCCGTCAAGTCGCACGGATGTTCCGTTTGTGCCTACGATGGGCGAAAAATCGGTGATGAGGGGCGCTGACGAAACAACGAACCGGCTCGCGGACACTGCCGTGCCGGCCCGGGTTGTCACGGTGATCGGCCCATCGGTCGTCCCCGGCGGGACCGCGACGTTTAGTTGGCTCTCGGCCGCCAGAATTCCGGCCACTGGCGAGGCGCCGGTGAAGGTTACAGTGGTTCCATTGGTGATGAAGTTGGCGCCAAAAATCGCCACGACCGTGGATCCAATGGCGCCCGTGGCAGGATTAAAGCCGGTGATTCGGGGCGCGACGGTAAAGTTGGATGACGTTGTCGCCGTGGGACCGCCGAAGGTCACCTTCAGGGGACCGGTGGTGGCGCCGAGCGGGACGACCGTATACAGGATCGTGTCGGAAACGATCTTGAAATCGCCCGCGGTCGCGCTGTTGGCGTTAAACTGAAGAAGCGTTGCGCCAAGAAAGCCAGAACCGGTGACCGTGACGACCGTGCCCGGCGTTCCAGAGGCAGGCGAGAAGGACGTGACGCTTGCGGCGACCGCGACGCTGGCTAATGTCAAATATACAATTGCCGCGATGAGTTTAATCATCGTATCCGGCTTTGACGAAGTTGCGAAGGACCTCCAGTTCCTCATCGCCTGCGATAGTATGAGATTTGATAAATTCGCGCCAGTCAATTTGCAGGCCGGCCTGCTTCAATTGCTGGATTTGCGCGCGCACGGCGTCGATGGGGATGAGCGGATCCTCCGTGCCATGCGTCAGGAGGATTCGTTGCTCCCGTGCGACCGGCGAGAGTTCGTGAATCAGCTTCGCGGGCTCATAAACATAGCCGCTGACGCCAAGGATGCCCGCAAGGCGCCGCGGATAGCGGGCGGCGATCTCGGTGGCCATCAGGCAGCCTTGCGAAAAACCAAACAGGGTGATGTTCCGGGCTTCCGTCTTTTTCTCAAGGTCCTCCAACAACTCGAAAAGAAGTTTGCGGCTGCGCGCCACACCGGGCGCGGGATCGCTGTATAAATCGTACCAGGAAAAACCCACCGTGTAGGGATCGGGGGCGCGGACCAGCAGGTAATTAAGCCAGGGAATCTGCATCGCGTCAGGCATCCAACGATAGCCGTCCGGGCTGTCGCCCAGGCCGTGCAAGACCACGATGACGCGGCGGGGGTCGCCGGACTCGGCGGGAATGCAAACAGTGTCAAGCATATCCAAAGCCTACGTTTTCCGTGAAGCGGGGCGCGGAGCCAGTTTCATGCGGAGATGCCGCGGGTCGCTTTTGGGCAGGGCCCCGTCCGAGGCGGCTTTCGTTGCGGCGTTGATTAATTCCATTTGACAGCGATGCGCCGGCGTTCCCTTCATCCGCCGGGGCCGGCCATAAGATCCATCGGAGCGCAGATACCGCGCCTTCATGTTGTCGCGCAGAAGCGCTTCGAGAATCTGGCCGCGGATCCGTTCGCGCAGCCGTCCATCTTCGACGGGGAAAACCACTTCGATGCGCCGGAAGAAATTGCGAGGCATCCAATCGGCGCTGCCGACGAAAACTTCGGGCTGAGCGGCGTTCTCAAAGTAAAAAATGCGGCTGTGCTCCAGGAAGCGGTCGACCACGCTGAAGACGGTGATGTTCTCGCTCAAGCCTTTGATGTTGGGGCGAAGGCAGCAAATGCCGCGGACAATCAGGTCAATGCGCACGCCCGCCTGCGACGCGCGGCAAAGGGCGGCGATAATGGCGGGATCGACGAGCGCGTTCATCTTGGCGATGATGCGGCTGGGGAGGCCCTCGCGGGCGTGTCCGGCCTCCCTGTCAATCAAAGCGACCATCTTTTCGTGCAGTTCAAACGGCGCGACGAGGAATTTCCTGACGGCCTGGAACTGGCAGATGCCTGTCAATAAATTGAACAGGTTCGTCGCGTCTTCGCCAAATTCAGGGCGGCACGTAAGCAGGCCGATGTCCGTGTAAAGCCGGGCCGTGTTCGGGTTGTAATTGCCGGTGCTCAGGTGAAGGTAGCGGCGGATCGCGTCGGGATCTTTGCGGACGACCAGGCACATCTTGGCGTGAATCTTCTGGCCGACCAATCCGTAGACGACGTGGACGCCGGCCTCTTCCAACCGGCGTGACCATAGGATATTGTTGGCCTCGTCAAACCGCGCCTTCAGTTCCACCACAGCGGTGACTTGTTTGCCGTTGAGCGCGGCATCCATCAATGCGCCGACGATTTGCGGATCGCCGCCAGTGCGATAAAGCGTTTGCTTGATGGCGAGCACCGCAGGGTCGGCGGCGGCCTGGCGCAGGAAATCGGCGACGCTGGAGAAGGATTCGTAAGGATGATGCAGCAGGATGTCGCCGCGCCGGATGGCGGCGAAAATGTCCGGTTCATCGCGCAGAGCGGGGGACACCGGTGCGACAAACGGCGGATCGCGCAACTCCGGCGAGTGATCGCCCTCGATGATGGCCATCAGGCGGATCGGATTGACGGGGCCGTCAATAATAAACAAGTCCTCCTTGCCCAGGCCCAGGTTGTCCAGCAGCAGGGCGCGGATGGGCGCCGGGCAGCCCAGATCCACCTCCAGGCGCACGGCGGCGCCGCGGCGGCGGTTATGAAGTTCATTTTCCACCGCTTTGAGCAGGTTGGCGGTGTCTTCCTCGTCGATGTAAAGTTCGCTGTTGCGCGTGACGCGGAATTGCCAATAGCCGAGGATGTTCGTGCCGGGGAAAATGTCGGCAAGGTAGTTTCCTATGACTTCGCCGAGAAAAACATAGTGTTGCTGGCCCGGTTCGGCGCGGGGAAGTTTCACCAGCCGTGGCAGGGCGCGCGGGGCCTGAACGACAGCGAGGCGGCGGCGAAGCTGCCCATCCTGCATAATCTCAAGCTGCACAATCGTATTGAGCGATTTGTTTAGCAGTTGAGGGAATGGG
>Ga0265338_10009040_pt1 | contig 11982 bp, 18 predicted proteins | sample 42126metaG_FD_193579 | JGI IMG/M metagenome (GOLD analysis project Ga0265338, IMG submission 193579) | Rhizosphere microbial communities from Carex aquatilis grown in University of Washington, Seatle, WA, United States - 4-21-26 metaG | ecosystem: Host-associated > Plants > Roots > Rhizosphere... | reverse complement strand
TAATCATTCGTCCAATGGGTATCCCTGGCTGGCCGGACTAGCAGAGCGCCTTGCTGTTTTTGCACCTGGTCGATCTCATAAGTATTAAGGTCGCGGTCTACACAATAGATTTTGGTGCCTCGCCGCCGGATCGCGGCCTTGATCTCTTGTTCGCTTGTGAGAAATGTGCGCATGTTGTATCCTCGACTGCTCCAGCTCGCCGACTGCATGCCCGCGAGCTGGAGCAGGAATGTGTCAAACGACGGTGGTGAAACGATCCATGATCCAGGTGTTCGTATACCGCTGGGAAAGTAGGATGCGATGGAGTAAAAGTTCATGTTCGATCTCGGCCCAATGGGCATCGTAGCTTCGGTGGCAGGACGGACACATTGCAAGCAGCACCTCATCCTCGATGGGTTCGATAGAGGTGTATTGGGGATCGAGAGGGTTCACATGCGCGGCATGCAGGTACACGATGTGATGGGGTTTCCCGTTCTCATCGAGCTTGAGGGTCCGATCTGCCTCGCCGCACAGGACACAATGCCAGCCGTCGCGTTCCTTGCACAGCCGAGCCGGGCTGTTCTTCTTGCTGAGCCATTTGGGATAGCGTTTCTTGTGCGTTTTCACGCGTCTTCTCATGCTCATGCCTGTCCCTGCGCTTTTCTGGCTTGTCTCCATTGTCGAAGGTTTGCCTGACGACACTCCTGCCTGCCACAGAGCACGCGCCTGGTCGTTCGTGCGTCAGGAATGGGCGCTCCACAGACCGAACACACGCGAGGGCCAACGGGGATTGGTGAAGAGAGCAGCTTTCGCAGAGAGCGATACGCTTCGGTGAGGGCGTCTTGTTGCCAGCGGGAGGATGCTCTTTTTGGTGGAGCCTGGAACGCCACATTCTCAAATTGATAGCGGTCCTGGACGCTGATCTTCTGGAGTGGTGGAAGCCACGCCAATGCTGCCTGGAGGCGAGAGGATGCCTGTTCGTTTATTGTTGACTGGTCTGGTGCCGTCAGTATATCGGCCAGAGAGAATCCATGGTCAGTGAGCGGAGCCTCGATGCTGGCAAGGTGGCGATCGCGTTCATCGAGAAGCGTGCGTACCAGTGTTTGCCAGCGTAGTTTGAGGATGCGATAGAGATAGCCACCTGGCGCTGGGTGCTCGTGAGGAACGGTAGGGATAATCTCCAGTGCGGCCACGTACAGATCCTGTTCCATGTCCGCGCACCTGTCTTGTCGGTCAAGGGACACGTAGCGCCATGCCAGGCGTTTGATACGGGGCATGAATTCCTCGACGATCGCGTTTCGGGCTTGTTGCGCCTGGATCTCTGTAGGAGCCTGCCAGTAACGCTGAAACAACACCGTATGCTCTGTTAACATGACCGATGTTCTCCCGTCGCAGCGATAGCAGCCGATTGTGTGGTCAGAGACTGCATACATGAGGGACAAATGCCCTCGCCAGTTCCGCACCAGGCACAATCAATGCCAAGCGTTGCCTCAGTGGCTGCTTGTTCGTCTGTTTCTAATGTTGGAAAGATTGATTCGGGATCAGAGAAAGTCCAATGCATATTGTGCCTCCATGCGGTCAGTGCTACACTGGAGCCGCCTTATTCTTCTCTGGAAGAGGGTGTGCGCCTGGTCGAGGGCTGCAATTCCACAGCCAGGCGCTCTACAAACGTACCTACAGAGGTTCAATAAAGCTGAGGTATTAGCGGCGACAGCTACAGGCGTACAAAGAGTGCCAACAGTTGGGGCAAGGATCGTCGCCGCTGATGGTTGGCATAAAGGCGGGAGTAATGGGGTTCCCCTCGCTATCCAGCACTTCGCCACCGTTGAGTGCCTGCTGAATACGTTCCGCACCGTATTCCTCGCTTGCGCAACCGATGCCGTAGATGTCGCCGTCGCAATTGACTCCAATTGCTTGACCGCGAGTAGTCATGATGTGGTTCGACTCCTTTTGCTTCTGGAGCCACAGTGATAAAATGAGCACAAGCCACTGCGGTTCGCTTCAGTTGCCTAGTCCTGGCCAGCGTTCTGCCTTGGAAACGTTGCGCTGGCCGGGATGCTACAATGATTGCGTTACAAAATTCTCTCCTGCGTATCTACCCTTCAACTCTTCCGATCGATCAGATAGGCAAGCTTTCTGTACAAAGCATACCTAAATATTTCGTTTGTGTCAATGCCTCAACGCATATTCGTTGACAGTGTTTCATAATTATGTTATTGTTCTCATGTAGGCGTCCACAGTAGTACACAGGAGATATCATGGCGAAACTGGTGATCAAGGAAGTTGCAGAAAAACAGGGATTGAACCAGTCCCAATTGCAGATCAAGGCCGGGGTGACCCCGGCGCTGATGAATCGGTATTGGCGCGATAAAACCGAAAGCGTTACGCTCAGTGAATTAGCCAAAATTGCGCGAGCGCTGGGAGTACGTACCGGTGATCTGATTGCCGATGAAGAAGCAGAGAAAGAAGAGGTGCAAGTTTGAAATATTATGTAACGATCACTTGTGGCAACACAGGAGGTATCCAATGACGAATACCACGGCATCACTGGGCGGCAACCTCTATGCTCGCAAGGAGCAGGCACCAGGAGAGTATCTCACGCTTTTTGGCTCGCTCGGCCAATCAGGCAGGCTTTCGCTCTCCGATCAGCAGGCATGGGAATTGCTCCAGATTCTGCTCAGTGACATCGAGCGCCTGGCCGCCACACAACCTGCTGCGACCCTGGATAACGAACAACAACAAATTATTGCGCTCCACCAGGTTTACAAGGCACTGGAATATAGCGATCAATCAGTGGAGGACCTCGCCTGGTCCGGCGATCCCGAAGAAACCAGTGCTATTGTCGATCAGGCCAGTGTGGCGGCTGAACAGATGCGTAAAGAGGTGGATAGTTGGCAAGAGCCAATCTTGACGCTTATCAGCGCGGTTGAGGACGCTGCTCTCTTGCGGGCAGATATAGAAATAGAGCAGAAAGCAGAACAAAAAACCAGTCAGGGGGGAACGCTCTTTGACCTGGTGGTAGACACCATCCTAAAAAATACCGATCGAATGCCGGCTGATAAGTCACCAGATGAAAACGAAACGACAGGATTGTAAGGCACACTGACCAGCAGGGGCACAATTGACAGCGCGCCACGGCTGGTCAGCAGGGTACAGAAACGTACACAAGGGAAAGCATAGCACATTCAATTGCCACGCCGCACGCCAACCTGGCCACCGTGGCAATTGGGAGAAACGCATGGAAGAGAAGAAACAGTATCAGCAATGCGCGGGACCAGGGTGCTTCAACATGATTGAGCAGATCGAAACCGGACGCGGCCACCGCCAACGCCTCTACTGCCATAAAAATTGTCGCATGGCCGCTGTGCGGCTCCGACAGCGTGAGGCTGAGGCTGAGGCTGAACGGCTCCAAGCGTTGGAGCTGGTGCGTCTGGAGAAAGAGTCGCTGCGCAAACGTTTCGGCGGCATCTCAGATGATTCCATCGACCTGCTTTACCAGCTCAGGCACGACTATCGCATTCGGGATCGGGTAGGAAAAGCCCTGGTAGCCGAGCGCTACACGCCTGTCCCTCCAATGGAAAAAAGTCTCATGGAAGCCAACGTGATTTCGTGGGGCCATAAGCTGAACTTCCCGGCGATGCAGGCCGATGGCATTGATATCCCAGAGGGCCTCTCCGGCTGGTGGCATTATGCTCACCATACACCGCTGGAAGTCCTGGAGCACTTCTTCTTCATCGTCCGGCGTCTCGTCCAGGAGCGAGAAGCCATGTCAAAAGCCACAGCGTAAATGACGATCCCCACACAACAATGTGGCAATTGGAAAGGAAGCAAGATTGAAATACACCATTGAACTCGAAAAAGGACGCTATCATAGCGTCAGTATCCAAAGCGCGTCCCTGGATCTTCCACTCGTCGATCTGTCGTTGTCAGCGAAAAGTGCCTGGGCGCTCATCCAAGCACTGCAAGCAAGGCAAGCAGAGATAAGAGACATGGCTGAGAACTATTATGATTGCAGCGACTGCGGAGAGACGCACCACAATGGGGAAACGTGCGCGACTGATGAAGAAGACGAGGAAGACGACGAGTAGACCTTGCCAATTGTCACCGTTCGCGAGCTGACCAAGTGAGTAGCAATTGGAAGAGAGAAACGTATGATCGAACGAATAGAACGGCTCCAGCGCGAACTTTTAGCCATGCGCGACTACCACCAGGGCTACCTGGATCGGCGTGGCAGGACCGGCATTACCACGAGAACTGACACAATTATGGCAGATCATCAACGCACGTTAGCGGAGACGTTGGACCTGCTGGAAGCACTCAAGGCAGAACACCTGGAACACAAAGAAGAGTAACGCGTACACATGCTTAAAAGGCTGTTTCAAGTCAATGTGAGAGGATACATGGAGTGGCCATGCGTTATACTACTTCTGATGATGCATGGCCATCAAGGCTGGGACGTATATTTGAAAGTGAGGAATAGGGCATGGCAGAACCAACAAAAGAAGAGTCCAACCTACAAGACAGGCTGACCAAGGCAGAGCAGGACATCACCGAACTGAGGCGATTAAGCCGCGACCAGGCCGCGCAGATCGTTGATCTGTTGGCAAAGAACCGTACACAAACGGAGATTGACAGCGCGATGTTGGCCAGAATTGATAGCTTCATTGAGAGCCAGAACCGCTCAGAACGGCGTCAAATCGCTGGATTCGATGCGCTTATGATCGGACAGAAAAACCTGGAAATAGGGCAGAAAAGCCTGGAAACAGATGTTGCATCGCTTGCATCCAGTGTGATCACGTTGGAAAAAAATGTTGCAGTGCTGGCAGATGTGGCGAGGGACCACAAGACCACGATAGAAATCCTCTCTACTGGCCAACAGGAATTGCAAGCGGCAATGACCAGCCAGGCACAAGCTATCGCCGCTCTAGCAACTGGGCAAGAGCAAATCATCCAACTGTTAACCGGCGAGAAACCGCCACGCAACGACTAACCTGGTTCTGCTTACGAAAGAGAGGCCGCGCATCTGGTCAATAGATGCACGACCTCTTTATCTTACGCGTGTGTATGCTTATTGTTTGCTTTCATCACTGAGTGATCGCACATCCTCATTTTTTCTCACTCCTGGGATATTCCTCCCGTGGTCCGTTGCCTTCAATATCTCTATTGCGATTTCATCTAACTCATACCCCTCAAGTATCTGGCTTGCGTTAGGCTCCTCTTTCACTCTCACCAGATATCCGAACCCAAGTTCTTCAGCAGTCATGCCGAAGACCTCACAAAGATTTTTGAGGGTACTCAATTGAGGTCTTTGCCTACCCTGCTCCCACCTCATATAGGTACGCTCATCTACGCCAATGTTTCTTGCTGCAAGATTCATCGGCCACATTTTGCCGAGTCTCGCTCGCCGAAGACGGATATTGGGAGAACCCTCCATGTTATCTCCCCTCCCTACTGAAAAAGAACCCATAGAGGGCAAGCACGGCGCTGAATAAAGTGAAGAGTACCAGAGAAATTTCTTTCCATGGTCCAGAAATAAAACCAAGAGCATTGACAATCCAGACTGCGGCAACCACGATAAGAAAGCCAGCAGCAACACAGAAAGCAATACGCTTTGTTCTAGACGCATGATAAGAAGGCGAAGAGGGGCTTTGCATAAGCAAGGTGTTTTGTTGGTCTAATGGTACATCCGGGACATGATCAATATCTGACTGAGTCTTCATGGTTTCTCTTTTCCTGCAAAAGAACAGGCAGTGCAGAGAAAGCCATTTTTCTCTTCCGATACGTTCTGGCTTTCCCGGCAAAGCTCAACTTTGACGACTGTATCTGCAAGAAAAATCATACCATGTGAAAAAATAAAAAAACTGCCCAATATGGTGTCGCCTCACTGTCATTTTACCCGATTTGCAGATACAGGTCATCTGAAAGTTGAGCTCTACCGAGTGGTCAGTTTTTCCTTCGTGAGTAATTATAACCTGTGAACGGCGTGGTCAAAGTGTCGAGGTCCTATCGACATCATTCACTTTTCCTGTCGTCCTACTGTCATAAAATCTATTTTTAGTGTAATAGAAAGTATGTATGAATAATAATGTGTTTTTTCAACTGGGAAGAGCTGAGGTTCCATTATTGGAGTGAAGGTTCCAAAATTTCACGAGCTTAAATCTGGAATTCATAGGTATACTTATTGCTTCTTGAGCCACTGCTGGAATGCTTCAGAGGTACGCATCTGGTCCTCCAGAAACCCCGAATAGTCTGGCTCTTTCGCTATGGTTCAGGTGAGAGTGGGTCGAGGGTACGGAGAAAACTGCTCATTCTGGATCAAGCTTGACATCTAGCCAATTGTGCTAGGCTGTGTGTTGCCTTTGACGCGCCGGTCCTCGTTACCATCTCTACCAGGGTTTCTGGCCACTTGCTCTCAGTGCTCATGTAAAATGAGACTCCCTCTTAACCGGTGCTCAGGCGGAGGGAAGAATCTCACTCTATATGAGCAAAAAACACTTTGGCCAGAAACCCTGTCTACATATCGGAAAACATGTGTTCTTTTCTGCTTTCAAGGCCCACCATGAAATGTCACGACACACCGGAATGGAAGTAAAAGGCTCCTTACAAACATTGCCCATCGAGGAACTAGCCCATAAGTCCTGATTCATAAAAAATGGATTTGCACCTGTTTTTGTAGACGTTTCTCTACATTTGTGATGACATACTATGTACTTGTTCACATATTTGTTCGTATATAGCTCTGTTTTCAAAGGATAAAAGCGCGTCCTGCCTTGCGTGAAAAGCATTACCTCTTGCAGAATATTGCCGGGCTATTTCGATCAGTGTTCAGATGAATCGAAGCAAGACACATGATAACCGAGAGTGCTCCCTTGCTTGTCTGAGAGGAATACGTTATGATGCACGCAATCGAGGAGATCGATGGTGAGCGAGGGAAAAAAGGCGACTCCCATCATTCTGGCACTGTTCACTTCTTTGGCGAGACGGAGCAGAGTCAGAATCAGAGTCGCTCTTTTTCTTCACTCACAACGTTATCGCTGTGCAGCGTTGCCATATGCTTGGCGAGGTACAGTATCAAGTTGCCTTGATAGCACAAGTAAGCATACACGAAGATAAGCATTTTCGCAAGCAGACGTGCTGTTTGGCTCATGAGCGTGTAGAAATGAACATCTGGCTGGGAACTGGGTTCTGCTGGTGCGGCGGTTATGTGGAAAGTGAGAATGATCCATGTCACTATTTGAATGGCTGGAACTGGTCCTGAACGCACTCTCCGTAGTGCTTAAGCTTCTCCCCTTTGGGAACGGCAAAAAACCAAAACCAAGAAGGCAGCGGCAGCGCAGGATACGGAAACGGCCTCAGCAGAAGGGGCACAAATAAGAGAACGCCGTGATCTTAGAACAGATCACGGCGTTTGTCAATTTCAGAAGTGGGCTTCAGTAGACCAACGAGTGCCCATCATGTATCCTTTCTTCTGAAGCAGCTTTTCTCTATCTGGATGCAGTGTCCCGTCCGGGCTAACAATTTTACGGGCAATGTGGCTGGCAAGAGGTGCTGATGGTCTCCAGTTGCTCCCGGATACCTCAGAGGGACATTATTCCTATATATATTGTTTTTTCTACATATAGCTATATAATACATGTTATAGAGTGAACGCTTCCTCATGGCGACATAGCCAGTGCGTTCGTCAAACTTTGGTGAAGGTAGGTCGTGTTGTATGTCTACTCCACTTACAATATTCTGTTGTTACGCTCGTAAAGACCAGAAGATGCTGGAACACCTGAAAATCCATCTTATACCGTTGGAGCGGCAAGGCCGCATTACCATCTGGAGCGATACGGATATCGACGCTGGAGAGGAGTGGGAAAAAGAACTGCACCAGCATCTGGAAACTGCTGCTATTATTCTCTTACTTATAAGCCCTGATTTTATGGCCTCAGACTATTGCTATAGCACCGAAATGACGCGGGCCATTGCACGCCACAATCAGCATACTGCCCGCGTTATCCCTATCCTGCTTCGCCCGGTCATCCATTGGGATAAAGCGCCTTTTGCCAAACTCCAAGTGATTCCAACGAACGCAAACTATGTGACAGGGTGGGCGGATCAGGAAGAGGCATTTCACGATATAGCTCTACAGATTAGTAAGGTCGTTGACATGCTGCTGGCTCCGGTTCACACATTGGCTCCACAAGAAGAATCCGTTCAACGAGAGAACACAGTGAAACCGGTGGAACCGCCTCGCCCTGTGGATAAGCCATCTCGCAAGCGCCGACTGGTCCTAGCTGGCTTTGCGTTGGGAGCCATGGTGATAGCAATCGCACTCTCCTTTGCTCCATTTGGGATCTTCCCATTTTCAGGGTCTCACGCTTCCGTTCGAAGCACTCCTACGTCATCAGGGTATCCAACGGCGCTTCAAGCAATACAAGCATACTGTAATGCAGTGGAAAATCACAATGGGAGAGTAGCCTTTGATTTAGAGTCATCCAGACTGCAAGCTTCTGCCTATAAATATACACTGCCAGCCATAAGTACAGATGTGACGAAAAATGACTATGATGAATGTATGCCCCAGCCCGATTCTTCTTTAGACGAAAAAGACCCATCAAAAGCATACTTCCTGGTAACGTTCCACGCCATAGGTACTACAGGAGGCACACTGGTCTTTATATTAATAGACCTGGCAGGTGCATGGAAAATTGATGATACGAGCTGCTACGAAGAGGGATTTTCTCTAGGGTATTGCCCATAACAACACATCGTTGCCTAACAGAGAAACGAAGTTGCCAGGTTCCTTCTATAGATTGCTCTGGTCCGATCGATCCTCTTCCGTTGGCACGCAGAGAGACCTATCACCAGGGTTTCACTCCACCCTCAATTCTTGCGCATCTAGACAAAGAAATTCCCGAATGCTACACTTATTACGACAGGGCTCAAATCGTGTACATGATGCGTAAGACAGCGGTGAGGAAGAAACCAAATGATACTCGAAGCGATTGTCTCAAGCTTTTTCTCTGGGATAGGAACCACGATTTTTCAAGAATTGACGAAACAGGCGAAGAAGAAGAATGAAGCTCAGCTTCGTGTGCTGATTCGCCAGGAGTTGGAAGCTTCGCACATTCCTCACGCTCAACTTCCCTCGTGATCGATGATACAACGGTTAATGCGATTATCTTGCGGTTAAAGACCGGAGAAGTATTGGCTTACCCAGCTTCCCCCACCTGGCAGAATGATGCGGCGATTTACAAAATTACCTCTGTCTTAAATGAGAAAGTCCTGGATGTGTCAGATTGGGGAACGGACAATGGTGTTCTCATCCAACAATACCGTTATCATGGAGGGGCCATCAACATTGGCGGCTTATTCCGGTCATAGTAAATAAGGTGAATGTTCGACGATTTTTCGGGTGAAACCCGGGAAATCAGCGTGAAACAGAGGAATCTTCTCTCCTGAGTCTGGAGAAACCGCTCCGCATCAGGTATACTCTTCCTGAAGTTGGAAATTCGCATTATTTCCCATTGGTGCAGAAGGGGAGAGAAGATGAATCGTGTATCCCACAAAGATATCGACTATTCAGCAGAATACGGGGCAGGAGGGGCCTATCTCTGGAAGGGAGAACCCTTTACTGGCATCGCTTACACCACCTATCAAAATGGACAACTTCGTAGTGAATCGGAATACAAATATGGCCTCGGCTGGGGAACGTCCAGAAGTTGGTATCCTGACGGCACGCTCCGTGCTGAGTCGACCTTGTATCGAGACGCTCTGCATGGCTTGAGCCGTACATGGTCACCACCAGGCCAGTTGCGAAGGGAGATCGTGGCCGAGTTCGGTATCAAGGTAAGCGAACGGGAGTGGGACGAGCAAGGGGTTCTTGTTAAAGATTACCAGATCAAAGAGGAAGATGGGAACTACAAGAACCTTCAGAAATGGCGAAACATCATCAAAGTTGACGAAGATCTGGAGTTGTGAGTCCCAACAGGCTGCCAGAGGAAAAAGTTCCGGAGCATTCGTGCAAACCTTCGAGCGAACAATGTGACCTCAATCATTGTCCACCAGATGAGATTTACGCTCAACTGGTGGACAAACGTTGGCGTAAACGACCCGCATGGAGCCTCAATTTACAACATGGGAATGAATGGATCAAGGTGGGAAGCGGCTTCTCTCTCGTCTTCCTGGCTGATTCCTCTGTTTCACGCTGATTTCCCGGGTTTCACCCGAAAAATCGTCGAACATTCACCTTATTTACTAGGTCAGCAGTGCTGGTCAGACCTTCAAAATCCTCTCTGAACATAGCGGGAAAGTCTTGGATGTGTGGGAAACGAGCCGAGAGAATGGTGCTCTCATCCAGCAATACGCTTACCATGGAGGAGCAAATCAGCACTGGCACCTGATCCCGATTACCAGTACGAATGAGACCTTCAAAATCCTCTCTGAACATAGCGGGAAAGTCTTGGATGTATGGGAAGCCAGGACGGAGGATGGAGTTCAGATTGCCCAATATGATTATCATGGGGGAATGAATCAACGCTGGAGATTAACGCGAGTCCAATAACGAACCCATAGGACGAAGAAGAGATGGACAAGGAAGAGTATTATGCGGCAAAAAAGCTCTTTGTCGCTTCTCTGCAAGAGGGACAATCGTGGAAGAAGGCAGCGGAACATGCAGGTTTATCCATGAGTCAGTCGAATGCCTATCGATTGTGGGGAGCTTTTCGGCAGCGCGGTGAGGCGGCTCTCAAAGATGGAAGGCACGGTCATGCTTACAAACTTTGCGGAACCGCACGAACTTTTCTCGAAGAGCAGTGTCAACAAGCTCCTCAGAGTCCCAGTTCTGTTCTCCAAGAGCAACTGCGAGAGCGTTTTGATCTGGAAGTCAGTAATAGCCAGATCAACCGTATGCGCGCTACCCTTGGTCTCAGCCGCCATTCGACAAACCAGAAGCAGGAAAAAAAACGGAAGTAGAAGAAATCGCTCCACAAGCCGAGTGGCAGGAAGGTGCTGGCAACCTGTTGTTGCTGGCGGCTGTTCAAGAGACGAAGTTACTCTCTCACGTAGAGACAGCGATTTCGCCGAGCCTGCTCACTTCACCATTGTTACTACGCTTGGCTCGGAGTCAACCAGCGACACGGAGATACCTGTTGTTGACTCTGCTCTTTCTGGAAGCCGTGGGGCTCAGACGGACCTGGGATTTGCGAGGCTACAGCGGTCAGGCGCTGGCGCTGCTTACGGGTCGGGAGCGGGCCTACGGCTACCGCTCCACTGAACGCTTTCTGGCGGAGTTGGCCTCAGTTGAAGCTGATGCTCCTCTCACAGAAGCTCTCGCCCGTTGGACTGCTTCTCTCTGGGAGCCAGGACCACAGGGGAGAGAAAAAGCTGTTCCAGTCTTCTATGTCGATGGGCACCGCAAACCTGTTTACGCTGATGCGCTGCTTCCACGCGGATTGATTGGGCGTACAGGAAAAATTTTGGGATGTCGTGCGCTGGTGGTGTTACATGATCAGGAAGGTCATCTCCTGCTTACAACGACCCATCGAGGGGACCAGCATCTGACAATCGGCCTGCCAAGCATTCTCACCCACTATGAGCGGGCAGCTAACCTGGAGAGCCTCAAGCGCATTGTTGTAGATCGCGAGGGTATGTCGGCTGAGTTCCTGGCGCAACTTTCCAGTGAAGGGAGAACTATCGTCACGCTCCTCCGAACGGATCAATATGCAGGTTTGGGATCGTTTCGGGAAGTGGGGGAATTTATCCCTTTGCAAGTGGATCAACAAGGCAAAATCATCCGAGAGGTGGCGCTGGCCCGATTTGGTCTCCCATTACCTGACCACCCTGGACAAGAACTGGAAGTGCGGGTAGCGCTGATCCGTGACTGGCGTCGTCTGGTTCCCAAAGCTCTGTCCTCAGAGGAGGAAGACCAGCCGAGGCTCTGGGACAAGAAACCTGATGGAACCCATGAATACTGGTTAGATGAGAACTGGCAGGCCACGCCTCTCCCTGCACCACCGA
>Ga0265338_10009038_pt1 | contig 11983 bp, 5 predicted proteins | sample 42126metaG_FD_193579 | JGI IMG/M metagenome (GOLD analysis project Ga0265338, IMG submission 193579) | Rhizosphere microbial communities from Carex aquatilis grown in University of Washington, Seatle, WA, United States - 4-21-26 metaG | ecosystem: Host-associated > Plants > Roots > Rhizosphere >... | reverse complement strand
GATGGCTGAAAGGACTGGCGTAGGTCCCGGTACCATTAGTAGAAGCGCCTGGCTGAACGAAGTAGATATTACCTGCCTGGACCGTGAAAGCGGGCCCTGTGGCATTGCCGTTAGAAGTAGCTAAAACAATATTCCCAGTAGCGGCATTGGGGCCTAACTGGAAGGTGATCATCGAATTGGTCCAAGTCGGATAATTGTTAACCTGCCCGCCACCGACCGTTATATAAGAAGAACCTTGGGAAGAGCCAAAGTTATTGCCCCAAATCGTGACAAAAACACCGTAATTGTTCACTCCTCCTGTTTTGGGACCGGCTGTCAGGTCAGAATAGTTAATGACCGGGTTAGCAGCCCATGCGGCGGATGATAAGATCGCTAAACTTACTGTCAGAACCAAGCTTAGTATCAACCTTTTTCCTGTCATATCCCACCTCTGTTTTAGGCCCCTATAAACTAAAAAACCTATTCCCTGTGCAACAGCACAAAGAATAGGTTCCAAAGTTTCTGGATGGTAACTGGCTGCCTGTCCGGGAACTGCCCCGGGGTGAGGCCCTATAGCTTTGTGCCCCATCCTTTCGGATGGTTTACCTTTTACATCTATGGGGAGTATAGCATCTAAATATCGAAGATGCAACCTCACTATAGCAGATTTATTTGATTTTTCAAGCTAATATTTGATTAATAATCAAATTATGATGAATATTATTGAATTTTAGAGCTGAAAACGGGTAAGAACTTTAAGGAATTTTGGTTATTTTATGGAAAACTAAGAAGATCGTTAAGGAAGGGATATGGTGACAGCGACAGTCGAAGAAGTTGTTGTAACTCCATTAATATCAGTAGCTTGAGCGCTTAAGTTATAAGTTCCTGGAAGTAGTTGCGGTGTCCAGGAAAAACTATACGGACCATTGCCGTAAAATGTATATATGACCATTGATCCATTAAATATTCTCACTTGAGTTAAAGTGCCGTTAGTTTCAGATGCGGCTATATTAATATTAATAGGTGATCCAATAGAATATTTAGTCCCTCCTACCGGGCTTGTTATTGAAACCACAGGTACAGATGGTGTATAAACTGTAACCGATACAACACTGGAAGATGCTGATACACCGTTAGCATCGATCGCCACAGCAATTAAGTTGTAGGTACCAGCGGCAATGTTGGATAAGGTAAAATTATATGGAGAAGCGGTGTCTGAACCTAAAAAAGTCGTTCCATTATAAAAATAAACAGCTGATATTGTTCCATTGGTTTCTGACGCGCTTGCGGAAATGGTAAGATTAGAGCCAGTTGTAAGGCTGCTGCCATTCACAGGGCTTGTGATCGAAACAACGGGTGATGATGGTATGGCTGTAACTGTAATTGTTATAGGGTTTGAGATGGTTGAAACCCCTTTGGTATCTATGGCCTTGGCCGTAATGGAAAAAGTACCGGGAGATGAGTTAGTCCAACTGGCAGTGAATGGAGATGAGCTTGCTGTGGCTAAAAGAGATGTTCCGCTGTAATACTGAACTTGGGCAATAGTACCGTTAGTTTCTGAAGCGCTTGACGTAATAGTAAAGGTGGTACCTACTTTATAACTACTACCATTGGCAGGGCTTGTGATGGAAACTGTTGGTGAAGATGGCGAGGTAACAGAAATAGTTATTGCTCCTGACATCGTTGACACACCATTGGCGTCAGTTGCTTTTGCGGTGATGGTATAGTTACCGGCCGCGATATTGTTCCAGGCATAACTATATGGGGAAGATGTATCAGTCCCTAATAAGGTAGATCCATTATAAAATTGCAATTGTGAAATTGTTCCATTGGTTTCTGAAGCATTAGCGGTAATGCTGAGATTTGAACCAGCCGTATATGAGCTTCCATTGGCAGGGCTTGTGATGGAAACTGTTGGTGAAGATGGTGAGGTAACAGAAACCGTTATTGCCCCTGAAGTCGTTGACACTCCATTGGCATCAGTGGCTTTGGCGGTGATGCTATAGGTGCCTGCCGGTACATTGCCCCATGTAAAGGAATATGGAGAAGAAGTATCTGTCCCCAACAAACTTGATCCATTATAAAATTGTACTTGAGCAATGGTGCCGTTGGTTTCTGACGCGCTCGCGTTAAGGGTAATAGTGGAACCGGCCGTGAAACTGCTCCCGTTGGCTGGGCTTGTGATAGAAACTACCGGTGAATAAGTAGTTGTTGTCGAATTTGAAGATGAAGAGCTTGTCACCGTAATGGTGATCGGGCTCGACATCGTTGACACACCGTTGGTATCCGTAGCCTTGGCAGTTACATAAAAAGTACCGGTGGTTGCGTTTAACCAGCTGGCTGTGTACGGCGCTGACGTGGCCGTCGCCAATAGATAGGACCCTGAATAATACTGAACCTGGGCAATAGTGCCGTTGGTTTCCGAAGCATTAGCGGTAATGGTGAAGGTTGAATTTTGTAAAAAGGTGGTTCCATTGGTTGGGCTTGTGATGATAACGGCTGGGGTTGATGGGGCCGAGACGGTAATCGTGACGGTGCTGGATGTTGTTGAAACCCCGTTGACATCAGTCGCCACGGCATAAAAACTGTAACCGCCGGCAGCCATATTGGTATCAACATAACTATAAGGAGAAGAGCTGCTGCTTCCTAAGAATAAGCCTGATCCATTATAGAGAGAAATGTTTTTTATTGTCCCATTGGATTCTGACGCGGTGGTTGTAATGGTGACATTAGAACCGGCCGCATAACTGCCCCCGTTTGCGGGGTTTGTGATATTAACCACCGGTGATGACGGAAGTGTTTGGGAGGTAACCGTCACTGAAACAGCGCTCGAAGTTGTTGATACGCCCTTGGCATCCGTTGCCACGGCAGTCAGGGTATAATTGCCGACAGCGGGATTGTTCATGACAAAGGTATAAGGTGAAGAGCTGCTTGAGCCTAATAAAGTCGCGCCATTGTAGAGGGATATATTTGTAATTGAACCATTGGTTTCAGAAGCGGTGGCAGTGATGCTGATATTCGAACCTGATGTCACGCTGCTTCCACTGGCAGGGCTGGTGATGGCAACCACCGGTGAAGTTTGGGTACTGCCGGTATATTCATAAGCCCCAATTGTAGGAGTACTGCTTCTAACAAGGCCGAATATGTCCTGGATAACGGTCCCGGTTGTATTATATCCGGCGTTGATGTCCGGGCTTGAAGCCTGCAGCTGAAAATTGGTCCCGGCTGATACAAATAATGGATTTGCGTTGACCGGGTGTGGGTCCTGGGTTGGCCCGTTGCCAGACCCGTAATAATTATTGTTCGTTAACAGGGCAAAATTCGTCCAGGTTGGGGCATTACCGTTGCCATCCGAGAGGTATAATGCGCTTGATATTGAATTATAGATGATATTGTTGGCAACATACCAAACAGGATGCCCGCCGCCAGGGCCGATCCCGCCTACCGGGAACTGGATCGTTCCTTTGCTATCCGGGTTTTGGTAAATGGTATTATTGAAAATGTAGGCTGTCCCGCTGACCGCCTGTATGGCTCCCCCATTATTATTTTCCCCTACATTATAGAAAACGTTGTTGTAAACGGATATGTTCTGTCCTTCAACGGTGGTTTCATCTTCTCCGGAATCAACATCCCCCAATAAAATACCTTTTACGGAATACCCATTTGGGTTGGAAATAACATTATCATGGATCTTTCCCACGCGCGTGGGTTCGGCTGAACTTCCTTGATGAAAGCAGGAGATCTCCCATCCGGCATTATTATTCCCATGGAGATAATTCCATCCGATCTCAACCGGGTTCCCGCCGTAATCCCAATAAATCGAGTGATTCTCATTATTAAAGGTTTGTCCGGTCCCTGAATCATGTATTTCATTGCCCAATACCTGGGCGTAATTAGATCCTGTTTCGACAATAGCATAGTCAAATGCTAAAGCTGTTATATTATTACCAACCACTTTCCAGCCGTCCCCATTACCATCGATGGCTTCTGCCATATTGGAAGTGCCTGTCATTTGCAGGGTGAATTTAGCCACTGTTATCCAGTTGGCGTATGCCCTGAATATGTATTGTACGACGTCCCCATCAGTGGCGCCGCCGTTCGCGTATAGATCAGTCGCTCCGTCCGCTTTTAAAATGACAGTGGCATTGGGATAGGCGATATAGGATATGGGGCTTCCCTGGGTACCGCTCCTATCTGGAATGAGCAAGGAATGCCAACCTAAATGCCCGTTGGATTCATCATATATAGTCCCCGCTAAAACATAGATCGTGTCACCGGGATTTGAGATATTTTCCGCGTAATAAAGGTGGCTGAAAGGGCTGGCGTAGGTGCCTGTGCCATTGGTTGAAGCCCCAGGCTGAACGAAATAGATATTACCTGCCTGGACAGTAAAAGCGGGCCCGGTGGCGTTGCCGTTAGAAGAAGCTAAAACGATGTTTCCAGTGGCGGCATTGGGCCCTAACTGGAAGGTGATCATCGTATTGGTCCATGTCGGATAATTATTAACCTTCCCCCCTCCGACTGTAATATAGGAAGTGCCCTGGGAAGAACCGAAGTTATTCCCCCAGATCGTGACAAAAACGCCGTAATTGTTTTGTCCACCTGTATTAGGGCCCGCGGTAAGGTCTGAATAGAAAATGGCAGGACTGGAAGCCCAGGCTGCGGTGGTTATGAGCAGATATAAAATGGTATTGATCAGGATACGCATAAATTTGTTAGATGATATAGTATAATTATTAAGTATAAATAACAATCAAATTAAAATTTATGTAATTTGGCTGCGCCTTATGATATCTATTAGAACATAAGGCAGATAAAGATAAGATGAAGCTAAAATTAAAAAATTTTAACGGGATTCAGTTTTGACACTGGTCAGGTATTGGACAATAATACCGATAAGAACACTGACGATATACATGATCTCTCGAGCCTCCTCTCTGCCATGAAACGCGTAAATAATGAATGAAGCCCCCAATAACGATGAGATCGTGATCAGGGTCAGATCAAATGCGATTACCATGAGGCACATCCCCAGTATGCCGCCGATCACGAAGATCAGCCATGAAAAAGGGTCCTGCTGGGAGGATGGGTTAAATAAATTCATCGATAGATATCCCCCTCCCAGGAATCCCACCACAATGACGGTCATGAACCATTCAAAGCTTACCTTAATGATGTCCCCGGCAAAAAGCTGCAGGATATTTTTGCCAGCGAAGACAAGTAAAAAGCCGAATATCAGATCAAGGAAGATCATGGCGTAATTCTAAAATAATGAAGATTAAGAAAGGATGAATTGAAAATTAAATTTAAAGAGAAAGAATGATCTTAAAGGTTGTGCCGCGGCCGATCTGGCTTTCGACCTGTATCGCTCCCTTATGGAGCTTGGCGATCGTATTGGCGATATACAGCCCCAGGCCGCTGCCTGTGGTATCATTGTCAGCGCGGAAAAACTCCTCAAAGATCTTTTTCAGGTTTTCTGGCGTAATGCCGGGGCCTGAATCGGTAATGGAGGTGATGATCGTTTTCCCGGCGTGTTCGATCTTCAGGTCGATCTTCCCGCCTGGAGGTGTGAATTTGATGGCATTGTCTAAGATATTGAAAAATAACCTGCGTAAATGAAGCCTGTCGCCTTTAAGCATCAGCGGGGAACGTGTATGGTCAAAATGGGTGCTGATCTTGATGTTTTTATTGGCGGCCAAAAGGCTGTTTTGGTCCACTATTTCGTTAAAGAATTCATAAAAATCAAAAGCTTCAAAATTCAGGGCTTCAGGCTGATAGCCTAATTTGGTCAACAACAACAGGTCATCAACTGTCTGCCGGACACGTTTGGATTCTTCCATAACGATCCTTAAGGCCTGTTTATATTCATGGATGGGCCGGTCCTTGCGTAATAACAGGTCCGCTTCTCCCTGGATGATCGTCAAAGGGGTCTTTAATTCATGGGCCACATGATAGCTGAATTGTTCGATATGCTTGAAAGATCTCTCGAGCCGGGCGATCATCTCATTGAAGGATTCGACCAGGGACTCCATTTCCCTGCCGAAATTCTTGTTTTTGATCCTGGCCGTCAAGTCCTGCTTTGTGATCCGGTTGGCCATGGCGGTGATCTCATAAACCGGCTGCAAGATCCTGTTAGCCAGCATCCTTCCGATAAAACTGGTGAAGATCAGGACCAATGGGACGCTGATGGCCAGGGAAAACAGCCATTTATGCAACTGCTGAACGATGGGTTCCTGTAATTCCCCCAAATGGATCATGTATGGCCCCATTGTTTTGTCGCTGAAAGGATAACTGATCACCCGCATATTCTTATGTTTGACATTCAATGTCCTGATCTCGATCTGACCGCTTAAGGGAAATTGGATATCTTCCAGGAAATAATTACTGAGCTTATTATCGATATTGGGAGAGCTGTATATTTCTTTCCCGTCCAGGCTGATAAAAAAAATATAATCTTTGCCCAAATTGAGCGATTGGGATTCTTTCAGCCATTTTTGGGTGATCTTCCATGTTTTGTATTGCAAGAGATTGTCCTTTTTCATCGCAAAGGTCTTGCCGACAGCCTGTACCAGGGCGTCATGGTTCTCCCCCAGCACACTGATATAGGAGTTGATGGCGTAATCCACCGCCTGTGCTTTTGATATAAGCCGCTTGTCGATCTGATGCAGAAAGGCGTTGGAAATAAGGAATAAGACGGCGCTGAAAATAATAAGGATCAGGCCTAAAATGGCGGTATAAAGGATGGCGATCTCGAATTTGATGGAGCTTGATCTCATGCGGGATTTTTCAACACATAGCCCGAGCCGCGCTGGGTATGGATCAGTTTTTTCTTATATCCATCATCGATCTTATTGCGCAGGTTGCGGACGTGCACATCAATGACGTTGGACATGCTGTCAAATTGCTCATTCCATACGTGTTCGGAGATCATGGACCTGCTGATCACCTGGCCGGCATGAAGCATGAGGTATTCAAGCAGGACATATTCTTTCGCGGTCAGGATGATCGTCGTCCCACCCCTTTTGACCTCGTGATTCAGCTGGTTTAATTCCAGATCGGCCGCTTTGAGCACGGAAGTTTTGACCGGGCTCAAGCGCCTTAATAAGACCTTGACCCGGGCCAATAATTCATCAAATGAGAATGGCTTGGTCAAATAATCATCAGCGCCGGCGTTTAGCCCCGTGACCTTGTCCTTGACCGCGGCGCGGGCAGTCAGCATTAATATGGGAGTATTGATCTTTTTAGCCCTCAATTGACGGCAGATGTCTACCCCGTTCAGTTTAGGCAGCATGATGTCGAATATCATCAGATCATACGGGTTTATCTCAGCCTGGAAAAGTCCTTCCTCACCGTCATACGCTATGTCTACGGCATAGTGCTCTTCTTTAAGCCCCCGCGCGATAAAATCCGCGATACGCTTTTCATCCTCAACGATCAGAATTCGCATAATATTTATTGTATTATTAAATATCACTCAGGGCAAGATTAAGAATTAAAGGTTGCTTCTTTTCTAATGATAAGGTCAAGGGAGGGTTGAAAAAAGGCCCGATGAATGCCAGGGGCTTGTTTCGCTATGAAGGATTCGTAATACGCGTCTGATTTTGTCCTGCACCACAATTCTCTCAGGATATTATTCTTACGAAGATAGAACGGCAGGCAACTGACAACATTAAGTTCCCGGACATCCTTGATGGCAATATCGAATTCATGATAACTAACACCCCTGCCATGCCTTAGAAAGCTCAACATGCCCGTTTCATTATATTTTTGATAAGAATTGCTGAACGCTTTTAAAGGGCTTTTGCGTGAATAAAGATACGCGAGTTTGTCAGGCAACCAATTATAATAAGGTAAATGCGACGTATGGCCGTCAAAATACCACAAGCGGTTCGGGGTTTCTATGATGCATAACAAACCCCCTGCCGGAAGCATATCCCAAGTATCTTTAAGGGCGATCAGGCGTTCATCATTGGTCATATGTTCCAAACACGCGAAAAATATGATGAAATCAAAATGCTGCCCTTTTAATAACTGGTAGACTTCAGTCCCGTTAGCTTTTAAGAAATTGACATTTAACCCGTACACCCCGCAACGGTCTTTGGCGACAGTAAGGCTTTCTTCATCTATATCAACCGCCGTGATCATTGCTCCCTGTTCCGCCAACGCGACTGTTGAAGATCCTGTGCCGCAGCCAATTTCAAGGATATTGGTCCCGCGCAAAGGCTTGGTATCATTCAGCCAGGGGATAATTATCTGCCTAAATTCATTTAATCTCACTTGAAGATGGTTTGACAGGTCCTCCCGGCCTTCTTCCGAAGATAAATAATCTTCAGGGCTTAGGGTACCTTCCCAGATCGATCTTGTAAAATAGTGGCGCTTAAGTGAGGAAATGATCTCTTCATCGCCTGTGGTATCGGTGAGTTTGAAATTTTGAGACAGTTCCCTGGGAGCTTTGGGCGCTATGAATTGCTTGGCCAGGGTTTTAAATTCTTGGGAAATTGAGGTAGCTGGCATATGTATAAACGGTATATTAATGGTATTGCGGGAAGATACAATTATACCAAGGTATAACTGGGGCTTTAAGGCAGGCTGCTGAATTCTTCGATCTTTCGGGCGATCGCGTCACGGCGGGCGTTTAACAATTCTCCATCTTTTGTAAAATTGGACATTGATGTGATAATGGAATCATCCATTGTCAGTAATCTGACGCTTTCCTTAAAATAGTCCGGATATTTTTTATCTAAATCCTTGCTTTTTAGGGTCTTTAGATCATCGAACAAAAGCTGTATATATTCGTAATCTTCCATCCCGTCACGGAATATCTCCATGCGCAAAGATCCGATGGGCCCGTCTTTCCCGGGATATAATAAAAGACCGTTGCCGTTTTGATCCCATTTTGTATTTTGGGCATTCTTAAAAGGGTCAACGTTTGGCCAGTAATTAACGCTCCAGTATAAAAATCCTTTAATATCATACTTCCAGCATAGCCAGGGAATGATGCGGTAATCGATAGAGTCAAAATCGATGGCCATGTTAGGATCATTGTTTCCAGATGGCCCGGAAATATACATCCAGGTTTCTTTTCCCAGGGCCTGCAACTGGCGTAATTTTTGTTCATTAAACTCATCGATATTAAATGTCCAGATATCTATATCCTTGATCCAATCGCTGCCGTTTGCGGTATCCCAGATGCCATGGTAATCCACCATATTTTTCAAACCCGGATAAGCGCGGTGGATCATGGAAGCGATCTTGGCAACCTCGGGGTTTCCCATCTCCCCTTCGTCCCATAGATAAACATAGGCATTGGGTAACATGCCGTATAATTTAAGGTCTTCCCCATACGTCCTGTAAATGTTAAACAGATCTTCGATGGATTTGTCATCTTTAGGCCAATTATTATTAAAAGACCCCCCTCTTTTCCCGACAGCGAAATTATTCAGGCCATAAACCATGTATCTGTCCATATTGGCCATTTCCATTTGAGAGGAAGGGTCAATATTCAATATCGGGTCCATGCGGTATTTAAGCATCATGATAATATAGGCATCATTGATGTCTTCGATCCTTGCTTTATAGGCTCCTGCGTTTTCAGCTTCACCCCGCGGATATCTCATGGCTGTATATTTATCGAAAAAGTCAAAGGCGGTTTTTAAATGGCTGGCCTTGGGCAATTGAAAATTGTAAACATGGACGGATAAAGGTATTGTTTTTATGGTTTTGTTATCCATGGTAACAGTAATATTCCCTCCATAATCCCCCGCGACCGTGTCTGGAGGGGAATAAATAGTTATCCAAAATGGCTGTGTCACACCCTTTTTGATGTTGGCCTTTTGGTCAGGCAATAAAGGATCGGGCCAATTACCCACATACTTGACAGGATAATACGGTTTGATCGTAGGCACATAGCCGACTATCCTTGCGGAAATATTCTCTTTGTTTATCCTGGAACCTGTTTTCGCGTTGACAAGGTCCGAAATTTTTAATTCAACATCGTTTATTTCCCTGTCTTGTGACGAAACGACAACTTGAAATGACGTGTATTCATTTTTGGCCAGGGACACAGACCCTGCCTGTCCAAAAGCGGGTTTAAGGAGGGTTTTACCGTCCTGAAATATGCGGTCAAGGCTGGAGGCTGTGAAAATAGAAACCCCATCGTTTGAGCCGGCTGGAATGGTGGCATTATACCGGATGGGGTCATTTCTGCCGGTTACCAGGTTTTTTATTTGATGCCTGAATTGTTCAGCCAGGGTGGGTCCAGCCTGTGGGGATGTAGTGATCGGCAAATTCCCTGAAAATTCATAAGATCCGATCGTTGGCGTGTTACTTCTTAGACGGCCGTCAAAATCTTCTGAAACAATATCATTGGTATAATATCCGGCATTGATATCAGGGCTTGAGGCTTTAAGATGGAGATCAGTGCCGTTTGAAACGAATTGAGGGTCCGCGTTCACCGGTTTTTGGTCCGCGGAAGGCCCTTTACCTGCCCCGAAATAATTATTATTGGTTAAAAGTGTGAAATTTGACCAGCTCGGATCATTTCCATTGCCGTCTGATAAATATAAGGAATTTGACCGTGAATTATAGATGATATTGTTGGCAAGATACCACACGGGAGAGCCGCCTCCCGGGCCGACGCCTCCGGCCGGAAACTGGATCGTTCCTTTGCTCTCCGGGCTTTGATAGATGGTGTTATTGTCAATATAGGCCGTTCCGCTGACCGCCTGTATGGCTCCGCCGTATTCGTCATATCCTAAATTATACAGGATGTTGTTATACACCTGTATATTTTGCCCCTCTACGGTGGTTTTGTCCTCTCCTGAATCAACATCTCCCAGAAGAATGCCTTTTAAAATATTGCCGCCCGTGTTGGTTATCAGATTATCATGGATCTTCCCTACCCTTGTCCCCTGATGAAAACAGGAGATCTCCCAGCCGGTATTCCGGTTATCATGAAGATAATTCCATCCAATATCGACATTGTTTCCCCCGCCATCCCAATAGATGGAATGATTCATATTATTAAAGGTGTCATTGCCCGAATGGTGTATCTCATTGCCTAATACTGAACTATAATTTCCGGCAAGGCCGACGATGGCATAGATGTAGGATGACGCCGTGATATTATTTCCTACCACCTTCCAGCCGTCTGAACCGGTGCTTTCAACCGCTGATTGACCACCGTTGCCGGTCAGTTCCATTTTAAATTTGGAGACTGTTTGCCAGGGAGAATATCCCCTGAAAATATAATTGATATGATCAGAACCATTAGACGGCCAGGTTTGCGAGCCGCCATCAATTTTCAAGATAACTGATTCGTTAGGATAGGCGATCCAGGAAACAGGGCTTCCTTGTGTGCCCGCGACGGTCGGAGCCATCATCGAATGCCAGCCTTCATTGCCGTCTACTTCGTCATAGATCGTCCCTTCCCGCACATAAACAGTATCACCGGGCGCGGCAATGGATTCAAAGGACGCGAGATGGTTAAAGGGGTTGTCATATGCCCCGCTTCCGTTGGCTGGTGCTTGGGGATTAACAAAATATACATTGCCTGATTGAACGCCAAATAAAGGCCCTGCAGCGGTGCCGTTGGGGGTAACTAAAACGATGTTCCCGCTTGAGGCATTGGGCCCTAACTGGAAACAGATCATGGTGTTTGTCCAGGTCGGATAATTGTTGGCTTGACCTCCACCCACCGTTATGTAAGAAGACCCTTGTGAGGAACCAAAGCCATTACCCCAAATAGTGACAAAGACACCGTTATTGTCCTGCCCGCCTGTATTTGGCCCCGCGGTCAGGTCCGAATAAAAGATCACGGGAGACGTTCGTACGGCGGGAACATACCGGACAGGTTCTGTCCTCTTATTTATGATATGATCAACGTTAACGGCTTGCTTTAAGGTGAATTTCTTGATCTGATGCTTGAATTTGACAGCGAGGCTCAATGCGAAAAAAGAGAGGCATACGGCCAATAATAGAATGATTATTTTATTGTTGCGGAGCA